>CBJMI02800__coassemble_657_pt1 | contig 17928 bp, 17 predicted proteins | sample CBJMI02800__metabat2_low_PE_003 | metagenome-assembled genome bin CBJMI02800
GGCCCCGGCTCCCGCCACCAGCGCCCCGGCGCTGGCCCAGACCGGTAGCAGCGACGCCACCCCGGTGATCGCGGCGGCCGGCGGCGGCGTGCTGCTGGTCGGCGGCGCGCTGGTGCTGCTCGCCCGCAAGCGCCGCGGCGGCAGCCAGGGCTGACCCGCGCCCGAACGCGCGACGCCCCCGGCCTCAACAGGTCGGGGGCGTCGCGCGTTGCGTCGAGAAGGGACTCACTCCCAGCGGAAGAACCGCGCGGCCGCCGCCAGCCCGAGGACGGCCCAGGCGCCCAGGATGCCGAGGTCCGACCAGGGCACCCCGGCGCCGTGCTGGAGCACGGAGCGCAGCCCGTCCGAGAGCGCCGAGATGGGCAGCAGCTCCAGCACCGACCGCACCGCGCCGGGGAACTTGCCGAGCGGCACGATCACCCCGCCGGCCAGCAGCAGCAGGATGAACACCAGGTTGGCGGCGGCCAGCGTCGCCTCGGCCTTGAGGGTGCCGGCCATCAGCAGGCCGAGCCCGGAGAAGGCGGCGGTGCCCAGGACCAGCAGGGCGGCGACGGCCAGCGGGTTGCCGTGCGGGGACCAGCCGAGCGCCAGCGCGATCACCGACAGCAGGGCGACCTGCAGCACCTCGGTGACCAGCACGCAGCCGGTCTTGGCGGTCAGCAGCGTCCAGCGCGGCAGCGGGCTGGCGCCGAGCCGCTTGAGCACGCCGTAGCGGCGCTCGAAGCCGGTGGCGATGGCCTGGCCGGTGAAGGCGGTGGACATCACGGCCAGCGCGAGCAGGCCGGGCGCCAGGAAGTCGACCCGCTTGCCGGGGCCCTCCACCGCGACGACGTCCACGGCGGAGAACAGCACCAGCAGTACGGTCGGGATGACCACGGTGAGCAGCAGCTGCTCGCCGTTGCGCAGCAGCATCCGGGTCTCGAACGCGGTCTGGGCGAGCAGCATCCGGCCGACGGGGGCCGCTCCCGGCTTCGGGGAGTAGTCCACGGTGGTCACGAGCGGAGCTCCCGTCCGGTCAGGTCGAGGAAGACGTCTTCGAGGCTGCGGCGCTGGACGGACAGCCGTTCGGGCAGGATGCCGGAGGCCGCGCACCAGCCGGTGACGGTGGCCAGCAGCCTGCTGGGGTCGACGGGCGCCGCGACGCGGTACTGGCCGGGGGCGGTCTCGGCGGCGGTGGCGCCCGCGGGCAGTTCCTTGAGCAGCGGTCCGAGGTCGAGTCCGGGCGGGCCGTCGAAGCGCAGGGCGTCCTCGGCGCCGCCGCGGCAGAGCTCCTCGGTGGTGCCGACCGCGATGACCTTGCCGTGGTCGACGACGGCGACGTGGTCGGCGAGCTGCTCGGCCTCGTCCATGTGGTGGGTGGTGACGACCACGGTGACGCCGTCCCGGCGCAGGTCCCGGACCAGCTCCCAGGTGGCGCGGCGGGCCTGCGGGTCGAGGCCTGCGGTGGGCTCGTCCAGGAAGACCAGCTCGGGGCGGCCGACCACGGCCATCGCGAGGGCGAGCCGCTGCTGCTGGCCGCCGGAGAGCCGGCGGTAGGTGGTGCGGCCGCAGGAGCCGAGGCCGAGGCGCTCGACCAGGGCGTCGACGTCCAGCGGGTGGGCGTGCAGCTTGGCGGTGTGCCGCAGCATCTCGACGGCGCGCGCACCCGCGTAGACGCCACCCGATTGGAGCATGACGCCGATCCGGGGCCGCAGCGCGGCGCTCTGGGTGGCCGGGTCGAGTCCGAGGACACGGACGGTGCCGGCGTCGGGGCGGCGGTAGCCCTCGCAGGTCTCGATGGTGGTGGTCTTGCCGGCGCCGTTGGGGCCGAGGACAGCGGTGATCGCGCCGCGGGCGATGGTGAGGTCGAGGCCGTCCACCGCGGCTTTGTCGCCGTAGCGCTTGACCAGCCCGGCGATCTCTACCGCGGGTACGGGGTTCATACCGGCGAGTCTAAGAGGACCGAACGGGCGGACCGGACACCGGCCTTGGTGATCGTTTCCGCTGATCAGGTAAGGCTTACCTGCGTGACAGATGACACCGGTGAGGCGTGGATCACGGCTTGTCCTGGCGGAAGCAATTACGCAACACTGGTGTTGTGAAAAACATGCGCGAGCACGCCCAGCAGCAGGAGGCCGAGTCGGTCTCCCACTGCGACGTGCCCGTGACGGCGGCCGAGGTGCTGCTGGAGGGCCACCGCGCCACCCGTGACCGGGTCGCCCGGTCGATCCTGGACCACGGCCCCTCCTCCGCCGCCGACCTGGCGAACCGGCTCGGCCTCACCGCCGCCGCCGTCCGCCGCCACCTCGACGGACTGGCCGCCGCCGGCCTGGTCGAGTCCCGCGAGCAGCGGGTCTACGGCAGCCGGGGCCGCGGCCGGCCGGCCAAGGTCTTCGCTCTCACCGACGGCGGCCGGGACGCCTTCTACCAGGCCTACGACCAGCTCGCGGCCGACGCGCTGCGCTGGATCTCGGACTCGGTCGGCGGCGGCAAGGCGGGCGAGGAGGCGGTCGCCGCCTTCGCGCGCGCCCGGTTCGGCAAGCAGGGCGAGAAGTACCGGGAGACCCTGCGGCGGGCCGAGGCCGGGGAGCGTCCCGAGGCCCTCGCCGAGGCGCTGAGTGCGGACGGGTACGCTGCCACGGTGCGGCGTGTCCCGTCGGCCGTGGCCAAGGCCCCGGCGGGCGCCCAGCTCTGCCAGCACCACTGCCCGGTCGCGCACATCGCCGAGCAGTTCCCGCAGCTCTGCGAGGCGGAGACCGAGGTCTTCTCCCAGCTCCTGGGCACCCATGTGCAACGGCTGGCCACCATCGCCCACGGCGACGGGGTCTGCACCACCTATGTGCCGGCACCCGGTGCCGCATCGTCGCCCTCCCAGCGTTCCGCGGGCCACGGCTCCGATGCAGTGCCGACTGCCGGTACGTCCACCGAAGATTCTGCGTCCGCGCGTTAGGAAGCTCGCATGACTGACACCGTTTCGCACCCGGAGCTCGAGGGCCTGGGCAATTACGAGTACGGCTGGGCCGACCCGGACACCGCCGGTGCCGCGGCCAAGCGCGGGCTCAGCGAGGAGGTCGTCCGCGACATCTCCGCGAAGAAGAACGAGTCCGAGTGGATGCTGAACCTGCGGCTCAAGGGCCTGAAGCTGTTCGGCAAGAAGCCCATGCCCACCTGGGGTTCCGACCTCTCCGGCATCGACTTCGACAACATCAAGTACTTCGTCCGCTCCACCGAGAAGCAGGCCGAGTCCTGGGAGGACCTGCCGGCGGACATCAAGGCCACCTACGACAAGCTGGGCATCCCGGAGGCGGAGAAGCAGCGCCTGGTCGCCGGTGTCGCCGCCCAGTACGAGTCCGAGGTCGTCTACCACCAGATCCGTGAGGACCTGGAGGAGCAGGGCGTCATCTTCCTGGACACCGACACCGCGCTGCGCGAGCACCCGGAGCTGTTCAAGGAGTACTTCGGCACCGTCATCCCGGCCGGCGACAACAAGTTCGCCGCGCTGAACACGGCCGTGTGGTCCGGCGGCTCCTTCATCTACGTGCCGAAGGGCGTGCACGTCGACATCCCGCTCCAGGCCTACTTCCGGATCAACACCGAGAACATGGGCCAGTTCGAGCGGACGCTGATCATCGTCGACGAGGACGCCTACGTCCACTACGTCGAGGGCTGCACCGCGCCGATCTACTCCTCCGACTCGCTGCACTCGGCGGTCGTCGAGATCATCGTCAAGAAGGGCGGCCGCTGCCGCTACACGACCATCCAGAACTGGTCGAACAACGTCTACAACCTGGTCACCAAGCGCGCCGTGGCGTACGAGGGCGCGACCATGGAGTGGGTCGACGGCAACATCGGTTCCAAGGTCACCATGAAGTACCCGGCCGTCTACCTGATGGGCGAGCACGCCAAGGGCGAGACCCTGTCGATCGCCTTCGCGGGCGAGGGCCAGCACCAGGACGCCGGCGCCAAGATGGTGCACATGGCGCCGAACACCTCCTCGCACATCGTCTCCAAGTCGGTGGCGCGCGGCGGCGGCCGGACCTCCTACCGCGGTCTGATCGAGATCGGCGAGGGCTCGCACGGGGCCAAGTCCAACGTGCTGTGCGACGCGCTGCTGGTCGACACGATCTCCCGCTCGGACACCTACCCGTACGTGGACGTCCGCGAGGACGACGTGTCCATGGGCCACGAGGCGACCGTCTCCAAGGTCAGCGAGGACCAGCTGTTCTACCTGATGAGCCGCGGCCTGACCGAGACCGAGGCGATGGCGATGATCGTCCGCGGCTTCGTCGAGCCGATCGCGCGCGAGCTGCCGATGGAGTACGCGCTGGAGCTCAACCGGCTGATCGAGCTGCAGATGGAGGGCGCGGTCGGCTGACCCCCGGCCGCCACCGCCGTCCACTGATTTCCGAGGAAGAGAGCACTACGAACAGCCATGGCTGAGCAGAACACCACCGGCTCCACCACCGCCGGTTCGATCGAGGTCGGCACCGCCGGCGCGGGCGCGCAGCTCGCCGGCCCCGGCACCGGCCGGACCGCGGTCCAGCAGCCGATCGACGCGCGCGTCGCGGTCAAGCCGTCCTTCGACGTGAACGACTTCCCGGTGCCGCACGGCCGCGAGGAGGACTGGCGGTTCACCCCGCTGCACCGCCTCGGCGGGCTGCACGACGGGACCGCCGCCGCCGCCGAGCGCGGTGAGGACAAGGTCGAGTTCGCGCTGCCGGACGGCGTCACCGCCGAGACCGTCGGCCGGGACGACGCGCGCCTGGGCAAGGCCGGCACGCCGGTCGACCGGGTCGCCGCGCAGGCCTTCAGCGCCTTCGAGCAGGCGCTCGTGGTCACCGTCCCCAAGGACGCGGTGCTGACCGAGCCGGTCAAGATCGACGTGCGCGCCGAGGGCGGGGTCCGCTTCGCCCACGTGGTGATCGACGTCAAGCCGTTCGCCGAGGCCGTCGTGGTGCTCAACCACGCGGGCACCGGCACCCGCGCCGCCAACGTCGAACTCCTGGTCGGCGACGGCGCCAAGCTCACCTTCGTCTCCGTGCAGGACTGGGAGCGGGACGCCGTCCACGTCGCCCAGCACAACGCGCTGGTCGGCCGGGACGCCTCGTTCAAGTCCGTGGTCGTCACCTTCGGCGGCGACCTGGTCCGCCTGCACCCGCGGGTCAACTACGCCGGCCCCGGCGGCGAGGCCGAGCTGTTCGGCCTGTACTTCGCCGACGCCGGCCAGCACCTGGAGCACCGCCTGATCATCGACCACGACACGCCGCACTGCCGGTCGAACGTGGCGTACAAGGGCGCGCTGCAGGGTCAGGACGCCCACGCGGTCTGGGTCGGCGACGTGCTGATCCGCGCCGCCGCGCTCGGCACCGACACCTACGAGCTCAACCGGAACCTGGTGCTCACCGACGGCGCCCGGGTCGACTCGATCCCCAACCTGGAGATCGAGACCGGCGAGATCGTCGGCGCCGGCCACGCCTCGGCGACCGGCCGCTTCGACGACGAGCAGCTGTTCTACCTGATGGCCCGCGGCATCCCGGCCGACGAGGCCCGCCGCCTGGTGGTCCGCGGCTTCTTCGCCGAGCTGCTGCAGCAGATCGGCGTGGCCGAGGTCCAGGAGCAGCTCATGGAGAAGATCGACGCCGAGCTGGAAGCGGCGGTCTGAACCCGATGAGCTTCCTCCGTGCCTGCGCGCTGAGCGACCTCCAGGAGGACGTGCCCAAGCGCGTGGACCTCAACGGCGTGCCGGTCTCGATCGTCCGCACCGGCGAGGGGGTGTTCGCGATCAACGACACCTGCTCGCACGCGAACGTCTCGCTCTCCGAGGGCGAGGTCGAGGACTGCATGATCGAGTGCTGGCTGCACGGCTCCAGCTTCGACCTGCGCACCGGCAAGCCCTCCGGCCTGCCCGCCACCAAGCCGGTCGCTGTCTACCCCGTAAAGATCGAAGGGGACGATGTGCTCGTCTCCGTCAACCAGGAGTCCTGAGTACACATGGCAACCCTTGAAATCCGCGACCTGCACGTCTCCGTCGAGGCCGAGAACGGCCCGCGCGAGATCCTGAAGGGCGTCGACCTGACCGTGAAGCAGGGCGAGACCCACGCCATCATGGGTCCGAACGGCTCCGGCAAGTCCACCCTGGCCTACTCGCTGGCCGGCCACCCCAAGTACACCGTGACCGGCGGCTCGGTGCTGCTGGACGGCGAGGACGTCCTGGAGATGTCCGTCGACGAGCGTGCCAAGGCCGGTGTCTTCCTGGCCATGCAGTACCCGGTCGAGGTCCCGGGCGTCTCGGTCTCCAACTTCCTGCGCACCGCCGCCACCGCCGTCCGCGGCGAGGCCCCCAAGCTGCGGCTGTGGGTCAAGGAGGTCAAGGAGGCGATGGCCGCCCTGCAGATGGACCCGGCCTTCGCCGAGCGCAACGTCAACGAGGGCTTCTCCGGCGGTGAGAAGAAGCGCCACGAGATCCTCCAGCTCGAGCTGCTCAAGCCGAAGATCGCGATCCTCGACGAGACCGACTCCGGCCTGGACGTCGACGCGCTGCGGATCGTCTCCGAGGGCATCAACCGGGTCCGTTCGACCGGCGAGGTCGGCACCCTGCTGGTCACCCACTACACCCGCATCCTGCGGTACATCAAGCCCGACTACGTCCACGTCTTCGCGGGCGGCCGCATCGTCGAGTCCGGCGGCGCCGAGCTCGCCGACAAGCTGGAGAACGAGGGCTACGAGGCGTATGTGAAGGGGGGCGCGTCCGAGTGACACATGCCTTTACCGGTCTGCTCGACACCGACGCGATCCGCAAGGACTTCCCGGTCCTGCAGCGTCTGCTGCACGAGGAGAAGCCGCTGGTCTACCTGGACAACGCGGCCACCTCGCAGAAGCCGCGCCAGGTGCTGGAGGCGCTGAACGCCTACTACGAGCGGCACAACGCCAACGTCCACCGCGGCGTGCACGTGCTCGCCGAGGAGGCCACGGCGATGTACGAGGGCGCCCGCGACAAGGTCGCGGCCTTCGTCAACGCGCCGAGCCGCAACGAGGTGATCTTCACCAAGAACGCCTCCGAGTCGCTCAACCTCGTGGCCAACATGCTCGGTTGGGCCGACGAGCCGTACAAGGTGGACGCCGACTCCGAGATCGTGATCACGGAGATGGAGCACCACTCCAACATCGTCCCGTGGCAGCTGCTGTCGCAGCGCACCGGTGCGAAGCTCAAGTGGTTCGGGCTGACCGACGAGGGCCGGCTCGACCTGTCGAACATCGACGAGCTGATCACCGAGAAGACCAAGGTCGTCTCCTTCACCCTGGTCTCCAACCTGCTCGGCACGGTCAACCCGGTCGAGGCGATCGTCCGCCGGGCCCAGGCCGTCGGCGCACTGGTCGTCATCGACGCCTCGCAGGCCGCGCCGCACATGGTGCTGGACGTGCAGGCGCTGGAGGCCGACTTCGTCGCCTTCACCGGCCACAAGATGCTGGGCCCCACCGGCATCGGCGTGCTCTGGGGCCGCCAGGAGCTGCTGGAGGACCTCCCGCCGTTCCTCGGCGGCGGCGAGATGATCGAGACCGTCACCATGGGCTCGTCCACCTACGCCCCGGCGCCGCACAAGTTCGAGGCCGGCACCCCGCCGATCGCCCAGGCGGTCGGGCTGGGCGCGGCCATCGACTACCTGTCGGCCATCGGCATGGACAGGATCGCCGCGCACGAGCACGCGATCACCGAGTACGCGTTGGAGCGCCTGCTGGAGGTCCCGGACCTGCGGATCATCGGTCCCCGCACGGCCGTGGACCGCGGTGCCGCGATCTCCTTCACCCTCGGCGACATCCACCCGCACGACGTGGGCCAGGTGCTGGACGAGCAGGGCATCGCCGTGCGCGTCGGGCACCACTGCGCGCGGCCGGTCTGCCTGCGGTACGGAATTCCGGCGACCACGCGGGCGTCGTTCTACCTGTACTCGACGCCGGGCGAGGTCGACGCGCTGATCGACGGCCTGCACCACGTCCGGAACTTCTTCGGCTGAGGGGACAGGGCAGGACGATCATGAAGCTCGACTCGATGTACCAGGACATCATCCTGGACCACTACCGCAACCCGCACGGCAAGGGGCTGCGGGACGGCGACGCCGAGGTGCACCACGTCAACCCGACGTGCGGCGACGAGATCACCCTGCGGGTGAAGCTCGACGGCGCGAAGGTCGCCGACGTCTCGTACGAGTCCCAGGGCTGTTCGATCAGCCAGGCCAGCGCCTCGGTGCTGAACGACCTGGTGGTCGGCAAGACCGTCGGCGAGGCGCAGGCCGTCCAGGAAGCCTTCCTGGAGCTCATGCAGAGCAAGGGCCAGGGCGAGGGCGACGAGGAGGTGCTGGAGGACGCCGTCGCGTTCGCCGGCGTCTCCAAGTACCCCGCCCGGGTCAAGTGCGCCCTGCTCAGCTGGATGGCCTGGAAGGACGCCACCGCCCAGGCGCTCGCCCAGAACCCCGCCGTGAACGACTGACCTGCAGAGGAGGACAGAACCAATGAGTGACGAAACCCCCTCCGCTGTGGAGGAGCAGCCGAACGGCGGCATCGTCGGCACCACCGCCGGCACCGTCTCGGTCGAGGACCTGACCGAGGCCCTGATGGACGTCGTCGACCCCGAACTGGGCATCGACGTCGTCAACCTGGGCCTGATCTACGGCATCCACATCGACGAGTCCGACGTGGCCACCATCGACATGACGCTCACCTCGGCGGCCTGCCCGCTGACCGACGTCATCGAGGACCAGGCCAAGACCGCCACCGACGGCCTCGTCCAGGACCTGCGCATCAACTGGGTCTGGATGCCGCCGTGGGGCCCGGACAAGATCACCGACGACGGGCGCGAGCAGCTGCGGGCGCTGGGCTTCAACGTCTGAGGACTTTCGATCGTCTACCTGCTGCCCGGGACTTTTTCGGAAGTCCCGGGCAGCGGCGTTCCGTCGTACGCGAGTCAGGCCTGCTTGGGCTTGCGGGCGACGGCCACCGCGAGGGCCGCGCAGAGGAGAGCGGCGACGGTGGCGAAGCCGCTGACGGCGGGGAGGAGGCCGTAGCTCTTGACCAGGGCGCCCACGGCGACGATGGGGAGGGAGCTGCCGAGGTAGACGATGATCCACAGGGAGCTCATCTCGGAGCCCCGGCGTTCCGGGTTCATCGCGGCGACGGCGGTGGTGAAGAGGGAGCGGAACGCCACGCCCTGGCAGGCGCCGCCGAGGACGCTGCCGATGAAGAGCAGGGCAGGGGTGCCGGTGTAGCCGGCGGCGACGACCAGGGCGAGACCGGCGGCCAGGCCGGTCATGCCGAGGGAGATGACCAGACGGTCGGAGGTCGGGGGCACGATCAGCTGGGCGGCGGCCGAGGAGCCGAGCAGCAGGGCGGCCACGATGGCGCCGACGAGGTGGGAGGGGGTGTGCAGCAGCTTGGCGGCGAAGGCCGGGGCCAGGCTGAGGTAGACGCCGAAGACCGCGTAGGAGATGAAGCCGGCCGAGGAGGCCAGCAGGAACTCGCGGCGGCCGGTGCGCGGCAGCCGCAGGCGCTGGGGGCGCAGGTGGGCCGGGGTGGTGATGCGCGGCGGGGACGCCGGCGGGCGGTTGCGGCCGGGCATGCGGGGGTGGACGAGGGCCAGCGGCACGCAGAGCGTGAGCAGGGCGATGGCGTGCAGCAGGAACGGGGTCATCAGCGGGTCCTGGCCGCCGGACAGCAGGGCGCCGACGACCGGGCCGAGGGCGACGCCGCCCGCCGAGCAGGCCAGGGTGAGCTTGGCGGCGAGCGTCGGGTGGTCGGGCAGCAGGTCGCCGAGGGCGGCCCCGGCGGCGCCGGTGGACAGGCCGACGGCGATGCCCTGGACGGCCCGGCCGAGGGCGAGCTGCCAGAAGCTGCCGGAGGTGGCGAACACGACGTCGCCCGCGGCGGCCAGCGCGACGGCGGGCAGGATCAGGGCGCGGCGGCCGAGGTGGTCGGACCAGTGGCCGACCACGGCCAGCACCGGGACCAGCGCGAAGACGTAGATCGTGAAGAGGATCGTGGTGTCGAGCGGGCCGAGTCCGAGGCGCTGCTGGAGGAGCGGATAGATCGGCGTCGCCAGGTTGGCGCCGATCAGCATGAACAGCAGGGCGGCGGCGACCAGGCCGACGCGGACTCCGCGCAGTGCGTTCCAGCGGCTGATCGCGGCGAGCTGGAGCTGGGCGCGCGGCGCGAGCTCCAGGGGGAGCAGGGCCTCCGACAGTCGGCGTCCGTCGAGCTGCGCGGTGCGCAGGCCGGAGCCGGCGGGGGAGAGGTCCGCCATGTGAGGGGTCTCCTGTGGCAGGGCACCACCGGGTCGGCGGGGTGTGCCGGTGCGCCCGTCCTGAGGCGCTGTGGTGTGGCCGCGGTGCGGGGCTCCCTGGTGGAGCGGATGAGCTGAGGATTCGGGCTTCGTTGCCCGGTGGGACTGCACGGGGTGTGCGCAGACACCATTGCGAAGGATAAAGGGTGGGCGCACGGAAGCGGCGCGCGCCCCTGTGCGCGCCCCTTGCAGCCGGGCATCGGGGGTGCCCGGCCTATACGCTGAGGTGGTAGATCGGGTACGCGGAGCTGTTCGAGCTGACCGCTGGCTGAGGGAGAGCGCACAACGATGGCCGGACGACGTCGGAAGAACGGTGGGGCTTCGGCGGGGGAGGGCGCGGCCGAGGCGGTCCTGCCCGCGGACCTGGAGCTGCAGGACCTCTACGGGGCGTTCGCCGCGCACGGCCTCGACGACGAGGACCTGGACGACGCGGCGGTCCTGGTGCCGCCGGTGAAGCTGCCCGCGGAGCAGGAGCTGGCCGAGCAGGCCAAGGCCGTCCCGATGTTCGGCTACGCGCTGGCGCTGGCCCGCTGGGCGGCCCCGCACCGGACGGTGGACGAGTTCGGCGACCTGGTCGAGGAGGACCGGGGGCCCGCGGCCCGGCTGCTGGGGCTGGCCCCCGCCGAGGGCGAGGTGCCGGAGGAGGCCGAGGTCGAGGCGCTGCGGGCCTGGTCGCTGGCCTGTGACCTGGATCTGGTGGAGCTGGGCACGACCAAGGACGGCGAGCACGTCGCGGTGCCGGGGCCGGACCTGGAACCCGCCGAGCAGGGGGACCCGGACACCGTCCTGGAGCTGTGGCTGACCGCGGCCGGGATCGTCCGGGAGCTGGCGGTGGAGGCGGACTCGCTGCCGGAGGAGGAAGCCGGGGAGGAAGCGGAGGAGGAGGCGGAGGAGGGCGGGGAGCCCACCCCCGAGGAGGGCGGCGAGGAGGACGAGGACGGCCTGAACGAGGTCGAGGAGGCCCGGGACGCCGCCGCCGAGCTGCTCGACGAGGCGCTGCAGGTGCTGTACGAGACCACCGCCTTCGCCGACCCCGGCAACGAGACCGTCCCGCTCGGCGTGCTGGCCGCGCTGCTGGTGGTGCCGGAGGGCGAGGAGCCGAGCGAGGAGCTGCTCGGCGACATCACGGACGTGATGGTCGCGCTGGACCCGATGCTGGGCGACCTCGCCGAGCTGGGTCTGCTGGACTACCGTCCGATCGACCCGGAGCTGTTCGACGAGGAGGAGGGCGAGGAGCCCGTCGTCGGCGAGGCTCCGCTGGACGAGGAGGAGTCGGCCCGCTTCGGGCTGGTCCGGCTCACCCCGCTGGGCCAGTACGGCATCCGGCAGTGGCTGCTGGAGGACGGCTACGACGCGCCGCTGGTCGGGGACCTGGCCCGGGGGGACGCCGCCGAGCTGCTGCGCGGGGTGTGCGAGTCGGCCAACGTGCTCCCGGAGGAGGAGCTGCGGGTCTGGGTCGAGGGCCGGGAGCCGCTGCCGGCGGCGCGCGAGCTGCTGGCCGCGGCGCGCGGCGACGACGCGTACGGTCCGCTGCGCCGGATGCTGTGCGTCTCGGCGCTGAACCTGCTGGGGGCGGAGGCCGAGCCCGCCGTGCGGGAGGTGCTGGACGACCCGGAGCTGGGCGGTTCGGCCCGGGCCTGGCTGTCCGCGCTGGGCGCGACGGACGTGCCGGTGCCGGACCGGACGATGGCGCTGTGGACGGTGGTCGACACCTTCGCCGCCCAGCTGCTGGACAGTGGCGGCGATGCCGCGCTGCTGCGCGAGCTGGTCACCGACCTGCCGGTGAAGGGCGATCCGGCCGCGTGGTTCGGTGAGCTGTGGCGGGTCGACCACCCGTACACGGCGGACGTCCTGGAGGCGATCGGGGAACTGCACACGGACCGGGCGGTGGCCAAGGAGGCGCGCAAGGCGGCCTTCAAGGCGCGGTCCAAGGGCTGAGCCGCCTGGTTCCCGGGGGGCTCGGCCCCTACGGGAGGTCCAGGGAGCCGTCCTCGGTGAAGGGGAAGAACGGGTTGTGGGCCAGCTCCCACAGGTGCCCGTCCGGGTCCTCGAAGTAGCCGGAGTAGCCGCCCCAGCTGGTCGGGACCGGCGGCTTGACCACCACGGCACCGGCCTCGACCGCCGTCCGCAGCGCGGCGTCCACCAGCTCGGGGGACTCCAGGTTCACCGCGAGGGTGACGCCGCGGAAGGAGGGTTCGCCGGTGGCGGGCACGCCCGCGTCGGCGGCCAGCTCCTCGCTGGGGAAGAGGCCGAGCACCGAGTCGGCGGTGCGGAACCAGACGATCTCCGGGCTGGAGGCGGAGGAGCGCTTCCAGCCGAGGTCCTCGTAGAAGCGGGCGCTGCGGTCGAGGTCGGAGACGCCGAGGGTGACGATGCTGATCCGGGCGGGGAAGGCGGCCCGGGCTGCGCTGTTCTGTGCTGTCATGTCGCCAGCGTAGGGAGGGCGGCTGACAACCGGCACCGCTGACACGGCCACCGCCCCCGTCCGGCAGTCGAGCTGATGACCCGGCAGCTGTGGCCACGTAAGGTGGCGTCAGCGGTGCGGGCGCGAGGACTCGGGGGTGCGGCACAGGATGGTGCGGGAGAGCGGCGGAAGGTCCCAGGAACCCCGGGAGTGGAACGCCGAGCGGTCGGGGCCGGACGGGCCGGGCGGGCAGGATCGTTTCGCCGGCCAGGAGGAGTTCTCCCGCCGGACCCTCGCCGCGGTGGACTTCCCGGTGTACGGCGTGGCCGGGCCGACGGGCCGCGGCGAGGCGCTGGCGGCCTTCGAGACCTGCGGCGGCGAGCTGCGGTGGGTCGAGGTGCAGGTCGGTGACTGGACCACCGCGGCCGGACCGTACGTGACCGTGCGCACCTACCGGCCGGGGGCCGACGGCTGCGAGGTGCTGCCCGAGCTGGAGGACGTGGTCGAGGACGAACGCGACCGGGTCTACGAGCAGTTGGGCATCGACGAGGGCGACGGGCCGGGCCAGGTGCGGGCGCTGCGCGAGTGGATCACCGTGGACGGCGAGTACTGCGCGATCGAGGTGCACGAGGACCGGCCGGTGGCGTCGGGCGGCAGCGGGTCGGCCGGGCAGGTCTGGGCCGGGCGGCTGCGGGTCGGCGGGCAGGCCGTCACGGTGTGCGGGCGCGGGCTGCCCCCCGGCCGCGTGGAGCTGGGCGGCATCGGGGACTTCGAGTGCTACCTGCGCGGGCGCACCGAGCTGCTGCGCGACCTCGCCTCCCGACGGGCCCTGTACGTACCGGTCGAGGAGCGCGAACTGCCGCCCGCCGTGGGGCTGGAGGCGCACCGGGAGCTGATCGCCCAGAGCATCGCGGAGGCCGCCGCGATCGAGGCACAGGTACGGGTCGGGCGTACGCCGAGGCTGCCTCGCGGGCTGCGCGGGGACGTCTGCGCGGAGCGCTGGGAGACGGCGGTGCGTCAGCAGATGCGGCTCGCCACGGAGACCCGGGAGGAGGCCGCGGCGGCGGTGACCTCGATGGTCAACCACCTCAACCGGCTGTCGCAGCACACGCACTGGCTGGTCGGCACGCCGGAGGGGGAGGCGGCGGTCGAGGAGGTCGTCCGGTACACGGTGTTCGCCAGTGAGGTGGCCAGCCTGCCGGCCCAGCGGGCCTGGGAGCAGCTGTGGCGGGAGCGGCCGGGCGGCGGCGGGGAAGGGGCCTGGGAGGAGCAGCGGCTGGTGGAGCAGCTGTGGCTGTCGGCCTGGGAGCAGTGGCGGGCCGGGCGCGGCTGAGCGGCGCACAAGGACGGGCGCACCGACGACCGGCGCCACCGGGACGCGCCTGAGCCTTGTCGGGGCCAGGGCTACGGCGCCTGATCCTTCCCGGCGTACGGGCGGCCGCCCGTGGACCTACTCGTCCGCGGGCAGCCGCAGTTGCAGCATCGCCAGCAGCCGCTGCTGCGGCTGCGCGAGGTCGATGCCGGTCAACTGCTCGGCGCGGCGCACCCGGTAGCGCAGGGTGTTGGGGTGGATGTGCAGGGCGTCGGCGGCGACCCGGACCTCGCCCAGCGCGTCCAGCCAGGCGAGCACCGACTCGGCGAGCCGGGTGCCGTGCCGGCGGTCGTACGCGGTGAGCGCGGTGAGCCGCGGGTCGCGCAGGCCGCCGCGCTCCTGGAGGAGCGCCAGCATCTCGCTGACCAGCACCTCGGCCTGGACGTCGATCAGCGCCGCGACGTCCAGGTCCACCCCGCCGCGGCCCATCGCGTCCAGGATCCGGTCGGCCTGGGCGCGGGAGTCCGGCACCTGGGAGAGGCCTTCGACGGTCGAGCCGATCGCGGCGCGCAGCGGCACGCCGAGGTGTTCCCGCGCGGCGGTGACCACCTCGTCGGCCCAGCCGCGCACGGTGGTCATCGGCAGGCCCGGCGGGAGTTCGGGCAGCAGCACGTAGACCCGGGACTCGATCGGGGCGAGCAGCGCCGTGCGGTGCCGGGCGGCGGTGTGCACCGAGATCAGGCCGGTGACGTCGGAGCGGTGCAGCGCCTCGGTGGTGTGCGCGCTGTAGGCCAGCACGGTGGCCGGGCGGCGCAGGTCCAGGCCGAGGTGGGTGGCCAGCGACTGGGGGCCGGTGGAGCCCTCCAGCAGGCCGGTCAGCAGGGTCTGGGTGAGCCGGACGTCGGCGGACAGTTCCCGTCGGCGGCGCACCAGTTGGGCGGCGGCCACCCGGGCCGCGCCGACCAGGGCCTGTTCGGCCAGCGGGGCCAGCGGCTGGGCGCCCTCCTGCACCCAGATGGTGCCGAGCGGCTGCGCCCCGGCCCGGATGCCGACGGCGAGGCGCCGGCGCAGGCCGAGTTCGGGGTGCGGCTCGACCGCGATCGGGGCGTCCGAGCTGCGCAGGTGCTGGAAGATGCCCCACTCGCGGAGCTTGGAGAGGTACGGCTCCGGGCCCTGCCAGCCGAGGATGGACAGCCGGCGCAGGTCGTCGACCTCGTCGGAGTCGGAGGAGCGGGAGTAGGCGAGCACCCGGCTGGAGGTGTCCTCGATCGAGACGATGCCGTTGGTGAGCACGGCGACGGTCTGGGCGAGGGAGAAGAGGTCGCCGGCGTTGGGCTCGGGGGCGCCGGGGGAGTCGGGGGCGTCCGGGCCGGCGATGATCGCCCGGGCCAGCGAGTCGAGGTGCTCCCAGCGGGTCTCGCGGCGCACCGAGAGCAGGGCGACGCCCGCGTCGGTGGCGGCCTCGCGCAGGGCGTCGGCCTGGCCGGGGGCGTCCAGCTTGACGGCGACGGCGGCGGCGCCGGCCCGGCCGGCCGCGCGCAGGGCGGGGAGGGCGGCGCGGCCGCGGGCGCCGATCGCGAGGACGAGTTCGCCTGCGGCGGCGGTGGGCGGGTCCTCCGGGTCGAGGATCGCGACGTCGCGCACGGGGACGTCCAACCCCAGTGGGGCGGCCTGGAGTTCGACCAGCGGCTCGCCGAGGGACATCAGCAGCCCGCGGAGCGGAAGGCCGGGGGTGGTCACTCCGGGCCTCCTTCATCCGCTCGGACAACGGTGTGTGGTTGATTTTAGCCGGGCGGACAGAGTTCTGGGCCGTCCGGCGTTGGTTACCCCTGAATAGTTGACTCTGACTATCTGAGAATGGATAGTCAGTACTGACCAAGTGATGAGGAACGTTCTCATGGCGAAGCGACGCAAGGTCTCGAACCCGCTGGCCCTCGCGGTCCTGGCCGAACTCGGAGCCGAACCGATGCACCCGTACGAGATGGGCAGACGGCTCAAGGAGCACGGCAAGGACCGCAACATCAAGTACAACCGCAGCTCGCTCTACATGGTCGTGGAGCAGCTGCGGAAGGCCGGGTTCGTCGCCGAGCAGGAGACCGTCCGCGACACCCAGCGACCGGAGCGCACCGTCTACGCCGTCACGCCCGAGGGGCAGGCGGAGCTCCAGGACTGGATGCGCGAGTGGATCGCCGAACCGCAGGAGGAGTACCCGGCGTTCGGGGTCGCCCTCTGCCTGCTGGTGGTACTTCCGACCGAGGAGTCGGCCGAGCTGCTCGGCCGTCGGCTGGAGGCGCTGGACGCGCGGATCGACACCTCGCGCGCCACGCTGCGCAAGGCCGCGGACATGGGCGTCCACCCGATGTTCGTGGTCGAGGAGGAGTACGCCCTCGCGTTGCTGGAAGCGGAGCGCCGCTACACCGAGAACCTCATCCGACAGATCGGGGATCCGGAGTTCAACCGGACCCTGCAGGAGTTCATGAGGAGCCTGGAATGAGCACCACGCGTACGTCGAGGAAGAAGGCCCTGGTCATCGGCGGCGGCATCGCCGGCCCGGTGATGGCGCTGGCCCTGCGCAGGGCCGGCATCGAGGCGGAGGTCTTCGAGGCCTACGAGACCTCCGCCGAGGGCATCGGCGGGACGTTCATGATCGCCCCCAACGGGCTCGGCGCCCTCGCCGTCGTCGGGCTGGAAGCGGAGGTCGGCCGGATCGGGCAGCCGGTCGGCCCGATGGTGATCGAGGACGGCAAGGGCGGGGTGCTGGCCGAGTTCGCGGGCCTGCCCGACCTGCCGCGCGGGCGCCTGATGCGCCGCGCCGAGATGTACGAGGTGCTGCAGCGCCGGCTGCGCGAGACCGGCCTCGAAGTGCGCCACGGCAAACGGCTGGTGGGCGCCGAGGAGACCGCCGACGGCATCACCGCGCACTTCGCCGACGGCACCAGCGCCACCGGCGACCTGCTGATCGGCACCGACGGCACCGGGTCGACCGTCCGGACCCTGATCGACCCGGCCGCACCCGCCGCCCGGTACACCGGCCTGCTCGGCGTCGGCGGCTACAGCCCGTACCGGCTGCCCGGCCGGGCCGGACGCGGCGAGACCGTGCACTTCGCCAACGGCGCCCGGGCCTTCTTCGGCTACTGGGGCCTGGCCGACGGCAGCGGCACCGCCTGGTTCAGCAACATCCCGCAGCCCGAGCAGCTGAGCTACGAGCAGGTCCGCGCGGTGAGCCCGGAGGACTGGCTGCGCCGCTGCCGCGAGCTGCACGCCGACGACCTGCCCGCCCGCGAGGTGCTGCGGGTCGCCGACGCCGGGACGGTCGAGACCTTCCCCCGGCTGGAGATCATGCCGTCCGTCCCGCACTGGCACCGTGGCCGGATGGTGCTGGTCGGCGACTCGGTGCACGCGCCGTCCAACAGCTCCGGACAGGGCGTCTCGCTGGCAGTCGAGAGCGCCGTCGAACTCGCCCGCTGCCTGCGCGACCTGCCCGACCACACCGAGGCCTTCGCCGCGTACGAGGCGATGCGCCGGCCCCGGGTGGAGAAGATCGCCGCCGACGCCGAGCGCACCAACAACCAGAAGGCCTCCGGGCCGGTCGGGCGGATGGTGTTCCGGCTGGTCGCGCCGATCATGATGCGGACCTTCATGAGCCCGGAGAAGATGCTCCGCCCGGTGCACGGGTACCGGATCGACTGGGAGCGGCGGGTGGCCCCGGTGACGCCGGTGAGGCGCGCCGGACGCGCCGCCTGACGGGCGGTCGTGATCGCGGCGTGACCGGATTCGTCGGGGCGGACAACGCCGTACGGGGGAATTTAGCCGCCCGGCCAATCAAGTGGCCGGGCGGGCAGGAATAGCGTTCGTGCTGTGGCCTGCGTGTGACCCGCGCAGGCAATCCCCCCGCAATGAACG
>CBJMI02800__coassemble_662_pt1 | contig 17320 bp, 18 predicted proteins | sample CBJMI02800__metabat2_low_PE_003 | metagenome-assembled genome bin CBJMI02800
GCACCGCCTCACGGAGCATCTCGTGCTCCTCGGAGATACGGAAGAGATCGAAGTCAGCCGCCCCTGCGCTGCCCGCCATGATGCCTGCCTCGTGGTCCAGTGACCGACGTCCGGACGACGTCCGATCCGAGTCGAATCGCGGTTAACTACCGTTCAGTAGAGATCCTAGGGCTCCGACCTGCGGCTGCCTAGCGTCCTCGGCGTGCGGGCGAACGGTGCCGACCCGGCTCGGGCGGATAGCATCAGGGGCACCCTCTACTGGTCGAACCCGCACTAAGGGGAACCCGTGACCCTCCGCATCTCCGTGATCGGCACCGGCTACCTCGGCGCCACGCATGCCGCCGCGATGGCCGAGTTCGGCTTCGAGGTGCTGGGCCTGGACATCGACCCCGACAAGATCGCCATGCTCACCGCCGGCCGGGTGCCGATGTACGAGCCGGGCCTGTCCGAACTGCTGCTCAAGCACGTGGCCGGCCACGAGGGCTCGACCGGGCGGCTGCGCTTCACCACCTCCGCCAAGGAGGCCGCCGAGTTCGGCGACGTCCACTTCATCTGCGTCAACACCCCGCAGCGCAAGGGCGAGTTCGCCGCCGACATGTCGTACGTGGACACCGCGATCGACGACCTCGCGCCGCACCTGACCCGCCCGGCCCTGGTGGTCGGCAAGTCCACCGTGCCGGTCGGCTCGGCGGCCCGGCTGGCCGAGCGGCTGGCCGCGCTGGCGCCGGTCGGCGGGGCCGCCGAACTCGCCTGGAACCCGGAGTTCCTGCGCGAGGGCTTCGCCGTCCAGGACACCCTGCGCCCGGACCGGATCGTGGTCGGCGCCCAGAGCGAGCGGGCCGAGCAGCTGCTGCGCGAGGTGTACGCGGACCCGATCGCCGCCGGGGTGCCGTTCCTGGTCACCGACTACGCGACCGCCGAGCTGGTGAAGGCCGCCGCCAACTCCTTCCTGGCCACCAAGATCTCCTTCATCAACGCGATGGCCGAGGTCTGCGAGGCCGCCGGCGCGGACGTCACCCTGCTCTCCACCGCGCTCGGGCACGACGAGCGGATCGGCCGCAAGTTCCTCAACTCCGGCCTCGGCTTCGGCGGCGGCTGCCTGCCCAAGGACATCCGGGCGTTCATGGCCCGGGCCGGCGAGCTCGGCGCCGACCAGGCGCTGACCTTCCTGCGCGAGGTCGACTCGATCAACATGCGGCGCCGCTCGCGGATGGTCGAGCTGGCCCGCGAGCAGTGCGGCGGCGGCTTCCTGGGCCGCCGGATCGCCGTCCTGGGCGCCGCCTTCAAGCCCAACTCGGACGACATCCGGGACTCCCCCGCCCTCAACGTGGCCGCGCAGATCCAGCTCCAGGGCGCCCAGGTCACCGTCTACGACCCGAAGGCCGTGGACAACGCCCGCAAGATGTTCCCGTCCCTGGCCTACGCCGACTCCGCCCTGGAGGCCGCCGAGGGCGCCCACGTCGTCCTCCACCTCACCGAGTGGGCCGAGTTCCGCGAGCTGGACCCGGCCGAGCTCGGCGCCGTCGTCGCCGAACGCCGCCTGCTCGACGGCCGCAACGTCCTCGACGCCGAAGCCTGGCGCGCCGCCGGCTGGACCTACCGCGCCCTCGGCCGCCCCAGCTGACCCCGGCCTCCGGGCCCCGGCTCCGGGCCGCCGGGCCAGGAATCCCGCAGCGGCGCGCGCCGTTGGCACCGGCATGACGAACTACGGCGACGAAGCGACGGTCCGCGAGATCCTCACCCGCAGCGGTGACACCTGGGCGGTGGTCGGCCTGTCCAACAACACCGCCCGGGCCGCGTACGGCGTGGCACAGGTCCTCCAGCGCCACGGCAAGCGGATCGTGCCCGTCCACCCGAAGGCCGAGACGGTCCTCGGCGAGCCCGGCTACGCGTCGCTCGCGGACATCCCGTTCCCGGTCGACGTGGTGGACGTGTTCGTGAACGGTTCGCTGGCCGGGGAGGTGGCCGACCAGGCGGTGGCGGTCGGGGCGAAGGCGGTCTGGTTCCAGCTCGGGGTCGTCGACGAGGCCGCGTACGGGCGGACCCGGGCCGCGGGGGTCTCGATGGTGATGGACAGGTGCCCGGCCATCGAGATCCCGCGGCTGGGCTGAGCCGTCAGGCCTCAGGCGTCGCCGTCCAGCTGGGCCATGGTGGCGATGGAGGGCCGGCGGCTCGCCCGCAGGGAGGTGGCGACCGACTCGGCGTCGCGCAGGACGCGGACGGCGTTGTGCCAGGTCAGCTTGGACAGGTCGGCCTCCGACCAGTGGCGGCCGAGGAGTTCGGCGACCAGGTTGGGGTATCCGGCCACCGAGTCGAGGCCGTCCGGCAGGAAGGCGGTGCCGTCGAAATCGCCGCCGATCCCGATGTGGTCGATGCCGGCGACCTCGCGCATGTGGTCGAGGTGGTCGGCGACGGTGGCCGGGGTGGCGATCGGGCGCGGGTTGGCGGCCTCGAAGGCGCGCTGGCGCTCCATGGCCGGCGGGGTGGTGTCCAGCGGGTCGAAGCCGTGGGCGCGCATGTTCTCGTCGGCGGCCCGGGTCCACTCGATGGCGGCGGGCAGGATGAACTTCGGGACGAAGGTCGCCATCGCCACTCCGCCGTTGGCGGGCAGCTGGGCGAGCACGTCGTCCGGGATGTTGCGCGGGTGGTCGCAGACCGTGCGGGACGAGGAGTGCGAGAAGACCACCGGCGCCTCGGTGACCCGCAGGGCGTCCCGCATGGTGTCGGCGGAGACGTGCGAGAGGTCGACCAGCATGCCGAGCCGGTTCATCTCCCGGACGACCTCCTCGCCGAAGCGGGTCAGCCCGCCGGCCACCGGCTCGTCGGTCGCGGAGTCGGCCCACGGCACGTTGTCGTTGTGGGTGAGCGTCAGGTAGCGGACGCCCAGCTCGTACAGGGCGCGCAGGGTGGCCAGCGAGCAGTCGATCGAGTGGCCGCCCTCGGCGCCCATCAGCGAGGCGATCCGGCCCTCGGCGCGCGCGGCCTCCATGTCGGCGGCGGTACGGGCGAGGCGCAGCCGGTCCGGGTAGCGCTCGACCAGCGCGTGGACGAAGTCGATCTGCTCCAGGGTGGCGGAGACCGCGTGGTCGCCGGCCAGCGAGGCGGGGACGTAGACGGACCAGAACTGCGCGCCGACCCCGCCCTCCGCGAGGCGGGCGAGGTCGGTGTGCAGGCGGTCGCTCTGGTCGGCGGCGAGGTCGAGCGCGCCGAGGTCGTACCCGGCCTGCTCGCGCATCGCCCAGGGGAGGTCGTTGTGACCGTCCACCACGGGGGCGGTGCGCAGCAGGGCCCGGGCGGCGGCCAGCGGGGTGGCGGAGTCCGTCTGAGAAGTCATACGGGCTGTTCTACCCCACGGGTCGGCGGCTCTTGCCCGTCGAAGCCTTGCTTGCCGCAGTCCTGCTTGCGCGGTCCTACTTGCCGAAGCCGAAGGACGAGGAGCCGGCCACCTTGGCCCGGAGCTTCTTGCCCTTCTCGGTGGCCTGGTTGTTCAGCTCGGCCTGGAAGTCGGCCATCTTCTCGGTGAGCTCGGGGTCGAAGGCGGCGAGCATCCGCACCGCGAGCAGGCCCGCGTTGCGCGCGCCGGCCACCGAGACGGTCGCCACCGGGACGCCGGCCGGCATCTGGACGATCGACAGCAGGCTGTCCATGCCGTCCAGGTAGCGCAGCGGCACCGGCACGCCGATGACCGGCAGCGGGGTGACGGAGGCCAGCATGCCCGGCAGGTGGGCCGCGCCGCCGGCGCCCGCGATGATCGCCTTCAGGCCGCGCCGGTGGGCGTTCTCGCCGTACGCGACCATCTCGCGGGGCATCCGGTGGGCGGAGACGACGTCCACCTCGTACGCGATCTCGAACTCGTCCAGGGCCTGGGCGGCGGCCTCCATGACCGGCCAGTCGGAGTCCGAGCCCATCACGATGCCAACGACAGGGTTCGTCATTCGGTGATCGTTCCTCGCAGGTAGGCGGCCGCATGGCGGGCGCGCTCGCGGACGTCGTCGAGGTCGTCCCCGAAGACGTTGACGTGGCCGACCTTGCGGCCGGGCTTCACGTCCTTCCCGTACATGTGGATCCGCAGCCCGGGGTCGCGGGCCATGCAGTGCAGGAAGGCGTGGTACATGTCCGGGTAGTCGCCGCCGAGGACGTTGACCATGACGGTCCACCTGGCGCGCGGCCGGGGGTCGCCGAGCGGGAGGTCGAGGACGGCCCGCAGGTGGTTCTCGAACTGCGAGGTGACGGCGCCGTCCTGGGTCCAGTGCCCGGAGTTGTGCGGGCGCATGGCGAGCTCGTTGACCAGGATCCGGCCGTCCCGGGTCTGGAACAGCTCGACGGCCAGGTGGCCGACGATGCCGAGGTCGCCGGCGATCCGCAGGGCGAGCTGCTGGGCCTCGTCGGAGAGGGCGGGGTCGAGGTCCGGCGCCGGGGCGGTGACCTCGGCGCAGACGCCGTTCTCCTGGACGCTCTCGACGACGGGGTAGGCGACGGCCTGGCCGCTGGGCGAGCGGACCACGTTGGCGGCCAGCTCGCGGACGAAGTCGACCTTCTCCTCGGCCAGCACCGGGACGCCGGCCAGGAACGGGGCCTGCGCCTCCTGCTCGTCGTCGACGACCCAGACGCCCTTGCCGTCGTAGCCGCCGCGAACGGTCTTCAGCACGACCGGGTAGCCGGTGCCCTCGTCGGCGAAGGCGGTGACGTCGGCCGGGTCGGCGACGATCCGGTGCCGGGGGCAGGGCACCCCGATGGAGTCGAGCTTGGCCCGCATCACGCCCTTGTCCTGGGCGTTGACCAGCGCTTCCGGACCGGGGCGGACGGCGATGCCGTCGGCCTCCAGGGCCCGCAGGTGCTCGGTGGGGACGTGCTCGTGGTCGAAGGTGATGACGTCGCACCCGGCCGCGAAGCGGCGCAGGGTGTCGAGGTCGCGGTAGTCACCGAGGACGACGTCGGACACCACCTGTGCGGCGGAGTCCTGGGGGGTGTCGGCGAGGAGCTTGAACCGGATCCCGAGCGGGATCCCCGCCTGGTGCGCCATGCGGGCCAGCTGCCCGCCACCGATCATGCCCACCACTGGAAAATTCATGTTGCCCGGGGAAGTCACCCCGCCAGGATATCCGGGCCGGTGGGGGGCCTCGGCGCCGCGGTGGGGCCGTGAGTAGTGGACGCGCGTAGATGTCAACCCCGCACCCGGACGGCTGAGCCGTTCGGTGGGAGCGGGTAGCCTGGACGGCTAGGTCCTCGTCCGCGCGGTCGGATCATGTGCGTGCACGCAGGGCTCAAGGGGTGTCCCCGGCCCAGTGGGACGCCCTTTTTCCCGCAGGTACATGGAGGCCACCCGGTATGGCGACGACCGCAGCTTCGAAACCCCCACTCGTGCAGAAACTGCGCGGGCTCACGGGCGAGGTAGTGAAGTTCGGCATCGTCGGCCTGAGTGGCGTGGTCATCAACTTCGCCGTCTTCTGGGTCTGCATCAACGGTCTGGGCCTGGCCTCACTGCGGTCCAACATCGCGGCGACGGTGATCGCGATCGCCACCAACTACCTCGGCTACCGCTACTGGCTGTACCGGGACCGCGATGCCGCCTCCCGCAAGCGGGAGATCACGCTGTTCCTGGTGTTCAGCGGCATCGGCATGCTGATCGAGACCGGCGTGCTGGCCTTCACGGTCTACGTGCTCCACCTGGACTCGCACTACGAGCAGCTGGGCGCCAAGGTGATCGGCCTCGCCGTGGCCACCGTGTTCCGCTTCGTCTCCTACCGCACCTGGGTGTTCACCGCGCTCCCCGAGCCCGAGCCGGCCGCCGTCGCCTCCACCGCCGATGCCGCCCATGCTGCCCATGCCGCCGACGGCCAGGAACTGGCCGCCCAGGCCGAGCTGATACTGGTCACCGAGCAGATCCGCTACGCCAAGGCCGAGTAGGCCCCTCCCCGCCCCCCTTGCCCGGCCCGCCTCCGCGAGAGGACAGTGGTGACCGAGGGCGAGCACGGCCCGTGGACGATCGAGGCCGAGGGGGCACAGGAGGCGCGCCATGGCGTTCGTCCAGATCATCGACTGCCGGACCGACAGGCTCGACGACCTCAACCAGCTCATGGACAGCTGGGTCGAGGCCACCAACGGCACCCGGACCGCTTCGCACGCGGTGGTCGGCACCGACCGCTCCGACAGCAGGCACGTGGTGGAGATCGTGGAGTTCCCCTCCTACGAGGAGGCGATGCGCAACTCCAGGCTTCCCCAGACCGACCGGATCTTCCGCGAGATGGTGGCACTCTGCGACGCGCCGCCCACCTTCACCGACCTCGACGTGGTCCGCGACATGCAGCTCGGCCAGGGCTCCTGATCGGTCGGGCTCCCTACCGGCCAGGGCTCCTCACCGGCCAGGGCTCCTGATCGGTCAGGCCCGCTGATCAGTCCTGATGGCTGCGGCCGAGGAAGAGCGCGAACACCGCGGGCTTCAGCGAGAGCAGCTCCAGTCGACCGCCGTCCGCCTCCGCCAGGTCGCGGGCGACGGCCAGCCCGATCCCGGTGGAGTTGCGGCCGCTGACCGCTCGCTCGAACACCCGGTTGCCCAGGTCGGGCGGCACCCCGGCGCCCTGGTCCTGCACCTCGACCACCACCGAGGTGCCGGAGGGCCGCACCCGCAGGGTGATCGTCCCGGCGCCGTGCATCAGCGAGTTCTCGATCAGGGTGGCCAGCACCTGGGCCACCGTCCCCGGGGTGCCGACCGCGGTGACCCCGTGCAGGCCCTCCAGGGACAGCACCCGGCCCTGCTCGCGCAGCGTCGGGCCCCATTCCTCCACCTGCTGCTTGATCACCTCGTCCAGGTCGAAGGCGACGGCGGTGGGGCTGCGCGGGTCGCGCTGGGTGGTGAGCAGCCGCTGGACGACGTCGGTGAGCCGCTCGACCTGCTGGAGGGCGATGGTCGCCTCCTCCTTGACGGTCTCCGGCTCCTCGGCCAGGGCGGTGATCTCCTCCAGCCGCATCGACAGCGCGGTGAGCGGGGTGCGCAGCTGGTGCGAGGCGTCGGCGGCGAGCCGGCGTTCGGCGGTGAGCATCCGGGCGATCCGCTCGGCGCTGGTGTCCAGCACTTCGGCGATCCGGTCCAGCTCGGGCACCCCGTAGCGGCGGTCGCGCGGGCGGGGGTCGCCGGAGCCGAGCCGTTCGGCGGTCTCGGCGAGGTCGGTGAGCGGCCGGGCGAGCCGTTTGGCCTGCCAGACGGCGAGCGCCACGGCGGCCTGGACGGCCAGCAGGGCGACCACGCCGAGCAGTAGCAGGTTGTTGGCGATCTCGTGGTCGACGTCCTCGCGGGACTGCTCGACGGTGACGATCTCGCCACTGGTGCCGTGCTCGGCGGCCCTCAGCAGGTGGTTCCCGGCCGGGCGGTCGCCGGCCGAGAGCACCGGCTGGCCGGGGATCTGCACCTCGACGTAGCTGCCCTCGGTGACCTGGCTCTCGAAGACCCGGCCTTCCTTGACGCCCTCACCCGCGGCGAGCCGGCTCTCCACCAGGGCGAGCACCCGGACGGCGGTGGCGTCCACCCGGTCCTGGGCCGAGCTGACGATGGTCCGCTTCTCGACCAGGGCGAGCGGCACGCAGAACACCACGACGACCACCAGGACGACGATCAGCAGCGAGTTGATCATCCGGCGTTTCACGCTGCTGCTCCCCGAGGTCTTCCGCTTCATCGGCCGCCGCCCGGCCACGATCTCCGTGCGGGGTTAATTCTTCTCGAACCGGAAGCCCACCCCGCGCACGGTGGCGATGTAGCGCGGGTTCGCCGCGTCGTCGCCGAGCTTCTTGCGGAGCCAGGAGATGTGCATGTCCAGGGTCTTGGTAGAGGTCCACCAGGTGGTGTCCCAGACCTGCCGCATGATCTCCTCGCGGGTGACGACCCGGCCGGCGTCGCGGACCAGGACGCGCAGCAGCTCGAACTCCTTGGCGGAGAGGGTCAGCTCCTCCTCGCCGAGCCAGGCACGGTGGGACTCGATGTCGATCTTCACCCCGTGCGCACCGGTGGTGAGCTGGTCGACGTTGCCGCGCCGGAGCAGGGCCCGGACGCGGGCGAGCAGCTCGGCCAGGCGGAAGGGCTTGGTGACGTAGTCGTCGGCGCCGGCGTCCAGGCCGACCACGGTGTCCACCTCGTCGGCGCGGGCGGTCAGCACCAGCACGGGGCAGCTCTTGCCGTCGGCGCGCAGGCGGCGGCAGACCTCGAGACCGTCCATCTCGGGCAGGCCGAGGTCCAGGACGACGAGGTCGACCTCCTCGGTGAGGCCGGCGGCGAGTGCGGTCGGACCGTCCTCGCGGACGAGCACCTCGTAGCCCTCCCGTCGCAGGGCCCGGGCGAGCGGTTCGGAGATCGCCGGATCGTCCTCGGCGAGCAGCACACAGGTCATGTGGTGATGGTAGTCCGCTCGGGTAAGGCCGTACGCCCTGTGAGGTAGTTCACAGAGCGTGATCGTTATACAAGGCTTCCCAATGGACCAACAGGGTGACACCAACCGGTCGTTCGGTGAAGAATCTCCGATTGGATCTTGAAACCGAAGGAGGACATGCCGGTCTACCATCGATCAATCGGGCAGATCTTCCTGGAACTTTGCCATTCCCATACCTAATGCGTGGCTTTTGTCATCTGATAACGCCAAATATCGCCACGTACAGTGGTTGAAGTTCGTCCGCCGCCACCCCCCTAGGCGGACGCGATCAGGCAAGGAACCACTACTCATGGCGTCTACGACCCTGGACACCGGCGTCACGTCGGCCACTCCTGGCGGCAAGACCTTCCTCGGCCACCCCCGGGGACTCGCCACTCTCTTCATGAGCGAGATGTGGGAGCGCTTCAGCTACTACGGCATGCGCGCCCTGCTGGTGCTCTACATGACCGCCTCCGTCGCGGACGGCGGCCTGGCCATGAAGACGGCCGTCGCCGCCGCCGTGTACAGCGTTTACACGGCCATGGTCTACCTGCTCGCCCTCCCGGGCGGCTGGATCGCGGACCGCTTCCTCGGCGCTCGCAAGACCGTCGCGGTCGGCGGCACGATCATCATGATCGGCCACTTCCTGCTGGCGGTCCCCTTCAGCGCGTCGTTCTTCGTCGGCCTCGCCTTCATCGCGGTCGGCTCCGGCCTGCTCAAGGCCAACATCTCGACGATGGTCGGCCACCTCTACGACGGCCCGAACGACCCGCGCCGCGACGGTGGCTTCACCGTCTTCTACATGGGCATCAACCTCGGTGCCTTCGCGGCCCCGCTGGTCATCGGCACCGTCGGCCAGAGCGTCAGCTGGCACCTGGGCTTCGCCCTCGCCGGTGTCGGCATGGCCCTCGGCCTGGGCCAGTTCCTGCTGGGCACCCGCCACCTGAGCCCGAAGAGCAACGTCGTCACCTCGCCGATCACCCCGGACGAGAAGCGGAAGATCTTCACCAAGGCGGGCATCTGGCTGGCCGTCGCCGCCGTCTTCTACGGCGTCGTCGCCGCCACCGGCCACTTCACCATCAACTGGGCGATCTGGCCGCTGTCCATCGCGGGCCTGGCGATCCCGGTCCTGGTCTTCACCAAGGTGAAGCGCGACAAGGACCTCGACGCCAACGAGCAGTCCAAGATGAGCGGCTACATCTGGTTCTTCGTCGCCGCCGCCGTGTTCTGGATGATCTACGACCAGTCCGGCTCGACGCTGAACATCTTCGCCGACGAGCACACCGCGTCCACGCTGTTCGGGCTCGACTTCCCGTCCAGCTGGTTCCAGTCGCTCAACCCGCTGTACATCATGGCGCTGGCCCCGGTCTTCGCCTGGATCTGGGTCGCGCTGGCCCGCCGGTCGAAGAACCCCAGCACCACCATGAAGTTCGCCTTCGGTCTGCTGATGATCGGCGCCTCCTTCATCGTCATGATGCTGGCGATGGCCTCCGCCTCCGGCGACACCAAGGTCACCCCGCTGTGGCTGGCCATGGTCTACCTGGTCCAGACCGTCGGTGAGCTCACCCTCTCCCCGGTCGGCCTGTCCGTCACCACCAAGCTGGCGCCGACCAAGTACGCCAGCCAGATGATGGGCGTCTGGTTCCTCGCCGTCACCGCGGGTGACTGCGTCGCCGCCATCTTCCAGCTGGTGCTGGGCGACAAGGTGGTCGGCAGCACCGCGTACTTCGCGGTGCAGGGCGTCATGGCGATCGTCGCGGGTGTCGCGCTGGCGATGTACCGCAAGAAGGTCGTCAAGCTCATGGGCGACGTGCACTGACGTCCGCCCGGTGAAGCTCCGGGGCCGCCGTGGATTCCTGAGATCCACGGCGGCCCCGGCCGTTTTCCGCCTACGGTGCCCGCATGGCCACCGACTCGTTCCCGCAGCAACTTGCCCGCACCAGACGGTTCACCCTGGGAGTCCCCACCCAGCCGGAACCCTCCGCCGACGGCGCCACCGTCCTGTTCCTGCGCAGCCGGGGCGGCACCGACCCGCTCATCTGCCTGTGGGCGCTGGACAGCGCGACCGGTGAGGAGCGGCTGCTCGCCGACCCTGGCGTGCTCGGGTCCGCCACCGGCATCGCCTCGTACAGCACCGACGCCACCGGTCGCCACGCGGCCTTCGCGCTGGACGGCGCGCTGTGGCTGGCCGACACCGCCGAGGGTGGCGCCCGTCCGATCCGCTGCACCGGCGAGCCGCAGGAGGTACGGCTCGACCCGACCGGCCGCACGATCGCCTACGTCAGCGGCGGCGCCCTGCGGGTGGTCGGCGCGGACGGCACGGGCGACCGGTTGCTGGCCGAGCCCGAGGCCGAGGACGTCTCGTACGGCCTCGCCGAGTACGTCGCTGCCGGGGAGTTCGAGCGCACCCGCGGCTACTGGTGGTCCCCTGACGGCACCGCGCTGCTGGTCGCCCGCGTCGACGAGCGCGCCGTCACCCGGCTCTTCCTCGCCGACCCGGCAGACCCGCAGCAGCAGCCGCGCGCCATCCGCTACCCGCTGGCCGGCACCGCCAACGCCGACGTCTCGCTCTGGCTGCTCGGCCTCGACGGCAGCCGGGTCGAGGTGCGCTGGGACCGCGATGCGTTCGAGTACCTCACCGCCGCCGACTGGGACGGCCACGGCCCGTACGCCGCCGTGCAGAGCCGCGACCAGCGCACGGTGCGTACGCTCGCGATCGAGCCGGACGGCGCCACCCGGCTGCTCGCCGAGCGGACGGACCCGCACTGGATCGAGCTGGTCCCCGGCCTTCCGGTCCGGACGGCGGGCGGGGCGCTGGTCGACACCACCGATGACGGCGACACCCGGCGGCTCACCGTCGACGGCAAGCCCGTCACGCCGGGCGGGCTGCAGCTGCGGGCGGTGGTCGGGACGGAGGGCGAGGAGGTGCTGTTCACCGCCTCCGAGGAACCTACGGAGACGCACCTCTGGGTCTACCGGCCCGACCTCGGCCTGCGGCAGTTGAGCGACGGTCCGGGCCTGCACGACGGGGTACGGCGCGGCGGCACGCTGGTGCTCACCACCCGGTCCCACAGCGGGCGCACCACTGTGCTGCGGGACGGCCAGGAGCCCGTCACGCTCACCTCGTACGCCGAACCGCCCGTCATCACCGCCCGGCCCGAAATCCTGATCCTGGGCCCGCGCGAACTGCGCGCCGCGCTCTACCTGCCCACCGGGTATCGCCCCGGCGACGGCCCGCTGCCCGTACTGCTCGACCCGTACGCCGGGCCCGCGATGCAGAAGGTCACCACCGGAGGCGTCTGGCACGAGCAGGTGTCGCAGTGGTTCGCCGACCAGGGTTTCGCGGTGCTGGTCATAGACGGACGAGGCACCCCCGGCCGCGGGCCGCAGTGGGACAAGACGGTCTGGGGTGACAAGGCCGGGCCCCCGCTGGAGGACCAGATCGACGGCCTGCGGGAGACGGCCCGGCTGCGGCCCGGACTGCTCGACCTCGACCGGGTCGGCATCCGCGGCTGGTCCTTCGGCGGCTACCTGGCCGCCCTCGCGGTGCTGAGGCGGCCGGACGTCTTCCACGCCGCCTCGGCCGGGGCCACCCCCACCGACTGGCGCCTCTACGACACCCACTGGCAGGAACGCTTCCTCGGCCACCCCGACCAGTACCCCGAGCACTACGACGACGGCTCCCTCATCGCCGAGGCGCCGAACCTGAACCGCCCGCTGCTGCTGATCCAGGGCCTGGCCGACGACAACGTCCACCCCGCCCACACCCTGCGGCTCTCCAGCGCCCTGCTCGCCGCCGGCCGCCCCCACGAAGTCCTGCCCCTGCGGGCGACCGCCCACCGGCCGACGGACGAGGCCGTGGTCGAGAACCTGCTGCACCACGAACTGGCATTCCTGAAGCGCTCGTTGGGCATGGAGTGATCGCGGCCCACCCCACCGAGCGCCTCAGCATGGTCACTGTCCATCCGGTCGGCACATAGAAGAACCTGAACGCGCAGGAAGTCGGCCAGGCCGACTTCCTGCGCGGATAAAGCGCAAAGGCCGCGACTTCGCGCACGGAATCTGCGGTCAGCTTCGGAGTGGCACCGGGTTCTCCGGGGAATCGAGCCAGACGGTGTGGGCATCTACGGTCACCGTAAGGCCGAACCGATCGAAGTCGGGGCGGCCCTGGTCGTCCCACCAGCGCCAGGCGGCCTCCACCTCGTCCCAGAGGTTCCGGGGGCCGGACTGGTAGACCTCGTACTCCGTGCGGCCGCGCTCGTAGTCGGCGGAGGCCCACGACTCGGTGTCCCGGCTGTAGAGCCAGAGCGTGTACGCGCCGTCGTCGTAGCGCTCGGCCCGCCAGAACGTCCCGGGCACGGCCGCCCCGATGAGGAACTGCTCGAACCAACCGCCTGTGTCCGGCGGGGCCAGCGTGGTGGTGGTTCGCTTCCCGTCTGCGGGCCACTCCTGCCCGCGCAGGTAGTCCTCGAAGGGTGGCCGGTCCGTGCGTTGTTGGCGCAATCGCATGAATGCCGAGCTTCGGGTGAACCTGCCGTTCGCCCGGGTGCCGTCGTCGTTCACGGTCAGCCGGACGATCTGCTCGCCGCCGTACTCGGTGCCGAACGGCGCCAGGATGATTCCGCCCGGGGCCGTCTGCGCCAGCCACGCCGGAGGGATCTCCAGGAGGGAGCACGTGGCGATGATCCGATCATACGGAGCGCCCTCCGGCCAGCCCTGCCGTCCGTCGCCTTCGACCACGGTCGGCCCGAGTCCGGCCCGGTCCAGGTTCTCGCGGGCGCCTCGGGCGACATCGGGGTCGTACTCGACGGTCACGATGTTGGGGCTGCCCAGGCGGTGGGCGAGGAGGCCCGCGTTCCAACCCGTGCCGGCGCCGACTTCCAGCACCCTGTCGCCAGGTCGGACGTCGAGATCCTGGAGCATCGAGAACACCATCGTGGGCATGGAGTTGGAGGACGTCGGGATGGTGCCGAGCCCATCCCCCTTATGGTCTCCGTCGTCCCACTGCGTGGTGAGAGGGATGTCCGAGTAGACCGCCCGCCTCCAGGCTTCGGGGTGATGCGACCGGTACACCACGGGATTCTGCCGGGTGCCGTCCGCGATGCCCGGCCAGATGCGGTCCGGAACGAACAGTTCGCGGGGCACGGCCTTGAAGGACGGGAGCCAGTCCGAGGAGAGCGCGCCGCCGGCCATCAGCGCGGAGGCGAGCCCCTGGGGGCCCGCCTCCTGGTGCGGCTCGCTAGTCACTTGCCGCTGCCGCCCGCCGGGGACGAGCCGTCGGAGGTGTTGCCGCCCTCGTCGGACCCGCCACCGCCGTGCCCGGCGCCCTTGTTGCTGTCGTCCTGCTGCCCGCCGCCCTTGCCGTCGCCGGACCCGCCTCCGCGCTTGCCCATGTTCTTCCCCTTTCGGTCGGTCAGGCTGAGGTGGTTCCCTCTGCCTGTCGTGTCCCTTGCTGACCTGCCCCAGCCGGTTCCTTCCCCGGGACGGCCGGGACAGGGGTCGTGGTGGCCCACGAGGGCCGGTTCTCCGAGCGCCGGAACCGGCGGCTGGCATCCCGCGTCCGGGCCAGCAGCACTGTTCGATGCACTCGACTCCCGCCGAACGACGTGGAGTCCATCGCTTGTAAGAGCGGGCTCGGTATCACATTCTGTGAGCATGCGAGCCGCGATCCGATTGGACTCGCCGTTGATCACTAGCCCCGCGAGCCGGGCGTACTGGGTGAGCACGTCTGCAAGCGTGCGGGCAGCACTGGCGTGACAGCCACCGAGCGAGACGTGAGGCCCCTCATGTACGCCGCGCACGCTCAGGACGGGCATGACGTCGGGAGTGGACGGCAGGCCCGCGAGCCTCCAAGCGGTCTCTACGGTGCTCGCCGCCGCCTCCGCCTCGGCGCGGTACCGCCTCAACTTCTCCGCCTCGGGCTCCACATTCGACACGGATGCTCCCTAGGTCGCCTGCCTTCCGATGCAGGCGACGCTACGGGCAGCGACGTGCCGATCTCTACGAACTTGCATGCGCTTGCACGCCAATTGCTCTTCTCACGAGCACTGTTGACTGAATATCAGCTGCTCGGAGATGCTTGCGCAAGCCCGAGCAAGCACCTAGACCAGGGAGCCGGCCATGGCCGTTGAGTTCGTTGGCATCGACCCCAACACCGACCGGGACCACTGCCCCACCGTGTGGGTGGACCCGGAGGCTCAGGAGATCCTTTTCCAGGGGTGGAACCCGCGCCCCGGGACGAAGGCGGAATGCGAGGGAAGCAGCCCCGCGAATGGACCGGTGCCCGACAATGAGGCCATCGTCAGGCTTCCGGCCCGAATGGTGCCCATGATCAGGGAGGCGTGTGATGCCATCGAGCGTGCCCAGCTTCGCTGAGCTGCTTGAGCAGTGCCAGCGGTCCGCTGTCCATCTGGAGCTGCGGGACTCCTATGCCCCGACGGATCGGTTCGAGGCCTGGCAACGCGGTGAGCGGATCAACTGGGAGGACCGCCAGTCCTGGTGGCATCCCTACGACCAGTTGATTACGGACGCCGTGGCGCGGGGCGTGGTCATCCGTCGGGCTCGGGTCGTATCTGAGCCTGTGTCCGAGTACATCCGGTGGGAGCACTACGTCACCCACGCCAACGTTACGGCGGGCGAGCAGGTCCGCTGGTTGCCACGGCGACAAGCCACGAGCATCCCTCTTCCGGGGAACGACTTCTGGCTGTTCGATGGTGAACTGCTCCGCGTGCACCACTTCTCCGGGGACGGCGCCGTGGTCGAGGATGAGATCACGGCCGACCCCGACACCGTGAAACTGTGCGCCACCGCGTTCGAAGCTGTCTGGGAGCGAGCACTCCCGCACCATCTGTACGAGATCTGACTAAGGCCAGCTCCATGCCCGCGCACCCCTCTCCATCCGTTCAGAAGGCCCGCGAAGCCCTTGCCGGTCGGCTGAGCGAGATTCGGAAGGACGCGGAGCTCAGCGGGCGGGAGCTGGCTGCCAGGTGCGGCTGGTCGGAATCGAAGTCGTCCCGGATCGAGAACGCCAAGACACCTCCCTCCGACGCTGACATCAAGGCGTGGTGCCGAGCCTGTGATGCCGGCGATCAAGTCGCTGACTTGATCGCCGCCAACCGGCAGTCCGCCGACGCTCATGTGCAGTGGCGGCGACTTCAGCGAAGTGGGCTTCGTCGTCTGCAAGAGTCGACCGGAGATCTGTACCAGCAGACCACGTCGTTCCGGGTCTACGTCTCTGACGTGATCCCCGGGTTCCTCCAAACGCCCGGATATTCGAGCGCCCTACTGTCGTCCATCGCGGACTTCCGGGGAACCCCGAACGACGTGAGGGACGCCGTGGCCGCCCGCATGAAGCGGAACGCGGTACTGAACAACGGCGCTCACCGGTTCTCGTTCGTACTGGAGGAATCCGTATTGCGGTACCGCGTGTGCAGCGCCGATACGATGGCGGCGCAGCTCGGCCACCTGCTCGAAGTCATGGATCTCCCGAACGTCGCCGTGGGCATCGTTCCGTTCGCAACAAAGCGGAGTATGTGGCCCATGCCGACCTTCACTATCTTCGATGACACCAGAGTCCACGCGGACACTCTGGACGCCGCCTCGACGCTCATGCAGCCCAGCCAGGTCGATCTGTACGCGCGCGCCTTTGACCGGCTCTCGAAGGGGGCAGCGCGAGGTGCAGCAGCGCGCTCACTGGTGGTGGGCGCCTTGGCCCATCTGGATTGATGGCTGGGATGACAATCGACCAGTCGAGAAAAGTTGATCACGTGGCGCGGACGGAGTTCTATGACGATCCAGATGCACCACACCCAGCGGCTCCGGCCCCAGCGCTTCCTGGACCACAGGGCGACCCCTTATCCCGCCTGACAGCGGGAGCCCGCGAAGGCCCTCGACCTGGGCGGGCGAGGGCCTTCGCGCGTTTCAGTGTTGCTCGCCGCGCTCGGCTGTCCGGCGCTGCATGTCCATCAGCATGGCCAGGGTCTCGGGGTGGACCGTGGGCTCGCCGTCGTCCAGATCGTCGTCCAGGTCGTCATCGTCGTCGGTGGCCTGGGGGTTCTGGCGTGCCTGCGGGAGCAGTTCGTCGTAGCGGGGGTCGCCGGGCTGGATCTTGTGCCAGCCGTCGTAGTGGTAGCCCTCCGCGGTCCTGCCGCCGTACTTCTGCCAGATGGTGACGCCGTCGGCGTCGAGCATCGGGTGCGCGGTGACTTCGTAGGGCTCAGAATGCTCGTTCAAAGTACTCCTTCAGGATCTTCGCGGCCTCGCGGTCGCCGAATGTGAACGCCTTCAGCTTGTTCGCGGTCCAGTGGTTGAACGCCTCGGCGAAGAACTCGTGCGGCTGGCGGGTGTAGGCGTCCAGTTTCGGGTTGGCGCCGATCCGGTCGAGAACCTGCTGCTGGACATGCTGCCAGTCCGGCTGGCGGCTCTTGAAGCCGTAGGCCTCGTCGACGGCGTGCCCGAACTCGTGGACGGCGACGCTGCTGGGCGTCTCGGCGCTCGAGTTGATGAGGAGCCTGCGCTCCAGGGGCAGGTACATGCCGTGTACGTTCTCCGCGGGTGCGCTGCCGCCCACCGGTTTGACCCCTGCGAGGTGGAAGCCGCCCGGGAGTTCGGTGATGGGCCTGGGGCCGATGCTGATGCCGCCTCCGGGCGCGGCCTTCAGGTAGTCCCAGACGTGGTTGAACACCTTGGGCGGCACGCGTGCCAGTTCCGTGGTCACCTTGGCGACGCTCGGGTGGGCCTCGACGTACTCGCGCGGGGGCAGCCTGCCGGGCATCGGCAGCTCGACCGGCTTGGCGTGCCTGGGCACGTACGGCGCGTTCTCGGTGGAGCGTGCGCGGGGCCCGGCGGCGCTGCCGACGGCGCCGAGGACGAGGTCGAGGGGCATGACGGGGCCGGTTTTGAAGGCGGTGTCGTAGCCGTAGGTG
>CBJMI02800__coassemble_667_pt1 | contig 16959 bp, 17 predicted proteins | sample CBJMI02800__metabat2_low_PE_003 | metagenome-assembled genome bin CBJMI02800
CCGCAGCCACTACAAACGCCGAGGCCACACCCCATAACTGCGGTTGCAGTACTAGTGCCTCCACCAGTACCGACGCCGGCGGCAGGGCCAGCGCGGAGAGCGTCACCGGGTAGCTGAGCGCCGGATCGGGTGACCAGCCGGACGGCTCCACCAGGGTCCGGTCGACCCTGACCTCCCGGGCGGTCAGCAGGTGCCGGTCCTGGCTGCCGGGCCCGGGCTCGACGCTGAACTCGGTACCGCCGGCGTCCGGGCCGCCGCGCAGTCCGTGGACGGTTCCACAGTCCACCTCCCAGCCCGAAGCACCGTGGCGGAGCAGGTGAGGGCTCGGGGCACGGACGGCCCCGCCGAGGAACGGCCGGTCGGCAGGGCCACCGGCCTCCAGGGGGAGCAGGACCGGGTGCTGGCGTTCACCTGAACCCTGCACCCGGCACTGCACGGCCGCCATCAGCCGACGGTAGCTCAGCTCCGGGCCGCCCTGCTCGCCGAGCGCGCCGAGGAGTGCGTGCGTGAACACGCCGTGACTGCGTCCGTCGAACCAGTCCTCGAACGCGGGCTGGTTCAGCCGACTCGCGGCCAGCAGGACGTGCCCCGGCCCGGCCGCGGGACCGGTGACGTCGCGGGCCGTCGCGAGCGCCACCCAGGACGGATCCGGTGGAAGGAGGCGCGCGCTGCCCTCGGCGTCCCGGGTCGCGCCGCCCGAGAAACAGCAGTCGAGGACCGCGACGACATGGGCACCGCGGGCGGCGACCTCGTCCAGCAGGGCCCCCAGCTCCTTGTTCGGCAACGGCCCGTCGGCGCAGACCAGGGCCTGGCAGCGGCCGGTGGATTCGACCTTCAGCTGCTCGGCCGTGGCGTCGAACTCGGTCCCGTGGCCGGAGAACCAGAGCAGTGCGGTGTCCTGTGGCCCCGCCTGCCCGAGATGCCCGCGGATGCCGTCGGTGACCGCACGCACGGTGGCGTCGGTGTCGAGCAGCGTCCGCACAACGGGCTCCGTCACCTTCGCGTCCAGCCAATGCTCAGCAGCAGCCGCGTCATTGACGCATCCCTGGAGCGAAGCGCGGCCGAGCGCCGAGTAGTCGTTGATCCCCACCAGGAGTGCAAAAACCGTCCTCATGGGCAGAAGTGTTCCAGGCGGACACCGCCCCGGCGGTCCGGTCGACCGGGCGAATGGTGGGCAGGAACAGGTCGTCATCCGGCCATGCGCGTGCGATCACCTGCACGGCTTCGCAATATGGCAGTGCGATCACTATCCTTCCCTTCTCGACCGCGCGGTGTGAGCGCGGTGTCACTCCATGGTCATCGGGGGATTCATGGGTTTCATTGAGCGGCCCCGCCGCGTCGTGCGACCGGGCCAGGCGACCGCGCCCGCTCGGGCTGCGGCGAGCGGTCCGGCCACCGGCGGGCGACCGACACAGACCCGCGTCGGGGCGGATCGGCTGCGCGCGAGGCCGGTGAGCTTCCTGAACGCCGTACGCCGACTCGACGCCGGACTCGACCCGGCCGCCTGCAGCGAGCTGGCCGACTGGCTCAAGGAGCACTACACCACCGAGTTCGGCGACGTCCCGCTCGGCTTCCTCGCCACCTGCTACCTCGGTGCACCGTACGTCGACCATCAGCTGAACCTCTTCCACTCGATCGTGGACCACTTCGCCCCCGGGGATCCGATGCCCCACCCCTTCGCGGCCGCCCGGATGCTGGTGCGCACCGGCGCCTACGCCTTCGTCGAGGTGTACGACGGCGGCCTGGTGCTGCCGGTACTCCCGGACGGCAGCGTGGTACGCCCGTGAAGCCGCCCCGCCAGCCGCCCCGCCGACTGCTCCACCGTGAACGGAGACCCGTATGACAGAGGTGGACCACGTCCTGCGCAACCAGGTGGCGCAGGTCGACAGACTCGTGCACCGGCTCTCCGAGCAGGTCGGACAGGTGTCCGGCCAGGTCTCCGCCGTCGGCATCGCGCAGCAGCAGACCCAGAGCGACCTGCAGCAACTGCGCGCCGACTTCCTGGCCTTCGCCCACCAAGCGCAGCTGACCGCCAACGTGCAGCGGGCCGAGACCCGCATCGGTGTCATCCAGGACAAGGTCGACCACGAGTTCGGCCACCACAAGGTGGTCCGGCGCACCGCCGTCGGCATGCTGCAGGCCTTCGACCTCGGCCTGGTGTCCGAGGCGACGGTGACCTCGGTGAGTGAACAACTGATGATCCAGACGCCGCGCTACTGGCTCGCGCCCGCCCTGGTCGCCCTCGCGGCCTGGTCCGCCGACGACCCGGCGCTGTGCGAGCGGGCGGTGGACGAGGCGTTCCGGCGCTCACCGGAGCGCACCTCGCTCCTCTTCGCGCTGGTGCTGCGCAGACAGGGCCGCCAGCAGGCCGCGGTGCGGTGGCTGCGGCACTACCTGATCGCCCAGGACCCGGCCGCGCTCGGTCGGGAGTTCGCGGTCATCCTGGAGTCCATCTCGCAGGGGGCCTTCGGCGCGGGCGGCCGCGAGATGCTGCACGAGACGCTCGGGCGGTGGCGCGAGACCCTGCTCGGCGACGACGAGGCCCGGGCCGCCCAGGTACGTCGGTGGCGTGCGGAGATCGACAGCCTGCGCGCACCATCGGCCGCCGGCGAGTTTCCCCGGCTCTCCCAGGTGTCCCCGCAGTGGCCGCAGTTGGACGCCGTACTCGCCTCGGCCCGGGCCCAGCAGGCGATCCTCGCCAAGTACACCGCGATGATGGCGGGCGAGTCCCTCCCGTCCGAGCGGCTCGAGGACGCCATCGACGACATCCTGGACCGGCTGGTCTCGGAGTACGACAACGAGGAGCTGCCGCTCCGCCGCGACCTGGCGTTCAACCAGGCGGTGGTGGCGTGCGACGGCGACCTGGACGCCGCCAGGCAGGCCGTGGACGTGGACTCCGCTTCGCTGGAGGAGACGCTCGACTACCTCACCATCCAGTCCACCGCGGCACTCAACCCCTCGGCCATCGGTGCCTCGGCCTCCACCCAGCGGCTCGCCGTCGCCGCCTGCCACGAGTGGTTCGCGCAGGCCCACGCCGGCTTCAGCCGGGACTACCGGATGGCCGAACCGCCGGACGTTCACGCGGTGTTCGCCACCAGCCACACCGTCGGGGCCCAGGTCTTCAACCTGCCGCAGTGGGCAGGGTCGTTCAACACCCCGCTCCCCGCCCTGGAACAGTCGCTCGCCCAGCACTGGGACCAGCACACCGCCCCCTTCCTGGCCTCGCTGGCCTACCCGCTGCAGCGCCAGCTGGTCATGCTCGGCGGCGCGCTCGCGCTGCTGCTGTTCGTCGTCGGCCCGATGGACATCGCGGTCGCCCTCGGCCTGGCGGTCCTGGCTGGCGGCATCTGCGGAGTGGTGCTGTACACCCGTTCCGAGGCCGCCCGGAAGGCCACGGAATCGGCCAAGGAGCTGCTGGCGCGCGCCAAGAACGACTCCATCCACCAACTGCGCGGCGCGTGCGCCGAGTACACCGACTGGAAGACCGCCTACCGGAACGCGGACCAGGTGGAGACCCGGACCCGCGAGTTCATCGGCTCACTGGCCGCCGCCGGCCACGCCCACAGCCCGTTCGACGGGCGCACCGTCCGACCCGCCGACGCCACGCCGCAGTCCGGAGGAACGCAGTGACCACGCCCTACCCCGCCCCGCCACCACCGCGTCGCCCCGCCGCCTCCCCGTGGGCGGCCAGCCCCAAGTCCACCACGGAGCGGGCCACGAGCCGGCTGCGCCGGATCGTCGAGGGCCTGCCGGACTGGGAACCGCTGCCGCCCGGCGAGGTGACGGTGCGCCGCCCCGGAAGCGGGCTGTGACACCGGCCTGGCGGCGGCGTGTGACACCGGCCAGGCAGCAGGCAGTGCGAACACCCGGACCACTCGGCGGCCCGTACCACGCCTGGGCCGACTTCCTGGAACGCTGGTCGGCGGGCGAGCCGGTCGACGACACCAGCCTGCCCGCGCTCACGCCCACCGACTTCCCCGAGGACACCTGGCAGCGGCTCGGGGTGCGGATCAGGGAAGCGCTCCAACAGCGCCTCCAGGCCTGGGCGGACGCGCTCGTCGCGGCCGTCAACGCGGCCGACGACGAGTTCGCTGCGGGCCGCGCCCTCGCCCAGGCCCGCACCGGGCTGCACCGGATCCGGGCGCTCGCCGGCCACCCGCAGCTCCCGGCCGACCTGAGGGAGAAGCTGACCGCGATCATCGACGACCAGACCCGCCGGGCCCAGCAGGACCTGGAACGCGAGCTGGAGCGCCGGGCGTCGCGCGAGCACGACCAACAGGCCGTCGACGCCCGCCGCCGCACCCTGCGCGACAACCCGCTCACCGCCGTCATCACCGCCACGCCCCCGGCCGACCCGGGCGGCTGGTCCTACGACCCCGCCGACGGGCCGCGCCGCCGCATCGTCCCGGGCTGACCGCGTCTTCGACCCGCCGTCCTACCGCCGTCCCGCCGAACCGAGACCCGAGGCCCAGATGTCCAACTACGCCGAGAGCCGAGACGACCTCGACAACTACCTCACCGCGCGAGTACCGGTGATCGGCCTGCGTACCATCGAGCAGCAGCGGGCGCTGCGGCTGGTGAAGGAGGTGGCGACCCGGTCGCGCCGTAGCAGCCAGCCGTTCTGGATCTACACCAGGGCCACCGGCCTGCGCGACCTGCGCTCCAACGCCACCGTCCAGGACGACCGCTCCCTGACCGGCGCCATGGAGTTCGCCGCCGCCCAGTTCACCAGCCGCCCGCAGGCCACCCTGATCCTGGTCGACCCGGACGGGCTGGAGACCGACACCCACTTCACCCGGCACGTCGCCGAACTCGCCCGGCTGGCCGACGCCAACGCCGGCAGCATCGTCCTGATCACCGACAGCCCGATCTGGAGCGGACTGCAACGGCTCGGCATGAGCCTGCAGCTCGAACTGCCGGACGCCGACGAGATGTACGGCACCATCAAGAGCTTCCTCGACGACCACCACGGTGTGGTGCCGATCGAATGGAACGAGGACGACGCGCGCCGCGCCTCGGAGTTTCTGCTCGGCGTGACCGAGGCCGAAGCGGTCAACCTGATGGCCACCATTGTCGCCAAGGGATCGGTCCAGCGCGACGACGTCCTCGCACTGGCCCGGGCCAAGGACCGGATCTTCAGCGACCTCGCCGGCCTCGAGCGGGTCCAGCTCAAGGCCTCGGACTACTCCGTCGGGGGCCTGAGCAGCCTGCGGGGATGGCTCCAGCGCAAGCACGAACTGATGCACGCCGATCTGCGTGGCACCGACCTGCGGCCGCCGCGCGGCGTGCTGCTGGTCGGCGTGCCCGGCTGCGGCAAGTCGCTGTCCGCCAAGGCCATCGCCTCCCAGTGGCAACTCCCGCTCTACCGGCTCGACATGGCGAGCATCCACGGCAAGTACCTCGGCGAGTCCGAGGGCCGGATGCGGGAGGCCCTGGAGACCGCCGACCGGGTGGCGCCGTGCATCCTGTGGATCGACGAGATCGAGAAGGGGCTGGCCGGCAGCCACGACATGTCCGGCGTGCCGCAGCGCATCATCGGCCAGTTCCTCTTCTGGCTCCAGGAGTCGGACTCCCGCGCGTTCGTCGTCGCCACCGCCAACGACGTCCGTAGCCTCCCGCCCGAGCTCCTCCGCAAGGGCCGCTTCGACGAACTCTTCTTCGTCGATCTCCCCGACGCACAGGACCGCAAGGAGATCATCGATCTCTACTACCGCAAGTACGTCAAGGTCGAGCCCGACCCGAACCAGGTGGACCGTCTCGTCGACCTCTCCGAGGGATTCGCCGGCTCCGACATCGAAGCCGCCCTCCACGAGGTCGGCGCCGAGGTGCACCTCAACGGAGGAGCCGCCAAGCTGCTCCCGTCATTCGTGCTCGACACCTTCGCCAACACCACGCCGCTCAGCCGGACCAACCCCGAACAGATCGAGGAGATCCGTACCTGGGGCCGCGACCGAGCCGTCCCGGCCGGCCGCACCACTACCACCACGACGTCCGGTACCTCCGGCACACCCCGCCGTGTCGTCTTCATGGGCGAGTAACCGCCCGCCCACGCGTGCGCCGGGGGTCTGTACTGTAAACGGCTCTGTCCCGTAATCGGTGGTAACCGCGCCACGAATAGCGGAAGAACCCGGTCGGACGTCGGCGGTGTGAGACGCCGGTATTCCTGGCCCAATATCGCCATTCGCTACGGGGTTGAGATACCAGTCGGCCATTACGGTGCCCGCATCCGAGGTCTTCCGGCGGCGAGGAGGAGCGGGAGTCAGTGACTGGGGCTGTCGTGATCTTGTGGGGTGTCGGGCGGTGGTTTGTGGGTGTCGCGGGGTTCGGGGCGGGGCTCTTTCCCGGGTGGGTGACCGGCTTCGATGGCTCGTCTGCGTTCCAGCTCGAAGTTGAACTCAAGGCCCAGCAGGATCGCGACGTTGGAGACCCAGAACCAGAGAAGGAAGAGGATCACGGCTCCGATGCTGCCGTAGGTGCTGTTGAGGCTGCTGAAGTTGGCGACGTAGAGGGCGAACGCGCCGGAGGCGATGATCCACAAGGCTACGGCGACCAGGCTTCCGGGCAGGATCCAGCGCAGCTTCGGTCGTTTGGCGTTGGGCGCGGCCCAGTAGAGCAGGGTGACCATCGCAGTGACGATGATGACGAGGATCGGCCATTTGGCGATGCCCCAGACCTGTACGGCGTTTTCGCTGACTCCGAGGATCTTCCCTGTCTTGGTGGCCAGGGTGCCGGTGAAGACGACACCGGTAGCGGTGAGGGCGAGGAGCACGACGAGGACGATGGTCAGGGCGAGTCGTGTGGGCAGGGTCTTCCAGAGTGGGCGGCCTTCGTCGATGCCGTAGACGTGGTTGGCGGCGCGCATGAAGGCCGCGATGTAGCCGGAGGCGGACCACAGGGCGAGGATGATCCCGATGGCCAGTGCGATGCCTGCCTTGCCCTGGGCGGCTTGGAGTTGCTGCACCACGGTGGTGAGGATCTGGCGGACGGATCCGGGGCCGAGGTCGCGAAGGTGGTCGAGCAGCGGCTTGGTGGCGGAGCTGCCGATCAGCCCCAGGATCGACACCAGCGCGAGCAGAGCGGGGAAGATCGCCAGCAGACCGTAGTAGGTGAGTGCGGCTGCCGCGTCCCTGAGGTTGTCGGCCTTGAACTGCCTGGTGGTGCGTTTCAGGACGGCCCACCACGACCTCTTGGGCAGGTCGGTCGGGCTCTCGGGGGGACGTGCTCCACCGGAGGCGGGCCGGGTTTCGTCGGCTGCGCTTACGTGCCGGTGTTCGTTCTCGTGTCGTGACATGGGTGTCAACCCGGCGTGTTGGCTGCCTGCTCTGGGGGTGGGGCCTCAGTCCTTGACCACCTGGTAGATGCCGTAGATGACTCCGGGCACGTGGCCGCACAACTGAAGGAGGAAGGCCCAGAGCACCTTAATACTCGGCCCGTCCTTGATCAGTACTGCCAGGCACGGCAGGACCAGGCACAACAGCACCAAAAGGACCTTGACCATGATCATTCCTCGTTTCGAGGCGCGATGGTCGGCGGTGCATCCGCCTTTTCATGGTCTCACTGCCGGTCGCCGGGGAACCAGCCGAGCTGGAACGACGGCCACGTGCGGGTGGACAACCGGGGGCTTCCCACGGCTTGGGCCCTACCCCGGTCGATCCTGCGATCTCTGCTCGTGTTGGTATCCCGGTTGGCGCGGTTCTACTGTGGGTCTGCAGCGAAAATTTCGGGAGCGCGCCATGATCATCATCATCGGGCTCGTCATCCTGGTCACCGCGGTAGTCGTCGGCGTGGCGGGCATTCTCACCAACACTGGCAGCGGACATGCGCTCACAGGCGGGTTCGAGGTGCTCGGCTACCACGTCACCGGCTCCACCGGCACGCTGTTCCTGTACGGCATCATCGTCGGGGCCCTGGCCATGTTCGGACTGAGCCTGCTCCTGGCCGGTGCGCGCCGCACCTCTCGCCGGGGCCGCGCCGCACGCCACGGGCTCAAGGAGGCCCGCCGCGAGACCGCCGCCGCCGGCAGGGAACGCGACGACCTGACCGGCCAACGCGACACCGCCCGCGCGCAGACCGCCGTACAACGGAACGACTCACCCCGCGACGACCCGCATCCCAGCCCCGGCGACGGTCACCGGAGCTGGACACATCCGTTCGGGCATCGAGCCGCCCACCGGTAAACGCCGCCACCACCACATGCAGACCGCTGACGGGCCCCTGCCCCGAAGCCTTCCACGCCCCAGTAGATGGCTCTCTCGAAGGGGTAGCCCGATGAGTATCGCCAAGAAGATCGCGCACAAGGCCGAGGCGATCAAAGGCGGCGCCAAGAAGACCGTCGGCCGCGTCACCGGAAACCGCCGCCTGCGGGCCGAAGGCCGCGGTGACCAGGCCAAGGGCAACACCAAGCAGGCCGGAGCGAAGATCAAGGACGCCTTCAAACACTGACGACCGCGCCCGCAGGCCCGACGTGGCCCGCGCGGCACATCGCTGCCCCGACCCCACTCTGGCCGCGCCGTATGCTCGGCGACGGCATCGACCGTGGTAGTCAACATCCATGCCGATGCAGCCTCCCGATGCCGAGGGCCGTTCGCCCCTGTTCGGGCGGCTGCGCCGGATGGTCCGCCGTTCGCCGGCCGGGCGCGGATGGAGGCGGGCCAGCACTCTCGAACTGTGGCAGCGTGCGCTGGGCTTTGCGGCACTCGGGTTCCTCACGCTCGTGCCGCTGCTGATCGTCATCTCAGCGGCCGATCCGGCGCACGGGCAGGGCTTCGCAGGGTGGCTGGGCGAAGGGCTCGGCGTGTCGGCGCCCTCCAGGAAGAAGGTCGAGCAGCTGATCGCCCTGCCCGGCCAGACCCTGCGGACCACGACGGCGTTCAGCCTCGCCGCCCTCGCCGTTTTCGGCCTGTCCTTCGGGGCGGTGGTGCAGACCACCTACGAGAAGATCTGGGGCCTGCCACCGGCCCGCTGGTGGGCCAGGTGGCGACACCTCCTGTGGCTCGCCGCCCTCATCGGGCTCCTCCTCCTGTCCGCCACCACCACCCTGTGGCGGCAGACCCCGGCGGGCGGCGTCGCCGCAGTGCTGAGCGCCACCCTGTTCCTCTGGTGGTCACAGCGCATGCTGCTCGGCGGAAGGGTCCCCTGGAGCGCCCTGCTACCCGGCGCCGTGGCCACGACCGTCGGGCTGCTCGGCCTGAGGCTCTTCTCCCGGCTCGTCTTCTCGCCACTCATCGCCACCAACACCCTCGCCTACGGACCGATCGGCACCGTCCTGGTCATCCAGTCCTGGCTCGTCGGCGTCGGCGCCGTCGTGTACGGCGGCGCACTGACCGGTCGACTCATTCATGAAGAACTCCCGCGCGCGGCACGTGCGCTGAAACGACGAAGGTGAGATCCGAAAATCCCGCCCGTCGGTGGGACAGATCGCGAACCACGCGAGGCAACAAGTCCCGCCGGAGTCCAGCCGGGTGCCCGCAGGCACAACAAGCTGATCGGGGGCGCGCAGTGCTTGGCCGGGTTGTAGCGCAGCCGCTACGTCCGCACCGCGTGGTTCAGGGCGTTACGCAGCATGGCCACCGCGTGGTGAACGGTGGTGCTCCCGCGGCCGGCGGCGAGCTGCGCGCTCACCCAGGCGTCGATGTGCTTGGGCCGCAGATAGACGAGCAGCATGCCGCCGAACGCCGGGACCAGGTCACGCTCGATGCACGCCCGATAGCCCGCCCAGGTGTTCGGGGCCAGCGCCGACCGCTTCGCCTCCAGCGACTCGTACAGGAACAGCCCGACGCGCAGCGTCCGGTCCTCGTACACACCCCGGTACTCGGCATCCAACACCCGCGCCGTCTCCCGGGCCGCCTCCGCCCGGCTGGCGAACCCGCCCCGCCGCCGGATTCTGCGCTTGCCGTCCTGCAACGCCAGGTCCACCGCGTACGTCCACCGGCCATGCGTGGTGTCGGCGGCCAGCCGCGGGCACCACGAACCCAACTGCTTCCCGCTGCTCCCGTCCGTGCACCCGCACCGCCGATACACCCGGCCACGCTTGGGGTGCTGCGCCATGGGACTCCTCCTCGAACCAAGTGGTGATGGCCCGTCCAGAGTTGCCGGGACGGTGGGCGTGCCAGTAAAGCGTGCGGGGCGGGGCGTGGAACATGGCAAGATCGACTGGCCGCGACACGCGCTGGCGACACGCCGCGAGGGTGATCACGGAGCACGTTCGGTGGGTAGGGCAGCTTGATCGCGAAGCATCGGCTTGCACGGGGTCGCTGCTCGGAAGAGTGGCCGCGGACCGGGAGAAGGCGGTCCGCCGCTCGGCCGTTGGTTGATGGGCTCGTACAACCCGGAGCACGCGCGGTGCGGTGGCGGCGAGCCTCGGATCGGTTCCCTCCACTGCCGGAACCGGTTGGAGACGGTCGACCAGGCGCCGAACTCCTGCGGCATCTCCCGCCACTGCCCGCCCGTCCGGAATCGCCAGATCACGCCCTCGAACTGCTGCCGCAGCCACTCCGGGTACGGGTCGCACTCGCCGATCGGCAGGTACGGCCTCGATGAACTTCCACTCCGCATACTTCAGTTGCACTCGCGTCACACATAACGATCTACCAGATCAAGACCCGCCACGACGGTGAATCAAATACGCGCCCTAGGTCGTTGTCGACTCGGCGTAACTGGGCGGAGGGCGGTCACCAAGCATATCTATTTGATTATGTGACCATAAGTGGCAGTTCGTTCGGAAATCACCCGCATGGATCGCGTGCAGATCTTTGATGTCGGCTAACATGAAGTCGAACCTCTTCCCTTGGAGGATGAGGGATGGGTCGTCAAAATCTACGATTCCTGTCGACGGGAAGGGAGTGTCAGGTCGTCGGAGATCGACGATCGCGAACCTGCCATATTTCCCCAAAGAAATAGGCCTTTAGATGACACTGAACATCTCTGGTGCGCTTAACTGGCGCGCAATTTCGACTTGGGTCGCGACGATCGTGTTCATCGTCGCTGCCGCAATCACGACATCGCTGCTGCCGGCTCATGCCATTGCCACGGCCGTTCCCCTGGGGACGGCGAGCAGCTTCGCGGTTCTGGGTGGCCAGTCGGTCACCAACACCGGTCCCTCCGCCATCACCGGAGACCTCGGAGTGAGCCCGGGTTCGTCAATCACCGGGTTTCCGCCTGGTTTGGTGAGCGGGGCCATTCACAAGGCGGATGCGGTCGCGCTTCAGGCCCAGACCGATCTGACCACGGCGTACAACAACGCCGCGAGCCAGGCCACGAATGTCACCCTCACCTCCCCTGGAGACCTCGGTGGCCTGACGCTTGTTCCGGGTGTCTATACCGCCTCGTCTTCCATCGACCTCACGGGCACCCTCACGCTTGACGCGCAGGGCAACCCCAACGCCGTCTGGGTCTTCCAGGTCGGATCGACCCTGACGACGGCATCCGCCAGCCGTGTGCTCCTGATCAACGGTGCTGCGCCGTGCAACGTCTACTGGCAGATCGGAAGTTCTGCCACGCTGGGCACCAACACCACCTTCGTGGGCAACATCCTGGCACTGACCTCGATCGGGCTTAACACCAGCGCGAGCATCGATGGTCGAGCGCTGGCTCGCAACGGCTCCGTGACGCTGGACACCAATCGGATCACCCTGCCCAGCTGCCCAGCGAGCACCACTGGCGGTACAACTGCCGGTACCACTACTGCCGGTACCACTGGCAGCACCACCACTGCAGGTACCACTGGCAGCACCACGGGCGGTCTCCTGGGCGGTGTGCTCGGCGGTGTGCTGACAACGGGTGGCACGACAAGCGGCCTCCTGGGTGGCGCGGTCGCCGGCAACACCACTGGTAGTACCACGACGGGTGGCATCACCGGCGCTACCACGGGCGGTAACCACGGCGAGCACGGCGAGCACGGTGACCATGGCGAGCACGGTGACCATGGCGAGCATGGCGAGCACGGCGACCATGGCGAGCACGGCGAGCACGGCGACCATGGCGAGCACGGGTGTTCTCCGTGCGACGACAAGTGGGGCGAGCCCATGAACTCGTAGCTGATTCAGGAAGCCAGGTGGGCACCACGACAGGCGGGCCATGAGTAGAGGCCCTCGCGCGTGAATGCGGCTCGGGCGTGCGGCCTTCGGGGGCTGCCCCGAGGCGGCAGCCCGCTAGAGGAACGCAGGACTGGTGGCGCGCGGCGGATCGTCATGGATCCTGTCGCGCGCCCCAAGACGTTCAAGGCATGCAGAGTCGAGGGAGCAGTCACAGTGGTAAGGACGGTGCCCAGTCGCGCGATGGGCGGCACAGAGCCCGTGAGGACGAAACAAGCGGGCCGCCAACCGGCCGACGACGGCATCCCCGTCGACGCAGTGCAGGGCGCCCAGCCGTCCGTCACGGAGCCCGGCGAGCAGCTTGCCGGCCTGTCAGGACTGTCGCGCCCGTTGGGGGCGGCCACGGTCGTCGCTGTGGCTCTGTGCCTGGCAACGTCCCTCGTCCACGTGTTTCTGGTATTTCTGTATGTAGCTCCCTCGAACCAACTATCCCAGTACTACGGCAGGCAGCTCAATGCGTGGATCTTCCCGTTGTTCGAGCAGAACTGGCGGCTGTTCGCACCGGACCCGGAGTCCGTGACCCGGCAGATTTCCGTGAGAACCGAGCGGACCTCAGCGGATGGTAACCGTGAGGTCAGTGACTGGTTCGACCTGACCGCCGTCGACGACTCCGACGTCGAGCACAACGTCTTCCCGAGTCATACAACGCAGAACATGCTGCGTCGATCCTGGATCGCTTATCTCGAAGCGTATGGAAGCGACGACCAGCCGCACTCCGAGCGGGCTGTGATGTTGCAGAGATACCTTCGCAACATCGCGGTGGAGCGACTCGCCGTCCATCAGAACGTTACGTATGAGGCCGTCCAGTTGCGGGTGATTACTACGCCCATCGCGGCGCCCACCACGCCGGGCGGTCCGCGCCCGGCTGCACCAGCCTCGGTCGACACCAGGTATCTGCCCTGGTGGAAGGTGGCATCCAATGGAAACTGAGCAGGCTCCAGTTCCGACGCTCCCTCCGCGCCGCACGGCCCTGCGGAACGGTGACGCAGACAGCCAACGGATGTTCCGCCGAATCGGCGCGCTCAGCAGCGCGGTGACCGATCGACCGATGTCCCTGTACGCGGCGGCAGTGCTGCGCATCGGGTACGGCCTGCTCTACCTGGCCTTCCTGCTGAGGGAGTTCCCGCACCGCGACGAGATCTGGGGTCCTGGTTCGCCGTGGACGCCCGCCCTGGCGAGGCAACTGTTCGATCAGACCGGCTGGTTCAGCATTCTTACCCTGTCTGACAGCCAGGCGTACTTCGAGATCTGCTATGCGACGGCTGTCGTCACGTCCGTACTGTTCGTCCTGGGCTGGCGGACCAGGATGGTGTCGATCCTGTTCGCTGTCGTGGTGACCTCGTTCCATGCTCGGGCCATCTTCATGACGGACGGGGGAGACAACCTCATCCTCCTCATGGCCGTGTACCTCTCCTTGACTGCTTGCGGCCGCCGCTGGTCCCTCGACGCGCGGAGGACACGCCTCGTGGCCTCAGGCAAGGCAGAGCACTCGGTGGCAGGTCCGAGAACGCCCAGCTTCCGGTATCAACTCAGGGTCACACGCGAGCTATTGGGCACTGTGCTGCACAACTGTGCCATGGTCGTCATCGCGGCTCAGGTCTGCATCGTCTACGGATCCGCAGGCTTGTACAAGGTGCAGGGCGGCTCCTGGGAAAACGGGACTGCCCTCCATTACGTCATGAACCTCGACCTGTTCCGGCCCTGGCCCGCGTTGTCACTCATGGTGGACAGCCATCCCATCCTGATCGCCGTCACCACCTACATGACGGTGCTGTTGCAGGTGGCCTTCCCGTTCGTGCTGTTCGGCAGGCTGAAGTACATCGTCCTGACAATGCTGCTCGGGATGCACGTGGGCATCGCCGTTCTGATGGGTCTTCCGCTCTTCTCCGGAGCCATGATCGTCGCTGATGCCGTATTCCTGCCGGACCGCTTCTACACATTCCTGGGACAACGGTGGCGGCGCACCTTTCAACGGGCAGCTGCCGCGGGAGCAGAGGAACCATCCCAGAGGGAGAGCCCAGTCGTACCGGCGCAGCCCGGATCGGCCGGCTGAGACCAAGATGTGCGAGGAACTGTTCCAGCCGTGGACGGAGACGAGATGAGCGGCGCGGCCGGCAGCACAGAACCGGTGCTGGCGTATGACGGGGACTGCGGCTTCTGCCAAGTCACGATCGATCGGATCCGCCGCCTGGCCGGTCCGCAGATCGAAGCCGTACCGTGGCAGGCTCTGCCGGAGCGGCTCACCGCCCCGCACCTGGCGCGGCTGGACCGTGAGGTGCTCCTCTTTCACAACGGCGCGGTCCGCGCGGGCGGGGCAGACGCGCTGGCTCGATTCGTCGGATCCTCATCGGCCCGCCGGTACCAACTGGCAGCTGCCGCAGCCGGTCTGCCCGGCGTGCGAACCTGTGCCCGTCAGGTCTACGCCCTGGTGGCGAAGAACAGGCGGCACATGCGCGGCAGGACGGCCTCCTGCGCCCTGCCCCGGCCCTAAGTCACTCCGGCGCGAACACATTGGCCCTTCGCGGGGAGTGCCTTGAGGTCGCTGTCCTCGGACCGGGCTGGGTCACCGGCTTGATCGAGGGACTCCGGGAGATGGCGGTGAGCTTCTCAGAGTCCCTCGCCAAGGACCGGGCATCCGTCTACAGCATCATCACCCGCCGCGCCGCCTGAGCCCATCACCTGCGACGCCGTATCCGGCGTCGGCGCAAGCTCCGGCTGACGGCCGCCCTGCTCGGACGCTCCGGGGGCGGGCAGACCAGCAAGGTTTATTGCGCCGGCGACCGGAGGTGCCGCCCGCTGTCGTTCGTCCTGACCGAGGGGCAGGCCGCGGACAGCCCGCACTTCATCCCCGTGCTGAAGAAGGTACGGGTCCGCGGGCCGGTCGGCCGTCCCCGCACCCGGCCCGATGCGGTCGCCGGAGACAAGACATCCCACGCGGATAAGCGTCAAGCCGCTGCTGCTTTGGGCCCTGCGAATGCCTCCGGGAAGGCGACTGCTTCGTCGTAGGTGTGACCGTTCTGGAGGCAGTGGAACAGCATGCCCATGAACCGATTGAAGAGGTTCCGTTGTGCTGCGACGTGACGATCGCCGGCTGCCCGCCGCCGGTCGTAGTGGGCTCTGGCGCCTGGCGACCTGGTGAGAGCGCCGAAAGCCCAGACGTAGCCGACGGTGGCCAGTCTCTGGTTCTTGACCTTCCGGCTCATGACCCTGCAGCTCTTGCCGCTTGCTCTGGTGACCGGGGCGCTTCCCGCGTAGGCCTTGAGCGATCCGGCTGTGGCGAAGCGGGTCCGGTCGTCGCCGATCTCCGCCAGGACCCGGGCGCCGGTCAGTGCGGCGCTGGGGTCAAGGGGTCGCAGGTTCAAATCCTGTCGTCCCGACTGTGAAGTCGCTTGTGGGAGCGGGTACTTGGGAAACCGGGTGCCCGCTCTCACTCGTTTCCGGAGGGTGCGTGGTCGCAGGATGGTCACGTCCGGCGCTCTGGCCTGGCGGTTTGTCTCTGGGGTGGGCACGAGGTAATCGCACCATCTGATGGCCTGTCAGTTGATCTCGCGGCGGAGGTCTGCGTGGTCGAGTGCGTCGGCGAGGGCGGTGACGGCTTCGCGGGCGGCTTGGGGGAGCAGGTGGCCGTAGATGTTGACGGTGGTGGCCAGGGTGGAGTGCCGCAGGGTCTTGGAGACGACGGCGAGTGGCACCTGGGAGCTGATCATGATGGTGGCGGCGGTGTGTCTGAGGTCGTGAAGGCCGATCTTGGGTAGGCCGATCTCAGCTGAGCGTTGGCGCAGGGTGTGCAGGAGGCGCTCGGGGTTGATGGGTTTGCCGTCGGGGCGGGTGAAGACCATGCCTTGGAGACGGGGGTGGTCGGGGTGGGTGCTTCGGTGGCGGGCGGCTGGCGGCGTAGTGCGGCGGTGACGCGGGGGGAGAGGCTGACCCAGTTGCGGCTGGCGCGGGTCTTGGGTGCTTGCAGGTGTAGGCGGGCGTTGTTCACCGAGGCCAGGGTCCAGCGTACGAACAGGACGCGTTGCTGGAAGTGGATGTCCGGCCAGTGCAGGCCCAGGGCCTCGCCGCGGCGCATGCCGGTGCCGAGGATGACCTCGAAGATGTCGGCGTAGACGTCGTTGTAGGTTTCGGCGTTGTGGCGCAGGAAGGCGGAGGCCTGTTGCGGGGTCCAGCACAGCCGCTCGGGTGCGGCGGGTCGCTTCAGCCCTAATTCCTTCGCCGCCCCCGGATTCGACACTCCGCACCTCCGATAATCACCCCCGAATGGCCGCTACCGACCCCTTGTGCACTTTCCAAGGGGATCACCACAGCTCACCGGCCCAGATGGTCGCCCGAGAGGTCGTCTACGTCACCCCGCTGGCGCCCTTGCGAGGCGGCATGGTGGGAGATTGGTAGGCACCTGCCATCGCCGGCAGCCGCCGAGCCACCTCGGCGCGATTGTCATACGGTCGAGATGAGGCATGAACTCCGACGGAGGCCGCCATGGCGAGATACAGATGGCGAGTGCGCGTGCTCTCGGCAGAGGGCAACGAAACGGTCACGCAGCCGGCTCTGCCGTACACGGACCATTTCGATGGGTCCGCTCAGGAGTACGCCGACTTCCTGGTCGGCAGGGCTCTGAAGCAAGGCCAGGAAGATGCGGGGCCGACGCGTGCTGTGCGTGTTGTTGCCGATGTCTGGGAGCCGGACGGACAGGGGAGCCCCGAGGGGCACGCTGGGTGGCCGCAGTAGCGGGCCGCTGGCGGGAGAGGCGCCACCGTACTCCCTGGGAGGGGCACTACATCGCCGGGTTGAGTGGGTCGACAGGCTCTGGGCGGTTGTGTCCCGTAGAGTGGTGTAGTGGTCGTGTGCCAACGGTCATGAAGTAGGC
>CBJMI02800__coassemble_669_pt1 | contig 16874 bp, 12 predicted proteins | sample CBJMI02800__metabat2_low_PE_003 | metagenome-assembled genome bin CBJMI02800
ACGTCGCCCTTGACGGTGGCCAGCACGATGGTGCCCTTGCCCTCGCTCTCGGACTTCTCCATGTGCGGCTCCAGGTGGGCCACCGCGGTCTTCATCACCTCGGCGGACTGGAGCACGAACGGCAGCTGCATCTGGCCGGAGCCGAAGAGCTCGCCGACCACCTTCATGCCGGACAGCAGGGTGTCGTTGATGATCTCCAGGGCGGGGCGCTCGCCCAGCGCCTCGTCCAGGTCGGCCTCCAGGCCGTTTCGCTCGCCGTCGATGATCCGGCGCTGCAGCCGCTCCTCCAGCGGGAGCGCGGCCAGCTCCTGCGCCTTGGAGGCCTTGACCGAGGCGGTGGAGACGTTCTCGAACAGCTCCAGCAGGCGCTGCAGCGGATCGTAGCCGTCCCGGCGGCGGTCGTACACCAGGTCGAGGGCGGCCTCGCGCTGGTCCTCGGGGATCCGGGAGATCGGCAGGATCTTGGAGGCGTGCACGATCGCCGAGTCCAGGCCGGCCTCCACGCACTCGTGCAGGAAGACCGAGTTGAGCACCACACGGGCGGCCGGGTTGAGGCCGAAGGAGATGTTCGACAGGCCGAGGGTGGTCTGCACCCCCGGGTGGCGGCGCTTGAGCTCGCGGATCGCCTCGATCGTCTCGATGCCGTCCCGGCGGGACTCCTCCTGGCCGGTGGCCAAGGTGAAGGTGAGGCAGTCGACCAGGATCGAGCCCTCGTCGATGCCGTAGTCGGAGGTCAGCTCGGCGATCAGCCGCTCGGCGATCTCCACCTTCTTCTCGGCCGTACGGGCCTGGCCCTGCTCGTCGATGGTCAGCGCGATCAGGCCGGCGCCGTGCTCGCGGGCCAGCGACGCGATCCGGCCGAAGCGCGAGTCGGGGGCGTTGCCGTCCTCGTAGTTGACCGAGTTGAGCACCGCGCGGCCGCCGAGCGCCTCCAGGCCGGCCTGCAGCACCGGCGGCTCGGTGGAGTCCAGCACGATCGGCAGGGTGGAGGCGGTGGCCAGTCGGCCGGCGATCTCCTTCATGTCGGCGACGCCGTCGCGGCCGACGTAGTCCACGCACAGGTCCAGCAGGTGCGAGCCGTCCCGGATCTGGTCCCGGGCGATCTCCACGCAGGCCTGCCAGTCGCCGGCCAGCATCGACTCGCGGAACTTCTTCGAGCCGTTGGCGTTGGTGCGCTCGCCGATCGCCAGGTACGAGGTGTCCTGGCGGAACGGCACCGCCTGGTAGAGCGAGGCGGCCGAGGGCTCCGGCTGGGGATCGCGCCGGGCGATCGGGCGGCCCTGGACCTTCTCGACCACCTGGCGCAGGTGCTCGGGCGTGGTGCCGCAGCAGCCGCCGACCAGCGAGAGCCCGTACTCGCGGGTGAACACGTCATGTGCCTCGGCCAGTTCGGCCGGGGAGAGCGGGTAGTGGGCACCGTCCTTGCCGAGCACCGGCAGGCCCGCGTTCGGCATGCAGGACAGGCCGATCCTCGCGTTCTTGGCCAGGTACCGCAGGTGCTCGCTCATCTCGGCCGGGCCGGTGGCGCAGTTGAGTCCGATGAAGTCGACGCCGAGCGGCTCCAGCGCGGTGAGCGCGGCGCCGATCTCGGAGCCGAGCAGCATGGTGCCGGTGGTCTCCACCGTCACCTGCACCAGCACCGGGAGGTCCAGCCCGGCCTCGGCCAGGGCGCGCTTGGAGCCCAGGATCGCGGCCTTGGTCTGCAGCAGGTCCTGGCTGGTCTCCACCAGCAGCGCGTCGGCGCCACCGGCGATCAGGCCGGCCGCGTTCTGCTGGAAGCCGTCGCGCAGCGTCTCGTACGGGGCGTGGCCGAGGGTCGGCAGCTTGGTGCCGGGGCCGATCGAGCCGAGCACCCAGCGGGTGCGGCCGTCGGCGGCGTGGGCGTCGGCCACCTCGCGGGCGATCCGGGCGCCGGCCTCGGAGAGCTCGAAGATCCGCTCGGAGATGTCGTACTCGCCCAGCGCGGCGAAGTTGGCGCCGAAGGTGTTGGTCTCGACGCAGTCCACGCCCACCGCGAAGTAGGCCTCGTGCACGGAGCGGACGATGTCCGGCCGGGTGATGTTGAGGACCTCGTTGCAGCCCTCGAGGTCCTGGAAGTCCTCCAGCGTCGGGTCCTGCGCCTGGAGCATGGTGCCCATCGCACCGTCGGCGACCACCACCCGGGTGGCGAGTGCCTCGCGCAGCGCGTTCGCGCGGCTCTGCTGAGTGGTGGACGGGTCGGCTGCAGTGGCCATGGGGCGTCTCCCTGGTGCGACGGCTGTCGGCTTTGCGAACCCGCTTCGTCGGGCCCGCACGCCGCCAGGGTATCCGGCCCCCGGGCCGCTACGCGGGCCCATTCCGTATCCTGAGCGCTCGACCGCAAGGGGGGAGCAACCGCGTGGCCCGATTCAGGACCGCCGCGCGGCGCATGGGCGGGGCCGTGACGGCCCCGTTCCGGGCGCTGCGCGAGCGTTGGAGGGGATGGTCCCGGTGGCGGCGGGGGCTGCTGGCACTGGGGCTCGTGGCGGCCGTGCCGGTCGCCGCGCTGGGCACGGTGTTCGTGGAGATCCGACTGCACTACACGGGTGAACCCGCCTCCGGGGCCCGCACCCGCGGCAGGGACGCCGTCTGGCTCGGCCACGCCTGGGTGGACGGCCGCAAGACCGACGCGGACGTGGCGGCGCTGGCCGAGCAGCTGGCCGGCACCGGGGTGCGCGACCTGTACGTCCACACCGGCCCGCTGGAGCACGACGGCTCGCTGCCGGCGTCCGTCCACCCGCGGGCCCGCTGGTTCACCGAGGCCGCCCACCGGGCGCTGCCCGGGGTGCGGGTGCAGGGCTGGCTGGGCGACGAGGTCAAGCCGGAGAAGGACGCCCTGGACCTGGACGACGCACCGACCCGGGACCGGGTCACCGCCTCCGCCCTCCAGGTGCTGGACCAGGGCTTCGACGGCGTGCACTTCGACATGGAGCCGATCCGCCCCGGCACGGCCGGGTGGCTCGCCCTGCTGGACGAGGTCCGCCCGGTGACGGCCGCGCGCGGCGCCGTGCTGTCGGTGGCGGCCGCGCAGATCGACCCCGTCCCCGGTCTGCACACCGCGGGCATCCTGCTCACCGACCACGGCAAGTGGTGGGACGAGGCGTACTTCCACGAGACCGCCCGCCGGGTCGACCAGGTCGCGGTGATGGCCTACGACACCTCGATGCCCACCGAGCCGCTGTACGGCGGCTACGTGGCCCAGCAGACCGAGCTGGCGCTGCGGGCGACCCCGCCGCAGGTCGACCTGCTGATCGGCCTGCCGTTCTTCTGGGACGACAAGTGGGGCCACTGGGGCGACGCGGAGACCGTCCCGGCGGCCGTCCGGGGAGTCCGGCTCGGCCTCGGCCGCCAGGGCCTGGGACGGGCCAACTTCGGCGTCGCCCTGTACGTGGACTTCGCCGCGACCCCGGAGAACTGGGCGGCGTACCGGCGCGGCTGGGTGGACCCGGCTTAAGCCGCCATCCGGTGCGCCAGGGCGCCGAGGTAGCGGTGGACGGTGGCGTCCTCGCCGGTCAGGTAGTGCGAGACGGCCCGGGACAGCGGCCTGCGGACCTCGCCGCGCTCGATGACGGTCAGCGAGCAGCCGGGCCCGGCCGGGGTGAGCTGGTACGTCCAGGTGCCGCCGTACGGCAGGTCCGGGTCGGCGATGCCGGTCACCAGGCGGTGCGGGGCCTCGCTGGCGACCACCTCGTAGGTGGTGTGCCCGTGCCGGTCGTACTCGCGCCAGCGCAGGCGGCCGCCGGCCCCGGAGGGCAGCCGCTCGACGTGGGTGAGGCCGGGGCGCCAGGCCGGGTACAGGTCGATGTCGGTGAGCACGTCCCAGACCGCGCCGGGCGGCTGGGCGAGCTCCAGCCCGCCCTCGGTCACGTGCTCCACCGGCAGCCTGCGCCCGGCGCGGTCCGCCGCCAGCAGCGCGGCCCCGGCCAGCGCCGCCGCGCCCGCACCCGCGAGGATCCACAGCCGTCGGTTCATCGGTCGGCCCCTTCCGCCCCGCTCACCATCATCGCGCCGCCGTGCCCGGGCGGCACGGTCGTGCGCCCGGTAGCCGGTCGGGCACCGTGCGCCGCCGTCCGGGCGGGCTGCCGGGGGCGTCGGCCGTCACGGTGCGGATAACCGCTGGATCGGGGCGGCCCGCTCCCCCAGACTGTCCCGGTGCCCGGCCGCCTTGCGCATCAAAGCCCGTAGGCTGGGCAGGTAGGGACCATGGAGCGAGCCGTTCCATGGGAGACGAGAGGTTCGACAGGCGGGAGCCGGCCCGTCAGTGCCCCGGCGGCCAGCCGAGGCGGTGCCGGTCCGACCGCCGACCGGAGGGAGACGCTGGGTGATCGAGCTGGAAGATGTTCCCGAGTTGATCGACCCGGTGATGGTCTGCGCCTTCGAGGGGTGGAACGACGCGGGTGACGCCGCCTCCGCGGCTCTGGCGCACCTGGACGACACCTGGGGCGGCAAGGTGTTCGCCGCCCTGGACGCGGAGGACTACTACGACTTCCAGGTCAACCGGCCGACGATCTGGCTGGACGGCGGCATCCGCCGGATCACCTGGCCGACCACCAGGCTCTCGGTGGTCCGGGTGACGGAGCCGGTGACCAGGGACGTGGTGCTGGTGCGCGGCATCGAGCCGAGCATGCGCTGGCGCTCGTTCTGCAACGAGCTGCTCGGTTTCGCCCACGAGCTGGGCGTCGAGCTGGTGGTGATCCTGGGCGCGCTGCTCGGCGACACCCCGCACAGCCGCCCGGTGCCGGTCAGCGGAGTGACCTCCGACCCGGAGCTGGCCCGCCGGCTGGACCTGGAGGAGAGCCGTTACGAGGGCCCGACGGGGATCGTCGGGGTGCTGCAGGAGGCCTGCACCCACGCCGGGGTGCCGGCCGTGACGCTGTGGGCCGCGGTGCCGCACTACGTCGCGCAGCCGCCCAACCCCAAGGCCACGCTGGCGCTCCTGAACAAGCTGGAGGACCTGCTGGACCTGCGCATCCCGCCGGGCGAGCTCGGCGAGGACGCCCGGGCCTGGCAGCTCGGCGTGGACCAGCTGGCCGCCGAGGACAGCGAGGTGGCCGAGTACGTCCAGCAGTTGGAGGAGGCTCAGGACACCGCGGAGCTGCCGGAGGCCTCCGGGGACGCGATCGCGCGCGAGTTCGAGCGCTACCTGCGCCGCCGGGAGAACGTCGGGCCGACCGGTGAGAAGCCGGTGTCCGGGCACGCGACGGCCGAGCGGCCGGCCGAGCCGGAGTCGCCGGGCACGACCCGCGAGAGCCAGGAGGGCGCCGAGGAGGAGTAGTCCTCCCTCCCCGCCGAACGCCGAAGGGGTGTCAGGACTGAGGTCCTGACACCCCTTCGGCGTCGTTGCGGGACGGGTGCCGGACTACAGCGCGACGCCGAGCAGGGCGTCCACCGTCCGGGTCACCAGGCCGGGCGCGCCGGTGTCGGTGCCGCCCTCGCTCTCCTGCTGGGCGGCCCAGCGGTCGACGGCGGCCAGCGCGGCGGGCGCGTCCAGGTCGTTCGCCAGCGCCGCGCGGACCTCGGCGAGCAGCTGCTCGGCCGCCGGGCCGTCCGGCCGGGAGACCGCGGCCCGCCAGCGGGCGAGGCGCTCGACGGCCTCGTCCAGGACGGACTTGGTCCACTCCCAGTCCTCGCGGTAGTGGTGCGAGAGCAGCGCCAGGCGGATCGCCGCCGGGTCGACGCCGTCGCGGCGCAGGGCCGAGACGAAGACCAGGTTGCCGCGGGACTTGGACATCTTCTGGCCGTCCAGGCCGACCATGCCGGCGTGCACGTACGCCTTGGCGTACGGGTGGGCGCCGGTGGCGACCTGGGCGTGCGAGGCGCCCATCTCGTGGTGCGGGAAGGACAGGTCGCTGCCGCCGCCCTGGACGTCGAAGGTCATGCCCAGGTACTGCAGGGCGATGGCCACGCACTCGATGTGCCAGCCGGGGCGGCCGTGGCCGAGCTCGGTGTCCCAGGCGGGCTCGCCCGGGCGGGCGGCCAGCCAGAGCAGGGCGTCCAGCGGGTTGCGCTTGCCGGGCCGGTCCGGGTCGCCGCCGCGCTCGGCGAAGACCGGGCGCATGGCCTCGCGGGTGAGGCCGGAGACCTGGCCGAAGTTCGGGTCGGCGTCGACCGAGAAGTAGATGTCCTCGTCCACCTTGTAGGCGGCGCCGGAGGCCAGCAGCTTCTGGACGATCGGGACGATCCACGGGATGGACTCGACGGCGCCGACGTAGTGGGCCGGCGGGAGCAGCCGCAGGGCGGTCATGTCCTCGCGGAACAGGGCCGTCTCGCGCTCCGCCAGGGCCACCCAGTCCTGGCCGGTCTCGACCGCGCGCTGCAGCAGCGGGTCGTCCACGTCGGTCACGTTCTGGATGTACAGGACGTCGTGGCCGGCGTCCTTCCAGACCCGCTGCACCAGGTCGAAGGCGTTGTACGTGGCGGCGTGGCCCATGTGGGTCGCGTCGTAGGGGGTGATGCCGCAGACGTAGATCCGGGCGGTGCCGTCCTGCGGCACGACCTCGCGGACCTTGCCCGCTGCGGTGTCGAAGATGTGGAGGGGGAGCCCCTGACCAGGCAGGGCGGGAACCTCGGAGGCGGGCCAGGCATGCATGGCATCGACTTTAACCTTGAGAACATTTGAAAGCCTAACCAGTCAACAAGATCGACTGAATTCTGATCCCGTCGTTGCCTGACTGCTTTCCGACTGATAGTGAGCGTTCGGGCGCGCGGGTGAGCGCCCGGTCGGCCCTGCCGCCGACCGGGCGCCCGGCTCCCCCGGGAAAGCGGCCGGAGCCGCTACGGCCGCTGCCAGAGGGCCGGTACGTTCGGCGGCTCCCAGCCGACCATGGCGGTGTGCGCCTGGAGGCAGACGTAGGAGGCGCCGGAGTAGGTGACGCGGTCGCCCGCGTTGTACGCCCTGCCCGGGGTCCAACTGCCGCTCGGCGGCGTGGTGGGCCCGCCGGTCGGTCCGCCGGTCGGGGTGGCGGTGGCCGTCGGGCTGGGGGTCCCCGGGGACTGCGGCACGTCCAGCACGAAGTCATAGGTGGCCGTCTCACCGGACCCGTTCCGCTGGACGTTCATCAGCAGCCGGGCGTCGTAGATGGTGTCGGTGCTGTTGCGCGGCTCGCCCGGGAAGTAGAGCTGGGTGGTCAGGACCGGGCGGCCGGGGGCCTGGAGCTTGACGTGCAGGTGCCGGGTGCGGCCCGGGTAGAGGCCCGGGACGATGGTGTCCAGCTTGTACGCGCCGTTGGCGTCGGTGAACTGGTGGCCGCGGAAGCTGTACCCGACGTTGTCGTAGTTGCCGCCGTCGTCGGCCTGCCAGAAGTCCAGCAGGACACCGGGGACGGGCCGGCAGGCACGGCCGAAGACGTAGCCGCTGACGGTCAGCCAGGTGCCCGGGCCGTCATTCACCATCGAGCTGCGCAGCGGGGAGTCGGGCTTGAAGTAGGGGCCCTCGATCTGCTCGATGGTCGGGTCGTCGCCGTCGTGGCACTCGGGGGTCAGCCCTGGGGTTCGGCCGGTGCCGGCCTGCTCCCGGGCCAGCGCGACCCCGCCGCCGACCAGCAGCGGTGCGGCCCCGAGCGCGGCGGCGGCCTTCAGGACGGTCTTGCGGCTGATCATGCCGTCGGACGGGGGCATGCGCCGTCTCCTTCGGGTGGGTTGGTCGTGGGGGTGGGGATCGGGGGTGGGGGTCGGCCCTTGCCATGGTGGGGGCATGACAAGGGCCGGACCGGCCGCCGTCCGCGCGCTGGACCGACCGCCGGTGGCCAGCAGTAACGTTACGGACCGTCCGGTGCCACGGCGATGGACATGATCCGGGGATCGTGGTGATTTCCGTCGACCCGGGACCGGAACTCCCCCGGGGTCATCCCGGTCTCCCGCCGGAAGAAGCGGCAGAAGTACGCCGGATCCGCGAAGCCCGCCTCCTTGGCCACCTGGCGGATCGTCAGATCGGTGCAGGCGAGCAGCCGTTTGGCCTCCAGGGTCTGCTGCCGGCGGATCAGTCCGCCCGGGGTGCGGCCGGTGGCCTGCTTGACCAGGGTCTGCAAGTGCCCGGGGGAGACGCCGAGTTCCTGGGCGGTGGAGGCCACCGAGTGCCGCACCCCGCCCGGCTTGGCGATCAACCGGGTGAAGGCGGCGGCCAGTTCGGCCGGCCGGGCGGGCACCGCGGGCCGGTCGCCCGGGCTGCAGGCGCGCAGCGCCCGGACGATCAGGATGTGCAGGCTGGCCCGCAGCACGCCCTGGTAGCCGGGCGCCCTGGTCCGGTACTCCTGCTCCATGTCGGCGAGCAACCGGGCGACCGCGCCGCCCTGTTCGCCGAGCCCGATCCCGGGGCGGGTGGCCAGGGCGCGCAGCGCGGCCAGGTCCTGGGGGTGGCCCAGCAGGAAGTCCTCGTTGAACAGGACGACCCGGCCGGTGAGCTCCTCGGTGTCCGCCCAGTAGTGCACCTGGCCCGGCGTGATCACGCACAGCTGCGGTGGCGCCAACGGCTGGTGGACCAGGTCCAGGACATGGGCGCCACGACCTCCGGTGACCATGACGATCTCGTAGAACGAGTGGCGGTGGGGGAAGTTGGCGCGGGAGAGCGCGCCGATCGCGTCGAAACTGCCGATGGCGAAGGGCAGCAACTGGGGCAGCGGGACCTGCAGGCGGTGCAAGGGCAGGTCCGGCGCGGTTCGGGGGGTGGGAGTGGTCCGTCGCACGTCCATCGGAGCAGTGTGCGACCGATTCCGGCAACAGGTCCAGACCACCGGCCGGTAACCTCGCAGGGGCCCGGAACCGAACGGCCGCGCCCGTACCCGGCCCGGCGCCCGGGCCCCCGGACCTACACCGGCGGCCAGGGGATCGCGGGCCAGTCCGCAGAGGGCAGCGGGTGCCTGCCCGAGCTGCGCAGCGCGGCCACCCGGGCGCGGGTGGCGTCCAGTTCGGCGCCGGTCAGGTGCGGGGCGAGGCGCTCGGCCAGCTCACCCTCCAGCTCCCGGGCCAGCCGGGACAGCACCTCCAGCGCCTCGGCGGGCAGCGGGTCCCCCGCCCAGCCCCAGAGCAGGGTGCGCAGCTTGCCCTCGGTGTTGAAGGTGACGCCGTGGTCGATGCCGTACACCCGGCCGTCGGCGGCGGGGATCAGGTGGCCGCCCTTGCGGTCGGCGTTGTTGAGCACCGCGTCCAGGACCGCGAGCCAGCGCAGCCGCCGGTCGTCGTGGTGCACCAGCAGCGCGGTGCGGCCGTCCTCGACCTCCGCCCGGACGATCGGCAGCCAGCCCGCTTCCGGGCCGTTCGGGTCCTGCAGCGCCAGCAGCGGCTCGGCCCGCGGGTCCGGCTCGACCCACAGCTGCAGCATGCCGGGCCCGTGCGGGCCCTCGCGCAGCACGGTGGGCGGGATCAGCTCCCAGCCGGTCGCCGCGGACAGCTCGTACGCGGCGACCTCGCGGTCGGCCAGGGTACCGTCCGGGAAGTCCCAGAGCGGGCGCTCGCCGACCACCGGCTTGTAGACGGCCTGCGCGCTCAGCGAGCCGTGCTCGACGGTGCAGTACAGCGCCGCGTTGGAGGCCTCGGTGAGGCGGCCGTGCACGGTCAGCGCGCCCTGGCGCAGCAGCGCCAGGGCGGTCGGCACATCGGCGGCGAGGGCGGCGGCCGCCGCCGGGTCGGCCTGCGGCGGGGTCTCGGTGTTCAGCGCCGGTAGCCGTTCGCGCGCGGGCACAGGTGGCCCTCCGGGTCCAGCGGCAGGTTGCAGAACGGGCAGGGCTTGCGGCCGGCCGCGACCAGGTCCAGCGCGCGCTTGGCGAACACCCGGGCCATCGCGCCGGTCAGCCGCACCCGCAGCATGTCCGGGCCGTTCTCGTCGTCCCGGAAGACGGCCTCCTCGCCGTCCTCCTCCTCGTCCTCCACCAGCGCCTGCGCCTCGACCACCAGGCAGGCGTCCACGCTGTCCCAGGCCAGGGCCATGGTGCCGACCCGGAACTCCTGCTCCAGCGGGAGGTCCAGCGGGGCGGTGTCGAGCAGGTCCTTGGGCGCGGCGGCCGGGATGGCGGCGTCGCCGCCGCTGCGCCGCAGCGCCTCGTCCAGGACCTCCTCGATCCGCTCGGCGAGGGCGGCCACCTGGTTCTTCTCCAGCAGCACGCTGGTGACCCGGCCACGGGCGCTGGCCTGCAGGTAGAACGCCCGGGCGCCGGGCTGGCCGACGGTGCCGGCCACGAACCGTTCGGGCTGGTCGTAGAAGAAGACCTGACGGGGCACGCTCTAGCTCCGGATCGTGTCGGTCGGTACGGATCCGCCATGCGGGACCGCGGGTTGTCCAACGGGCGGGGTCGTTCAACGGGCGGGTGGTCGAACTAGGGGGCACTCAGAACTACGGAACGCTCACCAGTCACCCTACGACCTCCGGGGCCCGGCCGGGGAGCCGAGCCGGAGGCCGCGGGCGGGTTGCACCGGTGGGCCCGGGCGGTGTCGCGGGCGGTTCAGGCGGTTCCGCCGACCACCGCGTCACCGGCCGGGGTGGCCGTGGCGGCGGAGAGCCTGGGCGCCAGCGAGGAGAGGTCGCCGGTGTCGCCCATCCTGAGTACGAAGGGCCGCTGCGGCGTGTAGCGGATCGCGGTGACCGAGCAGGGCTCGACGCTGATCCGCTGGAAGTGGTCCAGGTGCAGGCCGAGCGCGTCGGCCACCACCGCCTTGATCACGTCCCCGTGCGAGCAGGCGACCCAGACCGCGTCCTCGCCGTGTTCGGCGGCGATCTTCGCGTTCCACTCGCGGACCGCGCCGACCGTGCGGTGGCTCAGCTCGCGAAGCGACTCGCCGCCCGGGAAGGCCGCGGCGGCGGCGTGGTCCTGCACCGTGCGCCAGAGCGGCTCCTTGGCCAGCTCGGCCAGCGGGCGGCCGGTCCACTCGCCGTAGTGGCACTCCCCCAGCCGTTCGTCCTCGGCCGGCGGGCCCAGCTCGGGACGGACGGCGAGCAGCGGCTCCAGGGTCTGCCGGCAGCGCTCCAGCGGGCTGCTGACGGCCTGCGCCAGCGGGACCGCGGCCAGTCGGCCGGCCAGCGCGGCGGCCTGGGCGCGTCCGGTGTCGTCCAGGTCCACGCCGGGGGTCCAACCGGCCAGGATTCCGGCGGTGTTCGCGGTCGAGCGGCCGTGGCGGACGAGCAACAGGGTGGGCATGGGGCTCAGCCTACGGCCTGCGGGCACGGCGGTGGGGCACGGTTCCCGGTCGGACCGCCACCGCGAGCACCGCTGCGGCTCAGGCCGTCGCGCAGGCCCCGGCATCGTCCGGCGTTCCCGGGGAACAATGGCCCGCATGATCGTCCACTGCGCCGCGTACCAGGACGGCCGCCGGATCGGGGCCTCCGAAGATCTGACCGACGCGCTCACCACCGCCCGCCGGGCCGGCCCGGGTGCCTTCGTCTGGATGGGCCTCTTCGAGCCCACCGCCGAGGAACTCGACCGGGTCGGCAAGGAGTTCGCACTGCACCCGCTGGCCGTCGAGGACGCCGTCAGCGCCCACCAGCGCCCCAAGGTCGAGGCCTACCAGGGGTCGCTGTTCGTCGCCCTCAAGACCCTCGGGCACCACCCCGAGACCCACGCCGTCACCAGCGGCGAGGTGATGGTCTTCCTCGGCCCCGACTTCGTGATGACCGTCCGCCACGGCACCGACAGCCCGCTCAGCGGCCTGCGGGCCCGGCTGGAGAAGGAGCCCGAACTGCTGCGGTACGGGCCCAGCTCGGTGCTGCACTCGGTCTGCGACACCGTGGTGGACGGCTACGTGGAGGTGGCCGCCGCCCTGCAGGTCGACCTGGACGAGCTGGAGGCGGACGTCTTCGCCCCCGGCCGGGTCCACCGCGACGCCGCCGGCCGGATCTACGGCTGCAAGCGCCAGGTGATGACCGTCCGGCGCGCCGCCTCCCCACTGCTGGAGCCGATGCTGCGGCTGGAGCGCGGCGCCCCGTTCGTCCGCCCGGAGACCGCTCCCTACCTGCGGGACGTCGCCGACCACCTGGCCCGGGTGAACGACCAGGTGGACGGCATGGACCGGCTGCTGTCCGACATCCTCGGCGCCAACCTGGCGCAGGTGAGCGTGCAGCAGAACAACGACATGCGGAAGATCTCCGCCTGGGCGGCGCTGGCCGCCGTACCGACCATGATCGCGGGCGTGTACGGGATGAACTTCGACGTCATGCCCGAGCTGCACGAGCCCTGGGGGTACCCGGCGGCGCTGTCGCTGATGGCGGTGGTCTGCGTGGTGCTGCACCGGGTGTTCAAGCGGCACGACTGGCTGTAGTGCCGCCGGCTGTGGCGCCGTCCTCGTCCGGGTCGTAGGCGACGGGTTACGCGAGCCCGGCCCGCTCCAGCGCCTCGACGCCCGTGCGCAGCGCCTGGATCCGCTCGTCCAGGGTGAAGCCGGCCGGGGCCAGGGTGAGCGTGGTGACGCCCGCGTCGGCGTAGGCCTGCATCCGGTCGGCGATCCGGGCGGTGTCGCCGACCAGCGAGGTGGCGTCGATCAGGTCGTGCGGGACGGCGGCCGCGGCGCCCGCGTAGTCCTTGGCCAGGTACTTCTCCTGGACCTCGTCGGCGGCCTGCTCGTAGCCCATCCGCCGGGCGAGCTGGTTGTAGAAGTTCTTCTCCTTGCTGCCCATGCCGCCGATGTAGAGCGCGGCGTAGGACCGCTGGGAGTCGACACCGGCCTTGATGTCCTCGCCCACGGCGATGGTGACGGTCGGGCAGAGATCGAAGTCGTCCAGGGACTTGCCGGCCTTGGCGCGCCCGGCCTTCAGCGGGTCGAGGGAGAGCGCGGCGTGCTCCGGGGCGAAGAAGATGCCGAGCCAGCCGTCGGCGATCTCGCCGGTCTGCTCCAGGTTCTTCGGGCCGATCGCGGCGATGTACAGCGGGATGTGCTCGCGCACCGGGTGCACGGTCAGCTTGATCGGCTTGCCCGGGCCGCCGGGCAGCGGCAGGGTCCAGTGCGCGCCCTCGTGCACCAGGCGCTCGCGGGACATCGCCTTGCGGATGATCTCCACGTACTCACGGGTGCGGGCGAGCGGCTTGTCGAACTTCACGCCGTACCAGCCCTCGGACACCTGCGGGCCGGAGACGCCGAGGCCGAGCCGGAAGCGGCCGCCGGAGAGGGTGTCCAGGGTCGCGGCGGTCATCGCGGTCATCGCCGGGGTGCGGGCCGGGATCTGGAAGATGGCCGAACCGACGTCGATCCGCTCGGTCCTGGCTGCGACGAAGCTCAGCACCGTCGCGGCGTCCGAGCCGTACGCCTCGGCCGCCCAGCAGACCGAGTAGCCGAGCCGGTCCGCCTCCTGGGCCACCGCGATGTTGTCGGCATCCATGCCGAGTCCCCAGTAGCCGAGGTTGATGCCGAGTCGCATGTGCCGAACCTTCCAGTCGGGTGGGCTTGGTGGTCGAGCGTAGTGCCGACCGCGCGGTCATGCTACTGACGGGTAGCGGTGGCCTGGGTCACAGCGGGCGCGGGCCGGGCGGGCCCGGGCCACGAGGGCCCGGAGGCGAGCGGGCGACCGGCGAGCGAATGATCGTTCTGCGGGTCTCCGCCCCTGCCCGGGTACCGGCCGCTACGCTCAGCCGACGTGGGGAGCGCTCTTCCCACCTGCGCGTTTACAGGGCTACCGGCGCCACCGGCGCCGCCCGGCCAGTGGAGGGCCCGTCGGATGGAAAAGCGTCACCTCGGCCGTACCGGCCTGCAGGTCTCCCGCCTCGGTCTCGGCACCATGACCTGGGGCCGCGACACCGACGAGCACGAAGCCGCCGAGCAGCTCAAGGAGTTCGTCGACGCCGGCGGCAACCTGGTCGACACCGCCGACGTGTACGCCGACGGCGGCGCCGAGTACCTGATCTCCCGCCTCACCGACAGCCTGATCCCGCGCTCCGAACTCGTCATCGCCACCAAGGCGGGCAGCGTCCCCGAGTCCGCCCGCCGCTTCGACGGCTCACGCGGCCACCTGCTCGCCGCCCTGGACGCCTCGCTGCGCCGGCTCGGCACCGACTACGTCGACCTGTGGCAGGTGCACGCGTTCGACCCCACGACGCCGGTCGAGGAGACCCTCAGCGCCCTCGACATCGCCGTCTCCTCCGGCCGCGCCCGCTACGCCGCGGTCTGCGACTTCAGCGGCTGGCAGCTCGCCAAGGCCGCCACCTGGCAGCGCGCCCACCACACCCGGATGCCGCTGGCCGGGGCCCAGTGGGAGTACTCGCTGCTCCAGCGCGGCATCGAGCGCGAAGCGCTGCCCGCCGCGCTGGACGCCGGGGTCGGGATCCTGGCCGGCTCACCGCTCGGGCGCGGGGTGCTCACGGGCAAGTACCGGCACGGGGTGCCCCAGGACTCGCGCGGCGCCTCGGCGTACCTGTCCGGATTCGTCCAGCCGTACCTCGGGGAGCGCTCCCGGCGGATCGTGGACGCCGTGGCCACCGCCGCCGACGGGCTGGCCAGCAGCCCGCTCGCGGTCGCGCTGGCCTGGGTCCGCGACCGGCCCGGGGTGGCCTGCGCGCTGGTCGGGGCCCGCACGGTGGCGCAGCTGCAGGCGGCGCTGTCAGTGGAGGCGCTTACGCTTCCGGATGAGATCCGCGGCGCGCTGGACGACATCTCGTCGCCGGTGCACCGCTACCCGGACCAGGGGTGGACGGAGCTGTAGCCCCGGACCGGGTCGTCGAGCAGAACGTGCAGTGCAGAACGTGCGGTGGAGTGAGCTTTGGAGCGGACGACGATGAGTGACACGGGGAACGGCGCTCCGGAGGCGACCCCCGGGGTCCGGCTGACCGCGGAGGAGAAGGCGGCGAAGTTCGCGGAGCTGGCGCAGCGGATCCGCGGCATGCAGCCGGAGGATGCCGCGGCGAGTGCCGCACGGGCGGGTGCCGCACGGGCGGAGGCCTCGATGGCGGAGGCTCCGGAGTCCGAGCCGGCGGTGCCGGCCGAACAGGCCGCTCCCCCGGTTCCCGCCCCGGCGGCCCCGGCGACCCCGGCCGCTCCCTCCACCCCGGTGCTGCGGCCCGCCGAGCCGAGCGCTGACGTGCTCCAGCGGACGGTCGCGGTGCTGTCCGCCGGTGGCGCCCCCGTCGAGCTGGCGGCCGCCGCGGTGGCCGCGTTCGGCGACGGCGCGGCCGAGCGGCTGCGCGAGGACCCGTGGGCGGTCCTCGGGCTGCCCGGCGTGCGCCCCGAGCACGCGGACCACTTCGCCCGCGGCCTGCTCGGTGCCTCGGTCGGCCCGGACGACCCCCGCCGGGCCCAGGCCCTGGTGGTCTGGGTGCTGGAGCAGGCGGCGCTGCGCGGGCACTCCGCCCAGGAGCTGTCCGAGGTGGCCGCCGGGCTCGAACGGCTCCGGATGCCCGAGCCGGCCACCGCGGTCGAGGAGGCCCTCGCGGACGGGCGGGTGCTGCCCTTCCAGGAGGAGCTGACCGGAGCCGAGGCGCACGCTTCCGCGGCCGGTGACGGGGACGAGGACGAGCCGCCGACGCGCACGCTGCTCGCGCTGGAGACGCTGGCGATGGCGGAGGTGAGCCTCGCCGAGAAGCTGCTCCAGCTGATGGCCTCCTTCGTGCCGGGCGAGGACGGCGGCGAGCAGGCCGGCGACGAGCCATCGGCGGAGTCCGAGTCGGAGTCGGAGCCGGAGGGGCCTGCCGAGACCGCGCCCGTCTCCCCCGCTCCCGCCGCCTGGGAGGCCGCCGCCGAGGCGGCGCCGTCCTCCTCCGCGACCGCCCTGATCCGGGCCGTGGCCGGGAGCGCCCTGGTGCTGCACACCGGGGGCGAGGCGGCCCGCGCCGAGCCGGCCGCGCTGCTCGCCGCCGCCACGGGGCTCGGACTGCGCGCCTGGGCCGCCACCTGGACCGACCAGGGCAAGGCGTCCTTCGCCGCCCTCGGCGAGGCCGGGAGCCCGGTGGTCACCCTCGCCGAGCTGCTGTCCGGGACGGCCGGCCCCGGCCGCGCGGCCGACGGCACGCTCGCCCTGGACCTCCTGATCGTGCTGGACGCGCCGCTGCTGGACGTCGAACTGGCCGCCACCGTGCTGGAGTCGCTCGCCGACGGCACCCGGCTGGTGCTCAGCGGGGACCCGGGCCAGCTCTGGTCGGCCGGCCCCGGCCGGTTCTTCGCCGACCTGCTGGCCGCCAAGGTCTGCCCGGCGGTCGCCTCCCGCACCCCGGACTTCGGGCCGATCGGCGAGCTGGTCTCGGGGGTCGGCATCGGCGAGCTGCAGCCCGTCGAGGCACCGGACAAGGAGGTGGTCATCCTGACCGCCAAGGACGGCGGCGAGGCCGTCCACCGCGCCGTCCAACTGCTCACCGACTCCATCCCGCGCGCGCTCGGCATCCCCGCCGAGCAGGTGGTGCTGCTCACCCCGGGCCACGGCGGCCCGGCCGGTACGCGGGCGCTGAACGCCGCCGCCAAGGCCCGGCTGAACCCCGGCCCCGGCCGGTTCGGCGGTTTCGACCCGGGCGACCGGGTGGTGGAGTCCCCCGCGCCCGGGGTCGTCCGCCCCGCCCGGGTGGTGGACGGCGACGCCGCCGGTCTGCACCTGGAGTACCCGGACGGCTCGCGCCGGACCGTCCCGCCCGCCGAGGCCGGGCGGCTGCGGCACGGCTGGGCACTGACCGTCCACCAGGCGCTGGGCCGCCGTTGGCCCGCCGCGGTGGTCGTGGTGCCGGAGGACGCCGCTCCGGCGCTCTCCCGGCAGTGGGTCTACACCGCGTTCGGGCGCGGCGAGCGGCACCTGTCCGTGGTCCACGCGGCGGGCCCGGCGCTCGTCCAGGCCGTCGCCGAGCGCCCGGCGCAACCGCGCACCACCCGGCTGCGGGCGATCCTCGCGGAGAACGCGGTCGACGCGGGCTGACCCGGCGGCGGCCCACCCGTGGCCGGTCCGACCGGCTGACGCGCGGAGGGCG
>CBJMI02800__coassemble_671_pt1 | contig 16848 bp, 18 predicted proteins | sample CBJMI02800__metabat2_low_PE_003 | metagenome-assembled genome bin CBJMI02800
CGCAGCCACTACAAACGCCGAGGCCACACCCCATAACTGCGGTTGCAGTATTAGGGGGGCACGCGGTCCGCCGACGCGCCGGCCGGGAAGAACCCGCAGCGGTCTGCCCTCGGACGGGCTGGCGCGCCGTCGGCACCGACTGGTCAGGCGGGCCGGTCTGCCCGTCGAAGAGCTGTGCCGCGCCCTGGCGGACGCCCACCTCGGCTCCTCCCAGCAAGGCCAGGAACCCTCGCTCGGCACCTGACCCGCCCACCAGGGCGACGAGAGCGGCCCGCGGTGGGCGACAGCCGCGCACCGCCGGCCGCGCCAGCAGAGGGGTCCCCGGCCCGGTACGCCGGCCGCGCATCGTCCACCGCCCCGGCCGGCGGGCACCTGCCCCGCCACCGCTGAAAGGCCCGCCGAGAGCGGATCGCCGAGGCGGGACACGGCTGGCCGCCTGCGGTAAGCGGACGGCAACGACCACGGCACCCCCCACTTCGCGCCGCCGTCGGCCGCTCCCTGGACATGCCTTCCTTCCCGCGGGAGCCGGTTGTCGACGTCCAGGTGGTGTGTTCTGCCTCCTGCGGCGTCAACGGCTCCATCCGCGCCCGCCTGAAAGCCCGGGAAGCGCGCAGGGAACCCCACCTGCTGAACCCAGCCCCACCGGTCGCGGTCCCGCTGCACCGCCCCGGCGTCGACCAGCGACAACTCGCAGGAGGGTGAACGGTAGAAGGCCCGACCAGCCATCCCCCCCCTGGCCTCCGCCCGCCGCCGCGGTGCCCGCCCCGCGGCGAAGAAGCGGCGGACGGCTGCCCGGATGCGGCCGAGGCCGGGAGCCGGCACCCACAGTGCAACCGAGCGCGCTCACCCTCCACAGCCGCGAGCCCACCCTGACTCACGGCCAGAAGCCGGATGGCACCGCGCAGTTCACTACTCCCCGCCACCCGGCCCACGAAGGCGAGGACCCCACCACCGCACTCACCCAAAAGCCCCTCGAAGAACTCGGCCCTCACGACACCGCCTCCCCCGCACCACCCCGGCTACGCCATGCCTGGGACCAACTCACCACCCGGCCCCACCGCCCCGGCGTCCTCCACCACCCACACCTGAACGGTGATCGTGGCCGCCCGGCCCCCGCCTCGGATACCGTGTTCCTACACGGGGTGCCATAACGGATGTGGCGCCCCCTACGGAGGTAGCCAGCGTATGAGTTCCAAGCGCAGCCAGAATCCAGCCCTGCCCGTCCTCGACGACGCATACCGGCTCGCGTCGGTCAAGGACACCGAAGAGTCCACCCGCGACTTGGCCGCACGGCTGGCCACCACCGAGCTGCGCCGCGCCTCCCACCCCGGCCGGGCCACCTGGGATCCCATCGATCAGGCCGATCCCGTACCGGCCCCGCCGACCGTGGTCGACGGTGACGGGGACCTGTGGCTGCGGGACCGGGGCACCGGCACCTGGACCATGCCCGAATTCGACCCGAAGACGTTCCCGGACCGCTGTGGCGAGGTTCTGACGTGGAATCAGCTCGCCTGTGAGTACGGCCCGCTGACCGCACTGGCCAACGACCGCCACATCGGCGGCGGCGGCCGCCGCCGATGACCGCGCCGCCCTCTGAGTAGACCGCACCCCGGAAGGACACGGACGCGGCCCTGACAGTGGCCCTTCTCCCCGACCGGGCGCGGATCGGGCAACACGGTCCGGCGGTTGTCCTGGCCGTGTGCCCGCTTCGAGGTGCTGCGTTAGCCGGCAGGCAAGCGAACCGCCGCCACGGGATGCCTGACTGGTGATGCCCTGGGAGCAGGCCCACAGCAGCGGCCGAGGCGGAGCACACCTGCTCCCTGGTGGGGCCGCTGAGCTGCACTGATCTTCGTGGAGTCCCTGAAGCCTCGGTTACGATCCAGGCGTAAGGAGAGCCACAGCAGTGCCAGCACCACGCAAGTACCCCGATGAACTCTCCGAACGCGCCGTCCGTGAGGTCCGCTCGACCGGCCGCCCGGTGGCGCACGTCGCCCGCGACCTCGGCATCCACAAGGAGGCCGTATCATCCTGGGTTGCCAGGCCGAAGCCGACGCCGGTGAGCGCGTCGATCGCCTGACCAGCTCCGATCTGGAGGAGCTGAAGCAACTCCGGGAGGAAAACGCGGAGTTGCGGCGGGCGAACGAGATCCTCAAGGCCTCCGGCGTGTTTTTTGCCCAGGAGATCGACCGTCCCAGGACGAGGCCGCGCAGGTGGTTGACCACCTGCGCGACGGCTTCGGGGTCGATCCCGTATGCCGGGTACTGGACCTGTCGCCGTTCACCTACTTCACCCGGAAGCTGTCTCCTGGCGCGACGTACCCGCCAAGACCATCGGCTGCTAGGGACCGCCGCACCCCCACCCTGCGCCCTTTCACCGGCGTCGGCACCGTCGCCCCTACGCCAGGAACTCAGCACTCCTGGCCACAGGCGACGTCCAGCTGCACCATGGTCGTCATCCGGCGCCGGATGGCGGAGGAACGACGATGACACCGCTGCTGACGCGGCCACCCGCGGGAGACCGTCCGAGTGATACTGCGGGAGGTGAGGAGACGGCGGCGCCGAGCGGTCGCGGTCGGCGATGGGCCTGCCTACGGTTGAACGCAGGACGCGCCGATGTGTCCGGCTCCGGGTTGCGCCACGCACCGAAGGTGCGGTCGTCCAGCAGGGGCACCGAAGGTGGGCCGGGTGGATCCGGACGATGGATCCGGATGGGCGGATGTTTCCGGCCGCAGCCACCGAGTCGATACCGAGATGGACCGGATCGTCGGAGGTCTACGGGACATGGTCCACACCCAGCGCCGTTTCCAGGACCTGCTGGACGCGGTGATGGCGGTGGGCAGGGACCTTGAGCTGCCGGTCGTGCTCCGCCGGGTGATCACCACCGCGATGGGCCTGGTCGACGCCCGCTACGGCGCACTCGGTGTGCTGAGCGACGACGGCGAACGCCTGGAGGAGTTCATCCCCGTCGGGCTGAGCGAGCAGCAGGTCGCAGCCCTGGCCGGGGTCGCGCTCCCGCACGGGCGCGGACTCCTGGGACATCTCATCGAGCACCCCGAACCGCTGCGTGTCGCGGACATCGGCGCTCACCCGGACGCGGTCGGCTTCCCGCCGGGCCACCCGCCGATGCGGACACTGCTCGGGGTGGCACTCACCGGACGCGGGCGGGTCTACGGCAACCTCTACCTGTGCGAGCGGCGCGACGGGCGGCCCTTCGACGACCACGATGAGGACATCCTCGTGGCGCTCGCCGGCGCGGCCGGCCTCGCCATCGAGAACGCCCGCCTCTACCGGCAGGTCCGTGCCAGCGCCGAGTACTTCCAGCGCCTCCTCCTTCCCGGCCTGCCCGATGTGGCGCCCTTCTCCGTCGCCGCGATCTACCGGGCCGCCGCCACCCCGGACCACGTCGGCGGAGACTGGTACGACGCCCTGATGCTCCCCGACGGCGCCTGCGCCCTGGTCATCGGCGACGTCGCCGGACACGACCTGAAGTCCGCCGCCACCATGGCCCAGACCCGCAACATGCTGCGTGCCCTCCTCTACGACCGCCGCACCCCGCCCAGCGCCGTCCTGACACAGCTCGACCGCACCCTCCAAGCGATCACCGACAACCCGATCACCACCACCTGCCTCGCCCGCATCGAACCCACCGAAAGAGGCTGGACACTCCACTGGAGCAACGCAGGCCACCCGCCACCGCTCCTGATCGGCCCCGATGGCACCACCCTCTACCTCGACGCCGCCCCCGGCCTGCCCCTCGGCGTCGACCCCGACGTGCCCCGCCCCGACCACAAGCGCCCCCTGCCCGGCAACGCCACCCTCGTGCTCTTCACGGACGGCCTGGTCGAGCACCCCCACCGCCCCCTGGACGCCGGCCTCACCGCACTCGCCCAGGTCGCCGCCGCCCACGCCGACCTGCCCCTCGAAGACCTGTGCCGCACCCTGGCCGACGCCCACCTCGGCGACGGCCACGACGACATCGCCGTCCTCGCCCTGCGCACCCCGCCCGCCGAACCGACCCACGGGACGCCGGCGACACACTCCCGGGCCCGATAAGAGGACTGGCTCCGTTCACGAGTTTCTCGTGAACAAAGCCAGAGGACTCACCCTGCCCGCGCGTCGGCCCGTTGCCCGGTATCGCTGATGGTCCCTGAGCACCTGATCCCGGCCACCTTCACCCGTGTCAATGACCTCGGCCGCTGCGCGGCAGTGCGGCGGACCGGCTCGGCCTATCGGGTCCCCGGCGGGCGGTCACCGTGCTGCCCGGTGGTGTCGATGGCATCGCGCAGGGCGGGCAGGTCCGCGATGGCGGCCTGCTCGGCGAAGCGGGCCAGCAGCCGACGAAGGACCCGCTCGTCCCGGTCGCGGACGGCTTCGGCGATGGCCGCCACCAGCGACGCCTGTGCATGCGGGTCGGGGGTGCGCACCTGCCGCGCGGTTTGCCGCGCTTCCAGCGCTCGCCTCCTGCTCACTCGTCCTCCTGGCCGCCTGGCGCGGCGTCCTCCGTCCTGGCGCGGCTGCGGCGACCGACCGCCCCGCCCTGTGCGGGGCGAAGAATACCTCCCCGACCTGCATCGAAAAATCTATTCCAGCCAGAGTAGACATTGCGGCGCACCGTGGTTAGTGTTTCTCTCGTAGACGAGGTCAAGCGGTACCCGCCAGACATGAACTGGCGGGCAGCAGGACAGAAGTTCGCAGGTAGGAACGGTTGCAGGGTCCTGAAGCCAGGGATGGTCCATCAAGGCGACAGGGTCGGCGGCCGGGCCTGGCGGCCCGCAGGCATCAGGGGTCGCCACCGAGCGGCACCGCAGTTCAGCAGGACGCAGGACACGCCGGGCAGGTGGGCGTGAAGAAAGTGACGCAAAAGGCGGCCCGGTCGCGGAGTCACGGAGCCACAGCAGGTGCAGGACGGCGACGGGACTGGCGACCAGGCCAGGTGGCCCGCAGGCATCAGGGGCCGCCACCGAGTGGTACCGATTTCGGCAAGTGCATGACCAGCAGGTGAAGTTGAGTCAGGCAGTACCGGCAGTCGCAGTACGCGGTATCCCAGTGAAGGCGCCAGGCTGCCGGCGCGCGTGCTGGGAGTCCGGCAGTGGGGTTCCAGGCCGAGTGGTTGAGCAGGACAGGCCACGGGGCTGGCTGCCGGGACCGGCGGACCGCAAGGACCGCCACAGCAGTACCGGATTAGGCACTACCACGCAGTTCGCAGTACCAGCAGTTCCGAGCAGGTCGCAGTACCCGGAAGTTGGAAGTACCCGCAGTTCGCAGTAAATCGGTCAGTCCAGAGGACGAACGGAGGGGACAGAGCGCCATCAGGATCGCCCGGCCCGTGAAGCATCACCCGGGCGGATTCCGAAGACCCCAACGCAAGGACGGTGGTTTCCGGTCACGCATACGCGATCCCCGCACACCCCCTCCCCCGGGGCGAGGCGGACACAAGGAAGTCGGCCACAGAGCCGGCAGATGGTGTAAAACCCTTCGGGGCCCTGGGAGCCGCAACGGCCCCAGGGCCCCTCAACGCGTCCACCGCCACAACAAGAAGAGGTGCAGTGACCACGGCAACCATCCGACCGCACACCCCCGACTCCCTCGACGACGACGACTACCCGGCCTACACCATGGGCCGCGCCGCCGAGATGACCGGCACCACCCCCGGATTCCTGCGCTCCCTCGGAGAGCAGGGCCTCATCACACCGTTGCGCTCGGAGGGCGGACACCGCCGCTACTCCCGCTACCAGCTGCGGATCGCGATGCGCGCCCGTGACCTCGTCGACCAGGGCACCGCCATCGACGCGGCCTGCCGCATCATCATCCTCGAAGACCAGCTCGAGGAAGCGCTGCGCATCAACGAGCAACTGCGCGCCTCCCAGCACGGCCAGGAACCCGCGGCCGACACCTGACCCGCCCACCAGGGCGACGAGACCGGCCCGCGGTGGGCGCCAGCCGTGCACCGCCGGCCGTCCCGAAGACGAGTCCGCCGTTCCGGTGCACCGGACGACCGTTGCGCACCGTTCCGGCCGCCCGGCACCTGCCGCACCGGTCGCGGCCCTGCTGCACCGCCCGGCGTCGACCAGGTGCTGGGTGTGAGTTCCACCCCTGCGGAAGCCGCTTCCGGGCCGCGGGATTCCGGGGTCGGGTGAGGCCGCACCGACCTGCGCGTCCACTGCCCGGAGGGCCTCCCCCGGCGAGACGCGGGGCCGAAGGCAGCGGTGTGAGGGATACTGCGAGCGGACAGGGCGATGGCCGGCGCGTCGGCGCCGACGGGACGGTCCTAGAAGCTGAGCAGGCCGATGGCGTGGCCGTCATGGTCCACCACCGGCCACACGTCCAGGCCTCGGGCGCGCATGGCGGCGGCCGCCGCGTCTGCGGGCATGTCAGCGGTGGCGTACGGGGCACGGTCGAGGACGATGTCGCGCACCGGGGTCCGCTCGGTGTACCAGGAGCGGGCCTGGAACGGCGCGAGGTGCAGGCGCGTCAGCAGCCCCGCACAGCGGCCGTCGTCGTCGCGGACCAGGAGGTGGTCGGTGCCGGAGCTCTGCAGGACGTCCATCGCCATGTCGACCATGACGTCGTCGCTGATCTGCAGCTCAGGGCATTTCATGAGGTCGCCGACCGTGGCGGCGGTCTCGGTACGTTCGAGGGTGATGGTCATGGGCAGACTCCTTCGCGTATCACCGCCGGGACCGGCGGTAGGCAGGGCGCTGACGGTGGGACGGCCGGCGGGTGCGCCGGAGCGGGCCGAGAATGCGGTTCGCTTGGTGAGTGGTGGGGCCGGGACTGCGGCGGCAGTCCCAGCCCCCGTACGCGCTAAGCGGCGAGGGCAACGCGGCGCGGTGCCCGGCGGCGGCCGGAGGAGCCCTTGCTGTCGCGGCCCGTGGCGGTAGCGCGGGTGTCGACTCCCGCGCGGGCGGGGCGGCCGCGGCGCCCGCGGCTCGTGGACGCGCTGCGGCGGGGGCGTTCGACGACGGGGGCGGCGATCACGGTCGGGATGCCCGTCGGCACCCGGGCGCCGGTGATGCGCGCCAGGTCATCGTCGCCGGCGCTGACGCGGGTGGTAACGGGGGTGATGGCGGCCGTGGCCATCATGCGGGCCATCTCGCGGCGCTGGTTGGGCAACACAAGGGTGACGACGGTGCCGGACTCGCCGGCGCGGGCGGTGCGCCCACCGCGGTGCAGGTAGTCCTTGTGGTCGCTCGGCGGGTCGAGGTTGACGACCAGGTCGAGGCCGTCGACGTGGATGCCCCGGGCAGCGACGTTGGTCGCGATCAGCGCGGTGACCTGGCCGGTGCGGAACTGCTCCAGGGTGCGGGTGCGCTGCGGCTGGGACTTGCCGCCGTGCAGGGCGGCGGCCTTCACCCCGTTCGCGAGCAGGTCCTCCACCAGGCGGTCAGCGCCGTGCTTGGTGTCGATGAACATGATCACGCCACCCTCGCGGGAGGCGATGTGCGCGATCGTGGCGGCCTTGTCGTAGTTCTGCACGTGCAGCACGTGGTGCTCCATCGTGCTGACCGCGCCTGCGGACGGGTCCACCGAGTGGGTGACCGGATCCTTCAGGAACCGCCGGACCAGGCGGTCGACGTTGCGGTCCAGGGTGGCGGAGAACAGCATCGTCTGGCCGCCCTCGGCAACCTGGTCGAGCAGCTCGGTGACCTGCGGCAAAAAGCCCATGTCGGCCATCTGATCGGCCTCGTCGAGGACCGTGACGCCCACCCCGTCCAACTGGCAGTCACCACGCTGGATCAGGTCCTTGAGGCGACCGGGGGTGGCGACCACGACGTCGGCCCCCTGGTTCAGGGCGTGGGCCTGGCGTCCGATCGACATCCCGCCGACCACGGTCGCCATGCGCAGCCGCACCGCGTGGGCGAACGGGGTGAGGGCGTCGGTGACCTGCTGCGCGAGCTCGCGGGTGGGCACCAGCACGAGGGCCAGCGGCCGGCGCGGCTCCGCGCGCCGGCCGGCGGTGCGGGCCAGCACGGCGAGGCCGAACGCGATGGTCTTGCCGGAGCCGGTGCGGCCTCGTCCGAGGACGTCACGGCCGGCCAGCGAGTTCGGCAGCGTGGCGGCTTGGATCGGGAACGGCGCGGTGACGCCCTGGCGGGTCAGCACCGACAGCAGCGACTTCGGCATGTCCAGCTCGTCGAACGCTTCGACGGCCGGCAGCGCCGGGGTGGTGCTCACCGGCATCGCGAACTCGCCCTGAAGGGAGTGTCCCTGACGGGAGTTGCGGCCGTCGGCGGGCCGGTCGCCGTAGAAGGAGCTGCCGCCGGAGCGGGATCCGTAGGAACCGCCGGAGCGGGCGGAGGCCGAGGAGCGGGAGTTGGTGTTGCGGTACGGGGAGCGACTGGAGCGCTTCATGGGAAACCTTCCTAGGGCGGCACGTCGCGAGGCGGCTCCGCAGCGCGGGGCGCCGGCAGGAGATCGCGAGGAACGGGCCGAAAGTATGGAGAGGGCGCGGCGTGGACGGTGAAACCGTGCGGCACGTCACCTCAGGACCGCGCTCACCGCCAAGGGCGGGAGCGGAGGATCCTCGAACCGCGGGTGTCACGGCAGGGCGCCGATCCGGACGCGGCGCCGAGCGTCTCGCGTGGGGATGGCCGCCGGTGGCGGAGCCAGGGGGCCAGAAACGGCCGGGGATGTGCGTCGTGGCGCAATGCCGAGGGACCCGCACCGGGCATCATGTACGCGGTGCGGGCCCCTGGCTACCAGGCGGGTGCCCTGGCGAAAAACTACAGCGGACGAATGTTCTCGGCCTGCGGGCCCTTCTGGCCCTGCGTGACGTCGAACTCGACCTTCTGGCCCTCGAGCAGCTCACGGAAGCCGTTGGCGTTGATGTTCGAGTAGTGGGCGAACACGTCAGCGCCGCCGCCCTCCTGCTCGATGAAGCCGAAGCCCTTTTCCGCGTTGAACCACTTCACAGTGCCATTAGCCATAAAGAAATCTCCTTCAAGGGGCTGTCCGAAACCCGCACAGCGCGGACTTCGAGTCGCCGCGATGAGCACCCACCCGGGGAAGAGCCGGGAAACAAAAATGCGCCTGCGGGGGAAACATCAGCAGGCGCACACAAAGTTCATGGGAACCACTACTGCAACTACAACGACTCTAGCAGGCCCAGGCTCGCCACGGGCGGAATTCCACCCCCGATTCTGCGGGCCCCCTTCCCCGGGGCCATAGGGCGCGAGGCAACATGACCGTCAACGCACATGAAAAACAACCTAGTTGGCCTGGAAGCTCCGCCCTCTCGACGCCCGCGACCCACCCTCCTCGGATGGGCGAGCCCCACGGGCGCCAAGGACGGACCTGCCCCGCCGCGCCGGCCACGCAGCGCGCCCACCGGCGCCATCCTTGATCATTACGCACGGCGTACGCGAAACTCCTGCCGCGACTCAGAAATCGATTGCACCGGAGAGACCCGCTCCCGCGATTTTCGGCGCATACTGCAGGGAATGAGAAGATCTGTAGCAGTCCGCCGCGCCCTGCCCACCAGCCCCTTCAAGGCCCGGATCGAAGCGCCACGCAAGCACTTCGCCGTCGGCGACCGCGTCACCCACGACACGTACGGCCTCGGCCGGGCCATCGAGGTCGAAAAAGACAGCGACATCGCGGTACTTGTCGACTTCGGATCACGACGCGAACGCATCACCCAGCCCTACGCCACCATGTACAAGCTCTGACCCGGACCAACACGGCTCCCGGCCCCGGAGGGGACGCGCCACGCGGAGCCGGCCGCGCGTCCCCTCCGGATCGAACAGGCACCCGCCACTCTGAAGCGGTATCGGCGGTGCCAGGCAAGGCACGTGAGACGCGCCCTCCATGGCCTCGACGACGAAGCCCTGGCGAAGACTGTCCTCGCCCGGGCTGTAAGAGCCCAACCACCCACAGCCGACCGGCAGACCGCCTTTCCCCGGTCCGCGGCCATCCTTCCGAGCAGCGACCCGTGCGGGCCAATGCTGCGCGATCAAGCTGCCCTACCCACCGAACGTGCTCCGTGATCACCCTCGCGGCGTGTCGCCAGCGCGTGTCCCGGCCAGTCGATCTTGCCGTGCTCCACGCCCCGCCCCGCACGCTCTGCCGCCACACCCACCACTCCCGCAACCCTGGACGGGCCATCACCACTTGGTTCGAGGAGGAGTCCCATGGCGCAGCGTCCCAAGCGGGGCAGGGTGTATCGGCGGTGCGGGTGCAAGGACGGGAGCAGCGGGAAGCAGTTGGGTTCGTGGTGTCCGCGATTGGCTGCCGACATTTCGCATGGCCGGTGGACGTATGCGGTGGATCTGGCGCCGGAGGACGGCCGGCGCAGGACTCGGCGGCGGGGCGGGTTCGCCAGTCGGGCGGAGGCGGCCCGGGAGATGGCGCGGGTGCTGGATGCCGAGTACCAGGGCGTGTACGAGGACCGGACGCTGCGCGTCGGGCTGTTCCTGTACGAGTGGCTGGAGGCGAAGCGGTCGGCACTGGCACCCAACACCTGGGCGGGCTACCGGGCGTGCATCGAGCGCGACCTGGTCCCGGCGTTCGGCGGCATGCTGCTCATCGACCTGCGGCCCAAGCACATCGACGCCTGGGTGAGCATGCAGCTCGCCGCCGGCCGCGGGCGCACCACCGTGCACCACGCGGTGGCCATGCTGCGCAACGCCCTGAACCACGCGGTGCGCACGTGGCGGCTGCGCTACAACCCGGCCAAGCACTCCGTTCCCGCCAAGCCCCGCGCCGCCGTACGCGTCTGCTGGAGCCCGGACCAGGCTGCGGCGTTCCTGCGGCACAACGCCGGGCAGTACGCCGACCGGCTCACCGACCTGTTCGAGGTCATGCTCGGCACCGACATGCGCCGCGGCGAGATCCTCGCCCTGCATTGGGAAGACGTGCACCTGATGGACCGCAAGCTCTACGTCCGCTGGACCCTGGCCGCCGTCAACAACAACGAGAGCCTCTTCGGCGAGCCCAAGACCGAGGCCAGCCGCGCCTGGGTCAGCCTCTCCCCCAGAGTCATGGCCGCTCTCCACCGCCAAGCCGCCATTCAGATGGCCGCCCACCCCGATGGCCGACTCGAAGGCCTCGTCTTCGCCAAGCCGGACGGCGTGCCGCTGCGCCCGCAGTGGGTCCTCGACCAGCTCCGCAAGCGCACCGCCGAGGTCGGCTTGCCCAAGATCGGCCTTCATGACTTGAGGCACACCGCTGCCAGCATCATGATCGCCGAAGGCATCCCCATCGCCGTCGTCTCCAAGACCTTGCGCCACACCACCCTGGCCATCACCATCAACCTCTACGGCCACCTCCTCAAAGACTCCGCCGACGAAGCCGTCAAGGCGTTGTCCTCGGCCCTGGACCACGCCGACGCCAAGCGCTGCGACCCCACCCTCATCGCCGGCTCCGATACGGGCCAACTGCCTGCAGCGGCATAGAGCACTGCCTGCTGCAGACGGACGCTGGCTGCTCGGGCCCTGCCGTGTCTCGTGGCCGTCCACGTCCGGGAAGCCCCACCGGGCTAGGAATAACTTGCACCGCATATTCGCTCCAGCGCATACTGGGGCCGTGGCATGGGAAGTCTCACTGGAGAGCGAGGTCGAGGAGTGGCTGCTGGACCTCGCGCAGCACCACCCGCGAACGGCCGACGAGGTCGTGGCCGCCATCGACAAGCTCGAGCAGGACGGCCCCACCCTCGGCCGGCCGCTGGTGGACCGTATCCACAGCTCCAGGCACCACAACATGAAGGAGCTCCGGCCGCGGACGACAGGGCCCGGAGAGATCCGCATCCTTTTCGCCTTCGACCCTGAGCGCCAGGCCATCATCCTGGTTGCGGGCGACAAGGCCGGAGCGTGGCGGGAGTGGTACGAGATCAACATCCCCATCGCCGACGAACGCTTCAGCAGGCACCTGAAGGCCATCGAGGAGGGCAAGCCATGAAGTCGTGGAAGGACGTACGACCCAACGTCGTCACCGACCCGCAACGCGTCGCCGCACATCGGGAGAAGCTCGACGCCGAGGTACGCGCCTACCGCCTCGCCGAGATCCGCCGCGAGCAGGACCTCACCCAGGCCGAGGTCGCCGAGATCATCGGCATCACCCAGCCCAATGTCTCACGCTTGGAGAGCGGTGCCCTCGACACTGCAGCGCTGTCCACCATCCGCGCGTACGTCGAGGCGCTCGGCGGCCAGCTGCGCATGGTCGCCGACTTCGGCGACCGCACCCTCACCATCGGCTGATGCCGGCGTCGCCAGTTCCTTGTCGTACGAGGCGGCAGACAGCCGCGATCAAGCGTATGGGTCACGCAGCGGCCGGGGCGCACGCGCTCCGCGCGTGATCTCCTCCGGTAGGTCCGGGCCGGCGGTGTAGTAGCGGCCCTGGGCCTCACCTTCGGCTGTGAGCGAGCCTGCGCGCACCAGTTCCCGGATGTCGCGCTGGGCCTGCTGCCCGCTGCGCTCGGCATCGGCCTGGCAGGCGGCCCGGCGTACGCGGTTGCCCATGGCAGCCGGGTAGAGGGCGAAGAACATGCGGTCGGGCCAGCCGCGCTGCTCGACGGCCTTGTTGAGGGCGCTCCAGACCTCGCGGGTGGTGTTCACCTGGCGCTCGACCGTCTGGGCCTGCTGATGGTGGGCACGCAGGCGAGCGCACCCCGGGCAGGGTGTTCCGCTGGGGCATCCAGACGGGGCCGCCGGCCTCGGCGAACAGCAGGTGGAAGGCCGTGTCGAGCGCCTTCGACACGGCCTTCCACGTGTGTCCTACCGCCGGTCGGGTGTAGGCCGATCAGCCCAACACCCGACCTCCGGCGCCGATCGACTGAGGTGCACCTGGTCGCGAGGGACCCGGGACATGTCCTCTCGACCTGGTTGTCGCGGTACTACGAGGAGACCGCGGGGAGGCTGGTGTGCTCCTTCTCCAGCAGGGCGGTGATGTGGCGGTGCAGGCCCTGGACGCTTTCGGCGCTGGCTTCGGCGACGATGGCGCGCTGGGCGGGGGTGAACGGGGAGTCGGGGCTGTAGAGGGTGCGGCGGGTGAAGCTGGTGGTGCCGTCGCCGTCCTCGGTGAGCAGGTACTGCAGGCCCGCGCCGAGGCGGTCGTCGATGAGGAGGGAGGACTTGGCGTACTCCTGGTGGACGACGCGCCAGTAGAGGTGCTGTTCACTGCCGTCCTCGAGGATGCCGTACTCGTAGATCACATCGTCGACGCGGTAGGGGCGCTCGGTGACGCCGCCGACGCCGTGGCTGGCGACGTGCCACTCGGGCCAGAAGCGGGCCTGGGTGACGAGATCGAAGACGAACCTGGCGGGGGCCTTGAAGGTGACGGTGTTGCTGTCGCCTGCGGTCCAGTCGTTGTACTCGGTGCTCATGTCGGAACCTCCTTGAATGAGCTAGCGCTCTCAAAGTGAGAGTACACACGATATGGTAGTACATGCAAAGTGTGTATATTCATTCGCGGGACCGGAAGGGGTGCGGCAGCGATGGAAGACGAACGACGGCCGGGACGTCAGGTGTCGGTCCAGGAGGTACTCGCGCGTGCGGGCGACGTGCGGGAGGCCTTCGACACCATTGCCAACACCTGGTCGCTACTCATCCTGCTCGCGCTGCGGGACGGCACGCTGCGCTACAACGAACTCAAGCGCACCGTGGGCGGCGTCAGCGAGCGCAGACTGTCGCAGACGTTGAAGATGCTCGAGCGCGACGGGGTGGTGGACCGGAAGCTGGTGCGCTCCATCCCGTCCCACGTCGAATACAGCCTCACCCCGACAGGCGAGGTGGTCGTCGACTCACTCGGTGAGCTGTTGTCCACGATCATCGAATTCTCGCCACGGGTCGCAGCCGCACGGCGGCGTTACGACGAGAAGCAGGCTCAGGCCCAGGAGAACCCGGAGCGCTGAACCAGAGTCGCGCGCTGGGCACCGGCTGCTTTGGCCCGAGGGCCTCCCGGCTGTACCAGTGAATCAGAGGTTCCGCTCGCGGATCAGCCGGAGGCGAATCGGGGGGAGGCCGTAGCGGATCGCGTTGGTGACCAGCTCGCTGACGATGAGTTCGGTGAGGAAGACGATCTCGGCCGCGTTCCAGCTCGTGAGCCGGTCGGTCACGAGGGCACGGGCGTGGGCGACGGCGGAGGGTTCCGTGGGCAGATCCCAGGTGACGACCCGGTCATGGGGCAGCCGACAGTCAACGCATGCCCCCGACCACACCGGGTGACTCCGCTTCCTGAAGGAACGCCCCTCACGTACGAAGAGGTACCGATGAACGACACCGCGACCGGGCCCAGTCGACCGCGTCCGAATCAGGACCCGAACGCCCCGCGTTCCGCGCCCGGACGGTGACCGAGAAGCCGGCAACAGACCGCCCGCCGCGGTCTGGCTCGGGATGTGCGCGATCCTGGACTGGGGCGGCCGCTCGCGCGGCGGCGTGCCCGTTCGGCTGGCGCGAGAACTGGCCTGCTGGGGCGCGTCGTGTCCGATCGCGCGCCGCGACGCGGGCCAAACAGACGCGACCGACCCGGGCGGAGGTCATTCGGCTGATGAACGGCATCGAGCACGAGTCGGCAGGAGCGCGGGACACGACCGAGGGCCGCGTCTACACCGTCACCGGCAGCGACTGGGGCGAGGTCATCGGCGACGCGCAGCGACAGAAACGGGCGGACGACGAGCGGATCATCGTCAACATGGGTCCGCAGCACCCATCCACTCACGGTGTGCTGCGCCTGGTCCTGGAGATCGACGGCGAGACGGTGAAACAGGCCCGCTGCGGCATCGGCTACCTCCACACCGGCATCGAGAAGAACATGGAGTTCCGCAACTGGGTCCAGGGCACCACCTTCGTTACCCGCATGGACTACCTGATGCCGCTGTTCAACGAGACCGCCTACTGCCTCGCGGTGGAGAAGCTGCTCGGGATCACCGAGCAGATCCCGGAGCGGGCGAGCGTGATCCGGGTGCTGATGATGGAGCTCAACCGGATCTCCTCGCACCTGGTCGGGCTGGCTGCCGGCGGGATGGAGATCGGCTCCACCACGCTGATGGTCTACGGCTTCCGGGACCGCGAGGTCATCCTCGACATCTTCGAGCTGGTGACGGGCCTGCGCATGAACCACGGCTACGTCCGGCCGGGAGGCCTGGCCCAGGACCTGCCCCCGGGTGCGCCGGACCAGATCCGCGAGGGCGTGAAGCTGCTGCGCTCGCGGATGCACGAGTACGACAAGCTGGCGACGAAGAACCCGGCCTTCAAGGCCCGGCTGGTCGACGTCGGTTTCCTGGACCTGGCCGGCTGCCTGGCGCTGGGCGCCACCGGCCCGATCCTGCGGGCCACCGGCCTGCCGCACGACCTGCGCAAGTCGTACCCCTACTGCGGCTACGAGAACTATGAGTTCGAGGTCGCGGTGGCCGACACCGCGGACTCCTACGGCCGGTTCCTGATCCGCCTGGAGGAGATACGCCAGTCGCTGCGGATCGTCGAGCAGTGCCTGGACCGGCTGGCCCCCGGCCCGGTCATGGTGGCCGACAAGAAGATCGCCTGGCCCGCCCAACTGGCCGTCGGCCCGGACGGGTTGGGCAACTCGCTCGACCACATCCGAAAGATCATGGGCGAGTCCATGGAGGCACTGATCCACCACTTCAAGCTGGTCACGGAGGGCTTCCGTGTCCCGCCGGGGCAGGCCTACGCGGCGGTCGAGTCCGCCAGGGGTGAGCTGGGCGTGCACGTCGTCTCCGACGGCGGCACGCGGCCGTACCGGGTGCACTTCCGCGACCCGAGCTTCACCAACCTGCAGGCGATGGCCGCGATGTGCGAGGGCGGGCAGGTCGCGGACGTCGTCGTCGCGGTGGCGAGCATCGACCCGGTCATGGGAGGCGTGGACCGGTAAGAGCTGTCGCACCGCAGACGTGCCGCTGGGCGGGCTGGAAGCAGGTGCGACGGTGAAGCCGGCGGTAACTGGTCGCGCAGGTCGGCTTCACCGAGTGGACTTCGATGACCGTGCCAACACGAAATCGATTTCCCGCGCTGGGCCGCCGGGCCGGCCCACACCGGACGCCCACGGCCAGTGGGCAGTGGCAGCATCAGCGGCCCGCCGCACCCGCTGGCGCGCTCCACATCGCAGTCCGGGCACTCGGCGGCCTCGGCCCTTGCCTCCCCACGCAACTCCAGCTCGGAGCCCGGACGGCCGCCGAGCGGTCCCTTGCACGTCCACGGTGGCCCCTTCGCATGGGCCTCACGGGCGGCCCGCAGGGCGTCCAGGAGCGCGGTGTCCGGGCTGTACGCCGTTCAGGATGCGGCCGGCTCTGCCTCTCTTCGCAGTCAGGACGCGCAGTCGCGGCAGATGGGCCGGCCGTTCCCGTCCTCGCCGGCGAGCTGGGCGCGGTGGTGGACCAGGAAGCAAGTCATGCAGGTGAACTCGTCCTGCTGAAGAGGCACAACTTGAACGGTCAGTTCCTCGCCGGACAGGTCGGCACCCGGAAGCTCGAGGCCTTCGGCGGCCTCCGTGTCGACGTCGACCGCAGAGCCCTGCTTGTCATCACGCCGGCTTTTCAGTTCCTCGATACTGTCGTCGCCGGCGTCGTCGCCAGTGTTGCGCGGGGCGTCGTAGTCGGTTGCCAAGGCGCACCTTCTCATCAAGGGTCGGTTCCGGAGGGCGAGTCGTACCGCTTGCCCGGGGCGGCGCAGTGCCGGCACGCCGCGAGTTCGAACGGGCCGACCGCAAGGCCAGTACCGCGCCTGGGACCGACCCTACGCCGTCCTGGCCGCCGATCCCCGCCCCCGACGCCGGGCCCCAGCACAACGGCCGGCCGATGAGCGCCGAGGAACCGGTCGCGCTCCACCACGCCGCCCACACCAGGCACGCCGCGACCGTTCGTACGATCTTCGCCCAGCCCGCCGAAGCCGCGGTCCGATCC
>CBJMI02800__coassemble_683_pt1 | contig 16119 bp, 15 predicted proteins | sample CBJMI02800__metabat2_low_PE_003 | metagenome-assembled genome bin CBJMI02800
GCCGACCAAAACGGCAAAAGAACCGACACCATCCGCTCAACCCCGAGCGAGAGGACCGATACGTTGAGTGAGCCCGCTTCGTCGACGGCATCACACCAGAACTACCGCCGATCGCTCGGGACGATCAGCCTGACCGCGGTCGGCCTGGGTTCGATCATCGGATCCGGCTGGCTGTTCGGTGCCGAGCGGGCGGCCAAGCTGGCCGGGCCCGCCTCGATCCTCGCCTGGGTGATCGGCGCCGCCGTGGCGCTGACCATCGCCCTCACGTACAGCGAGCTGGGGTCGATGTTCCCCAAGGCCGGCGGCATGGGTCCGGTACGGCCAGTACTCGCACGGCTCGCTGGCCGGCTACCTGGCCGCCTGGGCCAACTGGATCGCCATCGTCTCGGTCATCCCGGGCGAGGCCACCGCGTCCGTCCAGTACATGAGCTCCTGGCACTTCGGCTGGGCCAAGGGGTTGTACGACGGCAAGGAGCTCACCGTCAGCGGTGTGGCGCTCGCCAGCGTGCTGCTCGTCGTGTACTTCGCCCTGAACTGGTTCGCGATCACGCTGTTCGCCAAGACCAACACGGCCATCACCGTGTTCAAGGTCGTGGTGCCGACGCTGACCGCTGGTGCGCTGCTCCTCGCACACTTCGACACCTCGCACTTCACCCAGCAGGGCGGCTTCGCGCCGAACGGCTGGAGCGCCGTGTTCACCGCCGTCGCCGTCTCGGGCATCGTCTGGGCCTTCAACGGCTTCCAGTCCCCGCTCAACATGGCCGGCGAGGCCCGCAACCCCGGCAAGTCGCTGCCGAAGGCCGTCATCGGCTCGATCCTGATCGCCCTGGTGATCTACGTCGCGCTGCAGATAGCCTTCATCGGCGCCATCCCGGCCGCCGACCTGTCGAAGGGCTGGAGCAGCCTCTCCTACACCTCGCCGCTGGCCGACCTCGCGATCGCCTGGGGCATCAACTGGCTCGCGCTGCTGCTCTACGCGGACGCCTTCGTCTCGCCGTCCGGCACCGGCATGATCTACGCCGCCACCACCTCGCGCATGATCCACGGCGTGCAGGAGAACGGCCACCTGCCGAAGATCTTCGGCAAGGTCGACGCCAAGACCGGCATCCCGCGCCCGGCGCTGCTGCTGAACCTGCTGGTCGCCTTCCTGTTCCTCGCGGTCTTCCGCGGCTGGGGCTCGCTGGCCGAGATCGTCTCGGTGGCCACCGTGATCTCGTACATCACCGGCCCGGTCGCCGTGATGTCGCTGCGCCGCCTCGCCCCGGACCTGAAGCGTCCGGTGCGGCTCAAGGCCATGCCGGTGATCGCGCCGGTCGCGATGGTGTTCGGTTCGCTCGTCCTGTACTGGGCCCGCTGGCCGCTCACCGGCAAGGTCATCCTGCTGATGGCCGCCGGTCTGCCGATCTGGGCCTTCTACGAGCTGCGCAAGCCGTTCGCCGAGCTGAAGCCGCACCTGAAGGCGGGCGCCTGGATGGTGGCCTACCTGTTCGTGATGGCCGGGATCTCCTGGGCCGGCAGCACCGACTTCGGCGGCCACGGCTACCTGCCGGAGGGCTGGGACCTGCTGATCGTGGCCGCGATCGGGCTGGCGTTCTACTACTGGGGCGTCGCCAGCTCCTGGGTCAACCCCTCGCTGGCCGAGGTGCGCCGCGAGCTGGAGGCCGAGGCCGCGGCCGAGGCGTCGGGTGACGCCGCGGGGACTGCGGAGCCTTCGCGGGTCTGAGCGGGTACGCGTTTTCGAAGGGCCGGTCGGGTTTCCGACCGGCCCTTCGGCGTTGGTGCAAGGACGGGGTTCAGGTGACAGAGACTGAAATCTGTCATCTGTTATCTGTTCGCTGTTATCTGTCCGCTGTCAGCTGTTCGCCGTCATCGTTCGCCGACCGACGACCGACGACCGTCGGGCTGGTCAGCCGCGACGAGCACGGCGGATGGCGGAGGTGACGACCGGCGGCAGGAGGTCCTTCGCGGCGCGTTTGGCGACGTTGACCGGGCGGCGCGCCTCCGCGGCGCGGGCACGGCGCACGGCGAGGTCGAGCGCGGCCTCGTCCTGGGCGGCGCGGAGCGCGTCGCGGGACTGCTCCGGTTCGACGGCGGGGCGCCGTCGGTGGCGGGAGGCGCGGAACGGCTGTATGCCCTCCGAGCTGCCGGTCATCCGCAGCACCTGCCGACCGTTCAGGGTCTCGGTGCTGAGGTGGCAGCCGGCCGCGAGATGCACCCGGTCGAGCAGGTCGCGCTGGAACGGCTCCGGGTCGCCCCAGGTGCCGTAGAACTTGCACTCGGTGAGCATGATCGGCTTGAGACCGTGGTTGAACACCGCCTCCCAGGTCGCGGCCGCGACGCCGGGGGTGTGCTGGGCCCGGTAGTCGTCCAGCACCACGACGCCCTGCTCCTGCAGCGCGACCCGGGCCACCTGGAGGTCGCCCACCACGTGCTCGTAGAGGTGCGAGGCGTCGATGTGGATGAAGCGGTAGGCCCTGGCCGCGATCCGCCCGCCGGCCAGTACGGAGGTCGGGGCCTGGATGATGTCCGGCAGCTCGTCGTGGAAGGACAGGTAGTTGGCCTCGAAGGCCGACCGGGTCAGCGTCTTCCGGTAGGAGGTGTCCATCTCCTTGGAGTTCTCCTCGTCCGGCGCGACCGAATCGAACAGGTCGCAGACGGTGAAGGTCTCGCCGGGCTGGAGGTGTTCGCCGATCACGATCGCACTGCGGCCGAGGTAGGCACCCATCTCCAGCAGGTCGCCGGTCACGCCGCGCTCGGTCTGCCGGTCGAGGAACCACTCGAAGGAGTGCCGGTCGTGGTCCCAGAACCAACCCGGGACGTCCTCCAACACGGCGGGTTCGCCGGGCTGCTGCGATTCGCCCTGCAACGCGGTGTCGGTCACGGGATGCTCCTTAGCGGTACGGGTGACCTGCGGGTCCTGGGCCAGGTCTCGGCGCGGTGGCAGCCTGCTCGGGCCCGGGGACGGCCGGGTCACCCGGCCGTACGCGAGTCGCCCCCCACTGCCAGTAGGCCCCACCACGGAGTTCGCTGCAATCTACAGCGGGACCCGGGCGATGAGGAGGGCTCTCGGGTGCCCAATTGCCGAAATGCGGAACACGGCTCTTCACAACCGGAGGTGAACACGGTCTGGCGGCTGGGCTACGTCCAATTGTGCCCCGATCGGCCGCCCCGCGTCACCGGCCTCGAGAATGATCTTCGTCGCCACTTCCGCCCCTACCGTGGTGGCGGACGGCCCGACGAGGGCATCGAGGCGAGGAACGGATCGGAATGACAGCAGCAGAGCGTGACCGGACGGAAACCCAGGCGAACGCACTCTCCGTCGAATTGACGGCGATGATGGCCGAGGACAACGCGGCCGCGCGGCTGGCGCACAGCCCTGACCTGGCCGAACAGGCCGTCTGGCGAAGGCTCACCGCCCGGCACGGCGACCGGCTTTCGGAGATCATGGCGGAGCACGGCTGGCCGACCGAGCGGACCGTCGGCGCCGATGCCGCCCGGGCGGCCTGGCTGGTCGCCCAGCACGCGGACCGCCAACTGGAGGTCCAGCGGCGGGCGGTGCAGCTGATGGCGGAGGCGGTGGCGGACGGCGCGGCGAGCGCCCGGGACCTGGCCTTCCTGCAGGACCGGCTGGCCGTCAACGAGGGGCGCCCGCAGCGCTACGGCACCCAGATCGGCGCGGTGGCGGACGGCCGCCCGGTGCCGTGGCCGTGCGAGGACCCGGAGCGGCTGGACGAGCGTCGCGCGCAGGTCGGGATCGAACCGTTCGACCAGTACACCGCGCGGTTCGCTCCGCGGTAACCAGCCGGTCCACGCGGCGGGTTCGCCGACCAGCCGACGGGACGACCCGTGCCGGAGCACGCGGAGTACGGAGGCCGGTACGTCGACGGTTCCTGGCGGCCCTCCGGGGACTCCGGATCCCCGTCGCCGTACTGAACCCGGCCACCGAGCGGGTGCTCGCCACCGTACCGGCGGGCGGGGCGGCCGACGTCGACGCCGCGGTGAGGGCGGCCCGCCGGGCGGCCCGGGGCTGCCGAACAGCTCTTCGGCAGCCCCGGGTTGCGGTCGGCCCGCGCCGTCCCGGTCAGACCAGGTCGACGCCCGGGTAGAGCGGGAAGGGCGCGAGGAGGTCGGCGGCGCGCTTGGCGATGCCGTCGCGCAGGGACTCGTCGAGGGCGTAATTCGCCTTGGAGGGCGCCCCGTTGGCGGTGGTGGTGGGAGCCGTGCCGCGCAGGACGGTGTCGATCAGGGCGGCGATCTCGCCCATCTCGGCGGTGCCCAGGCCACGGGTGGTGAGCGCCGGGGTGCCGAGCCGGACGCCCGACGTGTACCAGGCGCCGTTCGGGTCCTGGGGGACGGAGTTGCGGTTGGTGACGATGCCCGAGTCCAGCAGCGCCGCCTCCGCCTGACGGCCAGTCAGTCCGTAGCCGGAGACGTCGGCGAGCACCAGGTGGTTGTCGGTGCCGCCGGTGACCAGCTTGCCGCCGCGGCGCAGCAGGCCCTCGGCGAGCGCCTGGGCGTTGTCGACCACGGCGCGGGCGTAGGCGCGGAACTCGGGGCGGCGGGCCTCGGCGAGGGCGACGGCCTTGGCGGCCATGACGTGCGAGAGCGGGCCGCCGAGCACCAACGGGCAGCCGCGGTCGACGTGTTCGGCGAGCTCGGCGTTGCTGAGCACCATGCCGCCGCGCGGCCCGCGCAGCGACTTGTGGGTGGTGGTGGTGACGATGTGGGCGTGCGGCACCGGGTCGTGGTCGCCGGTCAGGACCTTGCCCGCGACCAGGCCGGCGAAGTGCGCCATGTCGACCATGAGGGTCGCGCCAACCTCGTCCGCGATCTCGCGCATCCTGCGGAAGTCGACCAGCCGCGGGTAGGCGGAGTACCCGGCCACCAGGATCAGCGGGCGGAACTCGCGGGCGGTCTCGCGCAGCGCGTCGTAGTCGATCAGGCCGGTTTCCGGGTCGGTGCCGTAGCTGCGCTGCTCGAACATCTTCCCCGAGATGTTGGGCCGGAAGCCGTGGGTGAGGTGGCCGCCGGTGTCCAGGGACATGCCCAGCATGCGCTGATTGCCGAGCTCCTGGCGCAGCTGGGCCCAGTCCTGCTCGGTGAGGTCGTTGACGTTGCGCACCTTGGCGCGCTCCAGGGCCGGGCTCTCGACCCGCTGGGAGAGGACCGCCCAGAAGGCGGTGAGGTTGGCGTCGATGCCGGAGTGCGGCTGGACGTAGGCGTGTTCGGCGCCGAACAGCTCGCGGGCGTGCTCGGCGGCGAGCGCCTCGACGGTGTCGACGTTGCGGCAGCCGGCGTAGAAGCGGCGGCCGACGGTGCCCTCGGCGTACTTGTCACTGAACCAGTTGCCCATGGCGAGCAGGACGGCCGGGGAGGCGTAGTTCTCGCTGGCGATCAGCTTGAGCGAGGCGCGCTGGTCCTCCAGTTCCCTGCCGATGGCGGCGGCGATCCGCGGCTCGACGCCGGCCACGACGTCCAGGGCACTGCGGAAGGCGGTGTCGGCGGCGGCGCTCGCGGCGGTGTGCGGCTGCGCGGGGGTCTGCTGGGGCTGCTCGGGCTGGGCCTGGGCCATGGCGGTCTCCTGGTGCGGATGCGGGCGGCCCAGGCGCTCGGCAACGACGTGCGGATCCACGGGACCGCTTCCCGATGGTCGATTCCATCCCTGCGCGCCAGTCGCGGTCCACCGGGATCGTACCAAGACCGCGGGGGCCACCCGCTTGGGTTCTGGGCGCCGCACACCGAGTACACCCGGGACCTGCTGGCCGCGGCGCCCGGGCGCCGCCGTTCGCCCTTCGTTCGGCTGCGCGGGCGCGGTTCCACGCGTTAGCGTGCTGGCGACGCGACGTCGCTCAACGTGCCGCGGCCCTCCCTGAGCCGCGGGATCGCCACCAGAGGGGGCACATTGTCGGACGACCTGCTCTTCGCGAAGATCAATCACGGTTTCGACCACCTCGACGCCGACGGGGACGGGCTGCTCACCGAACGGGACCACGTGCTGATGGGCCACTCGGTGGCCCGCTCGCTCGGCCACCAGGAGGGCTCGGAGGCCGAGGCCGTGATCGTCCGCGCCTACCTGACCGTCTGGCACGACCTCCACCTCGCCGGAAAGCCCACCGGAACGGAGGCGATCACCCGCGAGCAGTTCGTCGCCTCGACCGGCGCGCTCGCCGACGACCCGGTGGCCGCCCGGGAGATCTTCGGCGCCCTGGCCGGGTCCTTCCTCGCCGTCGCCGACGCCGACCGCAGCGGAACGGTGGACGCCGGCGAGTTCTTCGTCTTCCAGCGCGGCCACTTCGCCGGACTCTCCCGCGACGACGCCGACGAGGCCTTCCGCCACCTCGACCTGGACGGTGACGGGACGCTGTCGGCGGACGAGTTCACCAACGCGATCATCGAGTACTGGACCAGCCGCGACCCGGAGGCGCCGGGGAACTGGTGGACGGGGAAGCCGCCCCACGCGCTCTGATCCGCGCGCTCCGGCACACGGGCTTCCGCCGATCCGTTCAGGACCGGCGGAGGCTCTTCGCCTGCTCGGCGCACTGCCGGAGTGATCCGGCGGACCGGGTTTCGGTCGTGCTCACCTGCGCGCCGCCGTCGCCCTCACCTGCGCGCCGCCGCCCCCGCCTTCGACGGACGCCCCTGCCGCCGGCTGACGCTGACCACCAGACAGACGCCGACCACCACGATCGACCCGCCCGCCAGCGTCGGGCCGGTCAGCGGCTCGGCCAGGATCAGCCAGCCCAGCAGCACCGCGACCACCGGGTTGACGTACGCGTAGGTGGCGACCAGGGTCAGCGGGGCCGACCGCAGCAGCCAGGCGTACGCGGTGAAGGCGAGCAGCGATCCGAACAGGACGAGGTAGGCGAGGGCCAGCCAGGACCGGCCCGACACCGCCCCGAGGTCCAGCCCGTGCTGCTCGCCACGGGCCAGCCCGATCAGCACGTTGCACAGGCCGCCCGCCAGCATCTGGTAGGCGCTCGCGGCGAGCACGTTGCCCGGCATCGGGATCTTCTTGCTCGCGAAGGAACCGGCCGCCCAGGCCAGCGTGGCGCAGATGATCAGGACCACGCCGAGCGGCTCCACCGACCCGCCGATCGCGGGGGCGGACAGCACACCGAGGCCGACCAGGCCCAGCAGCACCCCGGCGAGCTCGGCGCTCCTGGGGCGCTCGCCGCCGCCGACGGCCGTCAGCACGACCATCCACAGCGGGACGGCGGCCACCAGCAGGGCGGCCAGGCCGGACGGGACGGAGGTCTCGCCGAGCACCACCAGGCCGTTGCCGCCGGTCAGCAGCAGCACGCCGACCAGGGCGGCGGAGGCCAGCTGGCGCCCGCTCACCCGCAGGCCGGCCGGGCCCTGGCGGACCAGCAGGTAGCCGACCAGCAGCAGGCCGGCGGTCAGGAAGCGGGCGGCGGCGGAGAAGAAGGAGGGCATCGTCTCGACCGCGATCCGGATCGCGAGGTACGTCGAGCCCCAGACCACGTAGACCACCGCGAGGGCGAGCCAGACGGCGCCGGAGAGCCGGGTGGGGGAGGGGGCGGGGGCGGTCGAAGGGATGGCGGAGGTGCTGCTGTCGGGGGTCGTCGCCGGTTGCGGCGAGGCGGGCGATGTCATGCGTGTCCCCCTTGGACGGTGCTGGCTGAACACCCCACATGACAGCGCATCGACGGCCCGGCGCGCCAGTGGGTATCACGGATCGGGCCGCAGAACGTACCGTTGGCGCTCCCCGGCGAGGAGGTCGAACAAGTGTCAGCGTCCGAGCAGACCCCACCGGTCGAGGCGGCGCTGCCGTTCTTCGTGTACGGCACCCTGCGCAGCGGCGGCCGCAACCACGCCGTCCACCTGGCCGGACGCTGCGCCGGGATCCTGCCCGCCGTGCTGGAGGGCGCCGCCCTGCACGACGGACCGGGGTACCCGTACGCGGTGCCGGACGCGACGCCCGGGCGCCGGATCGTGGGTGAGCTGGTCACCGTGCGCCCGGGCGCGTACGCCGGGGTGCTCGCGGACCTGGACCGGCTGGAGGACTGCCGGACGGACGGGACGGGGCTCTACCTGCGGCGCCGGATGGCGGTGCGGACGGCGGCGGGCGAGCGGCGCGAGGCATGGGTCTACCTCGCCGGTCCGGCGGCCGCGGCACGGCTGCGGGCACGGCCGGCACTGATCGCCTCGGGGGACTGGACGGACAGGTGAGGGCGGCCGGTTCCGGCCCGGATACCGCCAGGTAGGCTGCCCCGGCCAGCAGGAACGAACGACGAGGAGCCACCCGGTGCCCGAGCTGCCACCTCCGATCACCGTCGTCGGGATCGGGGCCGACGGCTGGTCCGGCCTCGCCGCGGGTTCCCGGGCCGCGCTGCAGTCCGCCGAGGTGGTCATCGGCGGCCCCCGGCAGCTGGAGCTGCTCCCCCACGGTGAGGTCGGCGCCGAGCGCGTCGCCTGGCCGTCCCCGCTGCGCCCGGCCCTCCCCGGGCTGCTCGCCGACCACGCCGGCCGCCGCCTCGCCGTCCTGGCCAGCGGCGACCCGATGTTCTTCGGCATCGGCCGCACCCTCGCCGAAACCGTCGGCGCCGACCGGCTGCGCGTGCTGCCCCACCCCTCCTCGGTCTCCTACGCCTGCGCCCGGCTCGGCTGGCCGCTGGAGGCCACCGAGGTGGTCAGCCTGGTCGGCCGACCGCTGGACACCCTCACGCTCGCCCTGCACCCCGGGCGCCGCCTGCTGGTGCTCAGCGCCGACGCCGCCACCCCCGCCGCCGTCACCGCACTGCTCACCGAACGCGGCTTCGGGGCCGCCCGACTGCACGTGCTGGAACAACTCGGCTCCCCGGACGAGCGCCGCCTCGACGGCCGCGCCGACGACTGGCCGCACCCGCCCGGCGACCCGCTGAACCTGATCGCCGTCGAACTCGGTGACGGCCCGCGCGGCTCCCTCGTCCCCGGCCTGCCCGACGCCGCGTACGAGAGCGACGGCCAGCTCACCAAGCGGCACGTCCGCGCCGCCACCCTGGCCGTGCTCGCCCCCTCCCCCGGCGAACTGCTCTGGGACGTCGGCGGCGGCTCCGGCTCGATCGCCGTCGAGTGGCTGCGCGCCCACCGGGACTGCCGGGCGGTCAGCATCGAGCGCGATCCCGTCCGGGCCGAGCGGATCGCCCGCAACGCCGCCTCGCTGGGCGTGCCCCGGCTCCGGGTGGTGACCGGGCCGGCCCCCGCCACACTCGCCGAACTCCCCACCCCCGACGCCGTGTTCATCGGCGGCGGCCTCACCGCCCCCGGCCTGCTGGACCGTTGCTGGGCCGCGCTGCGCCCCGGCGGGCGGCTGGTCGCCAACACCGTGACGCTGGAGTCCGAGGCACTGCTCACCGAGTGGTACCGGCGGCACGGCGGGGAGCTGGTCAAGCTGGCCGTCGCCCACGCCGTCCCGGTGGGCGGCTTCACCGGATGGCGACAGGCGATGCCGGTCACCCAGTGGTCCGCCGTCAAGCCCAACACCCCCCAGGAGGACGCCTCGTGACCGTCTACTTCATCGGAGCCGGCCCGGGCGCCGCCGACCTGATCACCCTGCGCGGCCAGCGCGTCCTGGCCCGCGCCGAGGTCTGCCTCTACGCCGGCAGCCTCGTCCCGCGCGAGCTGCTGGAGGAGTGCCCGCCCGGCGCCCGCCTGATCGACACCGCCCAGCTCAACCTGGACCAGATCACCGCCGAGCTGGTCGCCGCGCACCGGGCCGGCCAGGACGTGGCCCGGCTGCACTCCGGCGACCCGTCCGTCTTCTCCGCCGTCGCCGAGCAGATGCGCCGCCTGGACGCGGCCGCCGTCCCCTACGAGGTGGTCCCCGGCGTGCCCGCCTTCGCCGCCGCCGCGGCCGCGCTGAAGCGCGAGCTGACGGTGCCGACCGTCGGCCAGACCGTCATCCTCACCCGGATCGCCAAGCGCGCCACCCCGATGCCCGAGGGCGAAGACCTCGCCACCCTCGGCCGCAGCGGCGCCCTGCTGGTGCTGCACCTGGCCGCCGGCTACGTGGACGACGTGGTCGAGCAGCTGCTCCCGCACTACGGCGCCGACTGCCCGGCCGCCGTGGTCGCGATGGCCAGCCGCCCCGACGAGCTGGTGCTGCGCGGCACGCTCGCCGACATCGCCGGGCAGGTCAAGGAGGCGGGCGTGGTGCGCACCGCCGTCATCATCGTCGGCCGCACGCTCGCCGCCGAGCAGTTCCGCGACAGCCACCTCTACTCGGCGGACCGCGAGCGCCCGCACCAGCCCTGCGGCGCATGACCGGGGCCCCGGCGCACGTCCTGGTCCTCGGCGGCACGACGGAGGGCCGGGCGCTGGCCGCCGCGCTGGACGGCCGCCCGTCCCTGCGGGTCACCAGCTCGCTGGCCGGACGGGTCGCCCGGCCCCGGCTGCCCGCCGGGCAGGTGCGGGTCGGCGGCTTCGGCGGCCCGGACGGGCTGGCCGCCTGGCTGCGCGCCGAAGGGGTGGCCGCCGTGGTGGACGCCACCCACCCGTTCGCCGCCGGGATGTCCCGCAACGCCGCGCTGGCGGCCGCCGCCACCGGGGTGCCGCTGCTGGTGCTGCGCCGCCCCGGCTTCGCCCCCGTCCCCGGGGACCGCTGGCACCCCGTGCCCTCGCTCCCGGCGGCCGCCGAACTGCTGCCCGGCCTCGGGCGGCGGGTCTTCCTCAGCTCCGGCCGGCAGGGCATCGGCGCCTTCGCCCACCTGGACGGACTGCACTTCCTCGCCCGCTCGGTGGACCCGCCGGAGCCGCCGCTGCCGCCGTCGCTCGAAGTCCTGCTGGACCGCGGCCCGTTCAGCCTCGACGGCGAGCGGGCGCTGCTGCGCGACCACCGGATCGACGTGGTCGTCACCAAGGACAGCGGAGGCACCGCGACCGCGCCCAAGCTCACCGCGGCCCGCGAACTCGCCCTGCCGGTGGTCGTGGTGGAACGCCCGCCGGTGCCGGAGGGCGTGCCGGTCGCGGCGGACGTGGCGGGCGCGGTGCGCTGGCTGGAGCGGACGGTCTGAGTCCAGGCCCGCGTCCGGTCCGTGGAATTCACCGGGCGGTCACGCGGACGGGCGGTCAGGATGGCCCGATGACCGATGACCAGACCACTGCCGCCCCACGGACCGCGACCCTGCCCACGGCCGGCTCGCGCACGGCCGGCTCGTCCACGGCCGGCTCGCGCACGGCCGGCTCGCGCACGACGACCCTGCGCACGGCCGATGAACGGGCCACCCTGGCGAGCTTCCTGGACCACCAGCGCGACACCCTGGCCATGAAGTGCGCGGGCCTGACCGCCGCGCAGCTCCGCACCCGGGTGCTGGAGCCTTCCGGGCTCTCCCTGCTCGGGCTGGTCCGCCACCTCGCCGAGGTGGAGCGCGGCTGGTTCCGCAACGTCCTGGACGGCGAAGGCCGGCGCGGCTTCTGGAAGCACCCGGACGGCACCTTCGCCGAGTTCGACGTCGAGACCGCCGACCCGGAGGAGGCCTTCGCCGTCTGGCGCCGAGAGTGCGACCACGCCCGGGAACTCGTCGCCGCCGCACCGTCGTTGGACGTCCTGGGCCACCACGGCGAGGAGGTCTTCTCGCTGCGCTGGATCCTCACCCACATGATCGAGGAGTACGCCCGCCACAACGGCCACGCCGACCTCCTGCGCGAGCACCTCGACGGCACCACCGGCGAGTAGCGGCCGCGCCGGCGCCGGGGCCGTCGGACGCTGGTGCGCTGCCACTCGGGCTACAACCGCTCGGGCCTGGTGGTGGCCCGGGCGCTGGTCGAGCTCGGGCACGGCACGGACGAGGCGGTCCGGCTGGTGCGGGAGCGGCGTTCGCCCTGGGCGCTGAACAACCCGGTGTTCGTGGACTGCCTGAACACCGGGTTGGACGTGGCGGTACTGCTGACCGGCCTCAGCGAGTGAGGCCGGTCGGTGAACTGACGGAACGCCAATCCGTCGGTCAGATGTCGCGGAAGGTCTCGATCTGGGCGCCGATCGAGTTGAGGCGCTCGGCGAGGTCCTCGTAACCGCGGTTGATGACGTAGACGTTGCGCAGGACGGAGGTGCCCTGGGCGGCGAGCATCGCGAGCAGGATGACCACGGCCGGGCGCAGCGCGGGCGGGCACATCATCTCGGCGGCACGCCAGCGGGTCGGGCCCTGGACGAGCACCCGGTGCGGGTCGAGCAGCTTGACGTCCGCGCCGAGCCGGGTCAGCTCGGTGAGGTAGATCGCGCGGTTGTCGTAGACCCAGTCGTGGATCATCGTGGTGCCGTTCGCGGCCGCGGCGATGGCGGCGAAGAACGGCACGTTGTCGATGTTGATGCCGGGGAACGGCATCGGGTGGATGGTGTCGATCGGCGCGCTCAGCTTGGACGGGCGCACGGTGAGGTCGACCAGGCGGGTCTGGCCGTTGTGGGCCCGGTACTCGGGGCTCCGGTCGTAGTCGAGGCCCATGCCCTCCAGCACCGCGAGCTCGATCTCCAGGAACTCGATCGGCACCCGGCGGATCGTCAGCTCGGAGGAGGTGACCACGGCGGCGGCGAGCAGGCTCATCGCCTCCACCGGGTCCTCGGCGGGGGTGTAGTCGACGTCGCGGCTGATCTGCGGGACACCGTGGACGGTCAGCGTGGTGGTACCGATGCCCTCGATCCTGACGCCCAGCTTCTCCAGGAAGAAGCAGAGGTCCTGGACCATGTAGTTGGGCGAGGCGTTGCGGATGACGCTGACACCGTCGTGCCGCGCGGCGGCCAGCAGGGCGTTCTCGGTGACGGTGTCCCCGCGCTCGGTCAGCACGATCGGGCGGTCCAGCGGGGCACCCGGCTCGACCGAGGCGTGGTAGGCGCCGCCGGTGGTGGCGACCTCCAGGCCGAAGCGGCGCAGCGCCGTCAGGTGCGGCTGGACGGTGCGGGTGCCGAGGTCGCAGCCGCCCGCGTACGGGATGGCGAAGTGCTGGGCGCGGTGCATCAGCGGGCCGAGGAACATCAGCACGCTACGGGTGCGGCGGGCGGCCTCGACGTCCATCGCGGCGAGGTCGAGCTCGGCCGGCGGGGTGAGTTCGAGGTCGCGGCCGTCGTTGAGCCAGCGGCTCTTGACGCCGATGCTGGTCAGCACCTCGAGGATGCGGTAGACCTCCTCGATCCGGGCGACGCTGCGGATCGTGGTGCGGCCGGTGGTCAGCAGCGAGGCGCACAGGATCGCGACGCAGGCGTTCTTGCTGCTGCGGACGTCGATGGCGCCGGAGAGGCGGGTGCCGCCGGTGACGCGCAGGTGCATCGGGCCGGAGTATCCCAGCGAGACGATCTCGCTGTTGAGGGCTTCGCCGATGCGGGCAATCATCTCAAGGCTGACGTTCTGCTTGCCCTGTTCGATGCGGTTGACCGCGCTCTGGCTGGTGCCGAGGGCCTCTCCGAGCTGCGCCTGGGACCAGCCGCGGTGCTGGCGCGCGGTACGGATGAGGGTGCCGATACGGGTGAGGTAGTCGCCTGTCACTCGGCAGACCATATCTCATGGTTGAGATGACGCCAGAACCACGGATGGACGTGACGCCACTTTTGTCCGTTTCTCGCCCCGTATGATCGCCGGATCTTCACATCACCGCACGAAACCGCTGAGCTTCCGCTGAGCGGGGCGGCACGCTCAACTGGACGCCGTTCAGGGCCCGGGCGGTTCCCCACGGACGTTCAGGTCCCGACCGGTTCCGCCCGGACGTTCAGGGTTCAGGGCCCGAGCGGTTCCGCCCGGCCGACGACCGTTCCGGCGCGGTCGATGCAGATGACGTCCACCGCGACCGGCGAGCCGAGCAGCACGCCGAGCGCCGTCGCCCGGGCCGCCTCGGCCACCAGGTCCCCGAGCGGCACCCCGGCCGCCCGGCACAGCTGCACGGCCTCCAGCCCGGTGTTGGCCACCGCCACCGCGGCCGCCAACTCCTCGTCCGCCCCGCCGCGACGGGCCAGTTCGGCCAGGTACCCCTTGTCCACCTGGGAGCGCGCCGAGTGCAGGTCGAGGTGGCCGTGGGCGAGCTTGGAGAGCTTGGCGAAGCCGCCCGCGATGGTCAGCCGGGGCACCGGGTGGCGCTTGAGGTACTTGAGCACGGCCCCGGCGAAGTCGCCCATGTCCAGCAGCGCGTCCTCGGGCAGTCCGTGCACCGCGACCGCGACCTTCTCCGAGGTCGAACCGGTGCAGCCCGCCACATGGGTGCGCCCGGCCGCCCGGGCCACGTCGACGCCGCGGCGGATCGAGTCGATCCAGGCCGAGCAGGAGTAGGGGACGACGATCCCGGTGGTACCGAGGATGGACAGCCCGCCGAGGATGCCGAGGCGGGGGTTCCAGGTCGAGCGGGCGATCTCCTCGCCGTGGTCCACCGAGATCTCCACCACCACGTCCCCGCTGCCGCCGTGCGCCGCCGCCACTTCGGCCACGGCGTCGCGGATCATCTGCCGGGGGACCGGGTTGATCGCGGGCTCGCCGACCGCCAGCGGCAGGCCCGCCTTGGTGACCGTGCCGACTCCGGGGCCGGCCCGGAACACGACTCCGGTGCCGGGTCCACCGGGCCGGACGGTGGCGCGGATCAGTGCGCCGTGGGTCACGTCCGGGTCGTCGCCGGCGTCCTTGACCACGCCCGCCATGGCGCCGGCCGGCACCCCGCTCTCCGTGGTGAGCTGCTCGGCGGCGAGGGCGAAGGCGGGCTGCTGGCCCTTGGGAAGGGTGATGGTGACCGGGTCCGGGAACTCGCCGGTCAGCAGCGCGGTGTACGCGGCCCTGGTGGCGGCGGTGGCGCAGGCGCCCGTCGTCCAGCCGTGCCGCAGCCCGCTGCTCTTCAGCTGGCCGGCCCGGCCTCCCGCCTCGGCTCCCGCTGCGGCCACCCTGCGCCTCGTTTCCGCACTGCCGGGGCGGCGCCCGCGCACCGCCCCTCGTCCCGTCGGCGGCCGCACCGGCCGTCGCCGCCGATTTTCCCCCATCCGTCCGGCCCCGCCCCGACCGGGGTGGCGGCCGGCCCCACAGCCGACGGGTCGGCGCAGGGGTGCGCCGGCCCGTGTTCCCGAAGAGTTCTTTACCCGGGCCTAACGCACGGTGGCTACCGGTGGGTAATCTGGCGGTCCGCCAGAAGCGGGTTCATGACACTCAGGTCCGGTGGGCGGGGCGCTCTTCCCGGCCGGGCCGTCAGCATGTGGGGGTTTTTGTGGCAGGCATGAAACGACGTACGTTCATCACCGGTACGTCGGTGGCCGCCGCCTGGTCGGCCTTGTCGATCGGCGGTGCGCAGTTCGCCTCGGCCGCCGGGCGGGACCAGGCGCTGGCGACCACGGCCGCGCGGGCGGTCGACGTCGCCGGGACGACCTTGGAGCAGGTGGCCACGCCGTCCGGCACCGGCGCCTACAAGCGGCTGACCGCCGGGCCGGGGTGGCCGCTGGTGGTGCGCGGGGAGCTCGCGGCGCCGGGCGCCGGGCGGGACGACCGCCGCACCGGGCTGGCCAGCTTCGTCCAGTTCAGCGACCTGCACCTGGTGGACACCGAGTCCCCGGTGCGCTTCGAGTTCCTGGCCAAGTACAACGACAGCGCCTACCGGCCGCAGGAGGCCCTGAACGCCCGGGGTGTCTCGGCGCTCGTCGAGCGGGTCAACTCGCTCTCCGGCGGCCCGTACACCGGGCTGCCGTTCAGCATGGTGATGGCCACCGGTGACAACACCGACAACCACGAGCTGGCCGAACTCGACTGGTACCTCACCGTCATGGGCGGCGGGCGGATGGCCCAGAACACCGGTGACCCGACCCGCTACGAGGGCGTGCAGAACTCCGGCAACTCGGCCTTCTGGAACCCCGAGATCGCCTACAGCGACGTCTACAAGGCGAAGGGCTTCCCGCAGGTGCCCGGCTTCCTGTCGGCGGCCGGCCGGCCCTTCGACGCGCCGGGCCTGAAGACCCCCTGGTACACCACCGTCGGCAACCACGACGACAGCATCGAGGGCTCGCTGCCGGACTTCGGGCTGTTGAACGACCTCTACACGGGCGGGCTCAAGCTGGAGGGCTGCGACGACGCGACCGCCGCCCAGCTGATGGACTCGCTGCGCCGCGACCCGGCGGGCGCCGTGCTGCTGCTCGCCAAGCTGCTCGCGAACGGCGAGGCCGTGCGCCGGGTG
>CBJMI02800__coassemble_684_pt1 | contig 16113 bp, 13 predicted proteins | sample CBJMI02800__metabat2_low_PE_003 | metagenome-assembled genome bin CBJMI02800
GAGGGGCTCGGACTGACGCCCGCCTTGGCCGCGCCGCGGGCCGGGCCGGGGGTCGGGGCCGGGACGGTCGGGGTGGCCAGGGCGGTCGGTACGTGCGGGGCGGTCGGGCAGGCCGTCCGGCTGGCGGGTGCGCCGGCGTCGACCGGTACGGCGGTCGGCCGGATGCCGCAGCCGGAGGTCAGGGCGAGCAGGAACAGCACGCCGGCGGTGCGGCGCAGGGTGGTGCGGGTGGGGGAGGTCACGTGGCGTCCTTGTGCTCGGCGTCGCCGGCGGGGCCGCCTTCGGCCCCGCCCGCGGACGGCGGCGGTGGTGGGGTCAGTGGCAGGGTGAGGGTGAACACCGCGCCGACCTCCCCGTTCGCCGCCGTGATCGTCCCCCCGTGGATCTGTGCGTTGGCCATGGCGATGGACAGGCCCAGGCCGCTGCCCTCCGAGCGGGCCCGCCCCCGGTCGGCCTTGTAGAAACGGTCGAAGACGTGCGGCAGCACGTCCTCGGGGATGCCGGGGCCGCTGTCGGAGACCTCGACCACGACCGTGTCCTCGGTCTGCCGGACCTTGACCCGCACCGGCGAGCCGCCGTGCTTGAGGGCGTTGCCGATCAGGTTGGCGAAGACCACGTCGAGCCGGCGCGGGTCGACCACGGCCAGGATGCCGCGCGGGGCGTCCAGTTCGACCGCGTCGTACCAGGCCCGGCCGTCGATGCAGGACATGATCAGGTCGGCGACGTCCACCTCGTCGGCGACCAGCTTGGCGGTGCCCGCGTCGAAGCGGGTGACCTCCATCAGGTTCTCCACCAGGTCGGACAGCCGCCGGGTCTCGCTGACCACGAGCCGGACGGCCGGCTCGATCATCGGGTCCAGCGACTCGGCCTCGTCCTCCAGGATGTCGGTCACCGCGGTCATCGCGGTCAGCGGGGTGCGCAGCTCGTGCGACATGTCGGCGACGAACCGCCGGCTCTGCGCCTCGCGCGCGCTCAGCTCCTCGACCTGCTCGTGCAGCGACTCCGCGGCCCGGTTGAACGTCCTGGCCAGGTCGGCGAGTTCGTCCGAGCCCTCGACCTCCAGCCGGGTGTCCAGGTGGCCCTCGCCGAGCCGCTTGGCGGCCTCGCCGAGCCGCTTGACCGGCCGCAGCACGGTCGCCGAGGCGGCCTGGGCGAGCAGTGCCGAGCCGATCAGCGCCAGCAGCGTCGCGATGGCCAGCGACCAGCCCAGCGTGTTGAGGTCGGCCCGCTCGTTCTCCAGCGACTTGAACATGTACGCCGTCGGACCGTTCGGCAGCACCTTGGTGCCGCCGATCACGAACGGGCGGCCCTGCAGGTTCTGCCGCTGCCAGTACAAGTGGTACGGGTACGGGTTGCTCTCGGTGACCTCGCGCGGCTTGGCGACGGTGGACTGCAGCGCCGCCGGGACGTCGGCCAGGGTGAAGTGCGTCGGGTCGGAGGAGGCCGGGCACTCAGGGTGCGCCCCGTCCACCACGACCACGTCGTAGGTCAGGCCGGAGCTCGCCACGGTGGAGGCCAGCGCGGCGAGCTCCGGACAACTGGCGTTCAGCGGCAGGTCGGAGACGTTGCGGCTGAGCGAGACCCGGAAGTCGTTCAGCGCGGTGTCCTGGGCGCGCTTGAGCACCGCGTCGCGGTTCAGCCAGTACGCGATGCCGGAGGCGGAGACGGCGGCGAGCAGCGCGACGGCCGCGAACACCGCGATCAGCCGCACCCGCAGGGAGCGCAGCCGTCGCCACCGGCCGGACGAGAACCGCCGGGCAGTCTGCTGATGGTCAGTCACAAGAGCCTGTCGTCGTACGGGAGTTCAGAATGGAATGGGATCAGGCCGGCGGGTCCAGCCGGTAGCCGACGCCGCGCACGGTGCGGATCAGCGTCGGCGCGGACGGCACGTCCTCGACCTTGGCCCGCAGCCGCTGCACGCAGGCGTCCACCAGGCGGGAGTCGCCGAGGTAGTCGTGCTCCCAGACCAGCCGCAGCAGCTGCTGGCGGGAGAGCGCCTGGCCGGGGCGGCGGCTGAGCTCCAGCAGCAGTCGCAGTTCGGTCGGGGTGAGCTGGAGGTCCTGGCCGTCCTTGGTGACGGTCATCGCGGCCCGGTCGATCACCACGCTGCCGTAGGCGGAGGAGTCCGAGCTCTCCCGCTCGCCGCGCCGCAGCACCGCCCGGATCCGGGCGTCCAGCACGCGCGGTTGCACCGGCTTCACCACGTAGTCGTCGGCGCCGGACTCCAGGCCCACGACCACGTCGATGTCGTCGGAGCGCGCGGTGAGCAGGATGATCGGCAGCTGGTCGGTGCGGCGGATCCGACGGCAGACCTCGAAGCCGTCGATGCCGGGCAGCATCACGTCCAGCACGATCAGGTCGGGCCGCTGCTCCTTGAAGAGCCTCAGACCGTCCTCGCCGGAGGCGGCGGTGGCCACGCGGTGGCCCTGGCGGGTGAGGGCGAGTTCGAGGCCGGTCCGGATGGCGTCGTCGTCCTCGATCAGTAGGAGGAAAGGCACGGGCCCATTTTGGCTTACCGGAAGCGCCGAATCACCCCCCGGATCGGTCACCGCCCGTACGGGAACCGGAAGAAGGGCCGCCGGCGTCCGGTACGGAGGGAGCCGGACCGGGACGAAGGGCCCGCCCCCTGTGACACCCCTGTGACAGTCGGCGGACAGCGCCATCACAACCGGCGGGCAGGATTTTCCATGTCGCCGCAGGACAGCGGGCCGCAAGGGCCGGCTGGAGGGCGGCAACAGGAACCGCTCGTACCGAACCAAGGGGGCGCACGATGAACGCCATGCTTCAGACCCGGACCAACCCGGCTGTCCGCACCGCGCGTTCGTCAGCGACCACCCACCGGACCCGGTACGAGATCAGGACCGACGAGAACTCCGGTGCCGTGACCGTACGGGGGTGCGCGCACAGCACCGGTGGAAACCCTGTCGCCCGCCGGGTGAGCGGCGGCGGCAGGACGGGGGAGCTGTACGGGGTCGGCCGACTGGGGAGTGCGGTCGACTCCGCCAACACCCTCACGCTGCGGGGGATCCTCCCCGTCCGCGCCGAGGGCAAGGACAGCCGGGGGAACAACGGCCTGCGGGCGGTCGGTTCGGGGGAGCCGGCCGGTCGCGAGGCCGCCGGTGCGACGCTGTTGCGGCTGAACCCCGCACCGGCCCGCACCGCCGAGGCGGGACAGGGAGACGCGCAGGGGGAGCACTCGGCCGTCGCGGAGGACCACATCACGGAGTTCACCGCGTACGTGCGCGAGCGCCGCGCCTCCCTGTACGCCACGGCGTACCACCTCACCGGTGACCGCTACGAGGCCGAGGACCTGCTGCAGAGCGCGCTCTTCAGCACCTACCGCGCCTGGGGCCGGATCACCGACAAGGCCGCGGTCGGGGGCTACCTCCGCCGCACCATGACCAACCTGCACATCTCCGCCTGGCGGCGCCGCAAGGTCAACGAGTACCCGACCGAGGAGCTGCCGGAGACGGCCGGCGACACCGACGCGATGGGCGGCACCGAGCTGCGCACCGTGCTCTGGCAGGCGCTGGCGAAGCTGCCGGAGAACCAGCGGACCATGCTGGTGCTGCGGTACTACGAGGGCAAGACCGACCCGGAGATCGCCGACGTGCTGGGGATCAGCGTCGGCACGGTCAAGAGCAGCATCTGGCGCGCGCTGCGCCGGCTGCGCGACGACGAGCACCTGAACAAGTCGGGCGACACCGTCCGGGCGTTCGGCGAGCTGGTCGCGTAGGACCACGCGCAGGATCAGGGGGACAGGACTCCCGTCGGGGGACGGGTAGCGGACGGTTACGGTTCGGGGGCGCCGGCTCGGGGGAGCGGTGCCCGTGGGGAGCCGAGGCCGTTCGGCAGGCGACGGCCCGGTGCGGGGGAGACGCACCGGGCCCGTCGTCGTTCTCGCGTCCCGTCGCGGTTCAGACCGCGGAGAGCTCCCGCTGCCCGGCCGCCGCGCGGACCCGCCGCTCGGCCTCCGGCCCGGCGCACGGGTACGAGCCGAGCTCGACCTGCCGGCCGACGATGGCCCGTTCGGCCCGCATCAGCCGGAAGCCCCGGCGCAGCAGCACCGGCAGCGACTTGCGGCCCTCCCGGACGTCCCGGCGCAGCCGGCGCCAGGCCGTGGTGAGCGCGCCGTTGCGCAGGCACAGGGCGTCCCCGAGCAGGCCCTCGGCCCCGCACTCGGTGACGATCTCGGCGGCGAATATGCCCTCGGCGATGAACGCGGTCGCGCCGCCCAGGTCCAGCGGGCGGGTGGAGACCCGGCCGTTGTCCGGGATCGAGTACACCGGCACCTCGGCGCGCCCGTGCTCGTAGAGGGCCCGGATGGCGGCGACGGCCTGGTCGCGGTGCCAGGCGAGCGGGGAGTCCCAGTCCACGGCGCCGTCGGGCAGCCGGGGCAGGGTGGGGTCGTCCCCGTCCTTGTAGAAGTCGTCCAGCTGGAGCACCGGCAGCCCGCTGCGCTCGGCCAGCGAGGACTTCCCCGAACCGGAGGGCCCGGAGAGCAGGATCACCCGGGCATGGGTCGTCGGCGCGGGATTCATGGGGGAGTCACTCACGGGACACCAGTCTGACGCATCCCGGCCGGTTGCCGAAACCGTCCGGCTCACACCTTCTGCACCCCCGGGAAAGTCGACGGACCCGCGCCAGGGGGGGGAGAGGCGCGGGTCCGTCCAATGACCGCCCGGGCCCTGGGGGGAGAGGGCGCTGGGGACGGCCAGTCTGTGGAGTTGTGACGCGGTGGAGCGGGGAGGGTCAGATCCCCATCGGGTGCCAGACCGTCTTCGTCTCCAGGAACGAGAGTAGCCGGTCCGTACCGGGCGCATTGGTCCAGTCCTGGGCGAACGGGTCCAGCTCCGGACGGACCACCCGCTTCAGGGTATCGGCGGCGGCGGCCTCCAGGGCGGCCGCCGCGCCGGGGCCGTCGGCGGCGATGGCCCCGGTGAGGTCCAGCGCGTTGACGTCCTGGTGCGAGGCCAGGGTGGGGGCGATGTCCGCGGTACGGCCCGAGATGATGTTGACCACGCCGCCCGGGACGTCCGAGGTGGCGAGCACCTCGCCCAGCGACAGCGCGGGCAGCGGGGCGTCCGCGGCGGCCGCGACCACGACCGTGTTGCCGGTGGCGATCGCCGGGGCGATCACCGAGACCAGGCCGAGCAGCGAGTGCCCGTAGCCGGCCTGCGGGGCGACGATCCCGACCACGCCGGTGGGCTCCGGGGTGGAGAGGTTGAAGTACGGCCCGGCGACGGGGTTGGCGCCGCCCGCGATCTGGGCGACCTTGTCCGTCCAGCCCGCGTACCAGACCCAGCGGTCGATCGCGGCGTCCACCAGCGCGGCGGCCTTCTTCGGGCCGACGCCCTCGGAGAGCGACACCTCGGCGGCGAACTGCTCGCGCCGGCCCTGCAGCATCTCGGCCACCCGGTACAGCACCTGGCCGCGGTTGTACGCGGTGGTGCCGGCCCAGCCCTTGACCGCCGCGCGGGCGGCCAGTACGGCGTCACGGGTGTCCTTGCGGGTGCCCAGCGGGGCGTTGGCGAGCCACTCGCCCTTCGAGTCGGTCACCTCGTACACCCGTCCGCTCTCGGAGCGCGGGAACTTCCCGCCGACGTACAGCTTGTAGGTCTTGAGGACGTCAAGACGCTGGAAGGTCGTGTCAGACATCTCGGGCCTCGACATTCAGGTAGGGCTCCAGACCGTGGCGGCCACCCTCGCGGCCGTAGCCCGACTCCTTGTAGCCGCCGAACGGCGAGGTCGGGTCGAACTTGTTGAAGGTGTTGGCCCAGACCACACCGGCCTTGAGCCTGTTGGCCATCCAGAGGATGCGCGAGCCCTTCTCCGTCCAGATGCCGGCGGAGAGGCCGTACGGGGTGTTGTTGGCCTTCGCGACCGCCTCTTCGGGGGTGCGGAAGGTCAGCACCGACAGCACCGGGCCGAAGATCTCCTCCTGGGCGATCCGGTGGGCCTGGCTGACGCCGGTGAACAGGGTCGGCTTGAACCAGAAGCCGGTACCCGGGAGTTCGCACTCCGGCGACCAGCGGTCCGCGCCCTCGGCCTCGCCGGCGTCGGTCAGCTCGGTGATCCGGGCCAGCTGGGCGGCCGAGTTGATCGCACCGATGTCGGTGTTCTTGTCCAGCGGGTCGCCGACCCGCAGGGTGGCCATCCGGCGCTTCAGGGCGTCCAGCACCTCGTCCTGGACGGACTCCTGGACCAGCAGACGCGAGCCCGCGCAGCAGACGTGACCCTGGTTGAAGAAGATGCCGTTGACGATGCCCTCGACCGCCTGGTCGATCGGCGCGTCGTCGAAGACGATGTTGGCGGCCTTGCCGCCCAGCTCCAGCGACAGCTTCTTGCGGCTGCCGGCCAGCTGCCTGGCGATCGCCCGGCCGACCGGGGTGGAGCCGGTGAAGGCGACCTTGTTGACGTCCGGGTGCGCGGTGAGCGCGGCGCCGGTGCGGCCGTCTCCGGTGACGATGTTGACGACGCCCTTGGGCAGACCGGCCTGGCGGCAGATCTCGGCGAAGCGCAGGGCCGTCAGCGGGGTGGTCTCGGCCGGCTTGAGGACGACCGTGTTGCCGGTCGCCAGCGCGGGCGCGATCTTCCACGCCAGCATCATCAGCGGGAAGTTCCACGGGATGACCTGGCCGGCCACGCCCAGCGGGCGCGGGTTGGCGCCGAAGCCCGCGTAGTCCAGCTTGTCCGCCCAGCCCGCGTAGTAGAAGAACCACGCGGCGACGGTCGGGATGTCGAAGTCGCGGGTCTCGCGGATCGGCTTGCCGTTGTCCATCGACTCCAGCACGGCCAGCTCGCGGCTGCGCTCCTGGATGATCCGGGCGATCCGGAACAGGTACTTGGCGCGCTCGCTGCCGGGCAGCGACGACCAGTCGGCGAAGGCCTTGCGGGCGGCGGCGACGGCGCGCTCCACGTCCTCGTCGGTGCCCTGGGCGAACTCGGCGAGCACCTGCTCGGTGGCCGGGTTGACCGTCTTCAGGGCCTCGCTGCCGGAGGAGTCGACGAACTCGCCGCCGATGAAGTGGCCGTAGGAGGTGGCGATGTCGCCCGCGGCCGCGGGGGACTCCGGGGCCGGGGCGTAGGCGAAGAGGCCTCCGGCCGGCTTGGCCACGGGCTCCTCGATGTTCTTCTTCTTGGCCATGGTGATCAGTCCACCGTCACGTAGTCGGGGCCGGAGTAGCGGCCGGTGGCGAGCTTCTGGCGCTGCATCAGCAGGTCGTTGAGCAGGCTGGAGGCGCCGAAGCGGAACCAGTGCGGGCTCAGCCAGTCGTCGCCGAGCGTCTCGTTGACCATCACCAGGTACTTCATGGCGTCCTTGGTGGTCTTGATGCCGCCGGCGGGCTTCACGCCGACCTGGACGCCGGTGGCGGCGCGGAAGTCGCGGACCGCCTCCAGCATCAGCAGGGTGACCGGCGGGGTGGCGTTGACGGCGACCTTGCCGGTGGAGGTCTTGATGAAGTCGGCGCCGGCCAGCATCGCCAGCCACGAGACGCGGCGCACGTTGTCGTACGTCTGCAGCTCGCCGGTCTCGAAGATCACCTTGAGGTGGGCGTAGGTGCCGTCCGGGCGCTTGCACGCCTCCTTGACGGCCACGATCTCGTTGTAGACGTCGAAGTAGCGGCCGGAGAGGAAGGCGCCGCGGTCGATCACCATGTCGATCTCGTCGGCGCCCGCGGCCACCGCGTCGGCGGTGTCGGCGAGCTTGACCGGGAGGGCGGCGCGGCCGGCCGGGAAGGCGGTGGCCACCGAGGCGACCTGGATGTCGGTGCCGCGCAGGGCGTCCTTGGCGGTGGCGACCATGTCCGGGTAGACGCAGATGGCGGCGACGCGCGGGGTGGTCGGGTCGGTCGGGTCTGGGGTCCTGCCCTTGGCGCACAGGGCGCGCACCTTGCCGACCGTGTCCGCGCCCTCCAGCGTGGTCAGGTCGATCATGGAGATCGCCAGGTCGATGGCGTAGGCCTTCGCCGTGGTCTTGATCGAGCGGGTACCGAGGGTGGCGGCTCGCGCCTCAAGGCCGACCTGGTCGACGCCGGGCAGGCCGTGCAGGAAGCGGCGGAGCGAGGCCTCGGACGCCGCAACGTCCGCGAGGCCGCTGCCCGCAACGCCGGGGGCATTGGCTGCAACAGTGGACATAGTCACCAGACCAGCATATCTACGCGCGTAGCCGACCGCTAGGGAGACGACCTTTCCGGCGGGCTTTCGTGGCCGGACCGAGACCTCGGCCACCCAGCGCCCCGGCCCGCCATTCGTGGCCGGACCGAGACCCGCTGGTGAGGGGTGCATGGGGCAGAATCGAGGCCATGACCGAATCCGACGGCAAGCCCCACCAGGGCCCGGCCGCCCCCGGCGGGGACCCCGAGTACGCGGACCGCGTGTACCGCTCCGTCCCCGGCGTGATCTCCGGCGTGCTCCTGCTCGCCGTCGCCGCCTGGCTGATCGGCGACGCGGTGGTGACCGGCACCGGGAAGACCCCGTACGTCGCCCTCGCCGCGGTGCCCGTGTTCGCCTTTCCGGTGATCGCCTACACGCTGCGCCCCGCGGTGTTCGCCGGCAGCGACCGCCTGGTCGTCCGCAACCCCTGGCGCACCATCACCGCCCCCTGGGCCTCGGTCGCCGCGCTGCGCGCCGGGTACTCCGTCGAGCTGCTGGCCGGCGAGAAGAAGTACCAGGTGTGGGCCGTCCCGGTCTCGCTGCGCCAGCGCAAGCGCGCCACCCGGGCGCAGAGCCGCGGCAACGCCGAGCACGCCTCCCGGACGGGTCTGGGGCTGGGACTCGCCGGCCGGACCAACCCGGCCGTCCACGGTGCCCCCGACCCCACCCGCGCCTGGTCCGACCAGGTGACGGACGTCCTCCAGGAGATGGCCGAGCGCAACGGCACCCGCCCCGGCGCCGCCGGGCCCGTGGTCGTCCGCTGGTGCTGGTGGGTCATCGCCCCCTCGCTGGTGGGCCTGGTCGCCCTGATCACGGTGATCGTCGTCTGAGCCCGGACGCGTGAGCCCGGACGCGTGAGCCCGGGTGCGTGGAAGGGTCCGGAACGGGCGGGCCCTTCCACGCCGGAAGGTCAGATGCCCGCGGCCTCGGCGAGGTCGCGCTTGACCGCCGCCAGCAGCTCGGCGGCGCGCTCGCGGGCGGCGCCCAGGTCGGCGGCGGTGGCGACCGGGAGGACGACCTCCAGGTAGCACTTGAGCTTGGGCTCGGTGCCGGACGGGCGGACCACGATCCGGGCCGAGCGGACCGGGTCGCCGGCCAGGTAGTAGCGCAGCCCGTCGGTGGGCGGCAGGTCGTCGGAGCCGGCCGACAGGTCGTCGGCGCGGGTGACGGTCAGGCCGGCCAGGACGGTCGGCGGCTGCTCGCGCAGGCGGCGCATGGCGTCGGCGATCAGCGAGAGGTCCCGCACCCGGACGGACAGCTGGTCGGTGGCGTGCAGGCCGTGCTCCAGCGCGAGGTCGTCCAGCAGGTCGCTCAGGGTGCGGCCGGACTTCTTGAGGGTCGCGGCGAGCTCGGCGACGAGCAGGGCGGCGGTGATGCCGTCCTTGTCCCGGACGCCCTGGGGGTCGACGCAGTAGCCGAGCGCCTCCTCGTAGCCGTAGCGCAGGCCCTCGGCGCGGGCGATCCACTTGAAGCCGGTCAGCGTCTCGGCGTACGCCAGGCCCGCGGCCTCGGCGATCCGGCCGAGCAGGGTGGCGGAGACGATGGTGGTGGCGAAGGTGCCCTCGGCCTTCTTGGCGACCAGCGCGGAGCCGAGCAGCGCGCCGACCTCGTCGCCGCGCAGCATCCGCCAGCCGGCCGAGCCGTTGCCGCCGCCCCCCGCGTTGCCGCCGGTCGGGACGGCCACTGCGCAGCGGTCGGCGTCCGGGTCGTTGGCGATCACGATGTCCGGGCCGACCGCGGCGGCGGTGTGGAAGGCGAGGTCCATCGCCCCCGGCTCCTCCGGGTTGGGGAAGGCCACGGTCGGGAAGTCCGGGTCGGGCTCGGCCTGCTCGGCGACCACGGTCGGCGCCGGGAAGCCGGCCCGGCGGAAGGCCGCGACCAGGGTGTCACGGCCGACGCCGTGCATCGGGGTGTAGACCACGTCCAGCTCGCGCGGGCTGTGCTCGTCGACGATGGAGACGGCCCGGGTCAGGTAGGCCTCGACGACGTCCTCGCCGAGCACCTCCCAGCCCTCCTCGGCGCGCGGGACGTCGTTCAGCGAGCCGATCGCGTCGATGTGGGCGGCGATCCCGGCGTCGGCGGGCGGGACGATCTGCGAGCCGTCGCCCAGGTAGACCTTGTAGCCGTTGTCCTGCGGCGGGTTGTGGCTGGCGGTGACGGTCACCCCGGCGGCCGCGCCCAGGTGGCGGATCGCGAAGGCGAGCACCGGGGTCGGCAGCGGGCGCGGCAGCAGCGCGGCGCGCAGGCCCGCCCCGACCACCACGGCGGCGGTGTCGCGGGCGAAGTCGTACGACTTGTGCCGGGCGTCGTAGCCGATCACGACCAGGTCGCCGAGGCCCTGCTCCTTCACGTACGCGACCAGCCCGGCGGCGGCCCGGATCACCACGGCGCGGTTCATCCGCATCGGGCCGGCGCCGAGTTCGCCGCGCAGGCCGGCGGTGCCGAACTGGAGGCGGTCGGAGAAGCGCTCGGCGAGCTCGGACCAGGCGAGGGTGCAGTCCTCCTCGGCCTCCGGGCCCTCGGCCCGGGCCAGCAGGGCTGTCAGTTCCTCACGGGTCTGCGGGTCGGGGTCCTCGGCCAGCCAGGTACGGGCCCGGGCGAGGAGGTCGGTGGTGGGTGCCTGCGTCATTTGCCTGCTCCATCGGAAAGTGCGTCGGGGTGTCGGCCGGAGGGTTCCGCGCAAAGGGAAGAAGAGGTGTGCACATGCGGACGGGGCCCGCGGGATGGCGTGATCAGCGGATCACGCCGCCCGTGGGCCCCGTCACTCATGATTCTGCGCCCGGCAGGCGTCAGATCCGCTCCAGGACCTTCGCCAGCAGCTCGCCCATGCGTTCGGCGGAGGCCTTGCCGGCCTCCAGGACCTCTTCGTGGTTGAGCGGCTCGCCGGTCATGCCGGCGGCCAGGTTGGTGACCAGGGAGATGCCGAGCACCTCGGAGCCGGCCTCGCGGGCGGCGATGGCCTCCAGGGTGGTGGACATGCCGACCAGCTCGCCGCCGATCACCCGGGCCATGTTGACCTCGGCCGGGGTCTCGTAGTGCGGGCCGCGGAACTGGACGTAGACGGCCTCGTCCAGGCTCGGGTCGACCTCGCGGCACAGCGCGCGCAGGCGCTTGGAGTACAGGTCGGTGAGGTCGACGAAGTTGGCGCCGACGATCGGGGAGTCCGCGGTCAGGTTGATGTGGTCGCTGATCAGGACGGGCTGGCCCGGGGTCCAGCCCTGGCGCAGACCACCGCAGCCGTTGGTCAGGACGATGACGCCGCAGCCGGCCGCGGCGGCGGTGCGCACGCCGTGGACGACGGTGGCCACGCCGTGGCCCTCGTAGTAGTGGTTGCGGCCGAGGAAGATCAGGGCGCGCCTGTCGCCGATCTTCACCGAGCGGATCTTGCCGGCGTGGCCGGCCACGGCGGGGGCGGGGAAGCCCGGGAGGTCGGTGACCGGGAACTCGGCCACGGTCTCACCCAGGGCGTCGGCGGCCGGCACCCAGCCGGAGCCCATCACCAGGGCGACGTCGTGCCGCTCGGCACCGGTCAGCTCGCGCAGGCGCTCGGCGGCGGCCTGGGCGGCGGCGTAGGGGTCGGCGGAGACGACCGACTGAGGAGAAGCGTTCACGGGAACGAGGATAGACGGGTTTCGGCTACGCGCGTAGAAGATCTGCGTACGGCATGCCGGATCGTTACCGGGTTGTCCCGAAAGCACAGCTCGGTGGCGCTCTTCGGGTGGCCGGTCCTGTCGATACGCACAGGAAGGAGGGCTTGCGCTCAGCAGGGTCGGCGGCGCAGGTCCAGCACGTAGTCGTCCGGGGCGCCGGCGCTCTCGGCGGCGTCGGCGATCAGGCCGAGGTAGCGGGCCGCGGGCAGACCGCCCTCGTAGTCGTTGAGCACGTACGTCCAGACCGGGATGTCGCCGTCCAGGGTCTGCGCGCGCAGCCTGATCTTGCGGTAGATGCCGAGCTGGACGCCCTCCCAGCGGTCCAGGCCCTCCTCGTCCATCGGCGCGATGTCGTAGAGGGAGACGAAGACCCGGTCCTTCTCGTCCTCGACGACGGTGGCCAGCGAGCCCTCCCAGCCGAGCTGCTCGCCGCCGAAGGTGAGCCGCCAGCCGTCCAGCCACCCCGTGCCGCGGAGCGGGGAGTGCGGGGCCCGGCGGGTCATCTGCCGGGCATCGAGGTTGGTGGCATACGCGGCGTAAAGGGACATGGGTGCAGCGTAGCCCGGTCGGAGGACGCGGCGGGGGCCAGTGGACGAAGCCACCGAGCGCGGACCCCGTTGTGGCGCCGCTCCCGGTGTGCGGGACAATGGGGTACGTGACTCGGATCGTGATCATCGGTGGCGGACCCGGCGGCTACGAGGCGGCGCTGGTGGCCGCTCAGCTCGGCGCGGAGGTGACCGTCGTCGACCGCGACGGTCTGGGCGGATCGGCGGTGCTCACGGACTGCGTGCCGTCGAAGACCCTGATCGCGACCGCGGAGGTGATGACCACCTTCGACAGCTCGTACGAGGAGCTGGGCATCACGGTCGACCAGGACGGCGCCGGGGACCGCGAGAGCAAGGTCATCGGCGTGGACCTGGGCAAGGTCAACCGCCGTGTGAAGCGCCTGGCGATCGCGCAGTCCCACGACATCACCCAGTCCGTCACCCGCGCCGGCGTCACCGTGCTGCGCGGCCGCGGGCGGCTCGGGGCCGGCGGGCAGGCCGTGGACGGCTCCCGGGAGGTGTTGGTGGACGCCCCCGACGGCGCCGTGCACTCGCTGCGCGCCGACGCGGTGCTGATCGCCACCGGCGCCCACCCGCGCGAGCTGCCGGACGCCCAGCCGGACGGCGAGCGGATCCTGACCTGGACCCAGGTGTACGACCTGGAGGAGCTGCCGCGCGAGCTGATCGTGGTCGGCTCCGGCGTCACCGGCGCCGAGTTCGCCGGCGCGTACCAGGCGCTCGGCTCCAAGGTCACCCTGGTGTCCAGCCGTGACCGGGTGCTGCCCGGTGAGGACCCGGACGCCGCCGAGGTGCTGGAGGACGTCTTCCGCCGCCGCGGCATGAACGTGATGGGCCGTTCGCGGGCCGAGAGCGCCAAGCGGCTCGGCGACCGGGTCGAGGTCACCCTCTCCGACGGCACGGTGATCGAGGGCACCCACTGCCTGATGGCGGTCGGTTCGATCCCCAACACCGCGGACATGGGCCTGGAGGAGGCCGGGGTCAAGCTCAACGACTGGGGCCAGATCCAGGTCGACCGGGTCTCCCGCACCAGCGCCCCGGGCGTCTACGCGGCCGGCGACTGCACCGGCGTCTTCATGCTCGCCTCGGTGGCGGCCATGCAGGGCCGGATCGCGATGTACCACGCGCTCGGTGACGCGGTGCAGCCGCTGAACCTGAAGACCGTGGCCTCCAACGTCTTCACCGACCCGGAGATCGCCACCGTCGGTTACACCGCAGCCGACGTGGAGTGCGGCAAGATGGACGCCGTCGTGGTCAAGCTGCCACTGCGCGGCAACCCGCGGGCGAAGATGCAGGGCATCCGGGACGGCTTCGTGAAGCTGTTCTGCCGTCCGGGCACCGGCATCGTGGTCGGCGGCGTGGTCGTCGCCCCGCGGGCCAGCGAGCTGATCCACCCGATCGCGCTGGCGGTGGACGCCAATCTGACGGTCGAACAGGTGGCCAGCGCCTTCACCGTCTACCCGTCGGTCTCCGGCTCGACCGCCGAGGCCGCCCGGCAGCTGCACATCCGCAAGCGGTCCGCCGGCGAATCCTGAGCCCGGGGCGCACAGTTGGGGCGGCCGCCGATCGGTGGCCGCCCTTCGCGCAGGCATGATCATCACCCGGACGGCGGGCGCAGTTCCGGGTGGTCGACGGCGCGTATTGTACGGTCACGCGCCGCTCTTGCGTGAGCAATTCCCGCTACCAGCTGCAAACGCCTGAAAGCAGACGGTCACGCGGGTTACCGTCGGTTCTGTGTTTGCAGCAGAACGTCGCCAATTGATCCTCGAAATGGTGCGCGCCAACGGAGCCGTCTCGCTCCGGGAGTTGGCCCGCGTCGTCCAGACCTCCGAAGTGACCGTGCGCCGCGACGTACGGGCGCTGGAGGCAGAAGGGCTCCTCGACCGCCGGCACGGCGGCGCGGTGCTCCCCGGCGGCTTCAGCCGCGAACCCGGCTACCCGCAGAAGACCCATCTGTCCGCGGCGGAGAAGAGCGCCATCGCGGACCTCGCCGCCGGACTGGTGGAGGAGGGCGACGCGGTGGTGGTCGGCGCCGGCACCACCACCCAGGAACTGGCCCGCCGGCTGGCCCGGGTGCCCGGGCTGACCGTGGTCACCAACTCGCTGCTGGTCGCCCAGGCGCTGGCGCACGCCAACCGGGTCGAGGTGGTGATGACCGGCGGTACCCTGCGCGGCTCCAACTACGCCCTGGTGGGCAGCGGTGCCGAGCAGTCGCTGCAGGGGCTGCGGGTCACCAAGGCCTTCATCTCCGGCAGCGGGCTGACCGCCGAGCGCGGGCTGTCGACCGCGAACATGCTGTCCGCGAGCGTGGACCGGGCAATGGTGCTGGCGGCCGCCGAGGTCATCGTCCTCGCCGACCACACCAAGCTCGGCGCGGCCGGCATGTTCCAGACGGTCGCCACCGAGACCATCACCCGGCTGGTCACCGACGAGCAGGCCACCGCGGACGACGCCACCGCCCGCGAGCTGGACGCGCTCGCCGACTGCGGGGTGCAGATCGACCTCGCCCCGCTCGGCGTCGCCTCCGGCGGCGACGCCCCGGTGCACGGCACCGGCAGCGGCCCGGTGCACCAGACCCAGCCCGGTCCGGTGGGCCGTCGGCCCGTCCCGCCGCCCGGTGGTGCCCCGCTGCCCGGCCAGCGCCGTCCCGGTACCCACGGCGGGCCGGTGGGCCCGGGCGGGATGCCGGTCCGGCTGGCCGAGATGGGCCTGCCGCGCGGGCGCTGAGCCCGGAAACCCGAACGGTCCGTACTCCTTCGAAGGGAGTACGGACCGTTCGAGAATTGACGGACGCGGTGCAGGACCTGATCCGCGTCGGCCCGATCAGGTCAGTCCTTGATCTCGCAGAGCGCGGCGCCGCTGCTGACGCTCCCGCCCACCTCGGCCTTGAGGCCGACGACGGTGCCCGCCTTGTGGGCGTTCAGCGGCTGCTCCATCTTCATCGCCTCCAGGACCACGATCAGCTCGCCCTCGGCGACGACCTGGCCCTCCTCGACGGCGACCTTGACGATGGTGCCCTGCATCGGCGAGGCCAGGGTGTCACCGCTGAGGGCCGAACCGGCCTTCTTGGCGCCCACCCGGCGCTTGGCCTTGGCCGCACCCGTCGCACCGGCCGCGGGGGCCGTGGAGACGCCCAGCGAGGACGGCAGCGAGACCTCGATCCGCTTGCCGCCGACCTCGACGACCACGGTCTCCCGGGTCTCGGCCTCCTCGGCCTCGCCGGCCCCGCCCACGAACGCCGGGATGGTGTTGTCGAACTCGGTCTCGATCCAGCGGGTGTAGATCTTGAACGGTCCGTCGCTGCCGTGCACCTCGGGCGCGAACGCCGGGTCGGTGACGACCGCCTGGTGGAACGGGATGGCGGTGGCCATGCCCTCGACCTTGAACTCGTTCAGCGCGCGCCTGGCCCGCTCCAGGGCCTGCTTGCGGTCGCGGCCGGAGACGATCAGCTTGGCCAGCAGCGAGTCCCAGGCCGGGCCGATGACCGAGCCGCTCTCCACGCCGGAGTCCAGGCGCACGCCCGGGCCGGACGGCGGAGCGAACAGCGTCACCGTGCCGGGGGCGGGCAGGAAGTTGCGGCCCGGGTCCTCGCCGTTGATGCGGAACTCGAAGGAGTGGCCGCGCACCTCGGGGTCGCCGTAGCCGAGCTCCTCGCCGTCGGCGATCCGGAACATCTCGCGGACCAGGTCGATCCCGGTGACCTCCTCGGTGACCGGGTGCTCCACCTGCAGGCGGGTGTTGAC
>CBJMI02800__coassemble_686_pt1 | contig 15906 bp, 12 predicted proteins | sample CBJMI02800__metabat2_low_PE_003 | metagenome-assembled genome bin CBJMI02800
ACCTTCGGCTTCGACACCGCCGTGTCCGTCGCCACCGAGGCCCTGGACCGGCTGAAGACCACCGCCGAGTCCCACCAGCGGGTGATGGTCGTCGAGGTCATGGGTCGGCACACCGGCTGGATCGCGCTGAACGCGGGCATGGCGGCCGGTGCCCACGCCATCGTCGTCCCGGAGCGCCCGTTCCACATCGAGAAGCTCACCGCCGTCGTCCGAGAGCGCTTCGACCGGCAGAAGAAGTTCGCCATCGTGGTCTGCGCCGAGGGCGCCAAGCCCGAGCCCGGCACCATGCACTGGGAGGAGGGCACCAAGGACATCTACGGCCACGAGCGCTTCACCGGCATCGCCACCCAGCTCTCCCGCGAGCTGGAGCACCGCCTCGGCAAGGAGGCCCGCCCGGTCATCCTCGGCCACACCCAGCGCGGCGGCACCCCGACCGCCTACGACCGGGTGCTCGCCACCCGCTTCGGCTGGCACGCCGTCGAGGCCGTCCACAAGGGCGCCTTCGGGCACATCACCGCGCTGCAGGGCACCAACATCAACCTGGTGCCGCTGGCCGAGGCGGTCGCCGAGCTGAAGACCGTCCCGCAGGAGCGCTACCAGGAGGCCGAGACGGTCCTCTGACCGCCTCCACACCCGTGCGGGAGCCCCCGGTCGCCCGGCCGGGGGCTCCCGCACACCCGGCGGACGGTGCCCCGCACCCGCCGGTTGGCGTGGGCCGGGGCGCGTCCGCCCCGCCCCGGGAGCCCACCCACCGGAGGGACGACGGCCCGTGGAGACCCTGGCCTACGGAGTGCGGGCCGACGAACGGCCACTGCTGGAACGGGCCTTCGCGGGCCGGCACGGGCGGCGCTGCCTGGACGTCACCCGCACCGCCGTCGGCCAGATCATCGACGCCACCGCCCGCGACATCGACGACTTCGCCGCCGGCCGGCGCAGCGAGAACACCCTGGTGCCGAAGGACTGAGCGGACCCGGTACCCGGGCTGCGTATATCGGCTGTAGATCAGTGCCTGTGAAGGTTTTCCTGTCGGACCCGACGGCCCCAGGAGGACGACCCTCACCATGGACTCCCAGCTGCTCCCGCTCGCCCCGGACGCCCGTGAGGACCTGCCGCACGGCCTCGGCGAGCGCGAACTCCGCCAGTACGCACGGGAGATCGCGCTCCTGCGCCACGCACTGGACTCCCCCGAGCACCGCTTCCAGCGCTACCGCGACACCCGGGTGCGGCTGCTCGCCGACGAACCGCTGCGAGCGGAAGTGCTGCGGGCACTGCTGCGGACGGGCTGCCGGGACATCGAGGTGGTCGCCGAGCCGGCCCGGTTCGGCGAGTTGAGCCGGGCCGCGGAGCAGGAGCGCCGGGACCCGGACCAGTGGGTGCACCTGACGGACGGGGCCGACGCTCCGGACGTCCCGGGAGTGCCGCGCACCGGGGCCGTGCTGGAGGTCCGCACGGTGCGCGGGAACTTCGAGACCGCGCGCCGCGCCCTGATCGCGACCGCGCAGCACTGCGCCGCCGCCGGCCTGACGCCCGTCCAACTGCTGGTGGGCGACGACGAGGTCTGGTTCGGCCCCACCGCGGCACGGGCCGCCGCCGCCGGCTGGCTCCGGCTGCTGCCGCCCAGCGGCGGGACCCGGCAGACGCCGCTGGACGGCGCCGTCCCCGGCCTGCTCGCCCACCGGCTGGTCCTCAGCCTGTTCCTCGCCCTGACCGGCCTGGACGAGCTGCCGCCCGCGCCCGGGCCCCCCGCCGACCCCGTACTGACCCGTACCGACCTGCGCACCCTCGCCGGATCGCGCCACCCGGCCCTGCCCCACCCGGCGGCCGCCACCGCCGGACTCCGTGCCGGGGGCGCGAGGCCGACGCCCCTGACGCCCTCCGACGAATCCGGCGCGGACCTCCTCGCCCGCGCGGCACGCGTCGTGGACGCCCGGACCGGCCTGCTCGGCGCGGTCGACGAGGCCGACTTCAGCCAGTCCCCGCTCCGGGTCTGCCGCGCCGTCCCGCACGGCTACCGGGGCGGACCGCTGGACGCCCCGGCCATCGGCTCGGGCCTGGAACGGGACGAGGCCCGGCACGCGGCCGTACTGGCCGGCCTGGCGGCCTACGCGGCGGACGCCGCCGCCTGCCGGACGGCCGACGAGGGATTGGCCGCCGTCGAGGGCGTGGACCTGGCCGACGGACGGCCGGTCCTGATCCCGGCGTCCGCGGCGTTCCCGGAGCGCGCCCCCGGGACGCGGCTGCGCGGCGCGGCCGGCGGCCGGTCCCCCGAGGAGGCGCACTGGCACGGCCTCGCCGACCAGGTCGAGGCGCTGCTCGCCCTGCCCGCCCACCCGGCCGGGCGGATCACCGCGCTGGACCCGGCGGACTTCACCGCCGACCCCCGCACCGCGCAGCTGCTGCGGCTGCTCGAAACGGACGGCGAGCCCGCGCTGTACGACCTCACGACGGTGACCGGCGTGCCAGCCTGCGCCACCCGGCTCGGACCCACCGGGCAGGACCCCGGCGCCGAGACCGTCGCCGCCGCCGGACGCGTCCTGGCCGAAGCGGTCGCCCGCGCGGCCGAACGCGCGGTGCTGGCCCGGCAGTGCAGGACGGCGGGCCGGCCCGCGTACCGGCCCGAGACGGTTCCGGGGATCACCGCGCTCGCGCCCGTGGCCGCCGCCGCGCAGCGGTCGGACGCTCCGGGCACCGACCTGGCCGCCCTGGCCGCCGCCCTGCGGGCCACCACCGGCCTGCGGGCCGTCGCCGTCCCGCTGGACCGCGATCCGCTGGCGACCGCGGTCCTGCCCGGCCTCACCCGGGTGGTCCTGCTCCCTGACTGACCTCGGGAGACCCGCACGGCGGACGGCTGACCGGCCTGGGCGCTCTGCACATCGGCCCCCGGGCCCGGACCGGTGCCCGGCTTCCGGTGCGGCGGTGAACGCCGGAACCGAAGGCGTTGATCTTTCGTCAATCGGTCACTGAGAAGCTCAGCGAGCCGCACACACCGTGCGCCTCCCGACCGACCAGGAGCCTTCCGATGAACCTCGTACCGTCCGCCGCCAAGCGCACCGCAGCCCTCCTGCTGGGCCTCGCCGCCGGTGCCGCCCTGCTCACCGCCACGACCGCCGCGGCCGCCCCCACCCCGGCGGCCACCCACCAGGCCGGCGGCCCGCACACCAAGCCGACCCCCGAGGAGTGGAACACCATCGCCTCCGTGGTGGTGCCGCCCCGCCAGCAGGCCTGATCCGGCCGGCCGCAGCGCGAGCGGCGGAGTGACCGGGAATCCCCCGGGCCTGCGCCGCCCGCGCTGACGGCGCCTCCGACGCTCAGCCCTCGGACCGCACCCGGTCGCGGAACTCCCGCAGCTCCGCCGCCTCCGGCAGCCCCAGCGAGCTCAGCAGCTCGTACGCCCGGGCCGCGTGCTCCGCGGCCGCCGCCCGGTCGCCGAGCTCGGCCTCGGTCCGGGCCAGCACCTCCAGGGCGTACGCCCGGTCGCGTTCGCCGTCCCGCGCGGTCTCCAGGTGGGCCACCGCCGACCGGGCCTGAGCCAACGCCTCGTCCAGCCGCCCGACCGCACGCAGGGTGTCGGCGCGCCGGTAGCGGGTCATCGCCTCCTGGCGGGGCAGCCGTGCCGCCCGGCACAGTTCCAGGCACTCGCCGTAGGTGGCCAACGCCTCCTCGTGGCGGCCGAGTTCGTGCAGCGCCCGGCCGCGGATCCCGAGCGCGTGGGCGGCCCCGTGGCTGTCCGGGGCGTCCCGCAGGGCGCGCAGTTCCTCGTCGCAGATCGCCACCGCCTCCGCCGCGTCGCCGTTGCGCAGTCGGGCGAGGGCGGCGTTCAGGGCGGTGGCGAGCGCGCCGGAGCGGTGGCCGAGGTGCCGGGCCAGGACGAGGGCCTGGTCGAAGCTGCGCACCGCGTCGGCGTGTCGCTGCTGGAACAGCGCGATCACGCCCAGGTCGTTGCAGGTCTGGCGGAGGATCACGGTGTCGTCGGCACGCCGGCACGCCTCCGCGGCCCGGGTGGTGTGCTCGCGGGCCTCGTCGAGCCGGGTGGCCTGGAGGGCGACGTTGCCGCAGACGAAGCGGGCCCGGCCGGCCGCCCGGTCGTCGCCCGCCAGTTCCGCGGCCTCGGCCACCTCACGGGCGACCGAGGCGAGCCGGGCGGACGGGACGTCCCGTCCGAAGGCGCTGCACGCGACCAGCAGGTCCGCGGCGGCGCCCAGCAGGGCGGGATCGGCGGCGGACCGCAGCGCGACCCCGATGGCGTGGGCGATCCCGTCGAACTCCCGCACCAGCCAGGCCCTGGCCTCGGGCAGGTCGGCGAACCGGGAGGCGCGCTCGACGGCGAAGGTGGTGCCGGCGGGGTCCCCCGGCACCGCCCACTGGAAGGCCGCGACGGCACCGGACAGCAGGAAGCGGAGCAGCCGGGCGGCCACCGGCGGCCGCCCGCGGTCGACCAGCCGCTGCTCGGCGTAGTTGCGCAGCAGTTCGTGGTAGCGGTACCGGCCGGGCCGCGGCGACTCCAGCAGGGCCGCGTCCACCAGGGACTCCAGCACCTCCTCGGCGTCCTCCCGGCCCAGGCCGAGCGCGGCCGCCGCCGCGTCCAGCGCGATCGTGGGCCAGGTGAAGGGCGCGAGGGTGCGGAAGGCGTACGCCTGGACGCCGTTCAGCTGCCGGTAGCCGTGCTCGAACACGGTGGTCACGGCCAGGCTGCCGGCCCGCAGCCGGTCGATCCGGTGGCGCTCGTCGGTGAGCGCGGCGACCAGCCGGGCCAGTGCCCAGCGCGGCCGGGCCGCCAGTCGGGCGGCGACGATCCGTACGGCCAGCGGTAGTCCGCCGCACAGCTCGACCAGCTCCACGGCCGCGGCGGGCTCGTCGGCCACCCTGGCCCCGCCGACGACCTGCCGCAGCAGCTCGAGCGCCTCGTCGGCGGCGAAGACCTCGAGGTCGACGTGGGCACGGGCGGACAGTCCGGCCAGCCGGGTGCGGCCGGTGAGGATCACCCCGCAGTCGGCGGAGCCCGGCAGCAGCGGCCGCAGCTGCTCGTGGTCCCGGGCGTCGTCGAGCAGGAGCAGCACCCGGCGGCCGTCGAGCAGACTGCGCAGCAGCCGGGAGCGGTCCTCGACGGCGCGCGGCAGATCGGCGGCGGCGACGCCGAGCGCGCCGAGGAAACTGCCCAGGACGGCGCCGGCGTCGGCCGGTTCCCCGCTGCTGCCGCGCAGGTCGGCGTGGAGCTGGCCGTCGGGGTAGCGGTCCCGGATCCGGTGGGCGACCCGGACGGCCAGCGTGCTCTTGCCGATGCCGCCCATGCCGCTGATCGAGACCACCGCGAGGGCGGACCGGTCGGCCCCGGCCAGGGCCTCGGCCAGTTCCCGGACGGCCTCCGCGCGACCACTGAAGTCCGAAATGTCCGGCGGCAGTTGGGCCGGCCGGACGCTGCCGTCCGACGCCGTGGACGGAGCGGCGGACGGGGCCGCGGAGGGGACGGCGGAGGGGACGGCGGCGACCGGGGCCAGCAGCGCCGGGTCACCCGCGAGGATCCGGCCGTGCAGCTCGGACAGCTCCGGGCCGGGGGCCAGCCCCAGCTCCTCGTCCAGCGTCCGCCGGGCGCGGGCGAAGACGGCCAGCGCGTCGGCCTGCCGTCCGGCGGCGCACAGGGCCTGCATCAGGAAGCCGTAGGACCGCTCGCGCAGCGGGTGCTCCCGGACGAACGCGGTGAGGTCGGACACCAGCACGTGGTGCCGGCCGCGCGCGAGGTCGACGGCGAAACGCTGCTCCGCCAGCGTCAGCCGCAGCTCGGCGAGGCGGGAGCGCTCGGTCTCGGCGAGCGGCCCGGGCACGCCGGCCAGCGGCTCGCCCTGCCAGAGCGACAGCGCGTCGGCGAGCAGCCCGGCGCACTCCTCCTGCCTCCCCTGCCGCCAGGCCCGGGCGGCGGCGGCGCCCAGCCGTTCGGCCCGGTGGGCGTCCACGGACTCGGGCGGCACGGACAACCGGTAGCCGTCGCCGATCGAGGCGAGCAGCTGCACCGCGGGCTCGGTGCCCTCCGGGGCGGGCAGCCGCTGGCGGATCCGCCAGGCGTAGGTGCGCAGGATCGTCACGGCGGACGAGGGCGGCTCCTCGCCCCACAGCGCACCGATGAGTTCGCACAGCGTGACGGCACGGCCGGCCCGCAGCAACAGCGCGGCCAGCATGGCCTGTTGCTGCGGCGGGCCGGGCGCAACGGCCCGTCCCTCGTTCTCGATGCCGAGCGGCCCGAGGAGGCTGAACCGCAACCGCTGCGCCCCGCACTCCTGCTGCACCACGTCCGCTCCCCCCGGCCCCCCGGCAAAGTTCGTCCACCTTACACACAGCGGAGCGGTCCGCCAGGAGTGCCACGAGCTGGCGGATCCCGTCCGACCGGCGCGAACGCGGACCACCGGCCGGTGCCGCCCGGACCACCGGCGGTGTCGGCGGCCCGTCGGTCTGCTAGCGTCCGCGCATGGTCAAGATCGTGCCGTTCACCGGCGGTGAGAAGGAAAGCCTGCACGCGGCGCTGGACCGGCACCGCGACGTGGTGCTGTGGAAGCTCCGGGGTCTGGACGACGAGCAGCTGCGCCGATCGATGACGCCCTCGGGGACGAACCTGCTGGGCCTGGTCAAGCACCTCGGCGGCGCCGAACTCGGCTGGTTCCGGGAGACCTTCGGCCTGGAGACCGGCCCGCTGCCGTTCGACGTCGACGCCGACGACAGCTCCGACATGCGGATCGAGCCGCACGAGTCGACCGCCGACGTGCTGGCCTTCTACGCCCGCGCCCGGGCGGCCGCCGACGAGGCGATCGGCCGGCTGGAGCTGGACTCCCTGGGCACCTCCTGGTCGGGCCGGACGGTCTCACTGCGCTGGGTACTCATCCACATGACCACCGAGACCGCCCGGCACGCCGGGCACATGGACATCCTGCGCGAGCTCACCGACGGCGCGACCGGGGACCACGACCGCGGCTGAGCCGCCGACTCACTCCACCGGCGCGAGCTCGCCCGCCAGTTGGCGCAGCTCGTGCCCGAACTCGGGGTTGGCCAGCGCCGCGGCGAACTGGGCGCGCAGGTAGGCGGCCGGGTTGCCGGTGTCGTACCAGGTGCCGGCGATGACCTGCCCGTAGACGGCGCGGCGGGCCGCGTAGGCGTTGATGGCGTCGGTCAGGTAGACCTCGTCCTCCGGCTTCTCGAGCCAGCGGCGGGTGAGCTCGCGGAGTTCGTCGACGATGCCGGGGGTGATGACGTACCCGCCGATGGCGGCGTACGCGGACGGGGCGTCGGCCGGCTTGGGCTTCTCGACCAGGCCGGTGATCCGCAGCGAGCCGCCGCCGAGGTCCTCCTTCACCACCGGCACGCCGTAGCGGTAGGAGTCCTCGGGAGCCATCGGCATCAGCGCCAGCACCGGCGCGTTGGTCTGCTCGTACGCCCTGATCAGCTGCTGCGCGCGGGGCACCTCGGCGACGAAGACATCGTCCGGCCACAGCACCAGGCAGGGCTCGTCCCCGAAGTGCCGGGCGGCGTTGAGCACGGGGGTGCCGTTGCCGTACGGGCCGTGCTGGTAGAGGTAGCTGATGTGCCCCTTGCGGGACAGCTCCCCGACCTCCTCGACGGCGTCCGCGAACGCCGCCTTGCCGTCCCGGCGCAACTGGTCGACCAGCACCGGGTTGGGGCGGAAGTGCTCCTGGATCAGGCCCTTGTCGCCGTTGACGACGATGGTGATGTCCGTGATGCCGCTCTCGATCAGCTCGCGCACGGTGTGCTCGATCACCGGCTTGTCACCGACCGGCAGCATCTCCTTCGGGGTGGCCTTGGTCAGCGGCAGCAGGCGGGAGCCGAGTCCGGCGGCGGGGATGACGGCTCGGCGGATCGTCCTGGGGGCCATGTAATGTTCTCTCATGTCGACGGCAGTGCGGCGCAGTTGAGCGGCGCCAGGACCGACGCTACCAAGGATGACGGCGTGATCACCCACCGCACGCGCGGGGGGCGTCGCCCCCGCACACAGGTGTCAGGTTCAAGCCCGCTCGTACGCGGGCGCCTCCTCCTGCCCCTCCACCGTGTCCGCCGTCGTATCCGCCATCGACTCCTCCGTCGGCGCGGGGCCCTTCGCCGGGCGCATCACCAGGGTCAGCCCGGCCAGGGCGGCGAACAGCACGGCCGCGATCAGCCCGTTGACGTGCAGTGCCGCCGTGAACGCCGAGCGCGCGCCGTGCAGCAGTTCGGCGCCCTGCCCGGCGGGCAGGTGCCGGGCCGCCTCGACCGCGGCCGCCAGCGAGTCGGAGCCGCCGCCGGTACGGCCGCGGTAGACCGCCGCCGCGACGGTACCGAGCAGGGCGAAGCCGAGCGAGCCACCGAAGTAGTTGCCGGTCTCCGACATCGAGGCCGCCGAGCCCGCCCGCTCCGGCGGCACCGAACCGAGGACCAGTCCGGTGCCCAGCGCGAACAGCGGCCCGGTGCCCAGCGCCAGCACCGCGATGCCGGTCGTCACCAGCGGCAGCGAGCCCTCGTCCTGGCCCGTGGCGACCAGCAGCAGGGCACCCGCCGCGGACAGCGCCAGCCCGCCCGCGATCGCGGTGGCCCGCTCCACCCGGCCGGTCAGCCGCGGCGCGGCCATGGTGCCGACCGCCACCGCCAGGCCCATCGGGGCGAACAGGAGGGCGGAGGCGAACGGCGAGTGGCCCAGCACGCTCTGCAGGTACTGGGTCACCAGCAGGCCGGTGCCGGCCATCGCGGCCCCGGCCAGCACCAGCGAGACCAGTACGGCCGTGAGCGGACGGCTGCGCAGCAGGAGCAGGTCCAACAGCGGCCGCTCCGAGCGCAGTTGCCGCCGAACGAAGACGTACCCGACGCCGGTGCCCGCCAGCAGGGCCGCCACCGGGACCAGCGGCGCGCCCCCGACCGGCAACTGCTTGATGCCGTACAGCACCAGCAGCACCGCCACCAGCGACAGCCCGACCCCGGCCGGGTCCAGCCGCCCGGCCGTCCCGCCGCGGAACTCCGGCAGCACGGCGGGCCCGGCCGCCAGCAGCAGCGCCATGGCCGGGACGGCGGCCAGGAACACCGACCCCCACCAGAAGTGCTGGAGCAGGAGCCCGGCCAGCACCGGCCCCAGCGCCCCGCCCGCGAACTGGCAGGTCGCCCAGACGGCGACGGCCCGGCCGCGCTCGCGCTCGTCCCGGAACATGTTGGTGATCAGCGCGAGCGTGGACGGCGCCAGCGTCGCCCCGGCGACGCCCAGCAGGGCCCGCACGACGATCAGCATCAGCGGGTCGACCGCGAAGGCGGCGACCACCGACAGCACCCCGAAGGCCGCCGCGCCGCCGAGCAGGAGGCGCCGGCGGCCGATCCGGTCGCCCAGCGTGCCCATGGTGATGACCAGCCCGGCCACCATCAGCCCGTAGCCGTCGCTGATCCACAGCTGTTGGACGCCGGAGGCGCCCAGGTCGGCGCTCAGCCTCGGGAGGGCGAGCAGCAGCGCCGTCATGTCCATCGCGACCACCAGGGTCGGCAGCATCAGCAGGGCCAGTCCCAGCCGTGCCCGGTTCACTCTCATCCCGGCGACTCCTCCGCCTCGGAAACGTTCCGCCGGGCGGTCGGAGCGGCCGCCGGATTCTTGACACCGGGTCCTCGGCGGCGGTGAACGGTGCGACGGGAGGGAAGTCGTGGGAGATTTCTCCGGCGGGGATGTCAAGACGTCGGCGCCGGCTCCGACCGTACGGTCGAGGGGCCCGACCGGGGCCCGACCACGGACGTGGAGTACGCCATGAAGTTCCTGATCAGCCTGCACATCAACCCCGCCGTGCTGGACGCGCTGACCGACGACGAGAAGGCGGCGATCGGCGCCGGGCACGGAAAGTTCATCGAGGCGCTGAAGTCCTCCGGCGAACTGATCGTCACCCAGGCGCTGGTCGACCCGTCCCAGGCCGCCGTCGTCACGGTGCGCGACGGCCAGCCGGCGGTCACCGACGGCCCCTTCCTGGAGGCCAAGGAGTTCCTGGGCGGCTTCTACCTGGTCGACTGCGAGGACAAGGAGCGGGCGATCGAGCTCGCCGCGCAGATCCCGGACGCCGCGATCGACGGGCTGGGCGTCGAGGTGCGCCAGGTGATGTTCTCCGACGGACACTTGGAGGCATGACAGCACCGGACTTCGAGGGCCTGCTGCGCGACCTCACGCCGCAGGTCCTCGGCACCTTGGTACGACGGCACGGCCGCTTCGAGGGCTGCGAGGACGCCGTGCAGGAGGCCGTCCTGGCCGCGAGCGTGCAGTGGCCCGAGGAGGGCGTGCCGGACAACCCGCGCGGCTGGCTGGTCACGGTCGCCGCCCGGCGGCTGGTCGACCAGATCCGCAGCGACCACGCCCGCCGCGAGCGCGAGACCGCGACCACGGCCGCCGAGGTGGTGCCCGAGGAGGTGCCGGACACCGACGACACCCTGCTGCTGCTCTTCCTCTGCTGCCATCCGTCGCTCACCGCCGCCTCCCAGACCGCGCTCACCCTGCGCGCGGTCGGCGGACTGACCACGGCCGAGATCGCCCGGGCCTTCCTGGTGCCGGAGGCCACCATGGCGGCCCGGATCAGCCGGGCCAAACAGCGGATCCGGGCGGCCGGCAGCTCCTTCGCCCTGCCCGAGGGCGCCGAGCGGGAGGAGCGGCTGCGGGTCGTCCTGCACGTGCTCTACCTGATCTTCAACGAGGGCTACACCGCCTCCTCGGGCAGCGAACTGCACCGCGCCGATCTCGCCCAGGAGGCGATCCGGCTGGCCCGGATGGTGCACGCCCAGCTGCCCGAGGACGGCGAGGTGACCGGTCTGCTCTCCCTGATGCTGCTCACCCACGCGCGCCGGGCGGCCAGGACGACGGCAGCGGGCGACCTGGTGCCACTGGCCGAACAGGACCGCAGCACCTGGGAGCGCGATCTGCTCGACGAGGGCACCGCGCTGGCCAAGGCCGCCCTGGCCGGCCCCGAGCTGGGCCCGTACCAGCTCCAGGCCGCCATCGCCGCCACCCACGCCGACGCCGCCACCGCCGAGGAGACCGACTGGGCGCAGGTGCACGCCCTCTACCTGATCCTGGAACGGATCGCCCCCAACCCGATGGTCACCCTCAACCGGGCCGTCGCCCTCGCCGAGCGGGACGGCCCGAAGGCCGGGCTCGCCCTGCTCGCCACCCTGGACGGGGACCAGCGGATGGCCGGCCACCACCGGCTGCTCTCCGTCCGGGCGCACCTGCTGGAACGGTCCGGCGACCGGGCGGGCGCGTACGACCACTACCGCCGTGCGGCGAAGGCCACGGCGAGCCTGGCGGAACAGCGGTTCCTGGAGACGCGGGCCCGACGACTACAGGCGTAGTCACAACGGCCGCGGTAATTACGCGCGCAGTGACGACAGCTGCAGTAACTACAGGCGTAGTCGAACCCTCCGCTCATCCCAGTCCGAGCGCCGCACGGTACCAGGGCGCCGCCCCCGCCAGACGGACCAGCGGCCCCGGGCCGGGCGGGCAGGCGGCCAGCCGCCAGACGTCGTCGCTGCGGTACCAGTGGTCCCGGGCGATCATCGCCAACTGACGCTCGGAGACCGTCCCCGGCCTCGCCGCGAGCAGTCGGCGGCACTCCTTCCAGGACAGCGCCGGGCCGTCCAGGGCCGGCAGCAGGCCGAGCCCGGCCAGCGCGTCGAGCAGGTCACCGCTGCGGACCGGCTCCGGGTGGGCCGCGTGGTGGACACCCGCCACCGGCGCCGGCGCGTCCAGGGCGAGCGCGGTGATCAGCCGGGCCAGGTCCGTGCGGTCCACCAGGGAGATCCGTACGTCACCGCCCGCCCAACGGCCCGGCACCCTCCGCGCCAGCTCGGCCAGGCCGGGCACCACCCAGCGGTCGCCCGCCCCGGTGACCAGCGCGGGCCGCAGCACCACGGCACCCGCCGCCAGGGCGTGGCCCTCGCCGAGCAGCCTGGTGCGGCTGGCCTCGGACAGCGGCGCGGCGGACACCTCGTCGACGCCGACGCCCGTGTGCGGGCCCTCGCCGTACACCGCCGTCGTCGACAGGTGGACGATCCGGTCGGTCCCGGCCCGGGCGGCCGCCGCCATCACCGCCGCCGTCCCCCGGTCGTTGACGGCCGCGCACTCCTCGGCGCCACCGCCGACCAGGGAGGCGAGGTGGAGCAGCACTCCGGCGCCCGAGCAGAGCTCGGTCAGCGCCGACCGGTCGGCGAGGTCTCCGCGCACCCAGGCGGTGTGCCCGTCCGCGACGGGCTCCCCGCGCACCAGCGCCCGGACCGGGACCCCGCGCGCCGCGAGCGCCGCCCGTACGGCCGAGCCGATGAAGCCGGTCGCCCCGGTGAGCGCGACCGTGGTCCACGCCCCGGCCCCTTGCGACGCCGCCGCCATGGCTGACTCCTCCCTGCCGACCGGCCGGTCAGTCTAGCCGCGGCGCCGACCGTGGCGCCGCACGCCGGGGAGCCGCTCGCACGGAGCCCGCACCGAGTCCGGACGGGGCCGGTACGGCGCCCGTACGGAGGGGGCGGCGGTACGGCCGAGGTAAGGCCCACCTAGGCTGTATGCCAAGCAAAACGGGCGAACCGGACCCCCAGCGGGGACCACGAGGACGGAAAGCGGGACCCGCCGATGGGCGACGGAATGTCAGGAATGCACCACCACGGCGGGATGACCCGACTAGACCCGTTCAGCCTCTCCCACGCGTGGACCTGGTCCCCGGACTGGGTGTTCCTGCTCGGCGGCCTGGTCGCCCTGGCGCTGTACCTGGTCGGTGTGGTCCGGCTGTACCGGCGCGGCGACCGCTGGCCGGCCGGCCGGGTCGTCGGCTGGGTCGCGGGCGTCGCCAGCATGCTGCTGGTCACCTGCAGCGGCCTGAACGACTACGGCATGGTGCTGTTCAGCGCCCACATGATCCAGCACATGGTGCTGTCCATGCTGACGCCGATCCTGCTGCTGCTCGGCGCCCCGATCACGCTCGCGCTGCGGGCCCTGCGCCCGGCGGGCAAGGGGCGGCCGCGCGGGCCGCGCGAGCTGCTGGTGGCGCTGCTGCACAGCCGGTACGTCCGGGTGGTGTCGCACCCGGCGTTCACCATCCCGCTGTTCATCGCGAGCCTGTACGGGGTCTACTTCACCCCGGTGTTCGACGTCCTGATGCAGTACCGCCTCGGGCACATCTTCATGATGGTCCACTTCCTCATGACCGGTCTGGCCTTCTTCTGGCCGATCATGGGCGTGGACCCGGGCCCGCACCGCCCCGGGCACGTGATGCGGATCATCGAGCTGTTCATGGGGATGCCGTTCCACGCCTTCTTCGGCGTGGCGGTGATGATGGCCGGCCACCCGCTGGTCTCCACCTTCACCGTCCAGAGCGCACCGCCCGGGACGGACCTGCTGGAGGACCAGAAGCTGGCCGGCGGCATCACCTGGGCGTTCGGGGAGATCCCGACCGCGATCGTGCTGATCGCGCTGGTCTACCAGTGGATGGGCTCCGAGCGGCGGCAGGCCCGGCGCCGCGACCGCGCCGAGGAGCGCAGCGGCGACGCCGAGCTGGAGGCGTACAACGCCTACCTGGCCTCGCTCCACAAGGGCGGCGGACGACGCCCGGCGACCCCCACCGCGTCCACCGCCCCGGCCGCCCCCGCGACCCCGGCGGCCGACGCCGGCTGAGCCCCGCCCCCGCGCCCGAAGCGTCCCGGAACATCCGCCCCCGGAACCCCGGCCCCCTCTGGAGCCCACGTCCTCCCCCGAGGACGTGGGCTCCGTCATACCGCCCTCCCCCGCGTTCCGGAACGGTGTTCCCACCGGCCGCGTTCGACGGGTATGCCCGCCCTGTTCCCGCCCGCCGTCCTGCTCGGCGGGTACGTCCTGCTCTGGCTGCTCGGCTTCCTCGCCTGCGCGCTGCACCAGAGCCGCCGCCCGGTGGCCGTCGGCGCCGACTACCTGGTGGTCCTGGGCGCCGCGCTGGACGGCTGCGAGCCCGCTCCGATCCTGGCGGCCCGGCTGGACGCCGCGTTGGAGCACCTCGCCGCCGAGGAGGCCGCCGGGCACGCCCCGCTGCTGCTGGTGACCGGCGGCAAGGGCCCGCACGAGGAGTGCACCGAGGCCGGCGCGATGGCCCGCTACCTGATCGCCCGGGGCGTCCCGGCCGAGCGGATCCGGCGCGAGGAGCGGGCCGTGAACACCGCCGAGAACCTGCGCTTCAGCGCTGCCCTGATGGCCGCCGAGCGCCCCGGCTACCGCTGCACCGTCGTCACCAGCGGCTTCCACACCGTCCGCTCCGCCCTGGCCGCCCGCCGGGCCGGCGCCCCCGGCCGGGTGCTCGGCGCGGACGGGCCGCTCGCGCACGGCCCGTACCAGCTGCTGCGCGAGGCGGTCGGCACGGCCCTCGCGGTGCCGCGCGTCAACGGCGCCGCACTCCTGTTGCTGACCGGCACCGGGGTGGTGCTGGGACTGGCCTGAACGGGCCGTTGGATCATGGCGCCCGGTCCGTCGGCATGAGGACGGAGACCGGGCGCCCACGCAAGACGCCCGACTGGGATACCCCAGCCGAGCGTCTACGTGATCTACTCACCACCTAAAACCAAGTGGTGTTGCGACGACCCCTGGAATCCAAGCCCAGGACGGGGGCCTCCCGGTGCTTCAACCCGCCCGGTGTCAGGCCAGGTTGGCGATCGCCTCGTTGAAGGTCTTCGACGGGCGCATCACGGCCGCGGCCTTGGCCGGGTCCGGCTGGTAGTAGCCACCGAGGTCGACGGCCGAGCCCTGGACGGCGATCAGCTCGTCCACGATGGTCTTCTCCTGCTCGGTCAGCGCCTTGGCCAGGCCGTCGAAGGCCTGGGCCAGCTCGGCGTCGGCGGTCTGCTTGGCCAGCTCCTGGGCCCAGTACATGGCCAGGTAGAAGTGGCTGCCGCGGTTGTCGATGCCGCCGAGGCGGCGGCTCGGCGACTTGTCCTCGTTGAGGAAGGTGCCGGTGGCGCGGTCCAGGGTGTCGGCCAGCACCTTGGCGCGGGCGTTGCCGGTGGTGGTGGCCAGGTGCTCGAAGCTGGCGGCCAGCGCGAAGAACTCGCCCAGGCTGTCCCAGCGCAGGTAGTTCTCCTTGACGAGCTGCTGGACGTGCTTCGGGGCGGAGCCGCCGGCGCCGGTCTCGAACAGGCCGCCGCCGGCCATCAGCGGGACGACCGACAGCATCTTGGCGCTGGTGCCCAGCTCCAGGATCGGGAACAGGTCGGTCAGGTAGTCGCGCAGCACGTTGCCGGTCACCGAGATGGTGTTCTCGCCGCGGCGGATGCGCTCCAGCGAGAACTTGGTGGCCTCGACCGGGGACTTGATCTCGATCTGCAGGCCGGTCGTGTCGTGCTGCGGGAGGTAGGTCTTGACCTTCTCGATCAGCACGGCGTCGTGGGCGCGGTTCTCGTCCAGCCAGAACACCGCCGGGTCGCCGGTGGCGCGGGCGCGGGTGACGGCCAGCTTGACCCAGTCCTGGATCGGCAGGTCCTTGGTCTGGCAGGCGCGGAAGATGTCGCCCGGCTGAACGGCCTGCTCCAGCACCACGTTGCCCTCGGCGTCGACCAGGCGGACGGTGCCGGCCGCCTCGATCTCGAAGGTCTTGTCGTGGGAGCCGTACTCCTCGGCCTTCTGGGCCATCAGGCCGACGTTCGGGACCGAGCCGATGGTGGCCGGGTCCAGGGCGCCGTTGGCGCGGCAGTCGTCGATGACGGCCTGGTACACGCCGGAGTAGCTGTGGTCCGGCAGGACGGCGAGGGTGTCGGCCTCCTGGCCGTCCGGGCCCCACATGTGGCCGGAGGTGCGGATCATGGCCGGCATCGAGGCGTCGACGATGACGTCGCTCGGCACGTGCAGGTTGGTGATGCCCTTGTCGGAGTCGACCATGGCCAGGGCCGGGCCCTCGGCCAGCTCGGCGTCGAAGGAGG
>CBJMI02800__coassemble_690_pt1 | contig 15839 bp, 10 predicted proteins | sample CBJMI02800__metabat2_low_PE_003 | metagenome-assembled genome bin CBJMI02800
GCAGCCACTACAAACGCCGAGGCCACACCCCATAACTGCGGTTGCAGTACTAGGCACGGACCGTGCAGCGCCGCGAGGCCGGGCGGACCGGGGAGGACACCGCCGAATTCCCGGCCCGCCCGGCCCGCCACCCGAAGGGAGCAGCACTTCCTGTGGCATGGATCACGATCGCGCATAAGAACTGACGCTCCGTCATTTCGACTGACGGTTCGTCACTCTGATTCCACCTGGGACCAGTTGTCGACTGACGTCAAGTCAGATTCAGTCACTCCCGCTCGAGTTGGGCCGAGTGTCAGCTCCTGCCGACCCGGAAAGCCGGGGCTACCATCGGTCGGGTTGTCCGCTCCGGCCCCGGAGTGGGGTCTCCCGTCAGGCGAGTGCTCCCACCGCCCCAAGGGCCGGACATCGGTCGGAACGGGGCGAGGACGAGGAGCGCACGGGCTGCCATGACCGCTGAACCGAGCCACCCGAAGCAGTACGCCACACCACCGCGGCCCGCGCCGGAACAGGCCTCCCCGGAACGACCCGCACCCCTACGGACCGCGACGCCGCAGGCCCTGTTCCCCGGCCGCCCCGCCGCCGCCCCGCGCACCCTGGTCGACGTGCTGGACGCCACCGTGCGCGCCCACCCCGACGAGCCCGCCCTGGACGACGGCCGCACGGTGCTCAGCTACCGCGCCCTGGCCGCCGAGGTCGAGCAGCTGCGCCGCCGGCTGACCGCCGCCGGGATCGGCCCGGGCGACCGGGTCGGTGTCCGGGTCCCGTCGGGCACCAACGACCTGTACGTCTCGATCCTCGCCGTGCTCGCCGCCGGCGCCGCCTACGTGCCGGTGGACGCCGAGGACCCGGACGAGCGGGCCCAGCTGGTCTTCGGCGAGGCCGCCGTGGCCGCCGTGCTCGGCGCCGGGCGCGCCCTGAGCACCACCACCACGCGTCCGCCCTTGAGCGGGCGCCGCCCCACCCCGGCCGACGACGCCTGGATCATCTTCACCTCCGGCTCGACCGGCAGGCCCAAGGGCGTCGCCGTCACCCACCGCAACGCCGCCGCCTTCGTCGACGCCGAGGCCGCGCTCTTCCTCCAGGAGGAGCCGATCGGGCCCGGTGACCGGGTGATGGCCGGACTGTCGGTCGCCTTCGACGCCTCCTGCGAGGAGATGTGGCTGGCCTGGCGGCACGGCGCCTGCCTGGTGCCCGTCCCCCGGTCCCAGGTGCGCAGCGGCGCCGACCTCGGCCCCTGGCTGGCCGAGCAGGAGATCACCGTGGTCTCCACCGTCCCGACCCTGGCCGCGCTGTGGCCCGCAGAGGCGCTGAACGAGGTCCGGCTGCTGGTCTTCGGCGGCGAGGCCTGCCCGCCCGAGCTGGTGCAGCGCCTGGTCACCGAGGGCCGCGAGGTGTGGAACACCTACGGCCCGACCGAGGCCACCGTGGTGGCCTGCGCCGCCCTGTTGACCGGCGAGAGCCCGGTCCGGATCGGCCTGCCGCTGGACGGCTGGGACCTCGCCGTGGTGGACGGGGCCGGGCAGCCGGTCACCCCCGGCGGCACCGGGCAGCTGGTGATCGGCGGGGTCGGTCTGGCCCGTTACCTCGACCCGGAGAAGGACGCCGAGAAGTACGCGCCGTTGCCCTCGCTGGGCTGGGAGCGCGCCTACCGCAGCGGCGACCTGGTCCAGGCCGACCCGGCCGGCCTGCTGTTCCTCGGCCGCACCGACGAGCAGATCAAGCTCGGCGGCCGCCGGATCGAACTCGGCGAGGTGGACGCCGCCCTGCAGGCGCTGCCCGGGGTGACGGGCGCGGCCGCCGCGGTGCGGACCGCGCGCGGCGGCAACCAGCTGCTGGTCGGCTACCTGGTGGTCCAGGACGGCTTCGACCGCGAGCAGGCCGTCGAACGGCTGCGCGCCGAACTGCCCGCCGCCCTGGTGCCGCTGCTCGCCCCGGTCGACACCCTGCCCACCCGCACCTCCGGCAAGGTCGACCGCAACGCCCTGCCCTGGCCGCTGCCCGAACTGGAGACCGCCGGGCCGGGCGAGCAGCTGTACGGCACCGAGGCCTGGCTCGCCGAGCAGTGGGCCGAGATCCTCGGCGTGCAGGTGAGCGGCGCGCGCGACGACTTCTTCGCGATCGGCGGCAGCAGCCTGGCCGCAGCCCGGCTGACCACCTTGCTGCGCACCCGCTACCCGAGCGCGGCCGTGCTGGACGTCTACCAGCACCCGACGCTGCGCAAGCTCGCCCGCCACCTGGAACGCGGCGCCGCCGAGGGTGGCGAGGCCCGTACCGTCGCCCTGGTGCCGACCCGGGCCAAGCTGCTCCAACTGCTCCTGCTGATCCCGCTGTTCACCGTGGTCGGCCTGCGCTGGACGGTGGCCCTGCTGGCCGCCGGGAACCTGCTCTCCCACGTCGGCGACTACCCGTGGACGCCCACCGCCTCCTGGTGGGCGGTCGGCGCGGGCGCGCTCCTGCTGTACAGCTCGCCGGGCCGGCTCGCGATCGGCGCCGGTGGTGCCCGGCTGCTGCTGCGCGGCCTGCGCCCGGGCAGCTACCCGCGCGGCGGGGCCGTGCACCTGCGGCTGTGGGCGGCCGAGCGGCTCGCCGAGCTGAGCGGCGCGACCGGGCTGTCCGGCGCCTGGCTGGTCCCCTACGCCCGGGTGCTGGGCGTCAAGGTCGCCCGCGAGGTGGACCTGCACTCGCTGCCCCCGGTCACCGGGATGCTCAGGCTGGGCCGGGGCTGCGCCGTCGAGGCCGAGGTCGACCTGTCCGGCTACTGGCTGGACGGCGACCGGCTGGAGGTCGGCCAGATCAGGGTCGGTGCCGACGCGGTGGTCGGCACCCGTTCGACGCTGCTGCCCGGTGCCCGGGTCGGCAAGCGCGCGCAGGTGCTGCCCGGCTCCAGCGTCACCGGCCAGGTGCCGACCGGCCAGCGCTGGGGCGGCGCGCCCGCCGTCAAGCTGGGCCGGGCCGAGTGGTCCTGGCCCAAGGAGCCGCCGGTCCGCCGGCCCGTCTGGGCCGCGCTGTACGGCGTCGGTGACGCCCTGGTAGGCCTGCTGCCGGTGCTGCCCGCCGCGGCCGCCCTCGCCGTGCTCTCCCGGTTCGTCGACCGGGGCGCGGAACTCGGTCCGGCCCTCGGCGGCGCCCTGCTCGGGCTGCTGCCCGCCACCCTGGTGTTCGGCGCACTGTACGCGGCGCAGCTGGTGGTGCTGGTCCGGCTGCTGAGCACCGGACTGGTGCCCGGCGTGCACCCGCTGCACGGCCGGGTCAGCTGGCAGGCGTGGACGGTCAGCCAGCTGATGGACCGGGCCCGCGAGGTGCTGTTCCCGCTGTACGCCGGACTGGTCACCCCGCTGTGGCTGCGGGCGCTGGGGATGCGGGTCGGCCGGGGCGCCGAGGTGTCCACGGTGCTGGCGCTGCCCAGCCTGACCACCGTCGGGGACGGCGCGTTCCTGGCCGACGACACCCTGATCGCGCCGTACGAGCTGGGCGGCGGCTGGATGCGCCTGGGCGAGGCGAAGGTCGGCGACCGGGCGTTCCTCGGCAACTCGGGGATGACCGCGCCGGGCCGTTCGGTGCCCAAACGGGGCCTGGTGGGCGTGCTCTCGGCGACGCCGGCGAAGGCGAAGAAGGGCGGGTCGTACCTGGGCATGCCGCCGGTGCGGTTGCCGCGCGCGGCGGACCGGGCGGACCAGAGCCTGACCTACGAGCCGCCGGCCCGGCTGCGGTGGGCGCGCGGGCTGGTCGAACTGGCGCGGCTGCTGCCGGTGCTGGCCTCGGGGGCGCTGGGCCTGGCGACGGTGGCGGCGCTGTCCTGGCTGGCGGCGGGCTCCACCGTGCTGGCCGCGCTGCTCTCCGGACCGGTGCTGCTGGCGGCGGGCGGTGTGGCCTGCCTGGTCGCGGTGGCCGCGAAGTGGCTGCTGGTCGGGCGCTTCCGGGCGGTGGAGCACCCGCTGTGGAGCGGTTTCGTGTGGCGCAACGAGCTCGCCGACACCTTCGTGGAGGTGCTGGCGGTGCCCTGGCTGGTCGGTGCGGTGCCGGGCACCCCGCTGCTGAACCTGTGGCTGCGGGCGCTCGGAGCCAAGGTCGGGCACGGCGTGTGGTGCGAGAGCTACTGGCTGCCGGAGGCGGACCTGGTCACCCTCGGGGACGGGGTCAGCGTCAACCGCGGCTGCGTGGTGCAGACGCACCTCTTCCACGACCGGATCATGCGGATGGATACTGTGGTCCTCCGTGAGGGCGCCACCCTGGGCCCGGGCGGGATCGTGCTGCCCGGCAGCACGGTGGGCGCGCGCAGCACGCTGGGCCCGGCCTCGCTGGTGATGCGCGCCGAGTCCGTCCCAGCGGACACCCGGTGGCTGGGCAACCCCATCGAGGCCTGGCAGACCACGTCGTGACCACCCCTCCCCCGGCCGCCCCTCCGACCGACCTCCCCGACAGGAACGCGGACATCCGTTCGGATACGACCACCCACCCGCCCACGACTCCCCGTCCCGGCCCGCAGGAAGCGCCCGCCCCCGTGAAGCCCCACCACTCCCCGCCGGCCGCCGGCGGTCCGGACCCGTACTTCCCGAACAGCGGTGACCACCGCTACCGGGTGCACCGCTACGAACTCGCCCTGGACTACCGGCCCGGGCCCAACCGGCTGGCCGCCTCGGCCCGGCTGAGCGCGGTGGCGAACGCGGCGCTGGCCGAGTTCGCGCTCGACCTGGCCGAGTTCCGGATCGGGCGGGTGCTGGTCGACGGCAGGGCCGCCCGCTACACCCACCGCGGCGGCAAGCTGCGGGTACGCCCGGCGAAGGCGCTCGCGGCGGGTGCGGCCTTCACCGTCGAGGTGCACTACACCGGCAACCCCCGGCCGGTGCGCAGCCCGTGGGGCGGGCTGGGCTGGGAGGAGCTGACCGAGGGCGCGCTGGTGGCCAGTCAGCCGGTCGGCGCGCCGTCCTGGTTCCCGTGCAACGACCGGCCCGCGGACAAGGCGACGTACCAGGTGGCGGTGACCACGCCGTCCCCGTTCACGGTGCTGTCCGGCGGGCGGCTGCTCACCCGGACCACCCGCGCCTCCAGCACCACCTGGGTGTACGAGCAGAGCGCGCCGACCTCGTCGTACCTGGTGACGGTCTCGATCGGGCACTACCGGCCGGTGCCGCTGACCGCCCGCCCCACCACGCCCCGGGCCGGTTCCGTACCGCAGACCGGGTACGTCCCGCAGCGGCTGGCCGAGGCTTTCGCCCGGGACTTCGCCCGTCAGCCGGAGATGATGGCGTACTTCACCGAGGCCTTCGGGCCGTACCCGTTCGGCGAGTACGCGGTGGTGGTCGCGGACGAGGAACTGGACGTCCCGGTGGAGGCGCAGGGCGTGGCCACGTTCGGCACCAACCACCTCGGCGGCGGCTGGGAGCGCGAACGGCTGATCGCGCACGAGCTGGCCCACCAGTGGTTCGGCAACAGCGTCACCATCGCCGACTGGCGGCACATCTGGCTCAACGAGGGCTTCGCCAAGTACGCGGAGTGGCTCTGGTCCGAGCACATCGGCGGCCCCGGCGCGGCCGTGCACGCCGCCGCCGCGCACCGGCTGCTGGCCGGTCTGCCGCAGGACCTCCGGCTCGGTGACCCGGGCCGCAAGCTGATGTTCGACGACCGGCTGTACCAGCGCGGCGGCCTCGCGGTGCACGCGCTGCGACGGGCACTCGGCGAGGACGCGTTCTTCGCGATGCTGCGGGACTGGGCGGGCGTCCACCGGCACGGCGTGGTCGCCACCTCCGACCTGCTCGCGCATGCCTCCCGGTACACCGCCACCCCGCTCGGCCCGCTGTTCGAGGCGTGGTTGGAGCGGCCGGAGCTGCCGCCACTGACGGGCTGACCGGTAGGTTCGCGCCGGTCCGCGGCGCGGCTGGGCTACTGTCCGTCCATGCCGATGAGTTCAGACGACCAGATGACCGAGCAGCCCGGCCACCTGCTGCCCACCACCCGCCGTGCCCTGCTGCACCGCGTCGCCGTCACCCAGGCCGAGGGCCGTACCCCCTCGCTGGTGGCCGGGGTGGTACGGGAGGGCCGGCTGGTCTGGAGCGGTGCCCGCAGCATGATCGACGGGCACGCGCCGGATGCGGACGTCCAGTACCGGATCGGCTCGCTCACCAAGACCTTCGTCGCGGTGCTGGTGCTCCGGCTGCGCGACGAGGGCCTGCTCGACCTCGCCGACCCGCTGGGCCGCCACCTGCCCGGCACCCCCGCCGACGACGTCGCCGTCGCCCAACTGCTCGCCCACTCCGGCGGGCTCGCCGCCGAGACGCCCGCGCCCTGGTGGGAGCGGACGGACGGCGCCCTGCGGCCCGAACTCGGCGACCTGCTGGAGGAGGAGAGCCCGCTCAAGCACCCGGCCGGCCGGTGCCACCACTACTCCAACCCCGGCTACGCGCTGCTCGGCGCGCTGGTCGAGAAGGTGCGCGGCGAACCCTGGGGCGAGGTGCTGCGCCGCGAGGTGCTGACCCCGCTCGGCCTGGACCGCACCACCCTGCTGCCCGAGCACCCGCACGCCGGGGGCTTCGCCGTCCACCCCTGGGCCGACGTCATGCTGCCCGAACCCCCCACCGACACCGGCCTGATGGCCCCAGCCGGTCAACTCTGGTCCACCGGCGCCGACCTGGCCCGCTGGGCGGCCTTCCTCGCCGTCGGCGACGACAAGGTGCTGAGCGCCGAGACCCTCGCCGAGATGAGCCGCCCGGCCATCGGCCCGGCGGACGCCGACTGGACCTCCGGCTACGGCCTCGGCCTCCAACTGCGCCGACACGAGGGCCGGCTGCTGTACGGCCACACCGGCTCGATGCCCGGCTTCACCGCCGGGCTGTGGGTCAGCGCCGAGGACGGCCTGGCCGCCTTCGCCCTCTCCAACGCCACCAGCGGCGCCAACACCGCCCTGCTGGCCGCCCAGTTGATCGGCATCACGGCCGCCCACGAGCCCCGGCTGCCCGCCCCCTGGCGCCCGCTCACCGAGGTCGACCAGGAGCTCCTCGCGCTCACCGGCCCCTGGTACTGGGGCGCCGCGCCCAACGTCCTGCGGCTGCACGGCGCCGGCGTCCTGGAGTTGACCCCGGACGCCGGCGGCCACCGGGGCTCCCGTTTCCGGCCCCAGCCGGACGGCAGCTGGCTCGGCCTGGACAACTACTACGCGGGCGAGACGCTGCGGGTGGTGCGGCACGCCGACGGGACGGTCAGCCACCTGGACGTCGGCTCCTTCGTCTACACCCGCGAGCCGTACGGACCGGCCGGCGCCGTTCCCGGGGGTGTCGACCCGCAGGGCTGGCAGGCTTTCTGAGCCCCGCGCCGCGGTGTGCGGGGGCGCGTGAGGCAGGTGTGCGCCCCCGTTGTCCACCCCGCTCGAACGACCGCCCGGTGCCGGGCAGATGACCACCAGGCTGCGCCAGGTCCCATTCAACAGGTGCACATCTGCGCTCCGCCGGGCCGCAACGTGAATGCCAACCGGCTTGGAGACACATACGGGGACCGGTTCGCATCCATGCCCGACTCCTGCGGACCGGGACGGTGCCCTGGCGATCCACGGCACCGCCGATCGTGCTGCCCTGGAGGGTCCGCCATGACCACCGTCCCCACGTACGCTCCGTCCGCAGTCGCCCCCACCCACGACGCCCCGGCGGTCCCCGCCCCCCGCCACCAGTCGGCCCCGGCCGCCGCCTACACCGTCTCCCTCGCCCGCGACGAGGACGACGTGCGCGCCGCGCAGCGGCTGCGCCACCAGGTCTTCGCCGCCGAACTCGGCGCCGATCTGCACAGCCCGGTCACCGGACTCGACATCGACCCGTTCGACGAGCACTGCGACCACCTGCTGGTCCGGGAGGGCGAGGGCGGCACCGTCGTCGGCACCTACCGGCTGCTGCGCCCCGAGGCCGCCCGCCGGGCCGGACGGCTGTACTCCGACGGTGAGTTCGACCTGTCCGCGCTGTCGCCGGTCCGGGCCGGCCTGGTCGAACTCGGCCGCTCCTGCATCCACCCCGACCACCGGGGCAACGGCGCGGTCATCAACCTGATGTGGGGCGGCATCGCGCGCTACCTCGCCGACACCGGCAACACCTGGGTCGGCGGCTGCTGCTCGATCGGCCTGGAGGACGGCGGCGGCACCGCCGCCCGGGTCTGGGACACCGTCAGCGCCCAGTACCTGGCCCCCGAGCAGTACCGGGTCACCCCCCACCGCCGCTGGGACGCCACCGGCGTGCCGCGTGCCGAGCGCGGCGCCCTGCCCGCCCTGCTCCGCGGCTACCTGCGGCTCGGCGCCTGGGTCTGCGGCGAGCCCGCGCACGACCCCGACTTCGACTGCGCCGACCTGTACGTACTGCTGTCACTGGAGCGCACCGACCCGCGCTACCTGCGGCACTTCCTGTCCGGAGCACCCACCCTGGGCGCCTCCTCATGAGCGTCTGGCTCCCGACCGCACCCTGCCGACCGGACACCTGCCTGGGCGAGCGCACGCCGGAGGTCTCGCAGCCCCGACGGGCGCTGCGGCTGACCGCCTGCCTGGTCGCGGCGCTCGTGGGTGTGCTGCTCAGCCTGCCGGTGCGGCTGCTGCCGTACGGCACCCGGGACCGGCTGATCCGGCTCTGGGCCCGGGTGCTGCTGCGCACCCTCGGGGTGACCGTCAACCTCGGGACGACCGGGACGACCGGGACGCCCGGGACCGCCGGGACGGCCCGAGCGGGCGGAGCCAGTGACGGCGGCGCGGCGGTCGGCGGCGCGGCGGTCGGCGCCGGGGCGGTCGGCGGCGGGGCAGTCGGCGCCGACGGGGCACTCGTGGTGGCCAATCACGTGTCCTGGCTGGACATCCCGCTGCTCGCCGCCGGGCGGCCGGGGCGCTCGCTGGCCAAGACCGAGGTCCGCAAGTGGCCGGTACTCGGGCCCCTGGTCGCCTGGGGCGGCACCGTGTTCCTGGACCGCGACCGGCTGCGCACGCTCCCGGACACCGTGGCGGCCGTGACCGAGGTGCTGCGCTCCGGGCACCCGGTGATCGTCTTCCCGGAGGGGTCGACCTGGTGCGGGCGGGAGAGCGGCCGGTTCCGGCCCGCACTGTTCCAGGCGGCGGTGGAGGCGGGCGCCTTCGTCCAGCCGGTGACGATCCGCTACCGGCTGGCGGACGGACGGCCGACCAGCGCACCCGCCTTCATCGGCGACGACGGGCTGCTCACCTCGCTCGCCCGGGTGGTCGCGGTGCGCGGGCTGGTCGCGGACGTCACCTTCCTGCCGCCGATCCCGCCACCCGGGCCGCAGCCCACCCGGGCGGGAGCCCGGCGGGAGTTGGCGCGGGCGGCACAGGCGGCGGTGGAGGGGATCCGCTGAGGCGGTCGTGTCCGGTCCACTCGCGCCGCCCGCCCGGCTCGGCTCGGCTCGGCTCCGTTCAGGCGGAACGGGCCCCGGCCGGTTCCTCCGTCCGTGCGTCGCCGAGGCCGGCCGCGGCGAGCGGACGGGCCCGGCCGAGCAGGACGGCGACCAGCACGGCGGTGACGGCGAGCGCCACCGAACCGCAGCGCAGCGCAGCGCGAGGTGGATGCCGTCGACGAAGGCGCCGTCCACCGCCTGCCGAACCGGCCCGGGCAGCGGGTGGGCGTGCTCGCCGTACATCGACAGTCCGCCGAGGCCGACGGCGCGGAGCAAGAGGCCGAGCACCATCAGCGGCCGGGGGCCGGTCCTCTGCGTCCTCTAGGCCTCCTTCGGCACCGCCTTCGGGCTGGACATCGGGATCTGATCGACAACCGACTGCCGCGCGGCCCCGGGGGGCGGGTAGGCTCACCCGGCAGCCCGCCCGAACGTCCACGGAGGAGTGTCCGATGCCCGAACCGTACCGCCACGACGAGCCGTACGCCCAGGGCCTGTTGGACGTCGGTGACGGGCAGCGGATCCACTGGAACACCTCCGGCGACCCGGCCGGGAAGCCGGCCGTGGTGGTGCACGGCGGCCCCGGCTCGGGCCACAACCCTGGCTCCCGGCGCTACTTCGACCCGCGGCGCTACCGCGTCGTGCAGTACGACCAGCGCGGCTGCGGGCGCAGCCTGCCGCACGCCGCCGACCCGTCGACCGGGCTGGAGCACAACACCACCGCACACCTGGTCGCCGACCTGGAGCGGCTGCGCGAGCACCTGGGCATCGACAAGTGGCTTCTCTACGGCGGTTCCTGGGGTTCCACGCTGATCCTGGCGTACGCCGAGGCCCACCCGGAGCGGGTCTCCGGGATCGTGATCTGCGGGGTGACCATGACGCGCCCGGAGGAGACCGAGTGGCTCTACCAGGGCGTCGGCCGCTTCCTGCCCGGCCCCTGGGAGGAGTTCCGCGACTTCCTGCCCGCAGCCGACCGGGACGGCGACGTGTTCGACCTGCTCACCGCCTACAGTCGACAACTCAACAGCCCCGAGGAGAGCGTCCGCCGGGCCGCCGCCCGAGCCTGGGCCACCTGGGAGGACGCGGTCATCTCGCACGAGGTGCTGGGCAAGCCGAACGCCTACTCCGACCGCCCGTCCGACGCCCTGATGGCCTTCACCCGGATCACGGCGCACTACTTCTCGCACCGGGCCTTCCTGGCGGACGGCCAACTGCTGCGCGACGCCGGGCGACTGGCCGGGATCCCGGGCGAGCTGATCCACGGCCGGCTCGACCTCGGCGGGCCGCTGCACACCCCATGGCAACTGGCCAAAGCCTGGCCGGACGCACGGCTGACGGTGATCGACGAGGCCGGACACACCGGCAGTCCGCGGATGGCGGAGGCCCTGCTCGCCGCCGTCGAACGCTTCGCCTGAGGAACGGAACGCCCTGGGGCTACCGGGCCGTTCTTGCAGATGATCTACAAGTCTTCTCCCCCTACGATACGACTCATGCTCGCTTATGCCCCAGCCGCCCTGTTCTTCCTGCTGTGCGGAATCGGGGTACTGCGCGACCGCCGCCGGTTCAGCAACGCCGTCCTGCTCGGCATCGCGGTCTCGCTCCTCGCCCTCGCCCTGCTCACCGAACTCCGCAGGGCGCCCACGCTGGTGGCGGAGCTCGCGGCGGTGGCGATCATCCTGTTGCCGACCATCGGAACGGTGGCCCTGGTCTGGTTCCTGCTCGCCAACGGCGTGACGATGATCCGCAAGGAGGGGCGACGCCCGGCCAATCTGCTCTCCCTACTCGCCGGACTGGGCATCATCGCCGTCATCGCGTTGCTCGTCGCCGCCATCGCCACCCGCTCACCGCGGCTCGGCATCCTGGCGGGCACCGCCGTGCTCGTGGTCGGCTACGTCTCCTTCCTGTTCGTCTGCTTCGTCGGTTACGCCTTCCTGTACGGTCGCCACCGGCCGCGAGGAGACGTGGACTTCGTCGTCGTCCTCGGCTCCGGCCTGATCGGCGGCGAGCGCGTCCCGCCGCTGCTGGCCAGCCGGCTCAACCGGGGCCGCGAGGTGTACGAGCAGCAGGCCGCGCGCGGCAATCCGCCGGTGCTGATCACCTCGGGCGGCCAGGGTCCGGACGAGAAGCTGCCGGAGTCCGACGCCATGGCCGCCTACCTGATCGAGCGCGGCTTCCCGGCCCAGCACATCGAGCGCGAGGACCGCTCGCGCACCACCGAGGAGAACCTGCTCTTCAGCAGGGCCATCATGGAGCGGGCCAAGCCCGACTACCGCTGCGTCGTGGTGACCAACAACTTCCACGCCTTCCGGGCCGCGCTGACCGCTCGCAAGACCGGGGTCAACGGGCACGTCTTCGGCTCGCCCACCGCCCGCTACTACTGGCCGAGCGCGACGATCCGCGAGTTCGCGGCGATCTTCCTCTCACACAAGCTGGTCAACTTCGGGATCTGCGGCCTCCTTGCGCTCTGTGGGGTGCTGGCGGCGCTCTGAGCGCCCCCGCCCCCGCTGGTTCTCGGGGTGTCCGGGGCGGCAGGCTGAGGGTTCGTCATGAGATCAACCTGCCCTGTTCGAACATCTCGCCCAAGCTCCTTCCGCCGCCCTCACCCCCGCGAACAGATCGTTCTCGACCGCACCGACTGCACCGGCTGTCGGGACCGGGTTGCCGGGCCCGGACACGAAGCTCCACGCCAGGTGGTAGTCCTCGGTCGGCCAGACCTCGCGCTCAATGTCCCGCGGGTGGGCCATGAACGCCACTCCGGGCTGGACCTGGGTGGCGTGCGCCAGCATCGCCGCGTCGCGTACGGCGAACTGCTCGGCGCACTCGATCCGGGTGGTGGTCGCGAGGGCGGGCGGGGTATCGGGCCAGCCGGCGAGCAGTTCGCCCATCTCCGAAGCGACTCCGCGCTCCGTCATGGCGTCGTGCAGCGTCTGGAACCAGACCCGGGAGAGCGCCAGGTGGTAGTAGAGCTTGGCCGCCTGCCACGGCTCACCCGCCTCGGGGTGGCGCTTCGGGTCGGCAGCCGCCTCGAAGGCCTCGACCGCGACCTTGTGGGTCATCACGTGGTCCGGGTGCGGGTATCCACCCGTCTCGTCGTAGGTGATCACGACGTGGGGACGGAACTCCCGGATCAGCGCGACCAGTGGTGCCGCCGCGACCTCCAACGGCTGGGCTGCGAAGCAGCCTTCCGGCAGCGGCTCCTCCGGGCCCGGCATCCCTGAGTCGACGAAGCCGAGGAACTGCTGCCGCACACCGAGGATTTCACGTGCGGCCTCCATCTCCTCGCGCCGGATCCGGGTGAGGTCGGCCCGGACCTCGGGCCGGTCCAGTGCCGGGTTGAGCACCGAGCCGCGCTCGCCACCCGTGCAGGTCGCGACCAGGACCTCCACGCCCTCGGCCGCGTACCGGGCGAGGGTGGCCGCGCCCTTGCTGGATTCGTCGTCGGGGTGGGCGTGCACGGTGAGCAGCCGCAGACCGCCGGAGTGCTTGGTGAACACGGGTACCTCCAGAGTGGAACAGGCCGAAAAGGTCGAACGGGAATGGGGGTGAGCCAGGACCGGCGGCCGGTCAGTCCGCCGTACGGGCGGAGCCCGGGTAGAGCATGGCCGGTGCGATCGAGAGCGCCGACAGTGCCAGCACCCACCAGAAGGTCGCGCCGAAGGCCGCCCCGGGATGGTCCGGGTGCCCCGCCTGGATCTGTCCGAGGACCAAGGTCAGCACCGCCGTACCGAGCGCCCCGCCGAGCCGGTTGAGAACGTTGACCGCACCTGCGGCCGCGGGTACCTGGGCCTTCTCGACGCTCGCGTACACGGCCGCCATCCCGGGGATCACGGTGATCCCCATGCCCACTCCGCGCAGCGCCAGCGAGCCGACGACCAGCCAGTCGGCCGGGCCGGACCCGTCACCGAGCTGGGTGAAGGCGAGGGTGCCGAGCAGCGAGCAGCCGATGCCGATCAGGATCAGCGGGCGCGGCGCGAAGCGGTCGGCTATTCGGCCGGACAGCAGCGAGGTGACCGCCGTTCCGAGCGCCTGGGGCGCCAGCAGCAGCCCGGCCGCCACCGCTCCGGTGTGCTCCACCTGCTGGTAGTAGAGCGGCACCAGGAACATCGAGCTGTACAGCACGGCTCCCTGCAGGAAGCTGTTCACCGTCGCCACCGCGAAGCCCCGCCGTGCGAACAACCGCAGGTCGATCAGCGGAGCCCGCTCGCCACGGCGCCCGACCCGCAGAGCGTGCGGCCCGTAGGCCGCCAGCAGCACCGTGCCCGCAGCGACCGCCACCGGGCCGGCCGCGCCGCCCCCGCCGGTAGTGGACAGTCCGTAGACCAGTGCCGTCAGGCCGGGCGACAGCAACAGCAGACCGGTCACGTCCAGTCGCGGCCGCGGGAGTTCGGACCGGGCTCCGGTCGGGAGCCAGCGGGCCGCCAGCAGCACGGTGAGCAGCCCCACCGGAACGTTCAGCAGGAACATCCAGCGCCAGCCCAGGTGCTCCAGCACCACCCCGCCGAGGATCGGCCCCAGCACCGGGGCCAGGCTGATCGGGAGCAGGAGGGTGCCCATCACCCGGCCTACCCGGGACGGGCCGGCCGCCTGCACCATGATCGTCTGCCCGAGCGGCTGGATCATGCCGCCACCGACGCCCTGGAGCACCCGGAAGGCGACCAGGCTGCCTGTCGACCAGGCCAGGCCGCACAGCGCGGATCCGAGCACGAACAGGACGACCGAGCCGAGCCAGGCCCGCCTGGCCCCCAACCGACCGGCCGCCCAGCCCGAGAGCGGCATGGTGAGCGATATCGCCAACAGGTACCCCGTAGCCACCCACTGCACCCCCACCATCGAGCTGTGCAGGTCGCGGGCGACCGAATCGATGCCGACGTTGACGATCGTGGTGTCCAGCAGGGCCAGGATCGGGCCCAGCGCGAGCACCACGCCCATCTTCCACAGGCCCGGCGGCAAGGGCTCGGACCGCACCGGCCGCACCCTGCCCGACCTGCCCTTCGTGGTGACCGACGTGGTCATGCACCCTCCCCTGGGTCGCTCCTCCGGCGGCCGCTCCGACCACCCGGGAAGAACTTAGGACCGACCCATCGATTAGGTCAAGCACAATTTCTGTGCTCGGCCCAGCAAGCTGCGCTAGGCTCGGGTCATGACCGACACCGGCACCGCCCCGAACCTGCGCGAACTCAACAAACGCCGCACCCGCGAGGCGATCTCGCACGCCGCGACCAGGCTCTTCATCGAGCGCGGCTTCGACCGCACGACCATCGCCGAGGTGGCGGCAGCCGCCGGGGTCGCCAAGATGACCGTCACCAACCACTTTCCGCGCAAGGAGGACCTCTTCTTCGACCTGCACGAGGAGATCGTCGACCGGCTCCCCCGCGCCCTCGCCCAGCGCGCCCCCGGCGAGTCCGCCCTCGCCGCACTGCGCCGCGACTGCCTGGCCGGCCTGGACCGGCGCGACCCGCGACTCGGCTTCTCCGGCCCCGACTTCGCCCGCACCATCGCCGAGAGCCCCGCCCTCGGCGCCCGGCTGCGCGAGCTGAACGAGCAGAGCGAGGCCGCACTCGCCGAGGCGCTGGCCGAGGCCGTGCACCCGGCTCCCGACGGACCCCGGGGCGTCGACTTCGAGAGCCGGGTCGCCGCCGCCCTGCTCGCCGCCGTCGACCGGGCCGTGCTCTCCGAGGTCTTCCGCCGCACCCTGGCCGGCGAGGAGCAGGGCGCCATCGCCGACGCCGTCCGCCCCTCCGCCGCCCGGGCCTTCGACCGGCTGGAGGGCGCGCTCGGCTCCTACGCCGTCCGCGAGGGCTGACCGGACGGCCCGGCCGGGCCGGCAGACGCCCGCGAAGCCGTCCGGAGCGGGCACGCCGAAGGACCGGTCGGCGCCGCCCAACCGGCGCCGGACGGGCTGCTACGGCCCCGAGACCTGGGACAACGCCCACTGCTGGGCACTGCTGGCGCCGATCAACCGGCCGAACTTCTGGTACGTCTCCGTGCTCCAGCCCGCCGTCACCGCGGTCCCCCTGCTGATCGGCGTGTTCGTCGGTGCGCCGCCGCCGGCCCAGGAGCACCTGGGCGTCCTCGTCGGCCAGTTGACGCGCCGGACGCTGCCCGCGATGTTCCTCACCGGCGCCCTGGTCGCGACGGCCCACGGCCTGGTCCACTGGGCCCGCCCGTCCTTCCACCCCACCGTCGACGAGACGGCGCCGCGGAACACCGCGCAACCCACCGACGCCTGGCTGATCAACCGCGAGGCCGTCATGCCGGACGGCAGCCGCATCAGCTCCGACGCGTGCCCCGGCACCCACCGGTGCGTCGGGTCCACCGGCACCTGGCTCCAGTACCACCCCTCCGCGCACCCCGTCCCGATCCAACTCGTCGAGGCCGGGATCCTGTTGGCGCTCACCCTCCTCGTCCTCACGACGCTCTTCCTCCGCATCCCTCGACGAGGGCCCCGGGACCCGCTCCCGCCTGCGCATCCCTTG
>CBJMI02800__coassemble_691_pt1 | contig 15704 bp, 12 predicted proteins | sample CBJMI02800__metabat2_low_PE_003 | metagenome-assembled genome bin CBJMI02800
AGGCGGTGTACCAGGCCGGGTTCTCCATGACGTTGCGCAGGATCACCGGCGGGGTGAAGGTGCCGTAGTAACCCAGGCCGATCATCGGCTGGAGCACCTGGTTGCGGCCGGCCAGCTCGCGCAGCTCGGCGAGGACCTGGGCCTCGCTGCGGCCGGCGGGCAGGTCCAGGGCGGTGATGGAACGGATGGCCTCGGGAACGGCCGTGGCGGCGAGCTCGTCCAGCGAGCCGTAGCCGACGGACGCCAGCATCTTCTCCTGGGCGGCGGCGTCGGGGCCGATGTGGCGGTTCTCGAAGGGGCTGGCCAGCTCAAGCTCGGTGAGGGTCGAGGCGCCGGTGGGGCGTCCCGCGTTCGGCTGGGCGTTCATGGTGGTCGAGGCCTCCTGGTCACGGACCGGCGGGGGTACGCACGCCGGCTGGCCGACGCCGCTGCGGACAGCGGACCGGCCTGGGCGGACGGACCCGAAAGGCCTCCCCCTCTGTCATCGGGACCTGAGAGCTTCGCCCGCACGTCGCGCTGTGGCGCTCCGTCGGCTTGCACCGTCGGTGAGGGTGGTGATCACCGGCTCCCGCGCCGGCGGTCCTGCCCTGCTTTCCAGAGTGACCTATCCCGCACGGTACGGATGCCTGAGAGATTCCGGGGAGGAGTTGCTCCTTCGGCGCCCCGACCAGTGGTTTTCGCCGTCAGGGACTCTCCCGAGCGGGCTCGGCGGTCGCCGCCCAGGGTACCAGCGGGAGGCCTTCCGATCACGGGTGCTTCGGGTCACTCCGGGTCTACGCGCGTCCCCCGTCCGGCCCAGTGCCGACCCGTCCGGGCGCACCCCGGTCGCGCGCGTCCTTTTCATGGCTTTTGGTGTGAAGTGGCGGACGGGACGGGTGGTCCGGTCGCCGATCTGTGGGACTTCCGCAGGCGCAGCGCACTGGAGGAAAGCGTGCAGACCGACATCGATCCCCGTGACCTCATCGGCCACAAGGCTGTCGACCGCAACGGAGACAAGATCGGCACGGTCGACGAGGTCTACCTGGACGACGCCACCGGACAGCCGGAGTGGGCGGCCATCCGCACCGGCATCTTCGGCCGGGACGCCTTCGTCCCGCTCACCACGAGCGAGTTCTCCGGCGAGGAACTCCGGGTCCCGTACGACAAGACGCTGGTCAAGGACTCTCCGGACTTCGGCGTGGGCCAGCACCTGTCGCCCGCCCAGGAGCTCCAGCTCTACCGCTACTACGGCCTCGACACCCCGGCGGACGGCCATCCGATCGGCGGGGAGCCCGGCCGGGACGCCCAGCCCGACGTCGACTTCGGCACCACTTCGGCCGCCGCGGTCGCCGAGCCCCTCGCCTTCCACTTCGCCGTCCCCGACTCGACGATGACCGCCACCAGCACCAGCACCAGCACCGCCACGGAGGCCTACCTGCGAACCCTCGACACCCCCGCACCGGCCCCCGTCCACGCCGCCGAGCCGATGCCCCGGCCCGTTCCGACCGCGGCCGGCCCCCTCGCGCCCGACACCGACACCGACACCGAAACCGAAACCGACACCTCGGCCCCCGGCGCCCCGGTGGAGTTCACCTGCCGCGAGGAGCGGCTGGACATCAGCACGGAGTGGCACGTCCTGGGCACCGCGAGGCTGCGCAAGTACGTGACCACCGAGCAGGTCGAGCGCCGGGTGCCGGTGGTCCGCGAGCGGGTCCGGGTGGAGCGGGTACGGGTCGGTGACGCCGAGCGCGCGTCGCTGACCGAGGAGGAGATCGCCGAGGCGGTGGAAGAGGTCACCGTCCGCGAGGAACGGCCGGTGGTCCGCAAGTACCTCGCCCCGATCGAGCGGGTCCGCCTGGTGGTCGAGCGGTTCACCGAGGAGGAGTTGGTCCGGGACGAGCTCCGTCGCGAGAACGTCGAGATCCACGACACCACCGCCTCGGCCACCCCTGCGCCGAGCCCGACCAACGGCTCGATGCCCCTGGCTCCGGAGGGCACCCACTCCACCAGCCTGCGCCCGATGGCCTGATCGCAGCACCCGACGGCACCGCCGAAGGGCCCCGGACCCCGGTCCGGGGCCCTTCGCCGTGCCCGCGATCCGCCGGTCGGCCATAGGCGAACCTTCACCTTTGCCAAACCTTAACCAGTCGATATTTGACACTCTGAAGTATCTTCCGGCAGGGTTACTTCAGCACATTCACTATGTACGGGAGGAAGCAACCGTGAGTGAGGCACCACAGCCCACCACCGCGGCCGAGAAGCAGAACAACGCCCGGGTCCTGCCGGCCCTCATCCTGGCGATGCTGTCGTTCAGCGTGGTGCAGACCGCGGTCGTCCCGATCCTGCCGTCGCTGGCCAAGGAACTGGACGTCTCGGGCTCCAACATCACCTGGCTGATGACCGCCAACCTGCTGTCCGCCGCCGTGCTGACTCCCCTGCTGGGCCGCTTCGGCGACCTCCGGGGCCGCAAGCCCATGCTGCTGATCTCGCTGGCCGGTCTGGTCGCCGGTTCGGCCCTGGCGGTCAGCACCCACTCCTTCACCTGGCTGGTCGTCGCCCGCGTCCTCCAGGGCGCCGGCGGTGGCGTGATGCCACTGGCGATCAGCATCGTCCGCGACGAGCTGCCCAAGCAGAAGGTCACCGGCGGCGTCGCCGCCATCAGCGCCTCGATGGGCGTCGGCTCCGGCCTCGGCCTGGTCGCCACCGGCCTGCTGCTGGAGCACTGGAACTACAAGTCCATCTTCTGGATGGGCCTGGTCTTCGGCCTGATCGCGGTCGCCCTGGTCGCCTTCCGCGTCCCGACCGACCCGGTGACCGACAAGGAGGGCGGCGCCGACCCGATCGGTGCCCTCGCCCTGGCCGCCTGGCTCTCCGCCCTGCTGGTCGCGGTCAGCCAGGGCAACCACTGGGGCTGGACCTCCACCAAGACCCTCGGCCTGTTCGCCGTCGCCGCCGTGGTGGCCCTGGTCTGGGGCGTCATCGAGACCAAGGTCTCGCACCCCCTGGTCGACCTGAAGATGATGTCCCGCCCGGCCGTGGCCTTCACCAACCTGTCCGGCCTGCTCATCGGCTTCGGCATGTACGGCTCGTTCATGGTCATCAGCAACTTCGCCCAGACCCCGGAGAAGTACGCCCACTACGGCTTCACCGCGACCGTCCTGCACGCCGGTGTGATGCTGCTGCCGTCCGCCATCGGCTCGATGGTGGCCGCCCCGGTCGGCGCCCTGCTGATCGCCCGCCGCGGCCCGCGCCTGCCGCTGGTCCTCGGTGGCGTCCTGGGTGCGGTCTCGATGGCCTACCTGGCCCTGCGGCACAGCCACGAGGGCGACATCTACACCGCCTCCGCCATCTTCGGCCTCGGCATCGGCCTCGCCTTCGCCGCGATGCCGGCCTTCATCAACGGCGCCGTCCCGGTCGAGCAGAGCGGCATCGCCAACGGCATGAACTCCGTGCTGCGCACCGTCGGCGGCGCCATCGGCACCGCCGTCATGACCGCCATCCTGACCGGCGACGTCATGAAGCTCCCGATCCCGGTGCTGCTGCCCACCCTGGACGCCTACAAGCACGCGTTCTGGACCACGGCCGTCGTCTGCGTCATCGCCGGCGCCGTCCCCTTCCTGATCCGCACCGTCAAGTCGGCCCCGGCCGTCGCCGACGGCTCGGCCCGGCAGGACTCCAGCCCCCAGCTGGCCAAGACCGACGCCTGACGAGGCGTCCGGCCCGCGCGCTCAGGGACAGGACGCGCGGGCCCGGCCTCCGCTCGGTCGCGAGGGCATCACGACCGTCCGGAGTCCGGCACGGTATGCGGCCCCACCCGGTACTTCCACCGGGTGGGGCCGTTCCGCATCCCGCCTCACTCCCTCTCGGTGCCCGGCTCCTCGGCCTGCCGCAGCGGCAGCGGCGGGGCCGGCTCCAGCGCCGGATCGTCCACCGCGAAGGTCCGCACCCGCCCCGGCCCGCTCCACGGGGTCTCGAACCGCACGGTGACCCGCCCGACTCCGCTGCCCTGCACCCAGCCGGGCCCCCACTCCGCGTGGTGGACGTCCTGTCCGGGCATCCAGCGGCGCACCACCGGCTCCTCCGGCTCCTCCTCGGCCACCGCTGCCTCGGCCGCCTCGGCGTGCTCCGCCGCCTCCTCCCGCAGGGCCTGCGCGAACAGGTCCTCCTGGGTGTAGTCGGCGAGTTGGGCGACTCCCACCCCGAGCAACCGGACCCCGCCGGTGATGTCCACCTGCTCGGCCAGTCGCCGCGCCGTCGAAGTGATCACCGCCTCGTCGTCGGTCGGGCCGCCGAGGGTCTCCGAGCGCGTCAACGTCGAGAAGTCGAACCGCCGGACCTTGAGCACCACCGTGCGCCCCGAGCGCCCGGCCGCCCGCAGCCGCCGCACGCACCGGCCCGCCAGCGCCTCCACCTCGCGCAGCACCCGATCCCGGTCGGCCAGGTCCACCTCGTAGGTGTCCTCCACCGAGACCGACTTGGCGTCCTGGTCGGCCACCACCGGCCGCTCGTCCAGCCCTATCGACATCTGGTGGATCCCGGCGCCGTGCGCCCGCCCGAGCAATTGGACCAGCTCCGCCTCCCCCGCGTCCGCCAGGTCCGCCACCGTGCTCAGCCCGGCCCGCCGCAGCACCTGCTCGGTGGCCGGGCCGATCCCCGGCAGCGCCCGGACCGGCATCGGGCCGAGCACCGCCCGTTCCCGCCCCGGCTCGATCAGCACCAGCCCGTCCGGCTTGGCCTGCTCGGAGGCGATCTTCGCCATCAGCTTGGAGCCCGCCGCCCCGACCGAGCCGGTCAGCCCGGTGCGCCGCTGGATGTCCGCCCGCAGGTCCTCCGCCACGGCGAGCACCAGCCGCTCCCCGGTCTCGTGGTCGGTCTCGGCCAGCACCGGGCCGTAGGGACCGGCCTCCAGGTCGACGAAGGCCTCGTCCAGGCTCAGCGGCTGCACCAGCGGCGACAGCTCGCGCAGCAACCCCATCACGATCTCGCTGTTCTGCCGGTACGCCTCGAAGCGCCCGGTCAGGAAGGCCGCGTTCGGGCACAGCCGCCGCGCCTGCGCCATCGGCATCGCCGAGTGCACCCCGAACCTCCGCGCCTCGTACGAGGCCGTGGAGACCACCCCGCGCCCGCCGAGCCCGCCGACGATCACCGGCTTCCCGCGCAGGCTCGGCTTGGCCGCCTGCTCCACCGCCGCGAAGAAGGCGTCCATGTCGAGGTGGATGATGCTCGGCAGAGATCGCACCCGCCGATCATCGCGCACGGGTCCGACAGTGCGTACGAACCCGGCCGGGACCCCGCGCCCGGCGGGAACCGTCGGACACGCCCTACCGCGCCGCGGCCGCCGCCAACGCCTTCGGGATGCCGTCCTCCTTCGGCCCGAGGAACTCCGGGTCCGGCCGCAGCAGGACGTTCACCGCCGCCTTGCCCGCCCCGGCGACCTCCCGCAGCCCGCCGTACAGCCAGGTGGTGTCGTGCGGCTCCGGCACCCCGACCGCGTAGGAGCGGATGCCCGCCGCCTCGCACAGCGCCAGCGCCCGCCGGACGTGGAAGTCCTGGCTGACCAGCACCGCCCGGTCCACCCCGAAGATCCGGTGCGCCCGGGTGCAGGAGTTCCAGGTGTCGAAGCCCGCGTAGTCCCGGACCACCCGGTCCCCCGGGACCCCGTGCTCGGTCAGGTACCGGTACATCGCGTCCGGCTCGTCGTACTCGGTCCGCCCGTTGTCCCCGGTCACCAGGACGGCCTTCACCTTGCCCTCCCGGTACAGGTCCAGCGCCGCCACCAGCCGGTGCTCCAGGTACGGCGACGGCTTGCCCTGGTCCAGCCCGGCGCCGAAGACCACGGCCACCGGCGCCGACGGCGCGCTCTCCACCGTGCCCACCCGGTCCCCCGCCGCGAACCACAACCAGGCGCTCGGCGCCAGCGCCAGCGAGCACAGCAGGGTCGTGACCTGGAAGACCCTGCGCTGCGTCCGGCGCTCCCGCAGCCGCGCCCGCAGCCCCCCGGCCCGACGCCGCAGCAACCCCGATATCCCGGTACCGGCCTCCACGTGCCCCTCCCTCGATCGCTCCACCAGGCAACACGACGGGGCCGTGGCCCGGAACGGTTCCCCGTTCCGGGCCACGGCCCCGCCGGAATCGCTCCGTCAGACCGCCCGGTTGCGCCGCTGCGCCAGTTCGTCCGCCGGATCGTTGCCCACCAGCGTCTCGCCGGTGTCGGTCCGCTCCGCGTGCAGCCGCCCGAGGGTCAGCTCCAGCTCCTGCCAGACCGCTCCCACCGCGATGCCGAACACCCCCTGACCGCCCTTCAGCAGATCGACCACCTGCTGCGGCGTGGTGCACTCGTAGACCGTCGCACCGTCACACATCAGCGTCAGCCCGGTCAGGTCGGCCTGCTCGGCGGACTGCAGATGGGCGACGGCCACCCGGATGTTCTGCAGCGAGACGCCCGCGTCGAGCAGCCGCTTCACGATCTTCAGCAGCAGGACGTCACGGAAGCTGTAGAGCCGCTGACTGGTCGCCGGGTACGCGGTCCGGACGCTGGGCTCCAGCAGTCCGGTGCGGGCCCAGTAGTCCAGCTGGCGGTAGGTGATCCCGGCCGCCGCACAGGCCGTCGGACCGCGGAAACCGAGCAGTTCGGACGTCGGGGCCAGCCGCTCGATCGCGGGCTGGCCCGGCTGCACGGCCGGGAACCGGCCCACCCTGGGAAGGTCCGACACGGTGCGAGCGGTGCGCGGCATGTGCACGGCGCACAGGCCTCCCACGGCCGCGTCATCGCCGGTGCTGCTCATGCCTACCTCCGTCCGCTCGTGCTGCGGGCAATCCGACTGCGGGCATCGGCCACCCGGACAGCCACTCCTGACGGTAGGCAGTCCCCTATGACCCGTCAACGATCGCCACGCCGGGCCAGACAAACCACATCACTCAGGAGAGTGGTTTTTCGTGCCCCTAGTGTGGGTAGATGGACGGATTTTGGCAAAACGGCACGCTGAAGAGCTGACCGAACCGTCCGCACCACTGCGGACTACTGGGGACCGCCCCCGCCGAAGTCCTCGGGCGACACCTGGTCGAGGAACTCGCGGAACTTCTCGACCTCGTCCTCCTGCTCGTCCGGGATCGCGATGCCCGCCTCCGCGAGCACCTCCTCGCTCCCGTAGATCGGCGTGCCGGTGCGCAGGGCCAGAGCTATGGCGTCGGACGGCCGCGCACTCACCTCGACCCCGCCGGCGAACACCAGCTCGGCGTAGAACACGCCCTCCCGCAGGTCGGTGATCCGGACCTCGGTGAGCTGCTGGCCGAGCGCTTCCAGGACGTCCTTGAACAGGTCGTGCGTCAGCGGGCGCACCGGAGTCATGCCCTGCTGGGCGAAGGCGATCGCGGTCGCCTCGCCGGGGCCGATCCAGATCGGCAGGTACCGGTCTCCCCCGACCTCCCGCAGCAGCACGATCGGCTGGTTGGAAGGCATCTCCACTCGGACACCCACGACGTCGAGCTCATTCACACAGGCAACCCTATGGCTCCGATCCCGGATATGAAAGCGCAGGGCCGACGCCGCTGGTCAGCGCGGTGCACCGGTCACGCCGGGGACGCCTCGGGGGCCGTCGTCCGGGCCCGGGTCATGCCCTGGACAGGCCCTGGCCGCAGGTGCGCAGACCGGCCTGGACCATGGCCGCGTGCAGCCGTACGGACAGCGTCGCCAGCTCCCGCGCGGTGGCCTCCGCGTGCGCCCGGGTCTGCGGGTTCCGGTGCCGCCGCAGCGGCGCCACCACTTGCTCCACCAGCGCGATCTCGCGGTCCGCCGCCGCCTTCATGGCCCTCAGGTGCCGCGGCTCCAGTCCGTACCGGCCGAGTTCCGCGACCAGCCGGGCCACCTGCAGCGCCTCCCCGTCGTACCCGCCGTCCGGGCCCGGCGCGACCAGCCCGTACGACTCCCACTCGGCCAGCTCCCGCTCACCGGCCTCGGCCGCCGCCAGCAGTTCGGCGCGCCCCAGACGGACCCCCGAGGAGGCGTCGGCCGAGGCCACCAACTCACGGTCGGCCTCCTCCAGCGGCCCCCGCCGGGTTTCGGCCGCGGACGGCAGCGCGGGCGGGGCCTCACCGCGCTCGATCGCGTCCAGGTGCTCGCGGATCACCCGCAGCGGCAGGTAGTGGTCCCGCTGCATCCGCAGGACGTAGGCCAGCCGCTCGACGTCCGACGGGCTGAACTTGCGGTACCCGGAGGGGGTGCGCTGCGGCTCGACCAGGCCCTCCGCCTCCAGGAAGCGGATCTTGGAGATGGTCACTTCGGGGAAGTCGTCACGCAGGAAGGCCAGCACCGCGCCGATGCTCAACAGCTCGTCACCACCGCGCCGCCGCCCGGCGGGCCGGTCCGGCCGGACCGGCTGCCTTGGGCCCGCGACCACCCCGCGCCCACCCCGGTCCGCGTGCGGACCGGACGACGACGCAGGGTTGGCCGCCCCGAGAGAAGAGGAAGGGGTATTCGTATTCACTCGGGCTCCTACCGACGTTGGCTTCAGTACCCCCGGTGGTGGCCGGCGAAGAACACCAGCCGGTACTTCCCGATCTGGACCTCGTCGCCGTTGTTCAGCGGCACCTCGTCGATCCGCTCCCGGTTGACGTAGGTGCCGTTCAGGCTGCCCACGTCGGCGACGATGAAGCCGGCCGGGGTGCGGCGGAACTCCACGTGCCGCCGGGAGACCGTGACGTCGTCCAGGAAGATGTCACCCTGCGGGTGGCGCCCCGCCGTGGTGATGTCCGAGTCCAGCAGGAACCGGCTGCCCGAGTTCGGGCCGCGCTGGACGATCAGCAGCGCCGAGCCCGGCGGCAGCGCGTCGATCGCCGACAGCACCTCGGCCGACAGGGCCGGCGTGGTGCCGGTGCCGGTCGTGGCGGAGGGGTCGTAGGACTCCAGGCCGGAGATCGAGATGGTCGACGTGGTCTCCGCCGCCCCCTCGGGCAGCAGGCCGCCGCGCAACGCGGTGCCGCAGTTGGAACAGAAGCGGGCCGCGGCCGGGTTCTGGTTGCCGCACCTGGGGCACGGAGTGGGGCCAGCCATGTTCACAACCTCCTGGCGCGGCACACCCGACGGGTTGTGCCCGGCGTACGGGTCCGGTGCAAACCCTCCACCAGAGGTTGAGGGTGTTGACGGGAAACCTATGCGCGGGTCGCCGGAGGGGTCAACCGACGCGCCGTAGCCCGCCGGATTCGCCGCGTACTGGGGGGCGGCGCCGTCCCGGTACAACTGCTGTCCGGCGTACGTCCCGGCCTCAGGAGCGGAACGCATGCCCGGCACCGCGGGCTCGTCCTCCGCCCGGCGGTGCCGCGCGGTCGGCGCCTCGACGGCGGCGGCGTCACGGCCCTTGTTGCGGCCGAACAACTTCGAGAAGAAACTCACGGGCGAATCCCCTTGCGTGTGACAGACCCGCCCGCGGGGCAGGGTGAGAACCTCGGACAGGCTGCGGGCCCGGTCGCGGCCCGGGCCTGCTGGAGTGGTACTCCGACGGTTGTTGCTGCGGTTGGTGCTACGGAGCGTACTGGTGCGAACCAGTCTCTCCCACGCGACGACGGCGCCCCGCACCGGGTGCCGCCCGCCCTTGACGGGCCGTTCGTCGAGCGCCTCGTCACTTCGAGGCCGGCTTGGCGTACTGCGGCGTCTTCAGGTCCACGAGGGCGTCGACGACCACCTTCTGCTGCTGGGTGATCGTCGCCCGCGCCTGGTGGCTCTCCAGGGTACGGACGACGCCTCCCGGGATGTTCAGCGCGGGCGTCAGGTCCTGCGGGTTCCCCACGACGGTGAACCGGTAGGGCTGCGAGACCTTCTTCCCGTCGATCTGCACCCCACCGCCCGACAGGTCGGTGAAGTAGGTGTTGACCACCACGCGCACGTCGTTGATCTGAATCGCCTCCGCCCCCGCCGCTCGAAGTTCCTGCAGGGTGTCCAGCAGCATATCTGCCTTCACCAGCCCTTGGGGATCGTCGACCGTGAGGACGATGCCAGGACCTGTGGCTTTGACCGTACCGGCCAGCACACCCAGTTCGGTCATCTTCTTCCTGGTCTGCTCCTGGGCTTCCTTGGCCTGGTTGGAACTGTTCTCCAACTTGCCCAGGGACTGCTCCAGCTCCGCCTTCTCCTGCTGGAGACGCTGCTGACGGCTGTCCAGTTCGTCGAGGATCCGGACCAGGTCCTCCTGCCGGGCCCCGCGCAGCTGGTTGTGGTGGTCGTTGGTCGAGCGCACCTGGATCGCCAGCGCCAGGCCGAGCGAGAACAGCAGCAGGGCCACCACCAGCTGCCCGCGCGACAGCCGCGGCGGCCACAGCGCGGCCTGCAGCCGCCGCCGACCGGCGTTCCGGTCCACGGCGGGCGGCTCCTCGGCGGCCTCCGACGGTTCGACGGCCGCTGCCTCGGCCTCAGCCTCGACCGGCTCCGGCTCGGGCTCGGGCTCGGGACGGGCCGCCTTCACCAGCCGTACCGACGGCTCCGGGTCCTCCGCCCCGCCCTCGAGCTCAGCCTTGGCGTCAGTCTCCTCCGGCCGCTCCTCGGCCTCGGCCTCCGCCTCGGCACACCCAACCGCCTCCGGCTTCTCCGACTCCGCCGGAACGGACTCCTCAGGCGCCTTCCCGGTCGACTCCTCCACCGACTCCTCCACCGGCTCCTCCACCGGCTCCTCGACGGTCTCCTCGACCGCCGGCGCCTCCGCCTTCTGCTCCTCCTCCGTCGCCGCCGTCTCGCGGCCCGACTCAGGCCCGGAAGACATGGCGCCGGATCGCGGCCGCGTTGGAGAAGATGCGGATGCCGAGGACGACGACCACACCCGTGGACAGCTGCGAGCCCACGCCCAACTGGTCACCCAAGAAGACGATCAGCGCCGCAACGACCACGTTCGACAGGAACGAGACGATGAAGACCTTGTCGTTGAAGATCCCGTCCAGCATCGCCCGGACCCCACCGAACACCGCGTCCAGCGCCGCCACCACCGCGATCGGCAGGTAGGGCACGACGGCGTCGGGCACCTCGGGTTGGACGAAGAGGCCGACGACCACCCCGATCACGAGACCCAGTACGGCAATCACGGTCTAGCTGCTCCTGTCCCTGTCGTGGTCTTGGCGGATCCGCCGGTCGGACGCCGCTTCGCGGTCGGTACGCTCCGGGTCACGGACGGTGAAACGGACGCGCCGGGGCTCTCCGCGGTTCCCGGGCCGCCCGACGGGGTCCCGCCCGGGCCGGTCGACGAGCCGCCCGAGGGCGTGGGGGTCGGTGTGGGGGTCGGCGTGGGCGAGGGCTCGGGCGTGACCGGCTGGGCCGTACGCAGCGTCACGCCGACCGCCGCGGGCAGCGTCAGGCTCTTCTGCGCGGACAGCGTCGACTTGATGCCGTACTTCTCCTCCAGCAACCGCAGGTACTGCCCGGCCATGTCGTTCTCGAAGGCGGAGAGGAGTTTCGGACCGTCGCCGATCGCCTGGATGTTGTACGGCGGCACCAGCGGCCGGTTGTCCACCAGCACGGCCTCACCCGCGGCCCGGATCGCCGACAGGGCGGTCAGCCGCTGCCCGTTGATCGAGACGGCCTCCGCACCGGATCCCCACAGCCCGTTCACCACCAGCTGCAGGTCGCGGTCGCGCAGCCGCCCGCTGTTGGAGAAGCCCTGCCCGGCCCGCGGGTCGACGTTGCCCCCGCTCCCCGTGCCCGCGGCGTCCTCCAGGACCAGCTTCACCCCGGGCCCGGTGACCTCTCCGAGCCCCACCTGGTCGGTCAGACCGGCCGCCCCGCCGTCGCCCGAGGGCAGCGCCTGCTGCTGGGTGTCGTCCACCTTGCGCCGCAGGTCCTGGACCTCCTTCTGGAGGTGGTCCGCCGTGCCGTTGCTGTCGTTGATCCGGTGGATCAGCGCGTCCCGCTCCTTGGCCAGCGTCGGCTCGGCCTTGTGCGCGTTCACCGCGCCGACCGTCACCACCGCCCCGACCAGCGCCAGACCGGCACCCAGCGTCAGTAGACCCCGCAGGGTCCGGGGTATCCGGCTGTCGTGCTCACCGCCGCGGGCCGCGGCCGCTTCGGCGTAGCCCTCGTCCAGGCTGTGGTCCATCACGTTGGTCAGCAGGGACATCGAGGCGTCCGGACGGTTGTACCGTCCGTTCGGAGCACTCGGCGTCGGCGTCGCTGGCATGCGGACCATCGTCCCATGGCCGCCGAGGGGGTCGCGCACGGCCCCTGAGCTGCACACACGCCGCACACATCGGCAGAAAGTGCCAGACCGTTCCGAATGATGCGAAAACGGACGGCGGGGCGCGCGAACCGTGCCGCACACCCCGCCGTTCAGGGACTCGTCCGATCAGCGGACCCGTCCGCTCAGGCCGTCACCTTCCCGCGCCCTCGACCACGGCCGCCCACTCGTCCAGCAGCGCCTCGGTCGCCTCGTCGTCCGGACCCTCGGCCCACAGGTGGGTGACCGCCTCGGCCGGGTCCGGCAGGACCAGCGTCCACCGCCCGTCCGCCTCGACCACCCGCACGCCGTCCGTGGTGTCCAGCCGCCGACTGCCGGCCGCCTCCACCACCGAGCGCATCACCATGCCCTTCGCGGCCCACGGCGTCGCGATGTCCCGGCGCCGGATGTGCGCCTGCGGGATCCGCGCGTCGATCTGGCTCAGCGTGAGCTGGGTACGGGCCACCAGACCGACCAGCCGGACGAAGGCCGCCGCACCGTCCAGCACCCCGCTGAACTCGGGCACCACGAAGCCGCCGCGCCCGTCCCCGCCGAACACCGTGCCCTCGGCGGAGGCCGCCTTGGCGAGGTCGTCCGGCGTCGTCGTGGTCCAGATGACCTGGGTGCCGTGGTAGGCGGCGACCTGCTCGGCGATCCGGGTCGTGGTCACGGGCAGCGCCACCTGCCCGCTGCGCCGCTCGGCCGCGACCAGGTCGAGCAGCACCAGCAGTGCCCGGTCGTCGTCGATCACCCGGCCGAGCTCGTCCACGAACGCGACCCGCTCGCCGACCGGGTCGAACCGCACACCGAAGGCCGCCCGCGAGGAGGCCACCAGCTCGCCGAGCCTGGCCAGCCCGGCCCGCCGGGTCTCCGCGTCCTCGGTCGGCCGAGCCTCGTCCAGCCCGGTGGAGACGGTGAGCGCCTCCACGCCGAGCCGGCCGAGGATGCTGGGCAGCACGAGCCCGGCACTGCCGTGCGCGGTGTCCACCACCACCTTCAGCCCGGCCTCCCGGACCCCGGTGGTGTCCACCGTCCGCAGCAGGTTGCCCGCGTAGGAGTCGAACACGCTGGACGGGAAGGTCAGGTCCCCGATCTCGCCCGGGAAGGCCCGCCGGTACTCCTGGCGCGCGTACACCCGGTCGAGCTTGCGCTGCCCGGCCTGGGAGAGGTCCGCCCCGCGCTCGTCGAAGAAGAGGATGTCGAGCGAGTCCGGCACCCCCGGCGTGGTCCGCAGGAAGATCCCGCCGGCGCTCCCCCGCGCGGTGTGCTGCCGGGCCACCGGCATCGGCACGTTCTCCAGGTCGCGGACGTCGATCGCGGAGGTCTGCAGAGCCGAAATCATCGCCCGTTTGAGCGCACGCGCACCGCGCGAGTGGTCACGCGCAATGGTGACGGTGGCGCCCTTCTTCAACGTTGTGGCGTAGGCCCCGGCCAGCCGGACGGCCAGCTCCGGGGTGATCTCGACGTTCAGGATGCCGGAGACCCCGCGGGCGTCGAAGAGGTGTTCCTGGCCGCGCGACTCCCAGATCACCGAGGTGTTGACCACGGCGCCGGCCTCAATGGTCTTGAACGGGTAGACCCGGACGTTGGCCGCGATGATCGACTCCTCGCCGACCAGGCACTCGTCCCCGATCACCGCGCCGTCCTCGATCCGCGCGGCCCGCATCACGTCGGTGTTCTTGCCCACCACGCAGCCGCGCAGATTGCTCTGAGGACCGACGTACACGTTGTCGTGCACCACCGCCTTGTGCAGGAACGCACCGCGCTTGACCACCACGTTGCTGCCCAGCACGGTGTGCTCGCGGATCTCGACGCCGGCCTCGACCTTGGCGTAGTCCCCGATGTACAACGGCCCGCGCAGCACTGCCTCCGGGTCCACCTCGGCGCCCTCGGCCACCCAGACGCCCGGCGAGATCTCGAACCCCTCCAGCTCGACGTCGACCTTGCCCTCCAGGACGTCCGCCTGGGCCTTGCCGTAGCTCTCGTGGGTGCCCACGTCCTCCCAGTAGCCCTCGGCGACGTAGCCGTAGACCCGCTTGCCCTCCTTCAGCAGCTGGGGGAAGACGTCGCTCGACCAGTCGACGGACTCACCCGCCGCGACGTAGTCGAAGACCTCTGGCTCCATCACGTAGATACCGGTGTTCACCGTGTCGGAGAAGACCTGCCCCCAGGTCGGCTTCTCCAGGAAGCGCTCGACGCGGCCTTCCTCGTCCGTGATCGTGATCCCGAACTCCAGGGGATTCGGCACCCTGGTGAGACAGACGGTAACCAGTGCGTTCTTACTGCGGTGATAGTCGATCAACTTGGTGAGATCGAAATCGGTGAGCGCGTCGCCGGAGATCACCAGAAAGGAATCGTCCTTGAGCGCGTCCTCGGCGTTCTTGACACTCCCCGCAGTGCCGAGTGGCGTCTCCTCATGGGCATAGGTGAGATGCATGCCCAGTTCCTCACCGTCACCGAAGTAGTTCTTGACGAGTGACGCCAGGAACTGGACGGTGACGACGGTGTCGGAGAGGCCGTGCCGCTTCAGCAGCCGAAGCACGTGCTCCATGATCGGCATATTGGCGACCGGAAGCAGCGGCTTCGGCATGCTGGAGGTCATCGGGCGGAGTCGGGTACCCTCGCCCCCTGCCATGACTACGGCTTTCATTACGGGTGCGTCCTCCTTCGCGGTGGTGGACCTACGGGTCCATCAAACCGTTCCAGAGGGTTCTCTACCCGGAAGGTCTCGTCCGACGCACCGGGGCGGCGTGGGACTTCTCTCAGATCGCGTCTCAGGCTGTGGACGTCGAGCCCGCGGCGGCGCGCTTGATGATCTGCCGCGCCTGAACCGCGTAAAGAATCGCGGACCACCAGTACAGCGTCGTCCCCCACCAGATGAAGGCCCAGCTCACCACCTCGGCCGGCCGCGCGATCCAGCTGTCGATGCCGCCGAGCAGCAGGAGCGGAAACGCGTACATCAGATTGAAGGTCGCGGCCTTCCCCAGGAAACTCGTCTGCAGCGGACCGTAACCGTGCCGGCTCAGCATGGGCAGCAGCGACGCGATGAAGACTTCCCGGGCCAGCAGAATCGCCGTCACCCACCACGGCAGGAACTCACGCCACGTCAATCCGACCAGCGTGGACAAGACGTAGAGCCGGTCGGCCAGCGGGTCCAGTAGCTGTCCCACCCGACTGATCTGCCCCCACCGCCTGGCGAGCTTTCCGTCCAGGTAGTCAGTGACCCCGCTGAGCGCGAGGATCAACAGCGCCCAGCCGTCGTTCTTGGGTCCGCCGAATGCGGGCCACAGGATGAGCCAGAGAAAGAGCGGAACACCGACCAGGCGGCCCATGCTCAGCAGGTTGGGGATGGTGAGGACGCGATCGGTCTGGACCCGCGTCTCCTGGACCTCCACCCGGGGGCCCTCCTGTCCTGTGTCACGACAATGCATGTTGACCCTACAACAGAGAAGCCCCCGCCCGGTTCACCCGGCGGGGGCTTCTCTGAATGATTGTTCGGCGGCGTCCTACTCTCCCACAGGGTCCCCCCTGCAGTAC
>CBJMI02800__coassemble_694_pt1 | contig 15535 bp, 14 predicted proteins | sample CBJMI02800__metabat2_low_PE_003 | metagenome-assembled genome bin CBJMI02800
CCACTGGGCCGGAACCACTGAGAAGACGAGGAAGACGCCCACAGTGTCCACGGTCATCACGCCGCCCATCCCGTCCGTACCGCCGACAAGCCAGATCACCAAGGCCGACCAGGCCGACCCTCCGGAGGTTCCGTTCATGCAGCTCAACTCGATCGAGCAGGCCGAGGCGCTCGGTCTCCCCATCCCCTGCCGCGCCTTCGACCCCGAGGTCTTCTTCGCCGAGACGCCCGCCGACGTCGAGTACGCGAAGTCCCTCTGCGGCACCTGCCCGGTGAAGGAGGCCTGCCTCGCCGGCGCCCTGGAGCGTCGCGAGCCGTGGGGCGTCTGGGGCGGCGAGCTGTTCGTCCAGGGTGTCGTCGTGGCCCGCAAGCGGCCGCGTGGGCGTCCGCGCAAGACCGAGGTCATGGCGTGAACCCCGCCGAGCACGTCAGGGCCGTCCGCCGGGGCGAGCAGCCCCCGCTGGACACCTCCCTCCGCCGGTCCGTACGGATCGCCGCCGCCAAGGCCGACACAGCGGCCAGCACCCGCCCATTCCCGAGCACGCACCACGAGCAGGACCACCACATGACCCCCGCCGCCATCGATCCCACCGTCCGCGCCGAGCAGACCACCGAACTTCAGATCCAGAACAGGACCCTCGAAATGCAACTCCTGCATGAATCCCTGGCCCGTGCCCATATGCAAGACAGGCTCCACGAGGCCGAGGAGCAACGTCTCGTCAGCCGGGTCGTCCGGGCGCGCAAGCTCCGGCAGCGGGCCGAGCGGGCCTCCATGCGGGCGCGCAAGGCGCTCGCCGTCGCGCTGATGTAGGCGCACCGCCGCTGATCCGACTGACCCCCGTCGTGCCGCAGGCCGCCCCCCCCGTTCGAGGGGAGCGGCCTGCGGCCGTTGCGGTCGGCTGCCGTCGTCGGTCGTCCCTGGGCGTTCGCTCAGGGACGGGCGGGCTTGGTGGTCGTCCTGGCCGGCGCCGTGGTGTGCTTCGCGGGCCCGGCCGCCTTGGCCGGGTTCGCGGCCTTCGCGGGCGGCTCGTCGGAGAACTCGGGCAGCCACTCCAGCATCTCGGCGCGGAACGGTGCCTTGGCGCCCAGCTGGCACAGCACCCCGATGGTGCTCAGCGTCACCCGGTGGATCAGCAGGTACGCGGGGGGCAGGTTCAGCTGCTTGCCCAGGTTGTAGGCGGGAGAGCGCGGATCGGCGATCCGGGCCGCCTGGGCGCGCATCCAGGCCCGGGTGAAGTGGAAGCTGTCCACGGCAGCCGGCTCGATGATCGGCAGCAGATAGTCCAGCACCGCGTCCGGGTCCAGCTGGATCGAGGGCTTCACGAAGCCCTCCTCGCGGAGCATCTTCAGCACGCCCGCGGCGTCCCCGGCCAGTGCCATCCGCAGCGAGGCCCCGATCGGCGCGGGCAGCCCGCCCGGCAGCCGGTCCACCGTGCCGAAGTCCAGCACCCCGAGCCGCCATCCCTCGGCCGGGCCGTCGTCCTTCAGCAGCCGGAAGTTGCCCGGGTGGGGGTCGGCGTGCAGCAGACCGGTCCGGGACGGCCCGGCGAACAGGAACCGGGCCAGCAGCTGCCCGGCGCGGTCACGCTCCTCCTGGGTGCCGTTCGCGATCACCTCGGCCAGCGGGGTGCCGTCCATCCACTCGGTGACCAGCACCTGGTCGGCCTGCGCCACCACGACCGGCACCACGATGTCCGGGTCGCCGGCGAACTCCTCGGCGTGCCGACGCTGGGCCTGGGCCTCCAGCTCGTAGTCCAGCTCCTCCGAGACGCGCTCGCGCAGCTCGCCGATCAGCGGCTTGATGTCCAGCCCGGGGATCAGCGGGCCGACCAGCCAGGCCACCCGGCTCAGCTGGGAGAGGTCGGCGAGCAGCGCGTCGCCCGCGCCCGGGTACTGCACCTTGACCGCAACCTGCCTGCCGTCGTGCCAGACCGCCCGGTGCACCTGGCCGATCGAGGCGGCCGCCGCCGGGCGGTCGTCGAACTCCCGGAACAGCTCGCGCCAGTTGTTCCCGAGCCGCTGGGCGAGCGCGGTGTGCACCTTGGCGGCGGGCATCGGGGGAGCGGCGTCCTGCAGCTTGGTGAGCGCCGCCCGGTACGGCCCGGCGATCTCCTCGGGCAGTGCGGCCTCGAAGACGGACAACACCTGCCCGAACTTCATCGCCCCGCCCTTGAGTTCGCCCAGGACCTTGAACAGCTGGTCGGCGGTGGCCTGCTGGAGCTCGGCCGTCACCACCTCGGCGGATCGGCCGCCTATGCGCTTGCCCAGTCCGAGCGTGGCGCGGCCGGCTATCCCCAGCGGCAGGGCGGCGAGCCGTGCCGTGCGGGTCACTGCCTTGCGCGGAAGATCGCTCACCCGGGCCTCCAATCGCCTGGCCCCCCGACACCGGACGGCCCACCATCACTAGGCCATTGTGCCCGCTTCCTGGTCTGCTCCCGCCGGTATTTCACGGGGGACGACGGGCGGTGGCCTTCCTTTGCGGGGAGCTGGGCGGCTCGGTCTGGTGGGGCTTCGCCGGTGGCGGGCTCGGTCGTGCGGGCGGTGGCCTGGTGTGGGCCGGGCGGCGGTGCGGGGTGATGCTGTTTCGGTGGTCGTCACAGGAAGTCGGCGGGGCCGACTTCCTGTGACGTGGGGTCTCAGGCGTCGGCTTGGGTGGCGCGGCGGTAAGTGGCCAGGTGGACGCCGGTCCTGGCGGTCGTGGTGGAGACCAGCTCCAGGGTGCGCCGCACGCCGTCGGCCGGGAAGAGCGACTTGCCGCCGCCGAGCAGTACGGGCATCACCATGAGCCGGAGTTCGTCCACCAGGTCCTCGCCGAGGAGGGAGCGGACGAGGGTCGGGCTGCCCATGATCAGCAGATCCCCGCCGTCGGCCGCGCGTTGCCCCCGGACCCAATCGACGGCCATGGTGCCAGGGACGAGGGTGCTGTTCGTCCAGGTGAGGTCGGCTTCGTCGAGGGTGTCGGAGACGACGTACTTCTTGATCGAGTTCATCCGGTCGGCGAGCGGGTCGCCGGCCCGCTCGGGCCAGGCGGCGGCCATGGTGCGCCAGGTGCGGCGGCCGAACAGCAGGGCGTCGGTGCTGCTCAGCGCCTCGTTGATGAACGGGCCGATGGTCTCCGGGTCGAAGAACGGGTGGGACCAGCCGCCGTGGGCGAAGCCTCCGTCGGTGTCCTCCTGCGGGGCGCCGGGGGCCTGGACGACGCCGTCGAGGCTGATGAACTCGCTGATCACGATGCGCATGGGTGCTCCTCCGGTGGCTTGCTCGGGGTTGTGCAATGGAGACCGGGGGGCCGGGCGAGACTCATTGCCCGCAAGTGGTGACCCTGGTCACATTATTGACGCTTCGGGGGCCCTCCCCCCTCCCCCTCCCCCCGCTCGCTCTCCTCCTCCCGCCTCACCCGCCGCCTGCCCACCCACCTCCAGCCCTCGCCCCACTCCTTCGGAACAGCGGCTCCACTTCTCCCGGCCCGCGCCCTGCCCCAGGCAGGGCGCGGGCCATGGGCTCACCTGGCCATGGGCTCACCTGGCCATGGGCTCACCTGGCCATGGGCTCACCTGGCCGGGCGCTCCGCCCGTTTCGGCCGGGGCCTCAGGTCGGGCGGCTGCTGAGCCCTGCAGCCGCCGGGCCCGGGCCCGGTACCTTGCTCGTTCCTCTCTTCCCCTCACCCCGGTGGCAGCGGCTGCCACAGACAGCCGCAGTCCGGATGCCCTCGTAGCCGTAGGCGGCGGGGCATCCCGTCGCCCGCCGAGATCTCGCACCAGCCGTCCACGCTCGGCGGTCGGCCGCCGTCCAGGTACACCTGGACGTGCAGTGCCGCCAGGCCGGCGACGGCCGTCGCCAGGGCGGTGTCGCAGGCCGGTGTGCGGGCTCGGCCGGGGCCGTTGTCGGCCAGCTGGGCCAGGACCCGAGGCCAGGCCGCGTCCTCGTCCTCCCGCCGCAGCACCAGGCAGTGCCCGCAGGCCGACCGCCCTGGGATCACCAGCGGCCCGATGATGCCGAACTCCTCGACCACGCCCACGTACAGGTGGGGCACCCCGGCGCGGAGCAGCAGCCGGGCCTCGTACGTCCCGCCTGCGAAGGCGGCGCTGCCGTCCCGGGGCGCGAGGACCACGAAGTCGGGTGGCGGGTCGTCGGACTTCCGCCGTGGCACCGGGACCAGTGGTCGGCCCGTGGCCCGCTGCACCGTCTCCCGGGCGACCGTCGAGCGCAGCCGTCCGACGTCTGCGGGTGGCAGCCCCGCGGGCGAGCAGTCGGCGGGCTGGACCCGCCCGCTGTCAGCCACCGTGACGCTGCCGGTGCCGCCGGCGGCAAGCACCGCCGCCACGGCCGCGCCGACCCGGCCCGCGCCGCGCACCTCGATCCGGGTCTCGGCCCGCCGGGCCAGGACCGCCGGTGCGGCGCCCGGGCCGGAGTGGACCAGGGACAGCGAGGCGAGGTCGGGCCCGAGCAGGTCCCGGTGGGGCCGGGGGAAGTGGGAGAGCGCCCGGTCGGTCGCTTCCGCGTCGTCCAGCAGCCCGGTCTCCTCCAGTTCGCTCAGCAGCGTGTCGGCGGGTTCGCGCCCGAGGCCGATCCGCTCGCCGGCGGACAGCAGCTCGGGTCGGTCGCGCGTTCCGTCGACGAGTTCGAGGAACTCGCACAGCGTCTTGTCGGCGTTGCCGAGCACCCCGGCGTACCGGGTGACGGTGCCGAACTGCAGGGTCTCGGAGTCCCGCCAGCTGCGGGACAGAGCGGGCTTCAACACGAGGCGCACGACGATCTCCCTTCCGATCGTTTCCGGACGGCTGACCGCAGCATGCCCCATCGCGCAGACCGCGCGCAGAAAGTTATCCACAGCCCTGGAGTTATGATCACAACATCTGTTCGCGCACCTTGTGGATAACTGCCCATCCCCTCTGGCGTCGGTTTCCGGACACCCCCTGTCGGCCTTTCGTTCCCGATCGCTCCATGAAAGTTTTCGGCCACGGCACCGGACTTCTGTCAGCCGTACCGGGTAACGTCGTGTGCCATGGCAGCCGAGCGGGACTCCCATCGATCGGCGTCGCGTCGGCGTGCCCGTGCAGCGACCGGGTCGCAGGTGGCGGCGCCGAGCACGCGCGGGCGCCCGGACGAGAAGCAGCGCGAGAAGCAACACGAGAGCCAGCAGGCGGCGCCGCAGCTCCCGCCCTCCGGTGCGCTGCCCCCGGAGGGGCACGACCGCAGCCGGGTCGAGGTGCGGCGCAGCGCGCGCCGCAGCCGTACCGTCTCCGCCTACCGCGAGGGCGATCGCACCGTCGTGCTGATTCCGGCCCGGATGTCGCACGCCGAGGAGCAGCGCTGGGTGACGCAGATGCTGGAGAAACTCGCCGCGCAGGAGCGCCGGCGGATCCTCGGGGACGACGCCCTGATGGGCCGGGCCCGGGAGTTGTCGGCGGCCTACCTGGGCGGTCGCGCCCAGCCGGTCCAGGTCCGCTGGGTGACGAACCAGAATTCGCGCTGGGGCTCGTGCACGCCCAGCGAGGGGACGATCCGGCTGTCCCACCGGTTGCAGGGCATGCCGGAGTACGTGCTGGACTACGTGCTGCTGCACGAGCTGGCGCACCTGCTGGTGCCGGACCACGGCCCGGCGTTCTGGGCGCTGCTGGAGGCCTATCCCCGGACTGAGCGGGCCCGCGGCTATCTGGAGGGCGTGGTGTCCGCCGCGCGGCTGCCGCACATTCCGGGTGCCCGGCACGGCGCGCCGAGTCCGGATCCGGCGGCCTCCTGCGGCTGACGGGGCCCGGGGCGCCGAGGAGGCCCGAGGGGCTGAGGCGGCTTGAGGAAGACTGACCGAAAAGGGGGCGCGGGCTCATCGGCCCGCGCCCCCTTGGCGCGTTTCACCTCAGTCGGTCAGGCGGTCAGCCGCCGTGCCCGGGCGACCAGGTCGCGCACCGAGTGGTCGGTGAGTTCCGGCAGCCGGTCGAAGTCGAACCAGCGCAGGTCCAGCGACTCCTCGCTGATCAGCGCCTGCGCCCCGGCCGGGGCCAGCGCGATGTACTGGACGTCCAGGTGGGTGTTCTCCGGCCGGTCCTTGCCGGTGCAGCGGACCTGGTGGCGGTCCAGCTTGGCGGGGACGGGGGCACCGTTCTCCCGCAGCAGGGTGAGGTCGGGGATGCCGGACTCCTCGACGGCCTCGCGCAGCGCGGCGGAGGCGAGGTCGGCGTCGCCGGGCTCGCAGTGCCCGCCCATCTGCAGCCACATGCCGACCTTGGGGTGCAGGGTGAGCAGCACCCGCCCCGCCGCCGGGTCGATGACGGCCGCGCTCGCCGTGAGGTGGGCGGGCAGGCAGGACCGGTACACGCCCTCGGGTTGTTCGGCGAGGTGCGCGAGATAGTCGAGCCGCAGCTGTTCCTGGTCCTGATCGGCGGGCCGCCAGTCGGTCAGGGTGCGGACGGCGTCCGCGTGCAGGGTGGACGTGTCCGTTCCGGTGGCCGTCATGCGGTGGGCTCGCCCTTCCCGTCGGTGCCGTCCTGGTCGGTCCCCGGCGCATCGCCCTTCGGCCGCTCGTCCTTGGCGAGGTCGGGCTTGCCGGCCGCGGCCTCGCCGAGCAGCTTGTCGAGGGCGTCGAAGTCGAAGCCGCCCTCCAGGTCGCCGCTGTCGCGGTGCACGAAGGCGTCCGGGTCGTCCAGGTCGGCGGCGGTGGGCAGCATGTCGGGGTGCTGCCAGAGGGCGTCGCGGCCCTCGATGCCGCGGGCGTCGGCGAGCAGTGCCCACAGCCGGGCGGCGTCGCGCAGCCGGCGCGGGCGCAGTTCCAGGCCGACCAGGGTGGCGAAGGTCTGCTCGGCGGGCCCGCCGGCGGCGCGGCGGCGGCGGACGGTCTCGCGCAGCGCGCCGGCCTGCGGCAGGTGGGGTTCGGCGGCGGCGTGGACGACGGCGTCGACCCAGCCCTCGACCAGCGCGAGGGCGGTCTCCAGGCGGGCGAGCGCGGCCTTCTGCTCGGGGGTGTCCTCGGGCTGGAGCAGGCCTCCGGCGAGGGCCTCCTGGAGGGCCTCCGGGTTGCTCGGGTCGAGCTGGCCGGCGAGTTCCTCCATGCGGGAGGTGTCGACCTTGATGCCGCGGGCGTAGGCCTCGACGGCGCCGAGCAGGTGGGCCCGCAGCCACGGCACGTGGGCGAAGAGTCGCTGGTGGGCGGCCTCGCGCAGGGCGAGGTAGAGCCGGACCTCCTCGGCGGGCACGTTCAGGCCCTCGCCGAACTCGGCGACGTTCTGCGGCAGCAGGGCGGCCTTGCCGGCCGGGGCGAGCGGCAGGCCGACGTCGGTGGAGCCGACGACCTCGCCGGCCAGGGCGCCGAGCGCCTGGCCGATCTGGGTGCCGAACATGGCGCCGCCCATGGAGCGCATCATGCCCATCAGCGGGCCGGCCATGGCCTGCATCTCCTCGGGCAGGACGCCGCCCATGGCGGTGCCGACGCGCTCGGCGACGGGGTCGACGAGGTCCTTCCAGACCGGGAGGGTGGCCTCGATCCACTCGGCGCGGCTCCAGGCGACGGCGGTGCCGGCGCCGGAGGGGAACTCGGTGACGCCGTCGAGCCACAGGTCGGCCAGGCGCACGGCCTCCTCGACGGCGGCGCGCTCGGCGGCGCCGACCGAGCGGTCCTTGCTCTTGCCCTCGGCGGGTTCGGCGACGACGGTCTGCCGGGCGATGTTCTGGGCGAGTTCCCAGTTCACCGGGCCGCCCTCGAAGGAGAGCATCTGTCCGAGCTGCTGGAACGCGGCGCCGAGGTCGCCGGGGTTCAGGCCGCCGAACATCGCGGCGAAGGGGTTGTCGGCTCCGGCGCCGCCGGGGCCGCCCGGGGCACCGGGCATGCCGAACATCGCGCCGAAGGGGTTGCCGGCTCCGAAGCCGAACGGCTGGGGGCCGCCGGTGCCTTCCTGGCCCTGCTCCTTCTTCTGCGCGTCGTCGGGCTTGGCCTTGCCGTCCTCGGGCTCCTCGGGCGGAACGCCGAATCCGAAGGGAAGGTCGCTCACGGGGTCCTCGATCCGGTCGGCCGTCATGCGGGTGTGGCGGGAAGTGCTGCCGCCCGGGGGTCCGGTGGAGCGGGGGACTCGTGGGCGGCTCCCGCACGCAAGGCCCGCGCCGGGTGCACCGCCGGGCCTTCGCCTCGGGCAGGATGGACGTACGTGACACACGTCCGTACGCACATAAGCTAACCGTGGAGGATGGCCGGTGAGTTCCCCGCCTTCGGACGTTCGCTCTGGGCTGACCGCAGGAGAGGACGACCAGGACACCACGGTGTCGCCGCCTCCAGCCTACGGCGGGCGGCCGTTGACCGTGGCCGTCACCGGCGCGGCGGGGGTGCTGGGCGAGCGGGTCGCGGCCCGGCTGGTGGCCTCGCCGCACGTGCGCAGGGTGCTGGCGGTGGACGACCGGCGCGGTGAGGTCGCGGGCGTGCAGTGGCGGGTGCTGGACGTGCGGGATCCGGCGGTCGCCGAGCGGCTGGCCGGGGTCGACGTGGTGGTGCACCTGGCGATGGACTTCGGCATGGAGTCCGATCCGCGGGCCCGCAGCGCCTACAACGTGCGCGGCGCCCAGACGGTGCTGACCGCGGCCGCGGCCGCCGGGGTGCACCGGGTGGTGCTCTGCACCTCCGCGATGGTCTACGGCGCGCTGGCCGACAACGAGGTGCCGCTCGCCGAGGACTCCGAGCTGCGGGCGACGGAGGAGGCCTCGCTGGTCGGGGACCTGCTGGAGATCGAGCGCCTGGCCCGGCGGGCGCCACGGGCCCACCCCGGCCTGCAGGTGACGGTGCTGCGCCCGGCGGTGGTGGTGGGTCCCGGGGTGGACACCGTGCTGACCCGGCACTTCGAGGCGCCCAGGCTGCTGGTGGTGGCCGGTTCCCGCCCGTGCTGGCAGTTCTGCCACGTGGAGGACCTGGCGGCGGCGTTGGAGTACGCGGCGCTGGGCCTGGTCGAGGGCGAGGTGACGGTCGGCTGCGACGGCTGGCTGGAGCAGGAGGACGTGGAGCGGCTGTCGGGGATCCGGCGGATGGAGCTGCCGGCCGCGCTGGCGCTCGGGACGGCGGCCCGCCTGCACCGGCTGGGCCTGACCCCGGCCCCGGCGGGGGACCTGGCGTACACCATGTACCCGTGGGTGGTGTCCGGCAGCCGGCTGCACGAGGCGGGCTGGCGGCCGGAGTTCACCAACGAGCAGGTGCTGGCGGAGCTGCTGGCGCAGGTGTCCGGCAAGCACGCGGTGGCGGGGCGACGGCTGGGCGGCAAGGAGGCGGCGACCAGTCTGGGGGCGGCCGGGGCGACGGTGGCGCTGGTCGGTACGGCGGCGCTGGTGCGCCGGGCCCGCAAGCGGCGACGCTTCTGATCCGAGGGACTCCCGGGCGGGCACCGGACGAGCGGTGACGAACGGCCGGGCACCGAACGGGCCGCTTGGTTCTCACGATGCGAAATTTCGCAATCGTGATGCGGAAGCCCCTTGCCGTGGACGGACCCGGATGGGGAATCATGGGGTCATGTCCGAGAACCACGACCCCATCCGCCTGCTCGCCATCCGCGACACCCCGCTCTCCCTGGACGAGGTGTACGAGGCGGTCGGCGACGACGCGGCCGGCGGCACCACCGTCTTCGTCGGAACGGTCCGGGACCACGACGGCGGCAAGTCGGTCTCCGCGCTGGAGTACAGCTGCCACCCCACGGCCGAGGAGGAGATGCGCCGGATCGCCGAGAAGGTCGTCGCCGACTTCCCGGTCAAGGCACTCGCCGCAGTGCACCGGGTGGGCCGGCTGGAGATCACCGACAAGGCCGTGATCGTCGCCGTCTCCTGCGCGCACCGCGGGGAGGCCTTCGCAGCCGCCCGCCGGCTGATCGACGACCTCAAGCACGAGGTGCCGATCTGGAAGCACCAGGTCTTCGCCGACGGCGAGGAGGAGTGGGTCGGCGCCGGCGGCTGCTGACCCCCACGCGCACCCCGCACCCCGGCATCCCGCGCCAGGTACCCCGCACCCGACGGCCCTCGCCCGGCGGCCTCCGCCGCACTGCCTCCGGGCGCCGGTCCCGACCGCGTGCGGCGGAACCGGCCGCACACGGAGCGCGTCCCCCGGGTCAGGCGCGCCGTGGTCTCACCCGAACGGGTCCGGCGCGGTGGGCCGAATACTCCATGGAAGTGAGCCGATCGGCCGTCCCGTAACCCGGACGGCGCCGGTCGAGTTGTCCGCCGGAGTGGTTAATCTGCTCATAGACACGACGAGCTGGGAGTACTGACATGGGTGCGCTCGCCTGGTTGATCATTCCGGTTGTCGCCGTCCTGGTCGCCGCCGCCTGGGCGGGCTGGGCCCAGCGGGCCCCGAAGGCGACGGGGGACCCGGCCTCCCTCGCCGAGCACCGGCGCTTCATGGCCGCGATGGAACGCACCACGGCCGGCACCTCCGCGCCGGGGGAGCGCTCCGGTCGGTAGCCCGGCGGGCGCCGCGTCACCCGCGTCCCGTACTGTCGTGGCATGCCACGCCGCTCCGCGACGATGCTCGCTGCCACCCTGCTGCTCATAGCGCTGCTCTGCGTCTCGGTGCTGATGAAGGTGCCGTACACGGAGATGAGCCCGGGCCCGACGTACAACACGCTCGGCGAGCAGGGGGGCAAGCCGGTGATCACCATCACCGGTCACGACTCGTACCGGGCCTCCGGGCACCTCAACATGACCACGGTGCAGGTGACCGGGGCGAAGTACGAGCCCAGTCTGGTCAACGCGGTGATCGGCTGGATGCGCGACGACGTGCTGGTGGTGCCGCACGACAACGTCTACCCCAAGGGCCAGTCCGACGCGGACGCCAAGAAGCAGAACGCCGAGGAGTTCGCCTCCTCCGAGGACAGCGCCCGCACCGCCGCGCTCAAGCAGCTGGGCGTCCCGGTCGGCAACGAACTGATCGTCAAGTCGGTCACCGCGGGCGCCCCGGCCGAGGGCCGGCTGCACGCCGGGGACCAGATCGTCGCGGTGGACGGCACCGCCGTCGACTCGGTCGACCAGGTGGTCGCCGCCGTCACCAAGCACAAGCCCGGCGAGTCGGTGGTCTTCACCGTGGTGCCGCGCGTCAAGGACACCTCCGGCAACGGCTCGGCCACCCCGGGCGCGAAGACGGATGTCACCGTCCCGACCGTGCGGGCCAAGGACCTCGACCCGAAGGCCCCGGCCGAGCGGGCCGAGCTCGCCGTGGTCGGCATCGGCACCGGGATCCGGCACACCTACCCGTTCCAGATCGACATCGGCCTGCAGGACGTCGGCGGCCCCAGCGCCGGGCTGATGTTCTCGCTCGGCATCGTCGACAAGCTCACCCCCGGCGGCGACCTCACCGGCGGCAAGTTCGTGGCCGGCACCGGCACCATCGACGACGACGGCAAGGTCGGCCCGATCGGCGGGATATCGATGAAGCTGATCGCCGCCCGGGACGCCGGGGCCCAGTACTTCTTCACCCCGTCCTCGAACTGCGCCGAGGCCACCAAGAACGTGCCGTCCGGGCTGACCCTGATCAAGACGGACACCCTGGACGGCGCGCTGAAGTCGCTGGAGCAGATCCGCTCCGGGCAGACCTCCGCGCTGCCGTCCTGCCCCGAGTAAGACCGTCGGGCAAGACCCGTCGGGCAGGACCCGTCAGTCAAGGGCGTCGGGTGAGACCGCCGGGCGAGGGCTCAGGAGAAGGTCGCCAGCAGCGCGTCGGTCAGGCCGGGCACCAGGTCCGGGCCGGTCAGCACCTCGCGGGCGACGTCCTTGGAGCGCAGCCGCAGGGCGATCTCCTTCCGGCCGTCGCGCAGCACGGCGGCGGTGATCCGCACCTCCTCGCGCTTGGGGTGGTTGGCGACCCACTCGGCGAGCTGGGCGTCGGAGGCGCCGCGGGGGCGGGACTGCTCGGCGCCCGGCGGCAGCATCAGCCGCTCGACGACCAGGGCGCAGCCGGCCACCGCGTCGGGCCAGGCGATGGTGCCGAGGAACTTGTCGAGCTCGGTGCCGGCCGGGATCTCTTCCTGCTCGACCGGGGTGAGGCCGGGCTCGTCGCCGTCGGAGAGGCCGAGCTGCTTGGCGATCCGGGGGTCGGCCTTGCGCAGGGCGGCGCTGTCCACCAGTGCGAACAGTCGGGCCGGGAGGTCCCAGCCGAGGGTGGCGGCGTACTCGTCGATCTCCAGCGCGGCCCGGGTGAGCGGGGTGGCGGCGGGGAGCTTGGAGACGTCGTCGGGGGAGTTGTTCAGATCAGACGCGTCGGACATGACTCAATCCTCACACGCCGGGCGGTGGGCGCTCGCCGGAGCGGCCGGGGAAGAGGGCGGGAAGGACTCGGGAGGGCGCGGGACGGGGGCGGTGGGGGCGGCGTAGTAACCGTCTGCTAACGGTGGGAACTCGACCAAAGCCTGGTTAAGTTTCTCTGACGACCGACCGATTCCAGACGACACAGCTGAGGTGCCACCGTGGTATTCCAGATGCCGGAACGCTCAGGGCCGGGTTTCCGGCGGAGGGTGGGCCCGCCCTCCCGGCGGGCGCGGGTGGCCCTGCTGACCCTGGGCGTACTCGCGGTGCTGTTCCTGCTGTTCGTCATGTTCGCCGGGTTCTGGACGGACTGGCTGTGGTTCAGGTCGGTCCACTACTCCTCGGTCTTCACCACCCAGCTGTGGACGAAGATCGGGCTGTTCGCGGTGTTCGGCCTGCTGATGGCGGTGATCGTCGGCTTCAACATCTGGCTGGCGCACCGGCTGCGGCCGCCGCTGTCGGCGATGTCGGTGGAGCAGCAGAGCCTGGACCGCTACCGGGCGGGGCTGGCGCCGTTCAAGCGCTGGGCGCTGATCGGCGTCTCGCTGGTGATCGGCCTGGTGGCGGGCGCGGCGGCGTCGGGCCAGTGGCGGACCTGGCTGATGTGGACGAACGCGACGTCCTTCGGCGAGAAGGACGCCCAGTTCGGCATGGACGTCTCGTTCTACGCCTTCGACCTGCCGTTCTACGAGTTCGTGCTGGGCTTCGCGTTCAGCGCGGTGATCGTCTCGCTGCTGACCTCGGCGCTGGTGCACTACCTGTACGGGGGGCTGCGGCTGCAGGGTCCGGGCCGTCGGGCGAGCGCGGGCGCGCAGGGGCACCTGGCGGTGCTGCTGGGCGTGTTCGTGCTGCTGAAGGCGGTGGCGTACTGGCTGGACCGGTACGCGCTGGCGGTGAAGACCGGCTCCTACAAGGGAGTGTCGGGCTGGACGGGCCTGCGCTACGTGGACGCCAACGCGTTCCTGCCGGCCAAGACGATCCTGTTCTTCGTCGCGATCATCTGCGCGGTGCTGTTCTTCCTGACGCCGGTCCGCCGCACCTGGGCGCCGGCCCTGATCGGGCTGGGGCTGATGGTGCTGTCGGCGGTGCTGATCGGCGGCCTGTACCCGGCGATCGTGCAGCAGTTCCAGGTCAAGCCGAACGAGCAGGCCAAGGAGACGCCGTACATCCAGAAGAACATCGACGCGACGCGGCAGGCGTACGGGATCGCGGACGCGAAGACCACCCCGTACAGCCCGCAGGGCTCGACCACGGGTGACGCGCTGAAGCCGGACGCGCAGACCGTCGCGGACGTGCGGCTGCTGGACCCGAACATCGTCTCGCAGACGTTCCAGTCGCTGGAGCAGCAGCGCAACTACTACGCGTTCCCGAGCACGTTGTCGGTGGACCGCTACGGCACCGGCGCGGACAAGCAGGACACCGTGATCGGCCTGCGCGAGCTGGACCTCAACGGGGTGCAGCGCAACTGGATCAACGACCACTTCAAGTACACCCACGGCTACGGCGCGGCGGTCGCCAAGGGCAACCAGGTCGACGACAAGGGCGGCCCGGTGTTCACCGAGTCCGGCCTGCCGACCACCGGTGCGCTGGGCGACTACCAGCAGCGGATCTACTACGGCGAGAAGACGACGACGTACTCGATCGTCGGGGGCTCGAACAAGGAGATCGACTACACCGACGTCAAGACCGGCCAGAACGTGGAGTACACGTACGCCGGTGACAGCGGTGTCTCGCTGGACAACCCGGTCACCCGGGCCGCGTACGCGGTGCGCTTCGCCGAGCCGCAGATCCTGTACGCGGGGGCGATCACCGACGGCGCCAAGGTGATCTACAACCGGACGCCGAAGGAGCGGGTGGAGAAGGTCGCGCCGTGGCTGTCGATCGACGCCGACCCGTACCCGGTGGTGCAGGACGGCCACGTGGTCTGGGTGGTGGACGGCTACACCACCTCCGACGGCTTCCCGTTCTCGTCGAAGACGACGCTGGGCACCGCGACCAAGGACTCGCTGACCAACCAGCGCGGTGAGCTGCTGACCGTCGCCAACCAGGTCAACTACATCCGCAACTCGGTCAAGGCCACGGTGGACGCCTACACCGGCGAGGTGAAGCTCTACCAGTGGGACGAGAAGGACCCGGTGCTGAAGACCTGGATGAAGGCCTTCCCGGGCACGGTCGAGCCGAAGGCGGACATCCCGGCGTCGCTGCTGCCGCACCTGCGCTACCCGCAGGACATGTTCAAGGTGCAGCGCGACCTGCTCGGCCAGTACCACGTGACCGACGCCAACTCCTTCTTCAACGGCAGCGACATCTGGCAGGTCCCGGTGGACCCGACCAGTGACACCAAGCAGGTCCAGCCGCCGTACTACGTGACGGTGCGCACACCGGACGCCGCCGCCGCGAGCTTCTCGCTGACCAGCACCTTCGTGCCCAACCAGCGGCCCAACCTGGCGGCCTTCATGTCCGTCAACGCGGATCCGGGCGACGACTACGGGAAGATCCGCATCCTGAAGATGACGGGCGAGAGTGGGGCCCCCGGCCCCGGCCTGGTGCAGTCGAAGTTCAACTCCCGCCAGGAGGTGGCCTCGCAGATCTACGCGCTGAAGACCGGTGGGGACACCGAGCTGGAGTACGGCAACCTGCTGACCCTGCCGGTCGGCGGCGGGCTGCTGAACGTCGAGCCGGTGTACGTGCGCGGGCGCGGCGCCAAGTACCCGACGCTGCAGAAGGTCCTCGCGGTGTACGGGGACGACAACGTGGCGTTCGAGAACACCCTCGAGGACGCGCTGAAGAAGCTGTTCGCCGGGCAGGCCCCGCCGGCCACGCCGGTGGTGCCGTCCAGCCCGGGTGGCGGCACGACGCCGGGCGGCGGCACCACGCCGGCCCCGGGGACGCCGACTCCGACGCCGACCGGTCCGGGCACCCCGGCGCCGGGCGGGACGATCTCGCCGGAGCTGCAGAAGGCGCTGTCGGACGCGGAGAAGGCGTACAACGACAGCCAGACCGCGTTCAAGAACGGTGACTGGGTGGCCTACGGCAACGCCCAGAAGGCGCTCGGGGACGCCCTGAAGGCGGCCGACGCGGCCCGCGGCGGCAGCCCGGCGCCGGTGCCGACGGCCGCGCCGACGGCGGCGCCGACCGGGTCGGGGGCGCCCAGCCTGCACCCGTAGTCCCCGCTGAGCTGCGGTGACCGTTTTTGGTTCCACCCCGTGTCCGTGCTACGGTTCTTTCACCGACGCGGGGTGGAGCAGCTCGGTAGCTCGCTGGGCTCATAACCCAGAGGT
>CBJMI02800__coassemble_709_pt1 | contig 14903 bp, 8 predicted proteins | sample CBJMI02800__metabat2_low_PE_003 | metagenome-assembled genome bin CBJMI02800
CGAGGCCTGGCGCGCCATCCAGCGGGAGACCGACGTCCTGGTGGTCGCCCCCACCGGCTCCGGCAAGACGCTGGCCGCCTTCCTCTCCGCGCTCGACCGGCTCAGCAGCACCCCGCCCCCGGCCGAGCCCAAGCGCCGCTGCCGGGTGCTCTACGTCTCCCCGCTCAAGGCCCTGGCGGTGGACGTCGAACGGAACCTGCGCGCCCCGCTGACCGGCCTGCGCCAGGCCGCCGTCCGGCTCGGCCTGCCCGAGCCCGAGGTCCAGGTCGCCATCCGCTCGGGGGACACCCCCGCCGCCGACCGCCGCCGCTTCGCGACCCACCCGCCGGACATCCTGATCACCACCCCCGAGTCGCTGTTCCTGCTGCTCACCTCCGCCTCCCGGGAGGCGCTCCGGGGCATCGACACAGTGATCCTGGACGAGGTCCACGCCGTCGCCGGCACCAAGCGCGGCGCCCACCTCGCGCTCAGCCTGGAGCGGCTGGACGAACTGCTGGACCGCCCGGCCCGCCGGATCGGCCTGTCCGCGACGGTGCGCCCGGTCGAGGAGGTGGCCCGCTTCCTCAGCCCCCAGCGCGGCGCCGTCGTCGTCCAGCCCGCCGCCGCCAAGGAGTTCGACCTCTCGGTGGTCGTCCCGGTCCCCGACCTGGACGACCTCCCCGCCGCCCCGGCCACCGGCGGCGCCGCGGGCTCCGACCCGCAGCGCCAGGCCTCGATCTGGCCGCACGTCGAGGAGCGGATCGTCGACCTGGTCGAGGCGCACCGCTCGACCATCGTCTTCGCCAACTCCCGCCGCCTGGCCGAGCGCCTGTGCAACCGGCTGAACGAGATCGCCCACGAGCGCGTCACCGGCACCGCCGCCCCCGAGGCGCACGCCCCGGCCCAGCTGATGGGCGGCTCGGGCGCCGCCGGGGGCGTGCCCGCGGTGATCGCCCGGGCCCACCACGGCTCCGTGTCCAAGGAGCAGCGCTCCCTGGTCGAGGAGGAGTTGAAGGCCGGCCGGCTGCCCGCCGTGGTCGCCACCTCCAGCCTGGAGCTGGGCATCGACATGGGCGCCGTCGAGCTCGTCGTCCAGGTCGAGTCCCCGCCCTCGGTCGCCTCCGGCCTGCAGCGGGTCGGCCGGGCCGGCCACCAGGTCGGCGCCGTCTCCACCGGCGTGTTCTTCCCCAAGTACCGGGGGGACCTGGTGCAGTCCGCCGTGGTCACCGAGCGGATGCGGGCGGGGCGGATCGAGGCGCTGCGCATCCCGCGCAACCCGCTGGACGTGCTGGCCCAGCAACTGGTCGCGATGACGGCCCTGGACGCCTGGCCGGTGGACGAGTTGCTCACCGTGGTCCGCCGCGCCGCCCCCTTCGCCACCCTCCCGCAGTCCGCCTTCGACGCCGTGCTCGACATGCTGGCCGGCCGCTATCCCTCCGACGCCTTCGCCGAGTTGCGCCCCCGGGTGGTCTGGGACCGGGTGGCCGGGACGGTGACCGGCCGCCCCGGCGCCCAGCGCCTGGCCGTCACCTCCGGCGGCACCATCCCCGACCGCGGCCTGTTCGGCGTCTTCATCGCCGGCACCGATCCCAAGAAGGGCGGCGGCAGGGTCGGCGAACTCGACGAGGAGATGGTCTACGAGTCCCGCGTCGGCGACGTGTTCACCCTCGGCACCACGTCCTGGCGGATCGAGGAGATCACCCACGACAAGGTGCTGGTCACCCCGGCTCCCGGCGTCCCCGGCCGGCTCCCGTTCTGGAAGGGCGACACCCTCGGCCGCCCGCTCGAACTCGGCCGCGCCCTCGGCGCGTTCACCCGCGAGCTGGGCTCGCTCCAACCGGAGGCCGCCACCGAGCGCCTCAAGCGGGCCGGCCTAGACGACTGGGCCGCCGCCAACCTGCTGGACTACCTCGCCGAGCAGCGGGCCGCCTGCGGCCACCTCCCCGACGACCGCACCATCGTGGTCGAGCGCTTCCGGGACGAGCTCGGCGACTGGCGGATCGTCATCCACTCCCCCTTCGGCGCCCAGGTGCACGCCCCCTGGGCGCTCGCCCTCGGCGCCCGGCTGCGCGAGAAGCACGGCCTGGACCCGCAGGTCATGCACGCCGACGACGGCATCGTGCTCCGGCTGCCCGACGCGGACCTGTTCTCCCCCGACTTCGACTTCGCCGGCCCGTCGGAGCCCGCGAGTCCGTCCCGGGACGAGGCCCCGGTCGGCGCCGACGCCGCCCTGTTCGACTCGACCGAGATCGAGCAGCTGGTCACCGACCAGGTCGGCGGCTCCGCACTGTTCGCCTCCCGCTTCCGCGAGTGCGCCGGCCGGGCCCTGCTGCTCCCCCGCCGCAACCCCGGCCGCCGCACCCCGCTCTGGCAGCAGCGCCAGCGCGCCGCCCAACTGCTCGAAGTCGCCTCCGAGTACGGCTCGTTCCCGATCGTCCTGGAGGCCGTCCGCGAGTGCCTCCAGGACGTCTTCGACGTCCCCGGCCTGGTCGAGCTGATGGGGGACCTCGAATCCCGCGCCGTCCGCCTGGTCGAGGTCACCACCCCCGAGCCCTCGCCCTTCGCCCGCTCACTGCTGTTCGGCTACGTCGCCCAGTTCCTCTACGAGGGCGACTCCCCGCTCGCCGAACGCCGGGCCGCCGCCCTCTCGCTCGACTCCCGGCTGCTGTCCGAGCTCCTCGGCCAGGCCGAGCTGAGCGAACTGCTCGACCCGCAGGTGCTCGCCGAGCTGGAGGCCGAGCTCCAACGCCTCACCCCCGAGCGCCGGATCAAGGACGCCGAGGGCGTCGCCGACGCGCTGCGCCTGCTCGGTCCGCTCACCGAGGCCGAGTTGACCGCCCGTGGCGCCGAGCCGCTGTGGGCCCTGGAACTGGAGGCCGCCCGCCGGGTGATCCAGGTCCGGATCTCCGGCGAGCAGCGCTGGGCCGCGATCGAGGACGCGGGACGGCTGCGCGACGCACTCGGCACCCCGCTGCCGGTCGGCGTCCCCGAGGCCTTCACCGAGCCGGTCAAGGACCCGCTGGGCGACCTGCTGGCCCGGCACGCCCGCACCCACGGCCCGTTCACCGCCGCCGAGGCCGGCGCCCGCTACGGCCTGGGCACAGCCGTGGTCACCGGCACCCTGCAGCGCCTCACCGCGGCCGGCCGCCTGGTCCAGGGCCAGTTCAGGCCGGCCGGAAGCCACACCGAGCCCGAGTGGCACACCGCCCCCGAGTGGTGCGACGCCGAGGTGCTGCGCCGACTGCGCCGCCGCTCGCTGGCCGCCCTGCGCCAGGAGGTCGAGCCCGTCCCGCCGCGCGCCCTGGCCGCCTTCCTGCCGCAGTGGCAGCACCTGGCCGGGCACCGGCTGCGCGGCGCGGACGGCCTGCTCCGGGTGGTCGAACAGCTCCAGGGGACCGCCCTGCCCGCCTCCTCCCTGGAGAAGCTGATCCTCCCGGCCCGGCTCGGCGACTACTCCCCCGGCCTGCTGGACGAGCTGATGGCGGCCGGCGAGATCGGCTGGTGCGGCGCGGGCGCCCTGCCCGGCAAGGACGGCTGGCTCAGCCTCCACCTGGCCGAGAACGCCCACCTGCTGCGCCCCGAACCGGTGCCGCCCGCGCTCACCCCGCTGCACAGTGCCCTGCTGCAGTCCCTGGCGGGCGGCTACGGCCTGTTCTTCCGCCAGCTACTCCAGCAGCTGCCGGAGGAGACGGCCGAGCCGGAGGCGGTCGAGGCGCTCTGGGACCTGGTCTGGGCCGGGTACGTCACCAACGACACCCTGGCACCGCTGCGCGCCCTGCTCGGCTCCGGCCGCACCGCCGGAGCCACCGCCCACCGCGCGCCCCGGTCCACCCCGCGCGGCCGTTACGGCGGCGCGGGCCGCGCCTTCGGCCGGGCCGGCGCAGCGTTGCGCGGCGGCCCGACGGTGGCGGGGCGCTGGTCGCTGCTGCCCTCCCTCGCCGCCGACCCGACGCTCCGGGCCACCGCCCAGGCGCAGAGCCTGCTGGACCGGCACGGTCTGCTGACCCGGGGCACGGTGGCGGCCGAACGGGTGCCCGGCGGCTTCGCCGGGGTCTACCGGGTGCTCGCCGCGATGGAGGAGCGCGGCCGGGCCCGCCGGGGCTACTTCGTCGAGGGCCTGGGCGGCGCCCAGTTCGCCATGGAGGGCGCGGCCGACCGGCTGCGCTCGGTCAACGGCCGACTGGAGCGGGCCCGGGCCACCGAGTGGCCGGCCGCGCCGACCGCCGAGCCGCCGCAGCTGTTGGTGCTGGCCGCCACCGATCCGGCGAACGCCTACGGCGCCGCGCTGCCCTGGCCGGAGCCGCCCTCAGCGCCGGGGGCCAAGGAGGCCAAGGCGCACCGCCCGGGCCGCAAGGCCGGCGCCCTGGTGGTGCTGGTCGACGGCGAGCTGGCGCTGTACGTGGAGCGGGGCGGCAAGTCCCTGCTGGCCTGGCCGCAGGACGGGGCGACGGTCGCACTCGCCGCCGGGGCGCTCGCCGGGGCGGTCCGCGCGGGAGCGCTCGGCAGCGTCACGGTCGAGCGCGCCAACGGCGAGCCCGCCCTCGGCTCCGACCTCGGCCGCGCCCTGGAGGAGGCGGGGTTCCACGCCACGCCCCGCGGGCTGCGGCTGCGGCCGTAGCAGGGCCCGAGCGCCGCCCGGAGGCCGGAACGCCGCGAACGCACCCGAATGCCGCGGAAAGAGCCAGGAGGCCGCGGAGTCAACGACCCCGCGGCCTCCGGCCACGTCGATTCACCCGATCGGCGGTGATGGTGCCTCCACCCGGCGCACGGCCTCCTCGCGCCCGCGTCGGCGTCGCACGGGTCCGGTCGCGTTCCGGTCGGCATGGACCGGGATGAGACCGAGCCCCCAGCCGCCGGCCGCCAGCAGCCCCAGCACCGCGCCGTCGGTCAGCTGCCCGCGGACGGCCACGAGCCACCAGGTGAGCCCGGCCACCAGAACCAGCAGGACCCGGCGCGTCGGCCGCGTCACCGCCCACCGCACCCGCAGCCGTATTCGGGCCACCGTGCGCACCGTCGCGATCCTCCGCACGACCGCCCTCCTCCGCTCGCCCCGGGCATCGGATACCCGGGAGTCGAGGCCGGATCAGGCAGCGACCACGTCCATCGCGGCGGCCTTGGGCGACATGTTCGCCCGGTCGGCGCCGGGGGCGGGCAGCGGAACCGGTTCGAGTACCGGCCTCAGCAGATCACCCTCGGAGAGGGTGGCCATCGCCGCAAGTTCGGCGAGCGACAGTTCGTCGCTGACCTCGCGCATGACCTCGGACATCCGGACGTCGAGCGCGTCGCAGATGGCGGAGAGCAGCTCCGAAGAGGCCTCCTTCTGTCCCCGCTCCACCTCGGAGAGGTACCCGAGCGAAACCCTGGCGGCCGCCGACACCTCGCGGAGTGTGCGGCCCTGGCGCTGGCGCTGCCGACGCAGTACATCGCCCAGTAGGCGACGGAGCAGGATCATCGGTGCCTCCCTCCTCGGACTGCGGATCGAGATGTCACGCCCCCACCGTACCGCCTTGCCCGCTTCGCGTGCGGGGACCCTGGTCGTGTTCACTCTGGGCTGCAAGGCCGTCCCCCTCCTTGTTCCGGTGTCGTACCCGGGTTCGCGGGCCCCTCGTGGTACCCGACCTGGCCCACCCGGCCACCGTCACGCAACTCGTTCGCCACCTGGTTTCTGCCCAACCAGGCCGTTGGATGTAACACGATCCTCCAGCTGTGCCATACCTGTACGCCAGTTCGGCAGAATCTCGATCCGGTGGAGATCCGTCCGCCGGCCGTCAACGACTGAGTCGGCCGGCGAGCAGTTCCAGTGCGGCGGTCACCGCGTCGTGACGGATTGTGGCACGGGCGCCCGACAGCAGGAGCGAACTGACCAGAGTTCCCCCCGGGCCGGCGACCGCCAGGTGTACGGTGCCCACCGGCTGTCCGTCCTGCGGGTCCGGACCGGCCACCCCGGTCGTCGCGAGCCCGTACGTGGCCCCCAGCAGGGCGCGCACGCCCTCGGCCATCTGTCGGGCCACCACCGGGTGGACCGGACCGTACACGTCCAAAAGGCCCTCGTCCACCCCCAGCACCGAGGCCTTCAGCTCGGTCGCGTACGCGGTGACCGAGCCGCGGAAGGTCGCGGAGGCCCCCGGGACGTCCACCAGCGCGGCGGCCAGCAGCCCACCGGTGAGCGACTCGGCGACGGCCAGCGTGCCGCCCTCGGCCCGCAGCGCGGCGTGCACCCGCTCGGCCAGCTCGTGGTCCGTCATCGGAGGTCCCCCGTTCCTACCGGTCCGCGCGCTCCGCGGCCGTGCCCTCGCGGCGCAGTCGCAGCGCCTGCCCGACGTAGTCCAGTGCGGTGCCGACGGTCAGCAGCACCGCCAGGCCCATCAGGACCGCCCTCCCGGTGGCCAGCCAGCCGTGGAGGTCCAGCACGTACATGCCGACCGCGATGCCCTGGGTCAGCGTCTTGAGCTTGCCGCCGCGGCTGGCCGGGATGACCCCGAAGCGGATCACCCAGAAGCGCATCAGGGTGATGCCGAGCTCGCGGGCCAGGATCACCGCGGTGACCCACCAGGGCAGGTCGCCGAGCACCGAGAGGCCGATCAGCGCCGCGCCCATGATGGCCTTGTCGGCGATCGGATCGGCGATCTTGCCGAAGTCGGTGACCAGGCCCTTGCGGCGGGCGAGCTCGCCGTCGAACAGATCGGTGATCATCGCGATGGCGAAGGAGGCCCAGGCGACCGAGCGCCACTTGGGGTCGTGCCCGCCGCCGGCGAACAGCAGCGCCACGAACACCGGCACCAGCAGCAGCCGGACCATGGTGAGCACGTTGGCGATGTTCCAGATGCCCGGCGCCGGCGGCAGGGCGGCCGCCGGTCTGCCCGGGCGGGCCGCGGCCGGGGCGCCGGGCCCCTTGGTCATTCCCCGGCTCCCGGAGCCTCGGCCCCCGCGGTCCTGAGCGGTCGCACCTGCTCCAGCGCCTCGGCGATCAGGTCGACGCCCTCGCTGGCCACCACGGTGGCCCGCCAGAACTGTCCGACCTTCGGGTCCTCGACGCCGTGCAGGGTGGTCAGGCCGTCGGTCTCCGGGGCCTGGTGGGCGGAGCGGCCCTCGACCACGCCGTCCTCGACCGACTCGATCAGCACCTCGACCTCGGTGCCGATCCGCTGCTCGGCCCGCTGGGCGGTCATCTCCTCGGCGAGCCGGCTCAGCCGGTCCAGCCGGTCGGCGACGACGTCCTCGGGCAGCTTGCCGTCGTAGGTGGCGGCCTCGGTGCCGTCCTCGTCGGAGTAGCCGAAGACGCCGATCGCGTCCAGCCCCGCGTGGGTGACGAAGCGCTCCAGCTCGGCGAAGTCCTCCTCGGTCTCCCCCGGGAAGCCGACGATGAAGTTGGACCGGGCACCGGCCTGCGGGGCCTTGCCCCGGATGGTCCCCAGCAGCTCCAGGAACTGGTCGGTGGAGCCGAAGCGGCGCATCCGGCGCAGCACGGCGGGCGCCGAGTGCTGGAAGGACAGGTCGAAGTAGGGCACCACGTCGGCGGTCCCGGTCATCGCGTCGATCAGACCGGGGCGCATCTCGGCCGGCTGCAGGTAGGACACCCGCACCCGCTCGACGCCCTCGATCGCGGAGATCTCGCCGAGCAGTGTCTCCAGCAGCCGGATGTCGCCGAGGTCCTTGCCGTACGAGGTGTTGTTCTCGCTGACCAGGACGATCTCGCGGACGCCCTGCCCGGCCAGCCACTGGGCCTCGTTCAGCACGTCGGAGGGGCGGCGCGAGATGAAGGAGCCGCGGAAGGCCGGGATGGCGCAGAAGGAGCAGCGCCGGTCGCAGCCGGAGGCGAGCTTGACCGAGGCGACCGGGCTGTCGTCCAGCCGCTTGCGCAGGGTGCGCGGGCCGGAGGCCGGGGCGAGGCCCTCGGGCAGGTCGGTGATCGGTTCGGCGGCGGCCTCGGCGCCGTGACCGGGCAGCGCGACGGCCTCGGCGGCGGACTGCCGCTCGGCCGGGCTGATCGGCAGCAGCTTGCGGCGGTCGCGCGGGATGTGCGGGGCGTGGTGGCCGCCGGAGAGGATGGTCTGCAGGCGGTCGGAGATGTCCGCGTAGTCGTCGAAGCCGAGCACCCCGTCGGCCTCGGGCAGCGCGTCGGCGAGCTCCTTGCCGTACCGCTCGGCCATGCAGCCGACCGCGACGACGGCCTGGGTGCGGCCGTGCCCCTTGAGGTCGTTGGCCTCCAGCAGGGCGTCGACGGAGTCCTTCTTGGCGGCTTCGACGAAGCCGCAGGTGTTGACGACGGCGACATCGGCCTCGGCGGCATCGTCGACGAGCAACCAGCCGTCGGCTTCCAGTCGCCCGGCGAGTTCCTCGGAGTCCACCTCGTTGCGGGCGCATCCGAGCGTGACAAGGGCGACAGTGCGGCGTTCAGGCATAGGGCCAAGATTAACGCGCGGCCTCCGGTGCCGTTCGCCCCGGAGTCCGCGCGCCACGGTTCGGCTGGTCATCACCGGCCCCCGCGGGCCCTGTGGTCAGCCTGCCTGCGGGTCTCCGGGGGTGTACGTGACGTGCACCACCTGGCCGTCCTTGCCGAGGACGCCGAGGTCCTTGCCGTTGACGTACGCGTGCACGGCTCCGCCGTTGCCGAGCACCAGCTTGATCTGCTTGGGGTCGGTGAAGGTCTGGTCCTGGCCGCCGCTCATGTTGTTCTGGAACAGCGACTTGCCGTTGCCGTCCATCGCCGAGACCCAGCTGGTGCCCTCGGCGACCAGCTTCACGGTGACCTTGTCGGCCGGGACGGCGGCGATCGCCGCGGCGCTCGCCGCGGGCGCCGACGGCTGGACGGTCGGCGTGACCGGGGCGACCGAGCCGGTGCCGGAGCCGCTGGGCAGCGGGGCGCTGGCGGAGCCGGTGCCGGTGCCGGTGTGGCCGCCCCTGCCGCTCACCAGGTTGAAGCCGATCAGGCCGACCACGGCGACGATCGCGGCGACCATGGCCGCCGCCCAGTTCGGCCGGCTGCGGCCGGGCACCTTGATCGGGCCGCTGTCGATCAGCTGGGTGGTCGGGCGCTTGGAGGCCGGCGAGCCGCCGTGCGCCTCGTCGAACCGGGCGACCAGTGCCTCGGCGTCGGCGCCGACCGCCTGGGCGATCGAGCGGATGTGCCCGCGGGCGTAGAAGTCGCCGCCGCAGCGGCCGAAGTCGTCCTCCTCGATGGCATGGACGATCGGCACCCGTACGCGGGTGGAGGTACTCACCTGGTCCACCGTGAGTCCCGCCTCGATCCGGGCGGCGGACAGCACCCGGCCGATGCTCGGAGCATCGGCTGCCTGCACCGCGTCGTCGGTCGGCTCGACGGACGACGGGGCGTTGTCGCGGTCGGAGGACTTGCCGATGGTCACGGGGCACGCCTTTCGAGCGGATGGCCACCTGCTGGGGAACAGTCTAGGGGCGCGGGCGGATCGTTTCTCAAACGGACCGGGCCGAATGCGCGGCCCCGCCACGACCGTGGCTCCGGCCCCCGCCGGCCGGCGGTCAGCGGGGACGCACGACGGAACTCGGGGTGTGCTTCGCGGCCTGTGACGCGGCGTACGGACATTCGGTTCCCCGGGGGATCGAAGACGAGCCCTCGCGGCGCCTACCCTCCTCCGAACGAGTGAACACCCCCGAGGGCACGGCCCCTCAGCCCCGCAGGGTGATCAGCACCCCGTCCAGTTCGTCCGGCTTCACCAGCACGTCCCGGGCCTTGGAGCCCTCACTCGGACCGACGATCCCGCGCGACTCCATGAGGTCCATCAGCCGGCCCGCCTTGGCGAAGCCGACGCGGAGCTTGCGCTGGAGCATCGAGGTGGAGCCGAACTGGGTGGAGACCACCAGCTCGGCGGCCTGGATCAGCAGGTCCAGGTCGTCGCCGATCTCCTCGTCGATCTCCTTCTTCGGCCCGGCCCCGGCCATCACGTCGTCCCGGTAGACGGCGCTCAGCTGGTCCTTGCAGTGCTGCACCACCTTGGCGATCTCCGCCTCGGTGACGAACGCGCCCTGCATGCGGATCGGCTTGCTCGCGCCCATCGGCAGGAACAGCGCGTCGCCCTTGCCGATCAGCTTCTCCGCGCCGGGCTGGTCCAGGATGACCCGGGAGTCGGCCATCGCGGAGGTCGCGAAGGCCAGCCGGGACGGCACGTTGGCCTTGATCAGACCGGTCACCACGTCCACCGAGGGCCGCTGGGTGGCGAGCACCAGGTGGATGCCGGCCGCGCGGGCCAGCTGGGTGATCCGGACGACCGAGTCCTCGACGTCGCGCGGGGCGACCATCATCAGGTCGGCCAGCTCGTCGACGATCACCAGCAGGTACGGGTACGGCCGCAGCTCCCGCTCGCTGCCCAGCGGCGGGGTGACCTTGCCGGCCCTCACCGCCGCGTTGAAGTCGTCCACGTGCCGGAAGCCGAACGCCGCGAGGTCGTCGTAGCGCATGTCCATCTCGCGCACCACCCACTGGAGGGCCTCGGCGGCCTTCTTCGGGTTTGTGATGATCGGCGTGATCAGGTGCGGGATGCCCTCGTACGCGGTCAGCTCGACCCGCTTGGGATCGACCAGCACCATCCGTACCTCGTCCGGGGTGGCCCGGGCGAGGATCGAGGTGATCAGGCAGTTGATGCAGGACGACTTGCCCGCGCCGGTCGCACCGGCCACCAGGATGTGCGGCATCTTGGCGAGGTTCGCCATCACGGTGTGGCCCTCGACGTCCTTGCCCATGCCGACGACCATGGGGTGGGTGTCCTCGGCGGCCGTGCGCGAGCGCAGCAGGTCGCCGAGGTTGACCATCTCGCGGTCCCGGTTGGGGATCTCGATGCCGACCGCGGACTTGCCCGGGATCGGGCTGATGATCCGCACGTCCGGGCTGGCCACCGCGTACGCGATGTTCTTGGCGAGCGCCGTGATCCGCTCCACCTTGACGGCCGGGCCGAGCTCGACCTCGTAGCGGGTGACCGTCGGGCCGCGGGTGAAGCCGGTGACCTTGGCGTCCACCTTGAACTCGGTGAAGGTGCCGGTGAGCTGGGCGACCACCTCGTCGTTGAGGGCGCTGCGGGCCTTCGCCGGGCCGCCGCGCTCCAGCAGGTCGAGCGAGGGCAGCGCGTAGGTGACGCCCTCGCCGAGCTGCAGCTGCTCCATCCGCACCGGCGCCGGGCTGTGCTCCGCGGGCGCGCCCGGGCCGCCGTTGCGGGCGGCCGGGACGGCGGGCTCCTCGGGCGCCGCGGTGAGGTCCTTGACCTGGTGCATCATGTCCGCCACCGCGGAGGAGGCGGGCACGCCGTAGACCAGTGCGCCGTCCAGGTCGGCGGCCGCGCCGGCGGCGAGGTCGCGGGTGGCGTACGGGTCCGGCGGCTCCTCGCCCAGGGGGCCCTTGTCCAGCGAGACGCGGACGGCGGCCGGCTGCTCCTCGTAGTCCTCGACGGACTGCTTGCGCCGGCGGCGGCGACGGCGGGCGGCGATCTCGTCGCCCGGGTCGTCACGGTCGGTGTCCACGGTGTAGGGCAGCGCCTCGGGGTCGGCGTCCTCCGGCGGTTCGGTGGACAGCTCGCGCTCCGGCGTACGCCCCCAGTGCGACGCGTCCTCGGGACCGGGCTCGACCACGCCGAGCCTCATCCCCACGCCGCGCACCCGCTCGCCGATCCGGTTGACCGGGGTGGCGGTGACCACCAGCAGGCCGAAGAAGGCCAGCAGCAGGAGCAGCGGCACGGCCAGCACCGCGCCGGCGGCGGCCATCATCGGGGTGGACGCGGCCCAGCCGATGATCCCGCCGGCCGCCCTTATCCGGGAGGCGCCGCTGCCCATCGTGGGCGCGCCGCAGCCGATGTGGACCAGCCCGAGGATGCCGACCAGCAGCGTGCTCAGCCCGATCACGATCCGGCCGTTGGCCTCCGGCAGCTCAGGGTGGCGCCAGAGCCGGATCGCTATCCCGGCCAGTAGGAACGGCACCAGCACGTCCAGTCGCCCGAACAGCCCGGAGACCACGGCGGTGGCCGCACCGTTCAGCCAGCCCTCCGAGCTGAACCAGGTGCCGGCCGCGACCACCAGCGCGAGCGCGAACAGCAGTAGGCCGATCCCGTCCTTGCGGTGAGCCGGGTGGAGGTTCTTGGCGCCGTCGCCGAAGCTGCGGAAGATCGCGGCGATCGGGCTCGCGAGCGCGTTGAGGGCGCTCATCAGCACCGACCGGCGCGGCGGGGGCGGCGGAGCCGACTTGGCGGCCGCCTTCTTCGCGGGGGCCCTGCGGGCGGCCGCCTTCTTCGCGGGCGGCTTGCCCGGGGCCTTGGCCGCGGCCTTCTTGGACGGTCCCGGACTCGGTTTGCGTGCGGCGTTTCCGGGCGTACGAGTGGCCATGGGTCAGCAGCCTACCGGGGCGGGCGACCCGAGCACATGCGGCCGAGCCGGAGGTCCGGATGTGTCGCAGACACATCGTCACGCTGACCCCGTTTCACCCGGCCGCAGCACCAAACCACCCGGACGAGTGAACGCCCGGAGGCAGGTCTACGCGCTGCCGGGGCGCATCGCATCCAGGGCCCGGCGCAGGCCGGCCAGCTTGCGCTCCAGGTGCGCCGCGGTGGCCGCCACCCCGGCGTCCTCGGCCCCGTCCAGCTGCTTGCCCAGCGCCTCCGCCTGCTCCTCGACCGCCGCCAGCCGCGCGGACAGCTCGCCGAGCAACGCCCCGCCGAGGGCCGGCTGCTCGCCGCCGCCCGCCTCCAGCTGCAGCCGCAGCAGCGCGGCCTGCTCCTTCAGCTGGCAGTTCTTGACGTACAGGTCGACGAAGACCGAGACCTTGGCCCGCAGCACCCACGGGTCGAAGGGCTTGGAGATGTAGTCCACCGCGCCGGCCGCGTAGCCGCGGAAGGTGTGGTGCGGGCCGTGGTTGATCGCGGTCAGGAAGATGATCGGGATGTCCCGGGTGCGCTCGCGGCGCTTGATGTGGGCGGCGGTCTCGAAGCCGTCCATCCCGGGCATCTGGACGTCCAGCAGGATGACCGCGAAGTCGTCGGTCAGCAGCGCCTTGAGCGCCTCCTCGCCGGAGGCGGCGCGCACCAGCGTCTGGTCCAGCGCGGAGAGGATCGCCTCCAGCGCCAGGAGGTTCTCCGGCCGGTCGTCGACCAGGAGGATCTTGGCCTTCTGCATCGGGGCTCGCCCTCCTGTCGCCTGCCTGCCGCCCGGTGAGGGCACTCGCGTACTGCCCACCGCTACCCCGGTCATGCTAGCCGCACCCCCTCGCCCGGCACATCGCTCCGTCGTGATCGGATCCGGAGCGGCGCGCAGCCAGTGCTCCGGCGCACGCTCAGCAGCGTGTCGTCGTCCGGTCACTGTTCGCAACGATCGGTGACCCTACCGGGTTCCCGGGCCCGATCGCCAGCAAACCGGCCGGCCGGCGGGCGCGAACCCGGGGTTCGCGCCCGCCGGTCCCTCACGCGCGGTCGCCGTTCAGCCACTCCGACATCACCGACAGCAGGTGGTCCGTCTCCACCGGCTTGGTGATGTGGTCGGTGGCGCCCGCCTCCAGGGACTTCTCGCGGTCGCCCTTCATCGCCTTGGCGGTCAGCGCGATGATCGGCAGGCCGGCGAACTGGGGCATCCGGCGGATCGCCTCGGTGGTCGCGTAGCCGTCCATCTCCGGCATCATGATGTCCATCAGGACCAGCGCCACGTTCTCGTGCTGCTCCAGCATCTCGATGCCCTCGCGGCCGTTCTCCGCGTACAGCACGGTCAGCCCGTGCTGCTCCAGCACGCTGGTCAGGGCGAACACGTTGCGCACGTCGTCGTCCACGATCAGCACCTGCTGGCCGTCGAAGCGGGTGTCGCCGCGGGCCGGCCGGGGCTGCTGCGCGGGCTCCACCGCTCGGGGCGCGGCGGCGCTCTCCAGCGCGGCGGTACGCCGGCGCTCCATGGCGCCGCGGCGGCGCTCCTCGGCCATCTCCCGGACCTCCTGGGCCCAGTGGTCGGCCGGGCTCTCGCCGACCGGCACCGGCAGGCCCACGGGGGTCACCCCGACCGAGGCGCGCGGCGCCGGCGGGTTCGCGGCCCCCGGGCGCTCGGCCGGCCGCTCGGCGGCGGCGTCCGGGGCGTCGGTGCGCAGCGGCAGGTAGAGCGTGAAGGTCGAGCCCTTGCCCAGCTCGCTCTCGGCGTGGATCTCCCCGCCGAGCAGCCGGGCGATCTCGCGGCTGATCGACAGGCCGAGGCCGGTGCCGCCGTACTTGCGGCTGGTGGTGCCGTCGGCCTGCTTGAACGCCTCGAAGATCTCGCGCAGCTTGTTGCCGGGGATGCCGATGCCGGTGTCGGAGACCGAGAAGGCGATCAGCTCGTCGTCCGGACCCTGGATCGAGCCGAACTCCAGCAGCCGCTCGCGCACGTGCTGGGGGACGTCCCGGCCGGCCGGGCTGATCGAGAAGTCGACGCCGCCGGCGTCGGTGAACTTGACCGCGTTGGAGATCAGGTTGCGCAGCACCTGCTGGAGCCGCTGCTCGTCGGTGTGCAGGGTGACCGGCAGGGCGGGCGAGACCCGGACCGCGAAGTCCAGGTTCTTGTCGACGGCGACCGGCTGGAAGGTGGCCTCGACGTAGTCGACCAGCTGGACCAGGGCGATCCGGGCCGGGCGGACGTCCATCTTGCCGGCCTCGACCTTGGACAGGTCGAGGATGTCGTTGATCAGCTGGAGCAGGTCGGAGCCGGCGCCGTGGATGGTGTCGGCGAACTCCACCTGCTTGGGCGAGAGGTTGCCCTCGTTGTTGTCGGAGAGCAGCTTGGCCAGGATCAGCAGCGAGTTGAGCGGGGTGCGCAGCTCGTGCGACATGTTGGCGAGGAACTCGCTCTTGTACCGGGAGGCCAGGGCGAGCTGCTCGGCGCGCTCCTCCAGCACCTGCCGGGCTTCCTCGATCTCGCTGTTCTTGATCTCGATGTCGCGGTTCTGCTGGGCGAGTTGC
>CBJMI02800__coassemble_716_pt1 | contig 14734 bp, 13 predicted proteins | sample CBJMI02800__metabat2_low_PE_003 | metagenome-assembled genome bin CBJMI02800
AGGCGGAGGGTCAGACCTACTGGAGGAGCCACGTCACATCCTCACTGTCAGGCGAGCTGGATAGGTCGGCGACGGTCCGGTACCGGGCCAGCACCACCGTCGACCATGCCACCAGCATCCGCGATGGCAGCCCCGAGCCTGCCGAGGTCGCAGCGGCGGCATCGAGGCGCTCGACGCGCTTGCCCTTACGCCTGTGGCGAGGACTGGCCTCCACTCCCGTTGCCAGAGCGACGACGTGATCGAGATGTCGATGTGATGTCTTCTACGGCGGTCGGGAACTTCCCGACCGCCGCACGTCTTGTGGTCCCTTGCACCGCGTCACCGCACCGGAAAGGACCGCATGACCGACTACAACCCAGACTTCTATGCCCCCGTCCGCGAGCCCCACCGCTTCACCATCCGCGCCGTCCCCCACCCCGACGAACTCGACGTCCGCGGCATTCCCATCAGCTGCCCCAACTGCCATGCCTGCCACGACTGGCTCCTCCTCAGCGTCCGCCACCAGGTCTTCGCGCTGCCGCTGCGCCACCGAATGGCACGAGCCCGACCTCGCCCGCGCCTACTTCGACCAGCACTTCACCGCGCCCGAGCATGAGTGGGACGACTTCGACACCGCCATGCGGGCCCTCGCATTCGACGGGCTACTGGCAGGTGCCACCTGGGAATGAAGATCAATTCGCACGCGTCGTGGCGCCTTTATTCCGGATGGGACGGTTCCGAAAATTCGAACACCTAGGCCATCGACCGAATAGCGACACATGGACTCACCCATTGGCGTGCCACACTCCACCAGTGACCTTATATCGGTGGATCTTGTCTCCATTGACGAGCTGGTACGCCCTGCGACTGGCACGCGCCTGCGGCGGCCTGCTTGAGCTGGACGTGGCTTGGAGAATGGCCCGCATGCGCCTCCATCCCGACGAGTTGCCGTTCCTCCTGCACGGACACGGAGTGGGAGGAATCCCGCCGCGCGAGTGACCTGCCCGCGTTCGAAGATCTCCGTGCGATCGAAAGTTTGACCGATAATCTGGCAAATCGAAAGATCGCCATCCGCTTCCTGCGGTGAGGATTCGGCCATCATCTTCATTTGCGGTGCGCCGCCAACCTTTCGGGATGTATGAATGGCTGTCCGGTGATCAGCCAGTACCTTTCCGGGGGGATCCGATGTCCGACGTTCTCAGCCTCTCTGCCGTGGCTGCTGCGGCTCTCCAGCCGACTTTCACCTTCCTCTATGGGCGTCTTGACGCACTCCTCAGCCGTCACGAGGGGCGCGACGCCACCGACGAACTCGCCGCGTCCGACCTGCCGCCGACGCTCGTAGGGACCGTCGCCCTGCCGCTCGTGGCCGACGACCAGCGCCTGCGTGAGCACGCCGCACAGCTACTCATGGCCAGGACCGTGCTCACGCGCTACCAGCAGGACCCGAATCTGGTGGTGCCGGGTGACTCGATCTTGACCGATGTCCTCGGCCAGCTCCGTGCGGCACTCGAAGAGATTTACTCGCACCGTTTCACCTTCACCGGCGAGAACCGCGAGGGCTCCGCCCCGTTGGTCGTACAGCGGATCGACAACGTGGCCGGCGACGTGACCGGCATGCGAGCCGACGAGGTGATCGTCACCGGAACGGTCGAGCAGAACTTCAAGACCGTCAGCAGCGGATCCACGGTGATCGGGATGTCCGCCCCCGTGATTGGTGGTGACGCATGAAGGGCTGATCCCCCCGGCTCGCGAGCGCTCCCCGGCACTCAACTTGCCCACGACCAGGAGAAGCCCGTCATGAACTCGCCCTTCCGTTTCCTGGGCCAGGGACCGGCCGAAGACCAGCCGCCTACGCCTCCTTCGCCTCCCGAAGAGGGGGCTCCAATGGCCAGCACCGAGGACACAGTCGGCGCTGAAACCACTCGTCCCGTGCCCTCCGTCGCGTACCTGCCGCCAGTGGCGCCCGTCGCCACGGAGCCCCGCGACGACGGCGCTCAGGACGGAGCTGCGGATCAGAGCTCCGTGATCCGTCAGCCCGCAGCCGGCAACCCGGCGGAGCCTGTAGGACCTGCGCCAGTAACCGGCACCGCCGGCCCGGGGGACCGTACGGATTCGGACCGGGTTCCGGACCAGCACGGCCACGATGCGCGAGTGGGAACCGGCTCGCAGGAATGGGACGCTCTCCAGCAATTGGTCGAGGACGTCAGGGCGCGCGATCTGCACGCCCCCTCCACGGTCGCCGAACCGGCCGAGCGGACGACGCCCGGCGGCCCAGGCGAGGAGGCCGCGGCCCCCTCGCCGTCGACCGGGGAGCCCGACACACCGGGGCCGTCGGTGCAGCAGACCTTCGGTACGAACAATGGCGTCGCCATCGGCGTGCAGTTCCAGAACATCATCAACGGAATGCGCACCGTCGAGCTGCGGGACGACTGGGTCGACCAGCAGCTCGCGGTCTACGTACCGCCCAAGAACGAGAAGGATGCGGCCGACACACTGCGTGAGAAGCATGTCGTCGTACTCCTAGGCGAGAACGGTGCGGGCCGTGAACCCACCGGTCTCGACCTCCTGCGGCGACTTAACAAGGGACTCAGACTCAAGCGCTTCCACCGGGAGCCGGGGGATCCGTTCTCCCTCACCGACCTGACCGGCCAGGAGAACGTCGGCTGGATTCTCGATCTCAGGGCCGAGGGCGACACCGTGAAGGGCGGCTTGGGCTACTCGCTTCAGGACACCACCGCGCTGAAGACCGCGACGTCATACCTGGTGGTGTTGGCCAGCCCGCAGGTGTGGGCAGCCATCAGCGGCGGCAGTGACAAGGTCGATGTCGCGCTCGAGGCACCGGAGGCTCCGGATGTCCTGCGGGCCCATCTGCGGGCGGCCGGGTGCCGAAACCCCGAGCAGTGGATCACGGACGCTCGAATCGCTCAGGCCATCGCCGGCAAGTTGCCGGGCGAAGTGAAGCGATGGGCCGATGCCGTCATGGCCGAGGAGACGCGGCCCGTCGTCGCCGTGGCCACCGGAACCCAAGAGCAGAACGAGTTCAACCAGCGGGTCGAACGTGTCATCGAGGCCATGGCTGACTGGCGCAACGAGCTGCGCTCATGGCACATCGCACATCCTGACAGCGATCACCGCAACTTCCTCCTCGCGGCCGCATCCATGGACGGCACCCCAGTCGACCTGATCTACCGCGCCTCGGAGAACCTTGCCGCCGCCCTCGGCGAGACGCCCGCGCCGCGGCCGGGCCAGCAGGGGCCGGGCATCATCGAGCTGACCTACATGATCGGCGCTGAGCTCTCTGCTGATGGCACGGTCACCCTGCCCAGCGACGGCTACGCCGAGGCCGTCGTCGAGTACTTTCTGCTGGACCGGGCCCATCTCGTCGACAGTTTCACGCAGTGGACCGCACAACAGGCGGCCAGACTCGACGGCGACCTCGGGACACAACTCGCCGACCGCGTTGCGGTGTGGGTGATCCGCCACACCCAGAAGAGCCGCTCTGTGGACGTGCTCAAGTCAGTGGCCAAGGAATGGTCAGCCAGCAAGCTCCTCCGGGACCACGCCCGGGACCTCCTGTCGATCGCGGCCGTGGACAGCAAGATCGGCCGCCTCGTACGAGAGCAGAGCCTCACCTGGGCTCGCGATGACAAGGAGCCCGACACCCTTCGAGCCACCCTCGCTGGGGTGTGCCAGCAGGTGAGCCAGGTCTACCCAAGGGAAGCACTCCTTCGACTGGGCGAACTGGCTGCCACCGGCAACCCCGCAGTCACCGCTGCGGTGGGTGAGGCGATCAACGCCATGTGGGAGCACCCTGACCAGCGGCAGAGGGCCCGGAAGGTGCTGCGGAAATGGGCCAGGAGCGCCACGGAATCGCTCCGCCGCTCCAGCAGCCACGCGTTCCTCTATCTCGCCAGCCGCGTGGAAGAGAACGACACGCCATCCCTACTGGTTGCAGGGAACGACTACGAGAGCGATCTCCCTTGGATTATCCAGAGTTGGCGCACCGCCCTGGAGTACGACCCCGCTCCCGAGAGCGCGATCGATGCGTTCAAGGTATGGATGGAAGCATCTGTCACCGAACCGGACACACGCGACACAGTGTTCGGCATTCTCGCCCGCGCGGTCCACGACGCCCCTGAGGACAACAGCGCTGTCCGCTTCCTGAGCCTGAACCGGCTGGCCAGTCACTGGGAACCGTCCGAGCCGAGGAAGCCACTCACCGACCGTGCCCGATTCCGCGACTCACTGATCGACTGGGTCAGGGCCGCGGATCCCACCAACCCTGGAGTCGGCTCCAGTGTTCCGCAGTCGTAGTTCCAAGGTGCGCGACGGGCTACTGCACGTCGCTGGCACGGTGCCGAGCTCGGCTGAATGCTATCGGTTCCAGTTCGAGGCCACAGGTGGTTGGTGCGACTCGCCCGGACCCGACCGCCACTACGACCCCGAGGCCGCTGCCACTGACCACGTCCTTACCGTCATCCGGGATATCGCAGGAGCGCACGCGTTACCCGACGCGCTGACCGTGGAGAAGCGCATCAATGCTCACCTTGGCATGCCGATCCCAGTACCTGGTATGCCGGTATCCCTCAGCTGGGCATCCGTACGACTGTGGGGGACATCCGAAGACGTTGCTTCCGCCGCACAGTCGCTTCAACGCGCCCATGAGCACCACCTGAAGGAGGAACAACACAGGCGAGAGATCGAACTCAGCGAGTCGTTCCGGGACGCGCTGCGCAAGGACCCGAGCTTGGCGCTTGCCCATCTCGCCCTTCGGAACCCGCAGGGCCTGTCGGCAGAAGCCGTCGATCGGATCGACCAACTCGTCGTCAAGATTGCTTCCTGCGACCCTGGCACCTCCTGGGTCGCAACGGCCAAACTCCTCCAAGAGCTCATCCGCGGCATGAAAGCGGACACCACAGCCCATCTCCTCGAAGAGCTTGCGTCTCTCGCCACTCGGTTCGGCCAACCGAAGGCCGCCGACAGCCTGCGAAGTCATCGTCGGCAGGTCGAGCAGGAGCAGAAGGACCATGACTGACCTGGAAGGTTGTCCAGGTCCAGATCTTGTCGGAGTGGCGTGATCGTCAAGACGCCTCAGGGCGTCTCGGCGATCACGGCACGGCACTACTCATCCAGCAGCCGGTGCTCGTCAGCTGCTCCGCCCGCCCGCCTCCGGTTGCGGCGGGCAGAGCTGCACCAACCTGGCTTGGTCGTGCGGATCACGCCAGCGGGCGGCTGAGCACAGCACTGATCGCCCGCTCGTGAACGAGGCCTGGCCGGACCAGCCGGACATTCACGCTTGAGCAGTCGACGATCGTGAGATGGTTGGCCGCAGGCGAAACGCCTCCATCAAGGACTACGGTCGCCTTGACCCCGCTGGCGTCCAGAAAGTCCTGGACCTCCCCGACCGTGATCGCCGGGCCCGGCGCATCGACTCCCGCGTCGCCCGAGATGTTGACGGTCGTCGCGGCCACCGGGGTACGGGCCGCCGCCGCGAGGGCGCCGAGCGGGCCCGACGAGATGGTGGTGAGCGCGGGTGCCCCGACAGCGGGGTGCTGTTCGCCGAACTCGGTGCTTTGCCAGGGAAGGAGGATGGCGAGGTTGCCGGGCCAGAAGGCGTCGGCCAGTCGCTTGGCCTCGGGGTGGATGACGAACTGCTTCTCGCACTCCTCCAGCGAGGGGAGCACGAGCACGAGGGACTTGGTGCGTGGTCGCTGCTTGCCGTCGAAGATGCTGTTGCAGGCGGCTAGGTTCGTGGCGTCGGCACAGATCATGTACCAGCGCTCGGTGGGCACGATGACGAGTTCGCCGGCTTCCAGCGCGCGGGCGGCGGCGTCGAGCTGTTCTGCTGGGATCGGTCGCACAGGTATCCCTCCGTCTTGGGAGTCAGTGGATGGGCTGGGTTTGATGCCGGCTCCGCTGGGCGTTCATGCAGCCTGCGGCAGGCCCCGGTAGTCGAGCCACGGGTCCTGCAGTGCCTGAAGACGTCGCGACGCGTGGTCGGGGTGTTCGACGCGGAAGTACGCCATGATCCGCGGCTCGGGGCCGAGGTTGCGGCCGACGGCGTGGGGGACGAGGTGGTGCATCAGCAGCAGGTCTCCCGGCCGGCCGAGGAACGGGGTGCCAGCGTGGGCGTCGATGTCCGGGGGCACCTGCTCGGTGATGCCGAGCGACCACTGGGTGCGGAACCACTCGGCCATGGCCAGGTGTCCGCCCGGCTGGTAGCGCAGTGCGCCGGCCTGCGGATCGGTGATGTCGGACAGCACCACTCCGACCAGCAGTGAGAAGGTCCGCAGCTCGTCAGGGTCGAGATGCGGGCAGGCGACGCCGTCCACGTGCATCGCCTTGTCCGGCTGGTCCTGTTCGAGCTGGTCGTCGGGGATGCGGATCTGGAGCTGCACGGTGGAGACGGGCCGGAGGTTGCCGAGCAGGTCTTGGGCGAGTTCGGCGGCCGGGGAGTCGGCGAAGAGTGCGAGCAGGTCGGGGTGGCTTCCGAGTTCCGGGGCGAAGGTCCGCTGCGTGTAGGAGTTGATGAGCGCGGGGTTCATCGACTCGCGGTACCAGCCGGTGACCAGGTCGCGGGCGCGGGCGATCTGGTTGGCGGCGACGGCGCCGCGCCTGACGAGCAGGCCGTCGCGCATGAAGGCGTGCTTCTCTGCGGCGGTGAGGGCCACGGGATCTCCAAGTGGGCGTAGGTCTGCTACTGGCGGTGGTTGGTCAGGTGCGTGAGTACGTGCCTGACCGCGTCGAGGGCGCCGTCGAGAATGGCTTGGCCTGCGTCGGCGGTTGCCTCGCGCGGGTCGCCTCCGATGACGCCGCAGGTGGCGATGGTGCTGTCGCCGGAGCTCCACGGCCAGGTCGTGCCGCGGCCCAGGACGAGCCGCTTCGCCTGGACGCCGCTGGCGCTGAAGTCCGCTGGGAGGCGGTCGAGATGGACATCGTCCGGAGCGAGTTCGAGCATCATGGCCGTCTCGCAGATGCCTGCATGAATCTCCGGTGCGGTATCGCTGTCGCCCCTGATGGCGCACTGCGAGGCCGGGTGGATGACGCAGACGGAGAAGGCGTGCTTGCGCTTCAGCTCGTAGAGCGCCGGCTCCAGGATTCCCCGGTTGCCGCCGTGGCCGTTGATGATCAGAAGCCTTCGGGCGGGGGTTGCCCGCAGGTACTCCGTGACCACGGCGTCGAGCAGGGACATGAAGCTCGCGATCCGGAGCGACACGGTGCCCGGTGCCCAGGCGTGTTCGAGCGAGAGCCCGTACGGGATGGCCGGCAGGGCCCACAGGTCGTGCCGTTCGCCGTACCGCTGGACCAGCATGGCGGTGAACCGCTCCGCGATCACGGTGTCCGTGTTGAGCGGCAGGTGGGGCCCGTGCTGTTCGTGGGAGCCGATGGGCAGGCAGAGCACGGATTCGGCGGTGAGCTCGGTCAGCGCTGCGGGTGCGGCCAGCCGCCCGAACTGGCGGGCGGCTGGTCCGCTGGCCCGTATCACTCGGTGCCCCGCCGGCCGATACGGATGAGGAACTCGTTGTCCTCCGGGAACACGTCCTCGGTGCTGTGCTGCGCGAGGGCGTTCTCCACGGCCACCTCGAACTCGTCGAGGCGGTCTCCGAAGAGGTGCGGAGCGGCGAAGCTCGTGGAGTAGAGGTAGCCGAGGATGCTCTTGGTGCTCCACGTCCGGTGGACGGGTACCCGGATCTCTTCGACCCGGTTGAAGGGCGACTCCTCCATGATCTCGCTGTAGGGCCGGTTGTGGTGCTTGAAGGTGCTGTTGCCGGCGCGCCGTTCCTCACCGAGGAAGCTCTGGACGACCGCGCGCACGGACTGCTTCCAGGGGCTGTCGGCGGCCCAGAAGCTGTTGTCGCCGAAGATGGCGACGGCGCCGCCGGGGGCGACCTGGGCGTCGAGGAGGGCGAGGACGGTGGCCTGGTCGAGCCAGTGGAAGGCCCGGCAGATCGTCACGAGGTCGGCCTTCCAGCCGGTCGGGGGCTTGAAGTCCTCGGCCGTCGACTCGATGAGCGACAGGCTGGCCCTGTCGGGGAGTTGGGGCCGGAGGGCTTCCTCGGCGGCCGCGAGCATGTCGGGGTCGTTGTCGATGGCGATGATGTCGTCGAACCGGCCGAGGAGGGCCTCGGCGACGAGTCCGGTGCCGGTGCCGACGTCCAGGAGCCGGCGGGGCTTGCCGGGTGCGACGGCCTGATCGAGGACGGTCGCGACCTCCTCGGGGATGCCCGGGCGGTACTGGCGGTAGTAGCTGGAGGTGCCGGTGAACAGGCTCATTTGTTCCTCGCGTCGAGTAGGTGGCGGACGTGTTGGACTGCGTCGGTGAGGTCGTGGGCGACGAGCACGTCGTGCTCAACGAGGACGTGTTCGTCGGGGACCGTGCGGCCGTGGGAGAGCCAGACGGCGGCGACGCCGGCTGCCGCAGCACCGCGGATGTCGCACTCCCAGTCGTCGCCGACGTGGACCACGGTCGCGGCCGGCACCTGGTAGGAGTCGGCGATGGTCCAGAACGCGCGGCAGTCGGGCTTGGCAAAGCCGATGCGGCAAGAGGGGAAGTGGGCGCTGACCCAGGGGGAGAGCAGGGCGAGGAGCCGATCGGGGTCGGCCTCGGTGCAGGTGACGTTCGAGAGCGTGACCACGGTGGCCCAGTCGCTGAGTTGCTGGAGCGCCTCGACGACTCCGGGGAACAGGATGAGCGGTGGGACGGGCAGGTCGGTCGGGAAGTCGGTCGGCTCGATGCCCAGTGCCGCGCTAACCTTCTTGATGACGTCTTCAGTGATCTCCGGTGCCGTGTGCAGGACGTCCCGCATGACGCGACGGGCCTGCTTGGGCCCGAGCGGCGAGATGGCCGCGAGCCGGGCCGCCAGGCCGGGGCCATGTGCAGTGCCCAGCGTGCCCCCGATGTCCAGGCTGACGAGCGGACGGACTGACTCGCTCATGCGGCATCGCCTCCGACAGCGGGCAGGGCGGAGACGATGGCCTCGACCCGGGCGGTGCGGATCTGCTCCGTGGTGGCCTCGCCCAGGAAGGTCAGCGCGTACCGGAGCTCTGCCGCGTCGAGCGCGTCCAGATCCCGTTGGCTGGTCTGGGCGGCGTCGGCCAGGTCGCCGGGGACGCTGCGCGGTCGGAGTCCGTGGGGGAGGTGGAGGGTTCCGGCCCAGGCCAGGGTGGGTACCTCGATCGTCTCCATCGGGCGGAGGACGGTGACGTCGTCGAGGGTGATGATCCTGACGGCCGTCGGTCCCTGGCCGAGGTCGAGGCGGCCGGACAGGAAGGTGTCGTGGCCGTCGAGCCGCCGGTCCAGGACGAGCAGCAGGCCGTGTTCGTCGTGGCGGGTCGTTCCGTGGATGGGGAGGTGCTCGGTGGTTCTGGTCATCGGGTGCTCCGGGGTTGGGTGCCGAGTCCAGGGGCCTCGGGTGCGGGGAATCTGCCGTTCTCGGGTATCCACGGTTCGGCGTAGAGGAGTTGGCGCCGCGGCTCCCACTGGCGGCGGTACTCGACGGCTCGAACGGCGTCGGGGAATGCCGCCGCGAGGTGGATGCCGGGCACCATCGAGCGGCCGTGGGGATAGACGGGAATACCCGCCTCGTGGCCGACCGCGGTGATTTCGACCGCGCGGGTGAGGCCGCCGCATCCGACGACGTCGATGGTCAGCGCGGTGGGCCGAACAAGGTCAAGGAGGGTGCCCAGGTCCTCGTCGAGCCGCAGGCGCTCGCCGACCGCGACCGGCACTCCGGCAGCGGCCAGCTGGCTGTAGACGCGCAGGTAGTGCTCCGGCAGGGGATCCTCCAGCCACGTGATGTGGGGCTGGTCGAGGAGGATGGCGACAGCGGCAGCGAGCTGCGGACTCCACGTGCCCACCGCATCGACGGCGAAGGGTCCGTCGATAACCGAAGCGGCGCGGGCCAGTGCCTCGATCAGGCCCCTGGCCTCAGCAGCGACGCTCGTCCCGGGGCGCCGGCGCAGTCCCCACTTGGTGAAGGCCCACCCCTCGTCGAGCACCTGGGTCAGCGCGCCATGGCTGGCGGGGCCGCTGAGGTCCAGCCGGAGCCACGAGGCGTACGCCGGTACCGCCTTCGTCCTCCGTTGTGGCACCAGGAGGTCGGCCACTGGCTTGCCTACCAGGTGGCCATGGAGGTCCCACGCAGCGCAGTCGATTGCCCCGACGGCCCAGTCCGAGACCCCGGGTGAGGCTGCCCGAAGCCGCGGTCGGAGACCGCTGTGGTCGAACACGGCAGCCCCTACGGCCACAGGCCCGATCGTCTCGACGGCTCGGCCGACCGGCCTGCTCACAGGCCCGTACCAACCCGTCTGCCCCGCGCCATGGACCGCTACGAACACGGTGTCGTCCCCGGTCTCCGTCTCGCCGCCGACCGGCACCGTCTCCACCTTGTCGATGAGTGGATCCGTCATCGCACTACCTCCAGCTCGGCAGCCAGCCGACGGGCGACCTGGAGCAATCCGGCGTCGTCGAGGCCGAGTTCGTGCGCGAGAACATCCTGGGGCATCGGCCCGGACGGCTCGCGCCAGCCGATCACCTCGACCGGCCGCCGCAGCCGCCCTGCCAGCAGTCCCCACACCGCTGCGGGGTGCCCGAGCGTGACGGCCAGGACCGCGGCGTTCTCGCCGAAGTAGTGATCGGCCTCGGCCTCGGTCAGTCCCCTCGGCCAGCGCTGCGGATCGCCGAGCACGGTCAGGTCGAGAACGCCCACGACGCGAATCTGGCAGCCCATCTGGTCACGGATGACAGGCACCGCGGCCGTGACGGCCTCGGCCGGCAGGTCGCCTGCCACGACAATGGTGAGGCCGGGCTCCTCCTGGTCGCTCAGGTGCGGCCAGATCGCGATCCCGCGTGCCAGTTCCTGCTCGATGGTCTCGTGCGGGAGCTGCAGCTCGGTGTGCTTGCCCGCGATCAGCACGTTGACGCGGCCCGTCGAGTTCAGTGCCGCGTCGAGCGCGGCGGCGGTGCGCCGGGCATCGGCCGGGACCAGCACGCTCACCGCAGGGTCTTCCGTCGCGAGGAGGGCGGTCGAGAGCGACGGGTCGCCGTGGGTGAAGACGTTGTGCCACCCGTACGAGGTCAGCAGCAGGTTGAGACTCGGGGACTCCTTCTCCCCGGCGAGTCGGCGGTGCTTGAGGTGGCCGACGACTCCAGAGGTCAGGAGAGGCGCGAATGCCTCGTAGGACACCAGGACACCGCGACGGCCGCTGCTGATCCAGCCGGCCAGCCAGCCCAGGAGTACCTCCTCGGCCAGCACCTCGGACACCCACGGCTCGTCCCGCAGTGCGCCGAGGCGGTTCGAGGAGAGTTCGTCCGGGCTGAAGACCCGGAAACCGCCGGCCGTAGCGTGCTCGCGGAGCACGCTACCCACGGACTCACCGAAGCAGCCGGCCTGGGCGGGCACGACCGGCCTGGGCGGTTCGAGCGCGGCGCGCCCGGTGCCTTCAGCCGGGTGCCAGGTGGCCGATTCGATCGACTCGGCCAGCAGGCCGATCGGCTGGGCGTCCTGGTCGAAGAGTTCGGTGGGCCGGTACGACGCCAACCACCTCTCCAGCTGGCCACGCTGGCCTTCATCCTGGCGAGCCGCGCCGAGGGGCGTCTTATGCGCCGCAGCCGTGCCGAGCACCGGCCGCCCGCCGACCGACTCCGGTCCGCTCCAACCCTTCACGCAGCGAAGGAACACGGCCGTCCGCATGCCGTCGGCGACCTCGCCAGCCGACGCGGCCAGGGCATCCCGGAACGCCTCGTGCGCATCCACCGTGGCCGCCGGCACGTGCACCACGCGGGCCTGCCACCCCAGCCCGGCCGCGTACGCGATGAGCTCGGCATCCGTCATCGCTCCCAGCAGCGACTGGGCACCCATCCGGAAGCCGTTGACGTGCACGATCGGCAGGACGGCACTCCCCTGGAGACTCCGGGCCGCAAGCCACGAAGCCGCCGCCATAGGGGTTTCGCACTCGCCGTCGCCGATGATCGGCACGACGATCCGCCCGGGCGCATCGAGCGCCAGGCCGTGGCTGAACGCGAGTGCGCCACCGAGGCAGCCTCCGGGTGCCGCGCCCGCCGGCAGCAGGGGATGGGCCTCGGAGCCGAGGCCGTCGACGTGCGGGAAGTCGCGGGCAAGGCGTCGCAACCCTGCCGCGTCGCGGGAGTACTGGGAGCGTACGGAGGCCAGCTGGCCGGTGAGCCAGGCATAGGCGAGCTGGACCACCCCGGCATGGCCGGCCCCGATCACCGGGACCAGCTCGCGATCGGGGCCCAGTTCTCCGGCGGCGAGAACCGTGTGGGCGAGCGCCCACGCCGTGCCGGGAACGGTGCCCCAGTGCCCTGCGGGGCGAGGCTTGACGTGCTCGGCCTTGAGCGGTTCGGTCAGCAGCTGGTTGTCGTCGAGGTGCAGCAGCGCCACTGCCACGTACGTGGCAGCCCGCCACAGCGCATCGGCCCGGTTCAGCATGGCGACACCAACTGTTCCTCGCCGAACGTGAAGTACCACAGCGGCCGGTAGCACTCCCATGCCACCGGGCGAAGGCCGGTCGGCCCGACGATGTCCTCGATGTCCCGGCGGGCCTGGAGGTAGTACTCGAGGGAGTCGGACCCGTCGGCTCGAAGGCCCGCCATGATCGAGTTGTGCGCCTGGTACACCTGGAAGTTGGGGAACTCGGTGACGAACGGCATCAGCTCGGCCACACCGGCGCGGAGGTCGGCGAGCCGGTCCAGGCCGACGATGTAGGTGAACGAGGTCGCGTGGCCCGCGCGCATCGCCCGTTCCAGAACGAGCGGCATCTCCTCGGTCGTGAGGGCCGCCTTGCTGGCCTTGAGGAGAAGGTCTCTCCGGTCGAAGCATTCGGCGGTGAGCCGCAGCACGAACGGGGCGACGCGCTCCGCCAGTTCCTCGAACGCCCCGCTGGTGCGGATGACCGAGGTGAGGAATCCGATCCGGGCGCCGATCCCGTGGGCGGAGAGCACGTCACGCAGCCCTATCAGGTGGTCGACGGCCGCCCGCTCCCGCTCGAAGCATCCGGTCGACACGGTGACTTCCCGGAGCTCGGTCAGGTCGTGCCGGGGGTGCTGCTCGACCAGCGCGGCCAGCAGCTCGTTCAGCTCCCGCTCCTCGGCGAGCCGCGGATCAGCGGCGGCCTCCAGGGTGTTCGGGCAGAACGCGCACCCCACACAGCGGCTGCGGGCATTGGGGTTGAGCGTCGCGGCCCGCCCGCCGTCCCGGAAGTACCCGCCGACCGCCTCGTCTGCGGAGACCCGGTCGATGGTGCCGACGGCCTCGCCGCCCAGCGAGAGCTCGTCGCCGACCAGGCGGAACGGGGATGCCTCGGCGTTGAGCGGGACGATCACCATCCAGGCGACATCCAGCCGGGTCGTCAGGCGAACGGAGATCCGGGCCCGGTGCCGCCCGTGGGCAGAGGAGATCCCGTACAGGTTGATCGCGATGAGCAGGGCGTCCTCCACCGGCACGGCGTGGTGTTCCGCCATGGCCCTAATGGCCGGAAGCGTGAGGACCGCTGCCGGTGTGCCGTCGAGCGCTGTCGTCATGATCCACTCTCCGTCGCTGTCTCGACCGGGCGGTGCCGCCACGGCGTTGTTCTCTGCTGGATCTGTCTCGCTCCCCCCTCAACTCGTCGGGGAGGATGGGCCCGTGTGGGCCTGCCGGTGTCCTTCCGGCAGGCCCACACGGTTCCTTCGCTCAGCGACCGGGGTGCGGCGGCTGCGGGGTCGGCGGTGCCGGCGGCGGCGGGGGCGGAGGAGGCGGAGGTTGGGGCGCCTGAAGGTGCGCGATCGACGACATGGCGGTGTTCCCTTCTCATCTCGGTGGTGCGTGCGATGGCGGGGCGTGACTTCGTCGTCAGGCCCCGGGATCGACCGCGGCGAAGTTCTCGAAGCCGCAGTCGGGCTCGTGGTCGGCCGTCAGAACGGGGCCGAGGTGATCGGAACTGAGCTGGTCATGAGCCGTCACGCCCAGCAGGGTGAGGACGATCAGGTGGCCGAGAGCCCAGAGCCAGGTGAGGACGCGGCCGAGCGGATCCCGGTCGGCGGCGCGGTGGACGCCGTGGTGCAGCTGGTAGTCGGTCATGCCGCATCGGTCCTGAGTTCGGCCCAGACCACGGTGCCGTCGCGGGTCTCGTCGACACCCCAGCTCTCGCACAGGCAGCTGACGAGGAGAAGCCCCCGACCGCTCTCGGCCGCCGGGGAGGGCTCCCGCTGACCGACGGCGCCGGATCCCGCGTCCGTGACTTCGATCCGAAGCCCGTGAGGCTGGGGCGCCAACCGAACGTCGAAGCACCCGATGCAGGAAGCCGCGCCGTGGAGTACCGCGTTCGTGGAAAGCTCGGATGCCACGAGTTCGATGTCCTGAACAAGCAGTTCGTCGAGATCCCAAACACCTGCGATCCCTCGGACCAGCGCCCGGACCAAGGGCACCGAGGCGGGAGCGCGGAGGAAACTCATCAGCACCGACACGCAGCCGGTCGCCGAGGCGGGGGTCATCGCAAGACCGCTGGTGCGAGGCAGCTGGGGCGCGTCCACATCGCAGTCCCGAGGAGCCACCGCGCGAAGGCGGTTGGCGAATGACTGTCCCTCTGCTGCGGTCGTGCCGACTCTCAGGTCCTGACGTGCCATGACGATCACCCCTCCGCATCGCGCAATGGCCCATCAGACACAGTTGCTTGAGGGCAAGTCAGAACGCTAGGAGGGGTTGTGTCCCGTAGAGTGGTGTAGTGGTCGTGTGCCAACGGTCATGAAGTAGGC
>CBJMI02800__coassemble_719_pt1 | contig 14659 bp, 17 predicted proteins | sample CBJMI02800__metabat2_low_PE_003 | metagenome-assembled genome bin CBJMI02800
GGGGGGGGGGGGGGGGCTTCTCTTGGGCGCCCGGGGCCTTGCCCGCGCCCGCCCGCGGGGGATGTGCCGGTTCGGTGACCGGGGTGTCGCGGCTGGGTCGCGGTTGAGGGGACGGGGGTGTCCTGGTGGGGGCGGGGTGGGATGGTGTCGGGGCTGGACCGGCGAGCGGGGGGTGACCATGGGCGGACGGCTGGTGGGTGCGGCGGTGACCGGGGTGCTGGTGCTGGGCGGCGGGGTGGCGGCGGCCGGGCCCGCGTCGGCGATGCCGGTGGTGCCGGTGGTGCGGGCGGCGGGTCAGGTCGGTACGGCGTCGGCGGGGGCGACCGGTCCGGCGGCTGTGCGGACGGCGCGGGTCGGGCTGCGGGCGCACCAGATCACCGACCACGCGTCCTCGCGGCGCCGGCACAAGGCCCGGCGCAGCCCGGCGGGCCGGGCGCTGGACGCGGTGTTCGGCCGGTTCCTGTTCGTGGCGCTGGTGGTCCTGCTGCTGGTGGTGCTGGTGGTGTTCGCGGTCCGGTGCCGGAAGGGCCGTTAGGTCCGGTCCGCGGGAGGGGTCTGCCGGGCGGCCGGCTCGAGGGCGCGCAGGGCGGCGTCGACCAGGCGGTCGGCGTGGTCGTGGTCGAGCGGGCCGAGGCCGTGCATCCAGCGGTAGTAGAGCGGGCCGTAGAGGAGTTCGACGGCGAAGTCGAGGTCGGTGCCGGGCGCGAGGGCGCCGGCCTCGCGGGCGCTGCGCAGGCGGTCGCGGGTGACCTCCAGGAGCGGGTCGAGCAGCCGGGTGCGGTACTCGGCCTGGACGGCCGGGTCGTTGAGGATCTCGGCGCTGAGGGCGCGGTAGGTGCGGTCGAGCGCGGGGTCGGCCAGCTCGTCGGAGCTGAGCCGTAGGACGGTCTTCAGGTCGGCGGCGAGGTCGCCGGTGTCGGGGAGGGCGAGCCGGCCCTCGTGTTCGTTGGCGGCGAGGAAGGCGTCGAAGACGACCGCTCCCTTGGAGGGCCACCAGCGGTAGATGGTCTGCTTGCCGACCCCGGCGCGGGCGGCGATCGCCTCGATGGTGACCTTGCCGAAGCCGGTCTCGGAGACGAGTTCGTAGGCGGCGGCGAGGATGGCGGAGCGCGAGCGCTCGTTGCGGCGGGCGGGGTCGGGGGCGGTTATCCGGGCCATGTCGAAAATCCTATGCGAGAGGTCGAGACGAGACGTATCGTCTTGTCTCGTCCTCAGGCGAGACGGGACGTCTCGTCTCATCCGCCGTTCCCGGAGGTGCCCGTGCCCCGATCCCGCTCCGCCCACGTCCTGATGGTCTCCATCCCGGCCCACGGGCACGTCAATCCGAGCCTGGCCGTGGTCGGCGAGCTGGTCGCCCGGGGCCACCGGGTCAGCTACGTCAACGACGCCTCCTTCCGGGAGGCCGTCGAGTCCACCGGTGCCGTGTTCGTCCCGTACCCCTCCACGCTGCCGCTCACCGACGACCCGGCGAAGTGGGCGGCGGACCCGGTGGCCCTCCAGGAGCTGTTCCTGGACGACGCGCTGGCGATGTGGCCGGTCCTGCTGGAGCGCTTCGGCGACAGTGCGGACCGGCCCGACGTGGTGCTCTGCGATGTCGCGGGCTTCGCCGGGCGGGCGCTCGGCGAGCGCCTCGGCGTGCCGGTGGTGCAGCTGTCGCCCACCTATGTCGGCTGGGAGGGCTTCGAGGAGGACTTTCCCGAAGTCTTCGACGCGGTCCGCAACGCGCCCGGCGGGCCCGAGCACTACCGGCGGTTCGCCGACTGGCTGGCCGAGGCCGGCACGGTGCAGCGTGACGTGGAGGCCTTCAAGAGCCGCCCCGAGCGGGCGATCGCGCTCATCCCGCGCGCCCTGCAGCCGAACGCGGACCGGGTGGACGACAAGCGGGTGGCCTTCGTCGGGCCCTGCTTCTCGGGCCGCGCCCACCAGGGCCGGTGGGAGCGGCCGGCCGACGCCGAGAAGGTGCTGCTGGTCTCGCTGGGCTCGGCCTACACCAACCAGCCCGCGTTCTACCGGGCCTGCATCGATGCCTTCGGTGATCTGCCGGGCTGGCGCACCGTGCTGCAGATCGGTCGGCATGCCGACCTGGCGGAGCTGGGGGAGGTGCCGGACACCGTGGAGGTGCACCGGTGGGTGCCGCAGTTCTCGGTGCTCGCCCAGGCGGACGCCTTCGTCACCCACGCGGGCATGGGCGGCTCCAGCGAGGGGCTGTTCCACGCGGTGCCGATGATCGCCGTGCCGCAGGGCGTCGACCAGTTCGCCAACGCGGACACCCTCGTCGGCCTCGGGGTCGCCCGCCGGCTGGACGCCGACGCCGTCACCCCGGAGGCGCTGCGCGGCGCGCTGCTGGAGCTGGTCGGGGACGCGGCGGTGGCCGAGCGGCTGAAGGCGCTGGCCGCCGCCGGCCGGGCCGAGGGCGGCACCGCGCGGGCCGCCGACCTCATCGAGGCCGAGCTGAGGCCCTGAGGCCGGGGCCCGGGTGCGGCTGGTGGCGGGCCCCGGGGGTGCGGCACGGATCCGGGCATCGGAGAATCCGGATCGGATGGTGGGCAGCTGTTGTCATATCTCCATTCACCTGATGTGATTGTGTATATGGATATGCACAGTGCTGTGGCCCCCGACGCTCCGCTGGTCCAGGTCGGTAAGGCCGACGTCAGTGCGGAGGACGTGCTGGCCGTCGCCCGGGGCAACGCCCGGGTCGAGATCGGTCCCGACGCGCTCGCCGAGATGGCGGCGGCCCGCGCGCGGATCGATGCCCTCGCGGCCGAGCCGCGCCCCGTCTACGGCGTGTCGACCGGCTTCGGCGCGCTCGCCGTCCGGCACATCAGCCCCGAGCTGCGTGCCCAGCTGCAGCGCTCGCTGGTCCGCTCGCACGCGGCCGGCATGGGCCCGGCGGTCGAGCGCGAGGTGGTCCGCGCGCTGATGTTCCTCCGGATGAAGACGCTGGCCTCCGGCCGCACCGGCGTCCGCCCGCTGGTCGCCCAGACCATGGCCGCCCTGCTCAACGCGGGCATCACCCCGGTGGTGCGCGAGTTCGGCTCGCTCGGCTGCTCCGGCGACCTCGCGCCGCTGTCGCACTGCGCCCTGGTGCTGATGGGCGAGGGCACCGCCACCGGCCCGGACGGCGTGGAGAAGCCCGTCGCCGAACTGCTGGCCGCCGCCGGGATCGAGCCGGTCGAGCTGCTGGAGAAGGAGGGCCTGGCCCTCATCAACGGCACCGACGGCATGCTCGGCATGCTCGTGATGGCCATCGCCGACCTGCAGCGCCTGTTCACCACCGCCGACATCACCGCCGCGATGACCCTGGAGGCGCTGCTCGGCACCGACAAGGTGCTCGCCCCCGAGCTGCACGCCCCGATACGCCCGCACCCGGGCCAGGCGCTCAGCGCCGCCAACATGCTCGCCGTGCTCAAGGGCTCCGGCCTCACCGGCCACCACCAGGACGACGCGCCGCGCGTCCAGGACGCCTACTCGATCCGCTGCGCCCCGCAGGTCGCCGGGGCCGGCCGGGACACCCTGGCGCACGCCCAGCTGGTCGCCTCGCGCGAGCTCGCCGCCTCGGTGGACAACCCCGTGGTGCTGCCGGACGGCCGGGTGGAGTCCAACGGCAACTTCCACGGTGCGCCGGTCGCGTACGTGCTGGACTTCCTCGCCATCGCCGCCGCCGACCTCGGCTCGATCTCCGAGCGCCGCACCGACCGGCTGCTCGACAAGGCCCGCTCGCACGGCCTGCCGGCCTTCCTGGCCGACGACCCGGGCGTGGACTCCGGCCTGATGATCGCCCAGTACACCCAGGCGGCGCTGGTCAGCGAGAACAAGCGGCTCGCCGTCCCGGCCTCGGTCGACTCGATCCCGTCCTCCGCGATGCAGGAGGACCACGTGTCGATGGGCTGGTCGGCCGCCCGCAAGCTGCGTCAGGCCGTCGAGAACCTCGGCCGCATCCTCGCCGTCGAACTGACCGCCGCCGCCCGCGCGCTGGAGATCCGTCAGCAGGCCGACGCGTCGGGCGGGCTGGCCCCGGCCACCGCGGCCGCGATGGCCGCCGCCCGTGAGGCGGGGGTCGGCGGCGCCGGCCGCGACCGCTTCCTCTCGCCGGACCTGGAGGCCGCCGCCGCGCTGGTCGCCTCCGGGGACCTGGTGCGGGCGGTCGAGCGGGTCACCGGCCCGCTGGCCTGAGTTGTCCCGGACGCGGGGCGGTCGGGGCTCAGTCCCAGTCGCCCCGCGTCCGGCGCACGTCCCGGTCGCGGCGGTTGCCCAGGGCCGCGGCGAAGTTGACCCCGACGATGCCCGCCCAGCAGGCGAGCAGGCCGGCGAAGCCACCGCTGCCGGGGTTGCTCGCGATCGCGGTCAGCGGGATGCCGAAGGCCAGCGAGACCACCGCCATCCGGTTGCCGGCCCGGCCGGGGGCCCAGCCGCGGTGGTGGTGGCGCCGGCTCCTGTCCCTGTCGCGGTCGCGGTGGTCGGGCTCGTAGTCGTCCAGCCGTGCGGCCACCGAACGCTCCACCCGGGCGTCCAGGCGGGCGTCGAGGCGCTTCATGAAGGAGTCGACGAGCTCCTCCTCGTACTCCTTGCCGAGCTCCTTGCGGGCCTGCAGGGTGGCGTCGAGGTCGCGCCGAAGTTCGTCCTGGCGAGTGTCCATGCCAGTAGCGTGGGGCCGCCGGCCGGCCCGGTCCATCCGTCCGCGGGGGGAATCCGGGCGGGGTCAGGGAGAAATCAGGGTTACCCCGAGGCCGGTGCCCGGCCCCCGGCCCGGTGCCCGATCATGGGGACGTCCCGTGCGACGTCCCGCCGTACGAGACGTCTTTGCCAGGGGCGGCGCGCTGCTGCACAGTCGTCGTTCCGAACGCTCGCATCCGGAGGTAGAGCTGATGACCGCCACCGACGAGGCCGGTACCGTCGGCCCCTCCGCCCGGCTGCTCCAGCTGTTCGAGGGGCACCGGCTGACGCCCACCCAGCGGCGGATCGCCCACTCGCTGGTCCGGCACGCCGGCGAGGCGCCGTTCCTGTCCAGCGTCGAGGTCGCCGAACTCGCCGGGGTCAGCCAGCCCTCCGTCACCCGCTTCGCGGTCGCTCTCGGGTACGACGGCTACCCGGCGCTGCGCAAGCAGCTGCGCGAACTCGGCGCGGGCGAGCCGGCCGCACCGGAGACCCCGGACGACGCCGTGCGCAACGAGCACCAGCAGGCCGTGCTGGCCGAGATCGAGCACCTGCGCCACCTCGCCGAACTGCTCGCCGACCCCGAGCCGATCATCCGGGCCGCCCGGCTGCTCGCCGCCTCCCGCCCGCTGCCGGTGCTCGGCCTGCGGGCGGCCTCGGCACAGGCGCGCGGCTTCGCGTACTTCGCGGCCAAGGTGCACCCGGACGTCCGGCTGCTGGACGAGGGCGGCAGCATGCTCGCCGACCGGCTGGAACAGGCCACCGCGGCGGGTGCCACCGCGCTGCTGTGCTTCGCCCTGCCGCGGTACCCGCGGGAGTTGATGGACGCCCTGGTGGTGGCCCGGGAGTGCGGGCTGACCGTGCTCACCGTGGCCGACAGCGCCTTCTCGCCGGTGGCCAAGCTCTCCGACCTGATGCTGCCGGCCGCCGTCGGCACCGGGCTGGTCTTCGACACCGCCTGCGCGCCGATGATGCTCGGCCGGGTGCTGCTGCAGACCATGTGCGACGAACTCCCCGGCGCGGAGGCCCGGTTGGAGGCGGTCGAACACGCGGCGGCGGCGCGGGGGCTGTTCTTGGAATAGGCACGGCCTGGAATGAGCACAGCCTCGACATGAGGCCGGGGGAGTACTTGCCACGAACCCGGGCATCCCCTACTGCAGGGGGTGCCGCCCATGCGCGTGATCCACGAGATGAAGTTCGTCGCCCGCCTGGCCTCGGGTGCCGACGAATGGTCCTGCCCCGCCTGCGGACGCCGCGTCACCCTGCGGCGCCTGCCCGAACCCGAACTGACCGTCCTCGACCCGGGCGACGAGTCCGCCGTCCACGTCGGCGTCATCGAACCCGACGCCCGCGCCACCGCGGCCGCCGAGAAGTACGGCCTCGGCCCGGTCCAGAACATCCCCCGCCCGCCCTCCCCGCCCGCCCCCGACGCCGCCGACCGCCGCTGGCTCGCCGAGATCGGCATCGACTGGGACGGCGGCGACGCCGCGGCGTGACTCAGCGGCGAGGGGCGTAGATCGGCAGTTCGGTGGTCTGCAGTTCGGCGGGCAGCGGGGCGGTGAGCGGAATGGGTTCGCCGTACTTGCCGTGCAGCACGCCCTGGTACTCGCCATCGCGTGGATGCGTGTAGAGCGTCCAGGTGCCATCTCGCGGATCGGCGGCGACCAGTACGGCCACGCCTGCGATGGCATACCACTCGGTCTTGGCGGTGATTCCGCTGGTCCGCTCGGAGGTGGAGATCACCTCCAAGGCGAAGACGACGTCGGCCGGGTCCGCCAGCCATTCGTCCTCGTCGCCCCAGTCCTTCGGGAAGACGACCAGGTCGGGGGTGGCGTAGTCGTCCTCGTCATCCGGCATGTAGATCGACGAGTTCTCGTACACGCGTAGGTCCTTGGGCAGCTGCGGGATGAGCTGGTCCCGCAGCACCTGCACGGTCCCCGCGTGCTTGCCGCGGGGTGTCGGGGACATCACCAGGGTTCCTCCGATGATCTGGACGCGAAGGCCGGTGCTCCGCTCGATCTCCTCCGCCACATCCCGGAGTCTGCCGGGCCGCACGGTGATGGCCGTCATCGTGTCCTCCGCTCCTTGGCACTGGGCCGAGTGGCTGGTGTTCGCCGGGTTCAGGCTAGCGCGCCAAGTCGACCAGTGCCGGGGCTGATCGGATTGTTCGGGGGTCTGGTCGAAAGTGGCTTGTTTAGTTATATTCAGTCGAACAGAGCTTGAATGAATCCATCCGCAGAGAGGCCGGGACATGGTGCAGCAGCAGGCGAGCGGGCCGCGTGAGGTGCGTGCGGCGCGGGGGACGGGACTCACGGCGCAGGGGTGGCAGCAGGAGGCCGCGCTGCGGATGCTGATGAACAACCTCGACCCCGAGGTGGCCGAGCACCCCTCGAAGCTGGTCGTCTACGGCGGCACCGGCAAGGCCGCGCGGGACTGGCGCTCCTTCGACGCCATGGTGAAGACGCTGCAGGGGCTGAAGCAGGACGAGACCATGCTGGTCCAGTCCGGGCGGCCGGTCGGCGTCATGCAGACCCACGAGTGGGCGCCGCGCGTGCTGATCGCCAACTCCAACCTGGTCGGCGACTGGGCCAACTGGGAGGAGTTCCGCCGGCTGGAGAGCCTCGGGCTCACCATGTACGGCCAGATGACCGCCGGCTCCTGGATCTACATCGGCACCCAGGGCATCCTCCAGGGCACCTACGAGACCTTCGCCGCCGTCGCCAACAAGCGCTTCAACGGCACGCTGGAGGGCACCATCACCCTCACCGCCGGTCTCGGCGGGATGGGCGGCGCCCAGCCGCTGGCCGTCACCATGAACGGCGGCGTCGCGATCTGCATCGACTGCGACCCGTCCCGGATCTCCCGCCGGATCGAGCACCGCTACCTGGACGTCGAGGCCAAGGACCTCAGCCACGCCCTGGAGCTCGCCACCGCCGCCCGCGACAAGAAGCAGCCGCTCTCCATCGGCGTGCTGGGCAACGCCGCCGAACTGGTCCCGCAGCTGCTCGCGATGGACGCGCCGATCGACATCGTCACCGACCAGACCAGCGCCCACGACCCGCTGGCCTACCTGCCGGTTGGCGTCGCCTTCGACGACATGGCCGACTACGCGGCCGCCAAGCCCGCCGAGTTCACCCAGCGCGCCCGCGAGTCGATGGCCGCCCACGTCGAGGCGATGGTCGGCTTCCTGGACCGTGGCGCCGAGGTCTTCGACTACGGCAACTCGATCCGCGGCGAGGCCCAGCTGGCCGGCTACGACCGCGCGTTCGCCTTCCCCGGCTTCGTCCCGGCGTACATCCGCCCGCTGTTCTGCGAGGGCAAGGGCCCGTTCCGCTGGGCCGCGCTGTCCGGCGACCCGCAGGACATCCACAAGACCGACAAGGCCGTCCTCGACCTCTTCCCGGAGAACGAGTCGCTGGCCCGCTGGATCAAGATGGCCCAGGAGAAGGTGCACTTCCAGGGCCTGCCCGCGCGCATCTGCTGGCTCGGCTACGGCGAGCGCGACAAGGCCGGTGAGCGCTTCAACGACATGGTCGCCTCCGGCGAGCTGTCCGCCCCGATCGTGATCGGCCGCGACCACCTGGACTGCGGCTCGGTGGCCTCCCCGTACCGCGAGACCGAGGCGATGCTGGACGGCTCGGACGCGATCGCCGACTGGCCGCTGCTCAACGCCATGGTCAACGTGGCCTCCGGTGCCTCCTGGGTGTCCATCCACCACGGCGGCGGCGTCGGCATCGGCCGCTCGATCCACGCCGGCCAGGTCACCGTCGCCGACGGTACGGCGCTGGCGGGCGAGAAGATCCGCCGGGTGCTCACCAACGACCCGGGCATGGGCGTCATCCGGCACGTGGACGCCGGGTACGACCGCGCCACCGAGGTCGCCGCCGAGCGCGGTGTGCGCGTGCCGATGGGTGAGCTGTGACCTTCGAAGAGATGTGGGCGGAGCTGCTCCCCGTGGGCCGCTCCGCCGCCTCCGGCGGCTACCGCCGCTTCGCCTGGAACTCCGCCGACGCCGAGTGCCGCGCCTGGTTCGAGCAGCAGGCCCGCGGCCGCGGCCTGACGTACGAGCTGGACCGCAACGGCAACCAGTGGGCCTGGCTGGGCGATCCTCACGGTGAGGGCGCGGTCGTCACCGGCTCGCACCTGGACTCCGTCCCGGACGGCGGCGCCTTCGACGGTCCGCTCGGGGTGGTCTCCTCCTTCGCCGCCCTGGACGAACTGCGCGCCCGCGGGGCCGAGTTCGACAAGCCCCTGGCGATCGTCAACTTCGGTGACGAGGAGGGCGCCCGGTTCGGCGTGGCCTGCATCGGATCCCGGCTGACCGCCGGGGTGCTCTCCCGCGACGCCGCGTACGAGCTGCGCGACGCCGGCGGAGTACGGCTGCCCGACGCGATGGAGAAGGCCGGCTACGACCCGACCGCGATCGGCGCGGACGAGGAGCGGCTGTCCCGGATCGGCGCCTTCGTCGAACTCCACGTCGAGCAGGGCCGCCACCTCGCCGAGGGGCAGCCGGTCGGTGTGGCCGGGGCGATCTGGCCGCACGGCCGCTGGCGCTTCGACTTCCACGGCGAGGCCAACCACGCCGGCACCACCCGGATCGAGGACCGCCGCGACCCGATGCTGACGTACGCCAACACGGTGCTCGCCGCCCGCAAGAAGGCGAAGCTGGCGGGCGCGCTGGCCACCTTCGGCAAGGTCGCGGTCGAGCCCAACGGCACCAACGCGATCGCCTCGCTGGTGCGCGGCTGGCTGGACTCCCGGGCCGCCGACGAGCGCACGCTCACGGAACTCGTCGCCGAGATCGAGCGGGCCGCCGCCGAGCGCGGCGAGCGCGACGGCGTCCGGGTCGAGCTGACCCGCGAGTCCTACACCCCGGTGGTGGACTTCGACGGCCCGCTGCGCGACCGGCTCGCCAAGCTGCTCGACGCCCCGGTGCTGCCCACCGGCGCGGGACACGACGCCGGGATCCTGGCGTCCGCCATCCCGACCGCCATGCTGTTCGTGCGCAACCCCACCGGCGTCTCGCACTCCCCGGCCGAGCACGCCGAGACGGCCGACTGCCTGGCCGGGGTCACCGCCCTCGCCGACGTACTGGAGGACCTGGCGTGTCATTGACCGTGCCGGTGAGCTACTGGGCGCAGTACGCCTGGCTGCCGCACCCCAACGGGCCGGTGGTCGAGCAGGACGTGCTGATCACCACCGGCCCCGACGGCCGGATCGTCAGGGTGGAGCCGGACAGCGGGCCCTGCCCGCCCGGCGCCGTCCGCCTCGACGGGCTGCTGCTGCCCGGCCAGGCCAACGCCCACTCGCACGCCTTCCACCGGGCGCTGCGCGGGCACGTCCAGGTCGGCTCCGGGACCTTCTGGACCTGGCGGGACACCATGTACCGCTTCGCCGGCGCGCTCGACCCGGACAGCTACCTGGAACTCGCCACCGCCGTCTACGCCGAGATGGCGCTCGCCGGGATCAGCGCCGTCGGCGAGTTCCACTACCTGCACCACGCGCCCGGCGGCGCCCGCTACACCGACCCGAACGCGATGGGCGAGGCGCTGATCGAGGCCGCCGCCCGGGCCGGCATCCGGATCACCCTGCTGGACACCTGCTACCTGTCCTCCGGTTTCGGCGCCGAACCCACCCACCCGCAGCTGCGGTTCAGCGACGGCGACGCCGAGGCCTGGGCGGTCCGCGCCGACGCGCTCAAGCCGCGCGAGCACGCCCGGATCGGCGCTGCCATCCACTCGGTCCGGGCCGTCCCGGCCGAGCAGCTGGGCACCGTCGCGCACTGGTCGGCGATGCGCAAGGCGCCGCTGCACGTCCACCTGTCCGAGCAGACCGCCGAGAACGACGCCTGCCTGGCCGCGCACGGCGTCACCCCGACGCGGCTGCTCGCCGACCACGGCGCGCTCGGCCCGCGCACCTCGGCCGTGCACGCCACCCACCTCACCGACGAGGACGTCACGCTCCTCGCCGACTCCTCCACCACCGTCTGCATGTGCCCCACCACCGAGCGGGACCTCGCCGACGGCATCGGCCCGGCCCGCCGGCTCGCCTCGGCGGGCAGCCCGATCAGCCTGGGCAGCGACAGCCACGCGATCATCGATCCGTGGGAGGAGGCGCGGTCGCTGGAGCTGGACGAGCGGCTGCGGACCCGCACCCGCGGGCACTGGACGGCGAACGCGCTGCTGCGGGCCGGGGGCGAGGACGGGCACGCCTCGCTGGGCTGGCCCGAGGCCGGGCGGATTGAGGCCGGGGCGCTCGCCGACTTCACGGCGATCGCGCTGGACTCCGTCCGTACGGCCGGGCCGCCGCCCCGGCTCGGCGCCGAGATCGCGGTCTTCGCGGCCTCGGCGGCGGACGTGCGGCACCTGGTGGTCGGCGGGCGGCACGTCGTCCGGGACGGCGTGCACCAGCTGGTGGCCGACGTGCCGGGGGCGCTGCGCTCCGCGATCGGCGCGCTGGCCTGCTGAACCCTGTTGTCCGACTCCCTTTGTCCGACTCCCTTCGGAAGGCGTTGACTTGAGCACCAGGACCACTGTGATCACGGGCATCGGCAGCCTGGTCACCAACGACCCCGGGCACGGCACCGGGCCGCTAGGCCTGCTCACCGACGCGGCCGTGGTGATCGACGGCGACCGCGTCGCCTGGGTCGGCCCGGCGGCGCAGGCCCCGGCGGCGGACGAGCGCTTCGACGCCGACGGCCGGGCGCTGCTGCCCGGCTTCGTCGACTCGCACGCCCACCTGGTGTTCGCGGGCGACCGCACCGCCGAGTTCAACGCCCGGATGTCCGGGCAGGCGTACTCGGCGGGCGGCATCCGCACGACGGTGGCGGCGACCAGGGCCGCTTCGGATGCGGAGCTGGAGGCGAACCTGGCCGGGTTCGTCCGGGAGGCGCTGCGGCAGGGCACCACCACGATCGAGTGCAAGTCCGGCTACGGGCTGACGGTCGAGGACGAGGCCAGGGCGCTGCGGATCGCGGCGAAGCACACGCCCGAGACCACGTACCTGGGGGCGCACATCGTCGCTCCCGAGTACGCGGAGGACCCGGCGGGGTACGTGGACCTGGTCACCGGCGAGATGCTGGACGCCTGCGCGCCGCACGCCCGTTGGGTGGACGTGTTCTGCGAGAAGGGCGCGTTCGACGGCGACCAGGCGCGGGCGGTCCTGACGGCGGGGATCGAGCGCGGGCTCACTCCCCGGGTGCACGCCAACCAGCTCACGTACGGGCCGGGCGTGCAACTGGCGGTGGAGCTGGGGGCAGCCTCGGCGGACCACTGCACGCACCTGACGGATGAGGACGTGGCGGCGCTGGCGGGTTCGGCGACGGTCGCGACGCTGCTGCCGGGCGCGGAGTTCTCCACGCGGGCCGAGTACCCGAGCGGGCGCAGGTTGTTGGACGCGGGCGCGGTGGTCGCGCTGTCGACGGACTGCAACCCGGGATCGAGCTTCACGAGTTCGATGGCGTTCTGCATCGCGGTGGCAGTGCGGGAGATGGGGATGACGCCGGACGAGGCGGTCTGGGCCGCGACTGCGGGCGGCGCGCACGCGCTGCGACGCAGCGACGTGGGCACGATCGCGATCGGCGCGCGGGCGGACCTGCTGCTGCTGGACGCCCCCTCACACGTCCACCTGGCCTACCGCCCGGGCGTTCCGCTCACGGCGGCGGTCTGGCGGGCAGGCGTCCGGGAGGTCTGAGCCCGGACTGCGGACGGCCCCCGCGCCCCCGGGGTGGCGGGCGCGGGGGCTTTGCGTTCAGGGGGTGGTGGTCAGGTGGTCGAACTCACCTGCCTTGGCGGCCTGCAGGAAGTCGGCGAACTGGAGAGGCGTGGTGCGGACGATGACATCACCCTCGTCGGACTCGCGGAGTTCGACCAACCTGTCGGCAGCCCGAACCTCAACGCAGTCGGAGTTCGAGCCTGAGTAACTTGACTTCTGCCAGGTGGAGTTAAGCATATTTGCTTTCCATGTCCTTCTTGATGGAGCGAATGAACTCTCGGGATTCCTCTTCCGAGAGAGCGGCCGAGCTGATCTGGGCGAGCAGCGATCGGAACCGGGCTGTGTGGGCTGGTGCATCGAAGAGCAGGTTGCCGACGCCTGAGTCAGCCTGCACTGTGTCGAGTTCTTGAATTGGACCCTCGACGTACGTGAAGTTCTCGTAATTGAGTGGAAGCGCATCGACATCGAACAGCACAACGCGGATCGAGACGTTGGGCCGCTCAGAGGCTTCAACTAGGGTGCCGAGCTGTTCGGCTTGGACCGCAGCCCCGCTGAACTGCATGCGCAGCGCCGCTTCGTGGACGTATGCGACCAGTGGGGTCGCCTCTGATCGGATGATGTGCTGACGCCGCAAGCGAAAGGCTGTCCTCAGGTCCACCTCGTGACTCGGAAGAGGTGGATAGGAGCGAGCAAAGATGGCCGAGGCATAGGCTTTCGTCTGAAGCAGGCCATGGATGAAGGCCATCGTGTAGACCGAGAGCCCACGCGCGTGGCTTTCAATCTCGGCGACCTCAAGGAAGTCCTGTGAGAGGCGCCCTTGGTACTCCTCCCACCAGCCTCCCTTGTCTCGATCCGTGATGATCTCCGCCAGTGCCTCGATCAGAGGTTCGTTGACGCACATGCACAACGCGGCGATCGTGCGCAGGCGTTCGACACTGACGCCCGTCTTCCCGCTCTCCATCTGCGTCACATGGGCCGGGTTGATGCCCAGCGCCCGAGCCAGCTGACTGCCGCCGAGTCCGGCTTGCTCCCGCATCCTTCGCAGCTCGGCACCCAGCCGACGCTGACGGAGAGTTGGGTTCGATCGAAGCGCCATGGCGTCCTCTCTGCAGGTCGTGGAACCAGTCTGCCGCAGGGAGGCTGCCACGTTAGAGGGAACTTCTTGCGGTCCGCCACAAATCTGTGGCGGACCGCGCTATCGTCGTTTCCAGCTAGATCCGACGCATCGTCAGTAAAGCCTGCATCCAGGGCAGTAGGCGCCTGCTGCCCGCACGCCGAAGAGCAGCCGCCGCCCCGGCCTGGCTCACGGTGACGACCGTCACCACCTCTCCCACACCACAGCCTCACGGAGGTTCTTGTGTGCACCCGTAACACCCCCTCGCTCACCCTCTCCCGTCAGGCCCTGCGGGACGCCATGACCCGCAGCGGCCGCTGGGACGCCGAGGCCATCTTCAACGCCGAACTCGCCCTCTGCGAGCTGATCTCCAACGCCTGGCGGCACGGCGCGACCCCCGCGCCCGTCGTCTGGTTCTCCATCCTCGACCAGACCCTCCGCGTCACCGTCTCCGACGAGAGCGACGCCCTCCCGCAGCCGCGAACGTCCACCGGCCTCGCCGAGACCGGCCGGGGCCTCCAGCTGGTCGAGGGCCTCACCGACCGCTGGGGCGTCGACCCGCAGAAGCGCGGCAAGACCACCTGGTACGAGCTGGACTCCGACGCGTGACCCGGGACCCCATCGCCCCGGAGGACCCCCGGATGCGCGACTACACCGAAACTCAAATCACCGCCCTCCTTGGCGAGTTGCACCGCCGGGGCCTCCCGCACGGCCTCCTCTGGGGCTCCGCCGCGCCCGGCGAGAAGACCCTCGACGGTCGCATCCTGATCGACTTCGGCAACTCCCCGGTGAGCACTCTCCTCAACCTCCTCCACCTCCTCCGCGACCTGGAGAGGGACGAGCCGTGGCGCCGGTGAAGTTCTTCGTCGGTGCGGTCCTCCTCGCCCTGCTCGCCCTCGCGATCGCCACCGTCGCCCTCGGTGTCCTCGCCACCCTCAGGATGCCCCGCCCCGAGCACCGCGACGACCGGTCCTGACGCCCACGCGCAGGCCCTCGCCCACCCAGGCCGGGGGCCTCGCGGGCAATCACAACCCCGCGTGAGCGGGATCACGCCCACCGCGTGAAACCCCGTCAGCCGGTTCGTCGATCTCATCACCGTAGTGGTGAGTTCCGTGAACGTGTACGGGGTGAGGCATGGGTGAGTCCGCGGCCGCGAAGGCCGTGCAGAAGGTCACCGGC
>CBJMI02800__coassemble_721_pt1 | contig 14641 bp, 14 predicted proteins | sample CBJMI02800__metabat2_low_PE_003 | metagenome-assembled genome bin CBJMI02800
TCTTCGGCAAGGAGTTCTTCGACTACCTGCACACCGACGCCGGCGACTCGGCGAAGGTCTTCGACAAGGCGATGACCACCTCCAGCCGCCAGTCCGCCAAGGACTTCGCCGAGTACCTGGACCTCACCGGCATCGACTCGGTGGCCGACATCGGCGGCGGCCAGGGCCACGTGCTGGCCAGCCTGCTGGAGAAGCACCCGGCCCTGCACGGCACCCTGCTCGACCTCCCCAAGGTCGTCGCCGGCGCCGACCCCCGGCTGCAGGAGGGCGGCGCCTTCTCCGCCCGCGCCCGCCTCGTCCCGGGCGACTGCCGCATCGAGATCCCGGTCCGCGCCGACCTCTACATCATCAAGAACATCCTGGAGTGGGACGACGACAGCACCCGCCGCACCCTCGCCAACGTGGTCGCCGCGGCCCGCCCCGGCGCCCGGGTCGTGGTGGTGGAGAACCTGGTCGACAACAGCCCGTCGATGCGGTTCACCACCGCCATGGACCTGATGCTGATGCTCAACGTCGGCGGCGCCAAGCACTCCGAGGAGAGCATGGTCCAGCTGATGGAGGAGGCCGGCCTCGACGTCGTCGCCGTCCGCCCGGTCAACCCCTACCTGCACGCCTTCGAGGCCACCGTCCGGGGCTGACCCCGGCCCGCGCCCACCGGGGGCCCACGAGAACACACGACGGCCGCTGCTCCCCGAACCGCGGGGGAGCAGCGGCCGTCGTCCGTCGTCGGCGTCAGGCCTTGTGCGAGGACTCCAGGTGGGCGAAGACCACCACGTTGTCCAGGTAGTCCCGCCGCTTCTTGTCGTACGCGCCGCCGCAGGTGATCAGCCGCAGCTGGGCGTCAGGGGTCTTGCCGTACACCTTCTGGTCGGGGAAGGCGTCCTTGGCGAAGGTCTGCACCGAGTCGACGTTGAACACCGCCACGGTGCCGTCCTCGCGGCTCACCTCGACCTTGTTGCCCGGAACCAGCAGGCTCAGCAGCAGGAACACCGCCGGGCCCTTGGTGGTGTCGACGTGCCCGGCGACCACCGCGCTGCCGCGCTCGCCGGGGGTGACGCCGTCCCGGTACCAGCCGACCAGGTTCTTGTTGTCCGGCGGCGGGGGGTTGAGCTGGCCTGCCGGGTTGAGGGTGAGCTCGGTGAAGGGCGCCTCCACGCCGATCTGCGGGATCCGCAGCCGGGTCGGTTTGGAGCGCTTGAGTGCCGGAGCGCCCGGGATCGCGGCGGGCGCCGCCGGCCTGGCGGCGGGCGCCGCCGGCCTGGCGGCGGTGGCCGACGGGACCGGGACGGCGGGTGCGACGGCCGTCGGGGGAGCGGCCTTCCCCGCGATCGAACCGGGGCCCGGCCCGGTGTCCACCGCGTTGTAGATCAGCAGCAGGCCGGCCGCCGCCGTGGCCATCCCGCCGCGCAGCAGCCGGGTCATTCCGGAGCCGGGACCGCCGGTCATTCCTGTCCTCCGCTCGAAGTCTTCGTCGGGTGCCTGTTCCGCAACGGCCCGCCGCCCCCGTGCGCCCCGCCCCGGCCGGGGGAGGCGCCCAGAGGCGGCGGTAGTAGGCGTCAGACCGCAGCGGCGCCGGACGCGCGACGCCCGCGGCGCAGCGCGTACGCGCCGGCCCCGAGGCCGCCGATCAGCAGCACGGCACCGGAGGCGAGGCCACCGCCGGACAGCGCCGTACCGCCGCCGCCGGTGTGCACACCGCCGTGCGGGCTGCGCCCCTCACCCCGGCCCTCGTTGCCGCGGCCCTCGTTGCCCCGGCCCTCGTGGCCTTCGTTGCCGCGGCCTTCGTGGCCTCGGCCCTCGTCGCCGCGGCCTTCGTTGCCCCGGCCTTCGTTGCCGCGGCCTTCGTGGCCTCGGCCCTCGTCGCCTCGGCCTTCGTTGCCCCGGCCCTCGTGGCCTTCGTTGCCGTGGCCTTCGTGGCCTCGGCCCTCGTCGCCGCGGCCTTCGTTGCCCCGGCCCTCGTTGCCGCGGCCCTCGTCGCCCCTGTCGGACTTCTCCTGCCAGCTGAGGTTCCTGGCCTGGTCCGAGGAGGAGCCGTCGGCGAAGGCCATGGGGGCGCCGACGGTGAGGAGGGCGGCGACGGCCGCTCCGGCGACTAGCGTGCGTGCAGAACGCATGAGATCGATCCTTTCGACGCGCTGACCGCGACCGCCGGCAGGATGCCGGTCGTGGGACTCGCGGGAAGTGGCGTCTGATCCACCGTCAACCACGGCGTGGCCGCCTGCCACCTGAGAGTGGCGGCACTGGTACGGAAAGTGACCCCTTCGGGTGGAGTCCCGCGTGTGTTCACCCGAGTGCCTCGGCGATCCGGGTGAAAACGCGCTGGTGTCGGGTGACAGGTGCGGGCGCAGGGGCGACCGGATGGTAGGTGCTGGCGCACGGGTGACGCGCCCGCGCGCCAAGGCGGTGCCTGCGGGTACCAGGGCGCGAACATGGGGCCGCCCCCGGCGCACGGCCGGGGGCGGGCCCAGACGGGACCGGGGTCAGCGGTCCCAGCGGTAGAACTCTCGTGCCATCGCGTCCTTCGGCTCCCGCCAGGTGGCCGGGTCGTAGGCCTGGACGAAGGCGGTCAGGCGGTCGCTGACGGTCCGGAACTCCGGGTGGCCGAGGACCTTGGCGACGGCCGGGCCCGGCGGGCGGTCGGCCTCGATCAGGTGCAGGTAGACGTCGCCGAACTGGAAGAGGCTGCGCCCGGTGACGCCGATCAGGTGCGGCAGTTCGCCCCGGTCCGAGTCGGCGAACACCTCGGCGATGTCCGGGGCGGCCTCGGGCTTCATCCGGGCGACGATCAGGGCGCGGTGGGTCCCGGTCACTGCTCGGCCGCCCGCTTCTCGACCTTCTCGCGGATCAGCTGCATCTGGATCCGGGAGTTCCTGTTGATGTGCTCGACCATGCCGTCGTCGTCCACCGGTGCGGTCGGCTTCATCGCGAAGTCCTGGATCCAGCGCATCCTGGTGCCGGCCGGGACCTCCGCGTACTCCCAGCGGATCTCCATGAACTCGAACGGGCCGGGCTCGACCCGGCGGGCCTCGACCGCGAGCGAGGAGCGGTCGGTGGTGCGCTCGGAGACCCAGCTCCACACCTTGCCGTTCTCGTCGGGGTGCATGGTGAGCCGGAACCGCACCCGGTCGCCGTCGCGCTCCAGCACCTCGACCGAGGCGTACTCGCTGAACAGCTCGGGCCAGTTCTCCAGGTCGTTGGTCATCTCCCAGACCAGGTCGAGCGGAGCGTTGATGACGATCTCGTTGTCCGTGTGTCCGGGCATCTCAGGTGCCTACCTTCGCGGAAAGGGAGCCGTTGACCAGCTCCAGGAACTCGGCCGGGGTCTTGGCGGACTCGGCGCCGGAGGTGACCTTGAGGCCGTGGCGGTTCTCCAACTCGCCGACGACGCCGAGCAGCCCGAGCGAGTCGACGCCGAACTCGTCGAACTGGGCGCCCGGCTTCTCGAGGTCGTCGGGGGTGACGGTGACGCCGGCCCGGGCCTGGAGCAGGGCGGCCAGCTCGGGATAACTGAGGTTGTGGCTCACGGGTTTCCCTTCGGAGGTGCAGCGGATCGGGGATTCGGGGGATTCAGGGCCGCTCCCCGCGCCGGAGCACCAGCGCGGAGTTGGAGCCCATCAGCCCGCGGCTGAGCACCAGCGCGGTGCGCAGCTCGGCCGGGCGGGCGCGGCCGGTCACCAGGGCGAGGTCGTGGCAGACCTCGGTGACGTTGGGGGTGGGCGGCAGGACGCCGTCCTCCATGGCCAGTACGGCGGCCGTCACGTCCAGTACCGGGGCGCCGCAGTAGGCCCTGCCCGTGCCGGACTTGGGTGCGGTGACCGGAACGCGCTCGGCGACCGGGCCGAGCGCGTCGGCCAGCGCCAGGGCCTCGGCCCGGTCGGCGGAGGGGACGCCGAGGGCGTCCGCGAAGACCACGTCGATCTCCTCCGGCGCGATCCGGGCCTCGTCCAGCGCCGTCCGGATCGCGGCGGCCAGCCCCTCCCGGGACTCCTTCCAGCGGGAGGCGCCGGTGAAGGTGGCGCCGTGCCCGGCCAGGTGCGCCCGGACGTCGGCGCCGCGCCGCCGGGCCGCCTGCTCGTCCTCCAGCAGCAGCATCGCGCCGCCCTCGGCGGGGGCGAAGCCGCAGGCCTGCGCGGTGAACGGCAGGTAGGCCGTCTCCGGCCGGTCGGACAGGCTCAGCTCGGGGTAGCCGAGCTGGCAGACCATGGAGTACGGCGCCAGCGGAGCCTCCGCGGCGCCGACCACCACGGCGTCGGTGCCGCGCTCGACCGACCGGGCGGCGTGGGCGAGGGCGTCCAGGCCGCCGGCCTCGTCGCTGGCGACCACGCCGCACGGGCCCTTGTAGCCGCCGCGGATCGAGATCTGGCCGGTGCTGGCCGCGTAGAACCAGGCGATGGACTGGTACGGGCCGACGAACCGCGGTCCCTGGCCCCAGAGTTGCTGGAGCTCGCGCTGGCCGAACTCGCCGCCGCCGGAGCCGGCCGCGGTCACCACGCCGACCGCGTAGGGCTGTTCCGGGTCGGGCCGGAACCCGGCGTCCGCCACCGCCAGGTCGGCGGCCGCCATCGCGTAGTGGGTGAAGCGGTCGGTCTGTACGAGGAAGCGGCTGTCGATCACCGAATGCGGATCGAAATCGCGCACCTCGCCCGCGATCTTGAGCGGCATGTCGGTGCAGCCCTCGCGGGATATCCGGTCGAGGACGCTCACGCCCTGCCTGGTGGCCTTCCAGAAGGCGTCGGCACCGACACCGTTCGGCGCCACCACGCCGAGGCCGGTGACCACCGCCCGGCGTCCCTGCTGACGTGACGTCATGACATTCACCCCGTTCTGTTGAGAACGACGGCGGACTGGAATCCGCCGAATCCGCTGCCGACCGAGAGGATGTGGCGCAGCGGCAGCTCGCGCGCGGTGCGCGGCACGTAGTCGAGATCGCACTCCGGGTCCGGAGTCTCGTAGTTGGCGGTGGGCGGCACCACGCCGTGGGCCAGCGCCAGGGTGCAGGCGACCACCTCGATCGCGCCGATCGCGCCGAGCGAGTGCCCGACCATCGACTTGATCGAGCTCATCGGCGTGTCGAAGGCGTGGTCGCCCAGCGAGCGCTTGACCGCGGCGGTCTCGTGCCGGTCGTTCTGCTTGGTGCCCGAGCCGTGCGCGTTGACGTAGTCGACGTCGGTGCGGTTGACCTGGGCGTGGTCGAGCGCGTGGTCGATCGCCCGGGACATCTCCAGCCCCTCCTTGGTGAGGCCGGTCATGTGGTAGGCGTTGCCGAAGGTGGCGAAGCCGCCGATCTCGCCGTAGATCCGGGCGCCGCGGCGGCGGGCGTGCTCCAGCTCCTCCAGCACCAGGACGGCGCCGCCCTCGCCGAGGACGAAGCCGTCCCGGTGGGCGTCGAAGGGGCGGGAGGCGTGCTCCGGGTCGTCGTTGCGCTCGCTGGTGGCCTTGATGGCGTCGAAGCAGGCGACGGTGATCGGCGAGATCGGGGAGTCGGAGGCGCCGGCGACGCAGATGTCGGCGCGCCCCTCCTCGACCGCCTGGAAGCCGTAGCCGATCGCGTCCAGACCGGAGGTGCAGCCGGTGGAGACGGTCTGCACCGGGCCCTGCGCGCCGACCCGCTCGGCCACCGCGGAGGCCAGCGTGCTGGGCGCGAAGGCCCGGTGCAGCTGCGGCTCGGCCTGCCGGTGGTCCACGTCCCAGCGTGCGCCGGTGGCGCTGACCAGGGCGTAGTCGTGCTCCAGCCGGGTGGTGCCGCCGACGGCGGTGCCGAGCGAGACGGCGATCCGCCACGGGTCCTCGGTGGCCAGGTCCAGCCCGGCGTCGGCGACCGCCTCGGCGGCCGCGACCATCGCGAACTGCACGTAGCGGTCAGCCCGTTGGACGTCCTCGGGGCTCAGCCCGTGGGCCTGCGGGTCGAAGTCGCACTCGGCCGCGATCCGGGAGCGGAACCCGGTCGGGTCGAAGAGCGTGATGCCCCGGGTGGCGGTGCGGCCGGCCGTCAGGAGGTCCCAGAAGGCCGGGATCCCGATCCCTCCGGGCGCGACCACACCGATCCCCGTGACGGCGACGCGCCGCGTCACGAGCCCACCTTGGCGTGTTCCGGCGGGCCGGCGGTGGCGGACTCCTCGGTGCTCACGTGGCCGAGGTCGGGGCGGGGGGCGAGCGGGCCGCAGTGGAAGACCATCCGGGCCTCGGTCTTGCCGACGTTGCGGAAGCGGTGGCGCATGTTGATCGGGATCATCAGGCCCTGGTCCGGCTTGAGCGGGTGCGCCTTCCCGTCGAGGTCGACCTCCAGGTCGCCGGAGACGACGAACACGAACTCCTCGGAGTACGGGTGGTAGTGCTCGTTGATCCGCTCCCCGGGCTTGATGATGGCCAGGCCCATGAAGCCGCTGGTCGCCCCGCAGCTGGGAGGGGTGAGCATGGTGCGCAGCTCGGCGCCGTGGCGGCGGTTCTCCGGGGCCTCGTCGACGTTGATGATCCTCGGGTACTTCGTGGTCATGATGGTGTTCCTCCAGTGGATCGTCTGGGCGTCAGTCGCTCAGCGAGCTGCGGTCGGTGACCGGGCTCATGGCGCGGGCGGCGAGGAAGGCGCTCAGGCCGGCGACGGTGCGCAGGTCGCCGGCGGGGCCGAGGTCCAGCAGCTGGGCCAGTTCGGCCGCCTCCTGTGCGCCCGCCACGCCGAGCGCGGCGGCCGGGTCGGCCTCGGCCGGCACCCGCAGGTCGACCAGGCGCACCACGGTGTCGTCGCGCTGGAAGACGGTGGCCGCCGCGACCGGGCCGGTCGGGTCGGCGGTGGCGAGGTTGTCGTGGTCGAAGAGCAGCTCGGCGACGGCCTGCCCGCGGCCCGGGCGCACCGGATAGAGCACGGCGTGCCGGTGCAGCCGGCCCGAGGTGGGGGAGCTGGCGATCGCCTGGTGCCGGGCGGGCAGCGCCGCCTTGGCGAAGAAGGCGCGGGCGGACTGCGGGTCGCCGAACTGCCGGGCCTCCTCCAGGTACGGGTTGAGCTCCTCCTCGACCGCCCGCACCTCGGGCTGCATCGAGACGTGGCGCAGCGCGTCGCCCAGGTTGCCGACCACCTCGACGGCCCGCACCACCCGGTTGCCGTGCATGAACAGCGAGGTGCGGTGCAGCCGGGTGTGCTCGTCGACCTCGGCCTTGGGGGAGGCGTAGGCGGACAGGATGCGGGCGACCTCGGCCTCGCTGCCGGGCTTGACGGTGAAGGTCAGCGCGTGGCGCACGATGCCGTCCGGGCCCGGCTCGGCCCTGGGCGGGCCGACGTGTCCGGCGGGCTCGCTGCGCGGCAGGCCCGGCGGCACCTCCATCGGGGCCCGGCTGCCGGTGGAGCCGGCCGCCGAGGTCTGGCGCAGGACGGCGTAGCGCAGCGAACGGAAGTTGTCGCTGACGCACCCGTGCATCGGCTTGACCATCTCGCGGTGGGCGGGGCTGTCCACCCACTCCAGGAAGGTCTCCTGGTCCTCCCACTCGCTGGTGATGAGCCACTGGCGGGGGTCGTTGATGGACTGGCACAGCTGGTCGCTGACGTGGCCGGGCACCGCGGCCACCTGGTGGCGCAGCTGCTCGTAGACGTCGAGGAAACGCTGCTGGGCGCCGTCCTGGATCTCCAGCATCAGCACCACCCTCAGCCGGGTGTCGGAGTCTTCGTGCTGCTTCGGCTGCGGTTCGGACAGAGTTGTCATGATCCACTTTCTGCTCTCGGCCGCTCGCGGCGGGCCCTTGCCGGCCGCGTCCGGCGGGTGCTCCCGGCCTGGGGGGGAGGGGGTGCGGTGACGGTCGGCCCGGGGCCCGGGGCCCAGGGCCTGAGGTCGATCGTGAGCGGCCGACCGGGCGCGGCGCGAGATTTGCGAGCCATCCGGGCGAAGGGGCGGCACAGTCCCCCTCCGGCTGGGGATGGAAGAGCGGGGCCCCCGGCTGAGCGGGCCCGTCGAGGGCGGCGCCGAGTCCAGCTGCCGGGCCGCGGAATCCCCTTACAGGGTGGAGCAATTGATGAATCCGAAGGTTGACGACCGGGTGCCGGTCCTGATCGTGGGCGGCTCCCTGGTCGGGCTGTCGGCCTCACTGTTCCTCGGCCGACTGGGTGTCAGGCACCTGCTGGTCGAGAAGCACGCCGACACCTCGCATCACCCGCGCGGACGAGGCAACAACGTCCGCACGATGGAGCTGTACCGGGTGGCCGGGATCGAGCCGGCGATCCGCGAGGCGGCCTCCGTGCTCGCCCCGAACCACGGCATCCTCCAGGCTCCCTCGCTGACCGGCGAGGAGCAGGAGTGGCTGTTCCGGGAGATCGACCCGGGCGGCAAGCTCGCCCGGTTCAGCCCCAGCCGCTGGTGCCTGTGCAGCCAGAACGACCTGGAGCCGGTACTGCTGCGCGCGGCCCGCGATCTCGGCGGCGACGTGCGGTTCGGCACCGAGCTGGTCTCCTTCGAGCAGGACGCCGACGGCGTCACCTCCCTGCTGCGCAGCAGGGAGACCGGCGAGGAGCGGGTGGTGCGCTCGGAGTACCTGATCGCCGCGGACGGCCCGCGCAGCCCGGCCCGGGAGCGGCTCGGCATCGGCCAGACCGGCAAGGGCGAGCTGTTCCACAACGTCAGCATCACCTTCCGTGCCAAGCGACTGGCCGAGGTGGTCGGCGAGCGGCACTTCATCGCCTGCTACCTGACCAACCCGGAGGCGGACGGCGCGCTGCTGCCGGTGGACAACCAGTCCGAGTGGGTCTTCCACGCGCCCTGGCACCCCGAGCACGGCGAGCCGCTGGAGGCCTTCACCGACGAGCGCTGCGAGCGGCACATCCGCACCGCCGTCGGCCTGCCCGAACTGGACGTCGAGGTCACCGGACGGGCGCCCTGGCACGCGGCCGAACGGGTCGCCGAGCGGTACGGCGTCGGCCGGGTCTTCCTTGCCGGGGACTCCGCCCACGAGATGTCCCCGACCGGCGCCTTCGGCTCCAACACGGGCATCCAGGACGCCCACAACCTCGCCTGGAAACTGGCCGCCGTGTTGTGCGGCTGGGCCGGGCCCGGCCTGCTGGAGACGTACGGGCAGGAGCGTCGCCCGGTCGCCGAGGTCACCAGCGAGCGCGCCTCGGCCCGCTCCGCAGAGCACAGCCACCCGGGCTACGCGGTGGTCCCGGGCGTCGGCCGCCAGGCCGGGGTGCTGGCCGTGGCGCTCGGCTACCGCTACCCGCGCGGCGCGGTGCTCGGCACCGACCCGGCCGGCGCCGTCGTCCCGGAGACCTTCGAGTCCAACGGCGAGCCGGGCAGCCGGGCCCCGCACCAGTGGCTGCTGCGCGCGGGCGTACGGCTGTCCACCCTGGACCTCTACGAGCAGGCGATGGTGCTGCTCACCGGTCCCGGGGGCACCGCCTGGCAGCAGGGCGCCCGGCGGGCGGCCGACCGGCTGGCCGTCCCGCTGGACGTCTACCGGATCGGCGACGGCGCCGAGGACGACCTGGCGCCGGAGCCCGGAACGGACTTCGCCGCGCTGCACGGCCTCGGCCCGGGCGGCGCGCTGCTGGTGCGCCCGGACGGCTTCGTCGCCTGGCGCTCGCCCGGACCGGTCGCCGACCCGGAGGCCGAGCTGGAGGCGGCGTTGCGGGCGGTGCTGGATCTGTAGGGACACACACGGACGGGCCCGCCGGTCGACTCGGCGACCGGCGGGCCCGTCCCGTCAGGTGTCGGTGATCAGGTGATCAGGTGAATGATCAGGTGCCCAGGTGTGGGTGTGGCCTGGTGATCAGTGGCCGCCCGCGTCGACCACCTCGACGTCGGCGACCTCGCGCTCGATCTCCTCGGCCGGCAGGGCGACCCGGATCGCCCAGTAGTAGATGACCAGCGAGAACACCGCGACGAGCGCCATGTCGTACCACATCGGGATCCGGCCGGTGCCGTCACCGAAGCCGCCCTGCCAGGAGATCAGGCCGAGGCCCACCAGGTAGACCGGCAGCCACTGGGCGGACTTCCAGTTGAGCCGCGGCGCGTTCGGCAGGCGCTTCTTGATCGCGTACACCGCGTAGCTGCCGAGCAGGGCGTAGCCGAGCACGATGGCGATGCCCAGGCGGGACAGGGTCTGCCAGCCGGCCCAGTAGATGATCAGGCTGGAGACCACGAAGGCGGCCGGGGAGATCACGCCGCCCAGCGGCAGGCGGTAGGAGCGCTCGCGGTCGGGCAGCCGGCGGCGCAGAGCGCCGAAGGCCAGCGGCGCGCCGGCGTACATCAGCACGCTGGCGGAGGTGATGAAGCTGACCAGCTGCTGCCAGCTCGGGAAGGGCAGGAAGCAGATCACACCGGTCACGAAGGCGATGATCAGGCCGAACCACGGCACGCCGTTCTTGTCCAGCTGCTCGAACTTCTGCGGCGCGTAGCCGTTGCGGCTCAGGCCGTAGGAGATGCGCGAGGTGGAGGTGGTGTAGATCAGGCCGGTGCCGCCGGGGGAGATCACCGCGTCGGCCTTCAGCACGTAGGACAGCCAGCCGAGGCCGACCAGGGTGGCCAGACCGGCGAAGGGGCCGTCGATGCCGGGGAAGTCGAGCTTCGCCCAGCCGTTGGCGAAGGCGGTGACCGGCAGCGCGCCGATGAAGACGACCTGCAGCAGGGTGTAGATCAGGGTGCCGATGGCGACCGAACCGAGCACCGCGCGCGGGATGTCGCGCTTGGGGTTGCGGCTCTCACCGGCGATCTGGATGGCCTGCTCGAAGCCCAGCAGCGCGAAGATGATGCCGCTGGTGCTGATCGCGGTGAGCACGCCCTTGGCGCCGAACGGGGCGAAGCCGTGCGAGGTGAAGTTGGATCCGTGGAAGCTGGTGATCGCCAGCACGAAGATCGTGAACAGAGGAACGAAGATCTTCAGCCAGGTGGCGACGCTGTTGGTCCGGGCGAGGGCCTTCACACCGAGGAAGTTGACCGCGACGAACACCGCCATCAGCGCGGTCGCGACGATGAATCCGCTGGTGGTGAGGGTGCCGTTGGCGTTCTGCAGTCCGCTGGCCCAGGGCGCGTCCTTGGCGTAGCCGATCATGGCCTCGACCTCGATCGGTGCCACGGTGGCGGCCTGGAGCCAGGAGAACCAGCCGAAGGACATGCCGGCCAGGCCGCCGAAGGCGTAGTGCGGGTAGCGCGCCGTACCGCCCGAGACCGGGAAGAGTCCGCCGAGCTCGGCGTGCACGAGTGCGAGCAGCACGATCGCGACGGCGCCGATGCCCCAGGAGATGACGGCTGCCGGTCCGGCAGCGGTGACGGCGCTCTTCGCGCCGAAGAGCCAGCCGGAGCCGATGATCGAGCCGACCGAGGCCCACATGAGGCCGACGAGTCCGACGTGACGCTTGAGCGACCGGTGGGCGGTCCCGGCAGTGCCGGAGTTCTGGTCGGGCGGCGAGATCTGGTTGAGGGAAGCCATGGGCGATCTCTCTGTGTGTGGGGGCTCCGGGGAAAGGTCGGAGCGCGGAGAGTTGCCACACAGTAGGGCTATTCAGAGACCTCTGCACAGATTTCATTACTGAATGTTTACTTTCTTTGCCTGATATCCGCGCAGGTAGGAGGCATTCTGTTCAGTTGTCTGTTACGTTACCCGCTGGTAGGTTCACCATTTGAGCGGGAATTGAGCTTCGCGATTCGATCATGCAGTATTGACCACCCCGGGCATTCATGAGAATGACGGCCATTGCATAGTCATGCCGACGTCGTGCTGCCGGCGCCCGGGGCCCCTGCTGACATCGCGTCAACTCACCAGATCCGAGGGGTCGGTGTTCGCGCCGCAGAGCAGAACGGCGATGCGCTCACCCTCCACCCGGTCCAGGGCGGCCAGCGCGGTGGACGCCGCGTACTCCACCGCGATCCGGCGCTCCTCCCAGAGCCGGCGGCGGGCCGCCACGATCACCTCGTCCTCCACCAGGACCGAGCGCACCCCCTCGTGCCCGGCCGCGTGCACGGCGAGCGCGGTGGCCCGGCGGGCGCCCAGCGCGTCCTGGGCCACCGAGGCCACTGGGACGTCCACCGGGCGGCCGGCCTCCAGCGCCGCGTTCAGCGCCCGGCTCCCGGACGGCTCCACCGCGACCACCCGCACCCCGTGCTCGCGGGCCGCGACCGCCACCCCGGCGAACAGCCCGCCGCCGCCCACCGACACCACCACCGTGTCCAGGCCGGGGACCCGGGCGCGGATCTCGTCCAGGACCGTCCCCGCCCCGGCCGCGATCAACGGGTGGTCGTACGCGTGCGAGGCCAACGCCCCACTGCCCGAGGCGAATTCCTCACAGGCCGCCAGCGCCTCCGCGTACTCCCGGCCCACCAACCGCACCTGCGCCCCGTACGAACGCAGCCGGTCCAGCTTCACCGGCGAAGCAGTCTCCGGCAGGAACACCGTGGCCCGGACGCCCAGTTCACGCGCGGCCCAGGCACAGGCCAGCCCGGCGTTGCCGCCCGAGGCGATGGTCACCCCGGCCGGCGGCAGGGTGCCCGCCTCGGCATGGGCGAGCAGGAAGTTCTGCGCGCCGCGCGCCTTGAAACTGCCGGTGTGCTGCAGGAACTCCAGCGCCAGCCACGTCCTGCCGCCGTCGTCCCCCGGTGCCACCGCGACCGGCCGCACCCGCCCGGCGATCCGCTGCCCGGCGGCCTCCACCTCGTCGTACGTCAGTTGTTCCATCGTCGGCTCCTTCGTGCGGTGATGCGGACCGGTCCGACCGACGGTAGTGCGCGGGGACGGGCCCGAGAAGATCGCCGACGGGCGGGCGTAGCCTGGACCCGTGCGTTTCGTGATCCTCCCGCCGCCGGTCCGCTAGCGGGCGGCGTACCCACCTGGCCCGGCCGAGCGGGAGAGCCCCTCGGTTCCCGGGGCGATGTCTGCCGCCCGCGTACCCCGCGGACCAGAACCGGCGAACCATCGTGGAGTACGACGCATGACCTCGCACACCGCCGTGCCGTTCCGGCACGGCCTGTTGTCCATTTCCGCCGCCGCCGTCGCCTGGGGGGTGGGCGGAGCCGTCGCCGCACTCCTGATGCGCACCAGCGGACTCGGCCCGGTGGCCGTCTCCTGCTGGCGCTTCGGCGTCGCGGCGCTCTGCCTGGCGCTGCTGCCCCCGGCGGCGGCCCGTTCCGGGAAGCCCGGCTCCACCGTGCTGACCGGCCTCGGGCTGGCCGTCAGCCAGTGCGCCTACTTCGGCTCCGTGCACTACGCGGGCCTCGGACTGGGCACCCTGATCACCATCGGCGCCGGACCGGTGCTCACCAGCCTCGGCGCACACCTGCTGCTCGGCGAACACCTCACCCGACGGTCGGCGGCCGCCGTCCTGCTCGCCCTCGGCGGGCTCGCCCTGCTGGTCGCGGCACCCGCCGCCGGACCGCGCCCGGCCCTGGGCGTCGCCCTCGCGGTGATCGCCGGCGCAGGCCAGAGCGGACTCACCCTGTGGGCCCGCGGCGGCGGCTCGGCCCGGGCGAGTACGGGCGCCTTCACGACCGGACTGCTCTGCCTGCTCCCCTTCGCGGCGGTCCAGGGCGTACTGCCGGCCGCGGGGGAGCCGGCGCTGACCGGCGCAGCCCTGCTCTTCCTCGGGACGGTGCCGACGCTGCTCGCCTACCGCTGGTACTTCAGCGGCCTGACAGCCGTACCGGGCACCACCGCCTCCGTGCTGGTGCTGCTGGAACCGGCCACGGCGGCGGTGATCGGAGTGGTCTTCCTCGGCGAGCCCTTCACCGTGGGACTGGCAGCGGGCTCCGCACTGCTGCTCGCCGCGATCGCGGCACTGACCCGGGCATAACGGCGACCGGAGCCGGGCGCACGCCACCGCAGGGGCGTGCCCCGGCTTCGGGCGTTCGGCTTCCGGGCCTCGGGCTTGCGGGCCTTCGAGGCTCCGGCCTCGGCCTCGGCGGTCCCCGGGGTCCGGCCCTTCCGACCTTCCGGGCCCGACCTCTCCGCAATCGTCGTCCCGGCTTACCGGGCCCGGTCTCCCGTCGCCGGACCGGCGTGGTGTGCCGGGGCGAGCACCCGGGCGGGCGAGCTGAGGTCGCCGGATGCGAGCCACCGTGCTGTCGTGGCGGCATGAAGACCTCACGCGCGGCCCGGGTGGCCGTCACGACCGCGACCGCCGTCCTCCTCACCGTGGGCGCCGCGGTGCCGGCCGCGCATGCGGCGGCGAGCGGCCGGCGCGATGTCACCGCCGACACCTGTCGGGCCGCAGGCGGGCACGTAGAGGGCAGCGGCTACTGCGTGGACGCGAGCGGGAAGGACGCCTGGGGCGCGGAGATCGACGGCCAGGCGGTCAATCCGGACCCGCGCCCCGGTTTCGAGTGAGGCGCAACGAGAGTCGGCCAGTGGCGGTGCCGGGACTCGCCGTCCGGCGATGGAGAGCCGCGGACCGGATGAGCGGGGTGTGGTGGGAGCCGCCCAGGCCCGGCGCGTCCGGGGCGCCGGGCCTGGCGGGGGTCAGGGCACTGGTCGCAGGGTGACCGGGGTGGGGGTCAGGGTGCGCAGGACCAGGTCGATGCGGACCTTGGTGGCGCCCGCGCGGTGCAGGGCGGCGGAGACGGCCCGTAGTTCTTCCGGGCCGGTGCAGGCGAGGCGGAGTTCCAGGTCGGCCTCGCCGGCGAGGGCGAGGCCGCTCTGTACGGCGGGGAACTCCGCCGCGAGGCGGTCGAAGTCGAGC
>CBJMI02800__coassemble_722_pt1 | contig 14505 bp, 11 predicted proteins | sample CBJMI02800__metabat2_low_PE_003 | metagenome-assembled genome bin CBJMI02800
GGGGCCGTAGCGGGGGGCGTGGGCGGTGGTGGCCAGGAGGAGGCGGCAGATGCGGTGGCGGTGGGGGCGGTAGGGCTCCAGGAGGGCGAGCATCTGGGAGTCGTCGCTGCGGGGCCGGCCCGCCAGGGCCCAGCCGACCAGGTTGGGGAGGTGGAAGTCGCCGACGGAGACGGCGTCCGGGTCGCCGTTGCTGCGTTGGAGGGTTTCGGCGGCTGTCCAGACGCCTATGCCGGGGACGGCCGTCAGGCGGGTGAAGGCCTGTTCGTGGGGCATCGTGGAGGCCTCCTCCAGGCGGGGGGCCAGCCGGACGGCGCGGATCACCGTGGCGGAGCGTTTGGGGTCGACACCGGCGCGGTGCCACTCCCAGCTGGGGACCATCGCCCATTCGCGGGCCGACGGGGCCACCCGCATGCCCTCGGCGGGGCCCGGGGCCGGAGTGCCGAAGTCACGCAGCAGGGTGCGCCAGGCGCGGTAGGCCTCGTCGGTGGTGACCTTCTGTTCGAGGATCGCCGGGACGAGGGATTCCAGGACCAGTCCGGTCCGGGTGAGTCGCACGCCCGCTGTGCGGCGCTGGGCGTCGCGCAGCGGGCCGGGCGGGAGGACCAGTGCCTCGGGGTGGTCCTCCGCGCCGAGCAGGACGGGCAGCCGCTCCAGTAGCCACTGGGCGCCCGGGCCCCAGGCCGTCGCCTCGACCTCGCCGGCGGCGGGGCGCGGCAGCACCCGCAGGGTGCCGATGCCGGCCGGGGTGCGGGAGGCGCGCCAGACGGCGCCGTCGCCGGTGGTGCGGTAGGAGGGGTCGGCGGGGCCCCGGCGCAGTGGCAGGAGGGTGCGGACGGGGTCGAGCGGGAAGCCCGGCCGCCAGCGCCGTACCGCTTCGCTGCCGCCCGTCACTGCTGTCGCCTCCTGTGGTGCCTGAGGCTATGAACGATACGCGGCGGCTACTTGGCCTGGAGTTTGGCCGCGGCCGTGCGCAGGGCGGGGAGGCGGGCGTAGAGGGCCTCGCCGGGGCATTCGGTGTTGAAGGCGTCGCGGTGGCCGGAGATGGCGTCGAACTCGACGACCGTGCCCTTGGGGTAGCGGCTGGCATCGGAGCCCGAGGTGAGTTTGGTGTGGCCGTCGGCGGCCTGGCCGGTGAGGCCGAGCTTCCAGGCGGAGATGGCGGTGATGCCGTCGAGGAGGGTCTGGGGCGGGGTGTCGTTGACGAAGGTGCCGATGGCGGCGACGCCGGAGGAGTCGGTGTTGAAGCCCAGGGTGTGGGCGCCGTGGACGGGTTGGGCGACGCCGCCGGCCCGGCCCTCGTAGATGGTGCCGCAGCGGTCGACGAGGAAGTTGTAGCCGATGTCCCGCCAGCCGCTGGTCTTGACGTGGTACTGGTAGATCGACCTGATCACCCGGGGGGCGTCGCTGCAGGCGTAGTCGGTGGCGGTGGCGGTGTGGTGGACGAAGACCTCGCGGACGGGGCCGGTGTACTCGAAGCCCGGCTCCCGGAGGGACTCGTCGGCGCCCCAGCCGGCCCTGGTGACGATCCCCGGACGCGGCGCCCGGTGGTCGCCGTCGGCGGGGGCTGCGGGCAGGGTGCGGGGGGCGGCGGCTGCGGGGGCACCGGCGCCGGGGTCGACGAGGTCGACCCGCAGTCCGGGCGGCAGTCCGGCCGGTCCGGGTCGGACGTCGACGGCGACGCCGTCGCTGCGGCCGGTCCACAGCGGGGCGGTGGCGCCGTGCGGGGCGTCGTCGGGGCCGTCCTCGGCGTCGGCCTCCAGGGTGTGCCAGTCGCTCCAGCGGCCGGTGGCGGCGTCCCGGGTGCGGACCCGGACGGAGCCGCCGTTCAGGGCCCCGGCCGGCCCGTCCCAACCGACGCCGAGGAGTTCGTACGGTCGGGTGGTGCTCGGGGCGAGCCCGTGCCCGGAGGTCAGCGGGAGCGAGGTGGTCGTGCCGCCGCCGGGGAAGACATGGCGTTCGGCGCCGGAGGGAGGGAGCGCGGCGGAGGCGGCGGAAGCGGGCTGCAGCAGCAGGGCGGCGGTGCACCCGGCGAGGAGCGCAGCGGGGACTGGGAGGCGCGCGGCTCCGGTCGAGAGGCGCGCGGCCTGGCGTGAAAGGCGCATACAGGGGATCGTCGCCGCAAACCGGACGGCTCGCCACGCCGCCCCGCGCCCGCTCGGCCGCCCCTCCCGGCCTGCCGCTCGAAGGCCTTAGGCTGGGGCGCACCATGACTGCGCCATTCGCTGCCGATGCCCGCACCCCCGTCGAGCTGCTGCACGCATACCTGCGCGGCGGCACCCCTTCGGTCGATCCCGCGGCCCCGCTGGTCACCTTCTACGACGACGCCACCGGCGAACGGGTGGAGTTGTCCGCCCGGACCTTCGACAACTGGGTCGCCAAGACCTCCAACCTCCTGCAGGACGAGCTGAACGCCGGCCCGGGCGACCGCGCCGCGCTGCTGCTGCCCGCCCACTGGCAGAGCGCCGTCTGGCTGCTGGCCTGCTGGTCGGTCGGTGTGACGGCGGTGCCGGCCGGCGACCCGGCGGACGCCGACCTGGTGGTGAGCGGCCCGGACGGTCTGGAGGCCGCCCAGGCCTGCGGGGGCGAGCGGGTGGCCCTCGCCCTGCGGCCGCTGGGTGGCCGCTTCCCGCACCGCCCGGACGGCTTCCTCGACTACGCCGCCGAGGTGCCCGGCCAGGGCGACCGCTTCGCGCCGTACTCCCCCGTCGCCCCGGACGGGGAGGCGCTGGAGACCTCGGTGGACGGGCTGCCGCTGAAGCTGACCGGGGAGCAGACCGTCGCGCTGGCCCGGGAGGGGGCCGTGCGCCTCGGTCTGAAGCCCGGCGACCGGGTGATGTCCACCCTCTCCTTCGACGACTGGACCGGTCTGGAGGCCGGTCTGCTGGCCCCGCTGGCGGCCGGCGCCTCGGTGGTGCTGTGCCGCAACTCGCAGGGCCTGGACGCCGGGCAGTGGGAGAAGCGGGCCGAGTCCGAACGGGTGACTGTCCGCCTCGGCTGACCCCGGCGGCGCCCCGGCGGGTAGGGATCCCTGCCATGGCCGAGGATGACACCGAGCACCCCCCGACCGACGAGACTCCCCCCACGGACGCTCCCCCGAGTGGACCGGAACGCCCGCGACGGCGCCGGCGGTGGCTGATGATCACCGCCGGCGCCGTCGCGTTCCTGCTGGTCGCCGCCGGCGTGACGCTCTGGATCGCGTACCGCAAGCTGGACGGCAACATCACGACCGACTCGGCCACCGACCGGCTGCTGGCCGAGCTGGAGGCCGAGCGTCCGGGCCGTTCCTCGGGGGCCGCGGGTGCCCGGAACATCCTGCTGATCGGGAGCGACGACCGCAGCGGCGCGAACTCCTCGTACGGCGGCCAGCCCGGCACCCAGCGCTCGGACACCACGATCCTGCTGCACCTGGCCGCCGACCGGAAGCACGCGACCGCGGTCTCCATCCCGCGTGACGTCATGGTCACCGTGCCCTCCTGCGAGAAACCGGACGGCAGCCGCAGCAAGCCGGGGACGATGCAGTTCAACTGGGCCTTCGAGCTGGGCGGTCCGGCCTGCTCGATCCGCACCGTCGAGCAGCTGAGCGGCATCCGGGTCGACCACTACGTGATCCTCGACTTCAGCGGTTTCAAGACCATGGTGGACGCGATCGGCGGGGTCGAGGTCTGCGTGCCGCAGCCGATCCACGACAAGGACGCCAAGCTGGACCTGGCCGCCGGGCGCCAGGTGCTGCACGGCGAGCAGGCGCTCGGCTACGTCCGGGTCCGGGAGAGCCTGGGCGACGGCAGCGACACCCAGCGGATGGGCCGTCAGCAGCAGTTCCTGGCCTCGCTGATCCGCAAGGTGCAGTCGCAGGGGGTGCTGCTGAACCCGACCAGGCTGTGGCCGGTGCTGGACGCGGCCACCTCCTCGGTGAAGGCGGACGCCGGCCTGTCCTCGCTCGGTGCGCTCTACGACCTCACCCAGGACCTGCGCGACATCCCCTCGCCGAACGTGGTGTTCCTGACCGCGCCGCGCCGCCCGTACCGCTACGACTCGGACCGGGACGAGTTCGTGCAGCCGCAGACCACCCAGCTGTTCACCGCGCTGCGGGAGGACCGGCAGATCGCCGTCCGGCCGCCCGGCTCGACGCCCGCCCCGGACGCGGGGACGAGCCCCGGGGCCGTGGTGGCCTCCGACGAGGCGACGGCGTCCCCCTCGGCGAGCGCCTCGCCCACCTTCGAGGGGCGCACCGCCGACGTGGACTCCTGCGCACAACACTGAGACCCGCGCCGGGGTTTGCCGTCCCATTGCTTTTCCGTGACGGATCTCATACTCGGAACGATTCCCCCGTTCGGCTCGTCTAGTGTGTCCGGATCGACCCACCGCCCGGGTGGGTCGCCTCCCGTGACGGCCGGACGTAGGGAATCCCTTGCAGCAGGACCAACCGGACACCGACCAGTACAACGGCGGCGGCCGCCGGGACAACCGTCGACGGGCGGCCGCGGTCGCCCGGCGCAACCGGCGCCGGCGGGTGCTCAAGTGGACGGCCGGGACGGGCGCGCTGGTGATGGTCGCGGGCTGCGGCGCGGCGTACTACCTGTACCAGCACTTCAACAACAACCTGACCTCGGTGAAGGTCCAGCTGGGCGACGAGGCGGAGCGGCCCAAGGCCGCCGGGGACGCGCTGAACGTCCTGGTGATCGGCACGGACAGCCGGGCGGGTCTCGGACGCGAGTACGGCGACGAGGGCAGCACCGGGCACGCCGACACCACGCTGCTGTTCCACATCGCCAAGGACCGCTCCAACGCGACCGTGGTCAGCATCCCGCGCGACCTGATGGTGCCGATACCGGAGTGCGAGGACGGCAAGGGCAAGAAGATCCCGGGCTCGGCGCGGGACATGTTCAACACGAGCCTCGGCCAGGCGGGGCGCGACGCGGGCTGCACCTGGAAGACCGTCGAGAAGATGACCGGCATCCGGGTCGACCACTTCGTGCAGGTCAACTTCGAGGCGGTGAAGACGCTCTCCACCGCCGTCGGCGGGGTCGAGGTCTGCGCGGGCAAGGACATCGACGACAAGGACTCGCACCTGAAGATGTCCAAGGGCCGCCACGTGGTCCAGGGCGAGGAGGCGCTGGCCTTCGTCCGCACCCGGCACGCGGTCGGCTTCGGCGGCGACCTCACCCGGATCCCGCTCCAGCAGCAGTTCATCAGCTCGATGATCCGCAAGATCAAGAGCGACGACACCCTGACCAGCCCGAGCAAGCTCTACCGGCTCGCGGACGCCGCCACCAAGGCGCTCACCGTGGACTCCGCCATCGGCAGCGTCGACAAGCTGAAGGACCTCGCGCAGGACATCAGCAAGGTGGACACCGGGAACATCACCTTCACCACCGTGCCGGTGCTGGACGACCCCAAGGACCAGGACCGGCTGATCCTGCGGCAACCGGACGCCGGGCAGGTCTTCTCGATGATCGCGGGCGACCGCTCGCTGACCGCGACCCCGCCCGCCGCCGAGACGCCCGCCCCCGCGGCACCGAGCACCACCGCCCCTGCGGTGGACACCAAGGACGTCCCGGTGACGGTGCGCAACGGCAGCGGGACCCGCGGACAGTCCGGGCCGACGGTGGACAAGCTGAAGGCCAAGGGCTTCGCCAGGGCGGCGGTCGGCTCCGACGCCCCGCCCGCCGCGACCACCACGGTGTCCCTCCCGGCCGGCCGGGAGACCGAGGCCGCCGCGCTGGCCGCCGCCCTCGGACTGCCCGCCGACGCCGTACGGCCGAACCCCAAGGCGGGCCCGAAGGACCCGCTGCTGCTGGTGCTCGGCAAGGACGCCCTCGCGGCCCCCTCGCAGGCACCGACCGAGGCCCCGAAGGACCTCCAGCGGGTGCAGGCGGACGACGTCGACGTGTGCGCCAAGTGACGGCGGGTGCGCCAGGCAACTACGAACGCGCCTGGGAGAGCACGTCCTTCGAGGTCGGGCGGACGCTGGCCATCACCCGGCGGGCCAGCGAGCGGGGCGAGGTGATGAAGCCGAAGCCCCAGCTGAGGTGCATGGTCGCGAGCGCCACCGGCAGCAGCGCCCTGGCCCGGAGGGACAGGCCGCGGCCCTCGACCACCGCGCCGCCGAGGATGCCCAGCAGGTAGGCGCCGGGCACCGCGAGGAAGGCCGGGTGGACGGCGGCGCCGAGCACCAGGCCGAGCACCACCGCGAGCAGCGCGCTCGGCGGGGCGAGGTAGCGCAGGTTGACCGAGCCGCGGTGGTAGCGGGTGACCACCCGGCGCCAGCGGCCGTAGTCCTTGTACTGCTTGGCCAGCGCACGGACGGACGGCCGGGGGCGGTACGTCACCTTGAGCTGCGGGGTGAACCAGACGAGCCCGCCGTCCTGGCGGATCCGGTAGTTCAGCTCCCAGTCCTGGGCGCGGATGAACTCCTCGTTGTAGCCGCCGAGCTTCTCCAGCACCTCGCGCCGGAACACCCCGAGGTACACGGTGTCCGCCGGGCCGGCCAGGCCGCCGGTGTGGAAGGCCGCGTTGCCGACGCCGATCTTGGAGGTCATCGCGGCGGCGACCGCGTTCTCCCACTCGGTCTCGCCCTCGGCGTGCATGATGCCGCCGACGTTGGCGGCGTCCATCTCACCGAGCAGCCGGACCGCCGTGGTGATGTAGCCGGGCGTCAGCAGGCCGTGGCCGTCGACGCGGACCACTATCGGGTACTGCGAGCCCCGGATCGCGGCGTTCAGCCCCGCGGGGGTGCGGCCGGTGGGGTTCTCCACCGTGCGCACCCGCGGGTCCTCCGCCACCAGTTCGGCGGCGATCTCCGCGGTGCGGTCGGTGGAGGGGCCGAGGGCGATCACCACTTCCATCGGCCCGGGGTATTCCTGGTCCAGGATGCGCCGGACGGCCGTGCGCAGGTGTCGTTCCTCGTTGAGCACCGGCATGATCACGGAAACAGCCGGCAGCTCCTCAGCAGCCTTGGTGTTCATCGGGGCCAACCGTACCGGTGCCGACGCGTTGCCGTCTTGTCCCGGTTCCGTCGCTCCCGGTCCCCCGGAGGGCGGCACCGGCGCCGTGATCACGATCACCGTACCGTTCCGCTTCCCCGGGCCCGAATCCGGGCGGGAGCGGTGCAGGTTCGGCGCAGGTTCCGGGCGTCCGGTGAACGGCGGTGAACAGGGCGGATCCGGCCCCCGACAGGATGTTCACCAGCTGCCGCGGCGGGGGCCGGGCGCTGTGCGCGCCCGGCCCCCGTCCCCCGTTCCCCCGGGTTCCCCCGCTCCCCCGTGGGTGACCCGACGTCCGGCGTCGCCGGGTCAGTCCGTCGCGATGGCCGCGAGGACGTTCATCCGTCCGGCCCGGAAGGCCGGGACGAGGGCGGCGACCAGGCCGATCACCACCGAGGAGACCAGCGTCACCACGATCGTGGTGGTCGGGACGGAGAGCGTCCCGAGGCCCTGGTCCCGCAGCACCCGCTGGGCGGTGACGCCCCAGGCCAGGCCCAGACCGGTGCCGAGGACGGCGCCGAACAGGGCGATCACCACGGACTCCAGCCGGATCATCCGGCGCAGCTGGCGGCGGGAGATCCCGATCGCCCGCAGCAGGCCGATCTCGCGGGTGCGCTCCACCACCGACAGCGCCAGGGTGTTGACCACGCCGAGCACGGCGACGGTGATCGACAGGCCGACCAGACCGTAGATCAGGTAGAGCAGCGTGTTGACCTGGGACTGCACGAGTTCCTTGTAGCCGGCCTGGTCCTTCACGGCCAGCTGCGGGTACTGCTGGAGCGCGTCCTGCAGGGCGGTGAGCGTCCTGCCGACGTCGGCGCCGGGGGCGGCCTTGGCGTAGATCCGGTCGACGGGCTGGCCCGCCACCGGGACGGCCTTGGCCATGGTGGCGAAGTCGACGAAGGAGGCGTCCCCGTAGAGCGAGTCCTTCCCGAACACCACGCCCACCGGGAGCACCTGGGTGTGGCCACCCGCGTAGTGGACGGTGATGCTGTCGCCGACGACGAGGTGGTGGTCGGTGGCGAAGCCCTCGCCGATGCCCAGCGATCCGCGGCCGATCGACTCCACCGCCCCGGATTTGACCGGCAGGCGGAAGTCCGTGCTGAAGAAGGCCGGCGGCACCGCGGCGATCCCGGCCCGCGCGGTCTTCCCGTCGTGCAGCTGGAACCTGGCGTCGAGGTCCTTCTCGGTGGTGACGTGGTCGATGCCCGGGGTCCGCTTCACCGCGTCGACCATCTCGGGGGTGGCCCCGGTCCGGCCGCCCGAGACGATGTAGTCCACGCCCACCGACCTGTCGATCTGCGCACTGGCCGAGCTGACCGCCGAGGAGCTGAACACCGAGGAGCCGATCACCAGCGCCAGCCCGATCATCAGTGCGGCGGCGGTGGCGCCGGTGCGCCGCGGGTTGCGCATCGCGTTGCGCTGGGCGAGCTTGCCGGAGGGGCCGAACAGGGCCGGGAGCAGCGCGCCGAGCACCTTGATGACGACGGTGGCCAGCAGCGGGCCGAGCACCACGAAGCCGATCAGGGTGAGCAGCAGGCCGAGGCCCAGGAGCTGCCCGCCGGTGCCGGCCCGGTCCGCCGTCCCGGCGAGCACCAGCAGGCCTGCGCCGCCGCCGGTGAGCAGCACCCCGAGGACCGTACGGACCAGGTTGGAGCGGGCCTCGGCCGGGGTGCCGTGGTCGCGCAGGGCGGCCATCGGCGTGATCCGGCTGGCCCGGCGGGCCGGGATCCACGCCGCGACGACGGTGATCAGGATGCCCACCGCGTAGCCCGCCACGAAGACGTCGGGCCCGATCTCCAGGTCGCTCGCCTTGAGGTCCATGCCGATCGCGTTCATCAGCTTGATGAGGCCGACGGCCACGCCCAGGCCGACCGCCACGCCGAGGGTCGAGCCGAGCACGCCCAGGATGAGCGCCTCCACCAGTACCGAGCCGTTCACCTGCCGGCGGCTGCCGCCGATGGCGCGCAGCAGACCGATCTCGCGGGTGCGCTGGGCGACCAGCATCGAGAAGGTGTTGATGATCAGGAAGCCGCCGACGATCAGCGAGATGCCGGCGAAGCCGAGCATCGCGTACTTCATGAAGTCGAGGCCGCTGCCGATCGCCTTGGTGTTGTCGGCCTTCTGCTCGGCCGCCGTCTTGACCTGGTAGCGGCTGCCCAGCTCGGCGAGGGTGTCGGCCTTGAGCCGGTCGTTGCTGCGACTGCCGTCGCCGAAGGCTTCGACGGAGGTGTAGGCCTGCTCGCCGAGCAGCACCTGCTGTGCGGTCGCGGTGTCCAGGAAGGCCAGCGCGGCGCCCGGGTTGGTGGTGGTGAAGGTGGCGATGCCGGCGATCGTGTACGGGTGCTGTCCCGTCGCGTTGTCGACCCGGACCTTGTCGCCGATGCCGAGCCCGGCCTTCTTGGCGGTGTCCGCGTCCAGCACCAGCTCGCCGGAGTTCTGCGGGACGTGCCCGGAAGTGATCTTGACCGGGTTGCGCGGGGTGTCGGTCCAGTTGCCGACCAGGGTCGGGGCGCCGCTGGTCGGGCCGACCAGCTTGTTGGTGGCCGGGTTGACCAGGATCGCGTTGCCGACCATGACCTGGCCGATCGCGGTCTTCACGCCCGGCACCGAGGCGACCTGCTGGGCGAGCGGGGCCGGGACCGTCGCGGGCTTGTCCCCGGCCTGCGGCTCCTCGTCGTCGGCCGGCTTGGGCGGCTGGACCGAGATGTCGGAGGCGGTCGCGGCGAACAGCTTGGAGAAGGTGCTGGTGGCGGTGTTGGAGAACACCAGGGTGCCGGACACGAAGGCGACCGACAGCACGACGGCGATGAGCGAGAGCGCCATCCGGCCCTTGTGGGCGAAGAAGCTCCGCAGTGAGGTCCTGAGCAGCATGGTTTCGTCGTCCCGCCGCTCAGCTGGTGCGCTTGCCGTCGAAGCGGCGCATGCGTTCGAGGACGGAGTCGGCGGTCGGCGCGTGCATCTCGTCGACGATCACGCCGTCGGCGAGGAAGAGCACGCGGTCCGCGTAGCCGGCGGCGACCGGGTCGTGGGTGACCATGACCATGGTCTGGCCCAGTTCGTCCACCGAGCGGCGCAGGAAGGTCAGCACCTCGGCGCCGGCCCGGGAGTCCAGGTTCCCGGTGGGCTCGTCACCGAAGATGATCTCCGGGCGGGCGGCCAGCGCGCGGGCCACCGCGACGCGCTGCTGCTGACCGCCGGAGAGCTGGGTCGGGCGGTGCTTGAGCCGGCCGGCCAGGCCGACGGTCTCCACCACCTGGTCCAGCCAGGCCTGGTCGGGCCTGCGGCCGGCGATGTCCATCGGCAGCGTGATGTTCTCCAGCGCGTTCAGGGTCGGGAGCAGGTTGAACGCCTGGAAGATGAAGCCGATCTTGTCCCGGCGCAGCCTGGTCAGCTGCTTGTCCCTGAGGCCGGTGATCTCGGTGTCGCCGATCCAGATCCGCCCGCTGCTGACCGTGTCCAGCCCCGCCAGGCAGTGCATGAGGGTGGACTTGCCGGAGCCCGAGGGGCCCATGATCGCGGTGAAGCGGCCGCGCTGGATGTCCACGTCGACCGCGTCGAGCGCGGTCACCCTGGTCTCGCCCGATCCGTACGCCTTGGTCACCTGGCGGGCCGTGGCGGCGACGGCGGACGGTCCGCCGGGAAGCTGGGGGTCGTACACGGCTGCTGCCGTCGTCACTGGAGTCTCCTAAGAAGTGGCCCACCCGTTGGCCCCCACCCTCCCGACGAGGTCGGGTGGCGGACCCGATGGAACCGGGTCGCCCTCGGAGGGGCGGGGACGTGAGAACCACGTTAGGAGTCGTCGTCAGGAGGCTCGTCCTCCGTCGGAATGAAGCGGTGCAACCAAGGTTCTACGGGTGCGGCACCCCCTCCCCCTAGGGGGTGCCGCGGGCCGTCTCGGGGTCGCCCCGTACGGGGCCGGGCGGGCGGCAGGTCAGCCGGTCAGGACGGGTGCGGCCAGGCGTTCGAGGGCGTCGGCGAAGCCCCCCACGACGGGGACGAGCTGGGCGTCGGTCTCGCACTCGACGAGGGTCGTGCCGTCCTCCGCGGCGGTGATGTGGCGGTCGAGCACGAACCAGCCCTGGGTGATGTGGCCGGCGCCCATCGAGCTGAGCACCGGGCGCAGCGCGTAGTCCACGGCGAGGACGTGCGCGGGCGAGCCGCCGGTGGCCAGCGGCAGGACGGCCTTGCCGGCCAGGGCGTACTGCGGGAGCACGTCGAGCAGGGCCTTGAGCAGGCCGGAGTAGGCGGCCTTGTAGACGGGGGTGCCGATGACGACGCCGTCGGCGCGGGCGAACAGCTCGGTGACGGCGGCGATCTCCGGGTGGTCGAAGTCGCCGGAGAGGAGCGCGTGCGCGGGCAGGCTGCGGGCCTCGAACGGGATGACGTGGTGGCCGCGGTCCACCAGGCGGGCGTCGACGTGGCGCAGCAGCCGGGTGGTGCGGGAGGTGGCGGACGGGGAGCCGGACACGGACAGGACGGTGGCCATGGTTCACCTCTGGCTGGAAGCGGGGGCGCTTCGCAGCGGCCGCTGCTCGGCTGCTGCGGTGGGGGTGGCGGGTGCGCTTCAGCCGCGACAGAGGGAACCGGACACACGCTGCAGGTCGACGTGCCGCCGACGCGTGAGTGCCCGCCCCTGGTCCATGCCTGGAATGCAAACACGCTGCGTTCGAAGCGGTCAAGAATCGTTTCGGCGCTCGGAACGCGGGTGACGGGCGCGTTTCACGCCGGAACGATCCGGTACGTGCATCAAAACTGCTACAAGAGGCCTGGCGGGGGCCCCGGGGGGAGTCAGCAGTACCGGGGTCGGGCATCCTCGACGGCATGAACACGTGGCAGGAGGGCCGCCCGGGCGGCGGCGGGAACCCGTACGGAGGCAACGGCGGCGGTGCGGCGGCCGAGCCGCCGCTGCCGGCCGGGCTGAACCCGCGCGGGCCGGGGGCGCCCGCTCCGCGACAGCCGGGGCCGTCCCGCCTCGGCGGCGTCCCGCCGCAGACCGTTCCCGGCGGCCCCGGCCGTCCGGGCCCGGGCGGTCCCGGCGGTCCGGGCGGACCCGGTCGCCCCGGGGGCCCGGGCGGCCCCGGCGGTGCCGGGCCGGCCGGTGCGCGGGCCGGGCGCTGGCCGCGGCGGCGGATCGTGAAGTGGACGGTCTTCGGCGTGCTGATCGCCGTCATGGTGACCGCCGTCTCCACCTGGTTCTGGGCGGACGCCAAGCTCAACCACGAGAACGTGCTGGCCGACTACCCGGGCCGCCCGGCCGCCGGCAAGGGCACCAACTGGCTGATCGTCGGTTCCGACAGCCGCGAGGGCCTCAGCGAGTCCCAGATGGACACCATGCACACCGGCCACGACGTCGAGGGCAAGCGCAGCGACTCGATGATGATCCTGCACATCGGGGACCACGGGAACACGCTGATGAGCATCCCGCGTGACTCCTGGGTGCCGATTCCCGAGTACAAGGCGAGCAGCGGCAAGACCGTCAAGGCCACCACCTCGAAGATCAACTCGGCCTTCGCCACCGGCAACGGCCGGCTCCTGGTGCAGACCGTCGAGCTGAACACCGGCATCCACATCGACCACTACGCCGAGATCGGCTTCGCCGGGTTCGCGGGCATCGTCGACTCCGTCGGCGGCGTCCAGATGCACATAGACCAGGACATCAAGGACAAGGACTCCGGCCTCGACCTCAAGGCCGGCGACCAGACCCTCAACGGCACCCAGGCCCTGGCCTTCGTCCGCCAGCGCCACCAGATGGCCGACCAGGACCTCGGCCGGATGCGCAACCAGCAGAAGTTCCTCGGCGCCCTCGCCCACCAGGCCGCCTCGCCGGGCACCGTGCTCAACCCGTTCACCTTCTACCCGCTGGTGGACTCGGCGCTCGGCACCCTGATCGTCGACGACGACTGCGGACTGACCGACCTGGGCTCGCTCTTCCTCGCCATGAAGGACGTCAACGGCGGCGGCGGCAAGACGCTCACCATCCCGATCGGCAACGCGGACTACCGGACCAAGACCGGCGAGTCGGCGGTGCTGTGGGACACCAACAAGTCCAAGCAGGTCTTCGACGCCTTCAAGAACGACACCGCGGTGCCGGACTTCAAGTAACCGGCCACGCCTGGTGACCACCCGGCCACAATGGGTGGATGTCACTCGTCACCGCACTCGTCTACCGCCGACGCCACCGCCTCCTGGGCCGCCTGGTCCAGGAGGCGCTCGCGCTCTACGGCATGGAGGTGCCGGCCGCCTGCGAGATCGGGCCCGGCCTCACCGTGTTCCACCGCGGCTTCGGCACCGTCCTGCACCCGTACACCACGCTCGGGGCGGACGTGACGCTCTACAACGGCGTGACCATCGGCCGGGCCGACCCGTGGGTGCCGCAGGAGCGCAGCGCGATGCGGCGGGTGGTGGTCGAGGACGGCGCGGTGCTGTGCGCGGGCGCCAAGGTGGTGTGCAAGGAGGGCGTGCTGACCGTCGGGGCGGGCACTGTGGTGGGCGCCAACGCCGTGCTCACCCGCTCGACCGGGCCCGGCGAGGTCTGGGCCGGGGTGCCCGCGCGCAAGGTGGGGATGCGGGAGCGGGACTGGGCACCCCCGGTCGCGGCTTCGGCCTGACGCGGGGACGGAGGGTCAGACCGACGGCGGGGACGGCAGCCGGTCGAGCACGATCCCGAAGTGCTCCCGGTAGGCGGACAGCGCAGCGGCGTCGGTGAGTTGCTCCTCGGCGCGACCACCGTCGGGGGCGGTGCGGATCAGCCGGGTGCCACTGAGGGTGGTCCGGCCACCGTCCGGGGTGAGCAGCGAGCAGGTGGTCGAGCGGGTGAAGTGGGACTGCGGCGAGCTGGTCTGCCACCAGCAGGTCGGGCCGAAATCGGCCAGCCGGTAGGGCCGTTGGTCCAGCCGGTACTGCGGCTCGCCGTCCATCAGGACGTCCAGCTCGCCGTGCTCGCCGTACGGACGGACGGTGAAAACGCCCTGGGGGTCGGCCTGTTCGCCGCGTCCGTGGAGACGCAGCGGCAGCTCGCTGAACCGGCCGAAGCCCACGTCGGCCAGCCAGGGCTCGTCCAGGTCGACCCGCAGCGCCAGGTGGTCGAACGGCGGCCCCGGCCGCTCCCCCTGGAAGACCCGGGCGGCCAGCAGGCTCACCCGGTAGCCCAGTGACCGCAGCAACTCGGCGAAGGCACCGTTGAGTTCGTAGCAGAACCCGCCGCGCCGCCGGTCCACCACCTTCGCCACCAGCGCCGCCGGCTCCAGCACCACGGGCTCGCCGAGGTGGATGCTCAGGTTCTCGAAGGGGACCGTCCGCAGGTGCGCCCGCTGCAGTCGGGCCAGACCGCCGGCCGAGGGCGCCCCCGGGTCCGCGACGCCGATCCGGTCCAGGTAGGCCGCCCGTGTGGCGGTGGTCAGCCCCTCGTACGCCTGCTCATGATCCATCCGCCCATTCCACCCCGGGCCGGAGCGGCGGGCCATCGGTCCTTCGACCTAGGACACGGGAACGACACCGCCCCGGAGTGGGAAGTCGGCCG
>CBJMI02800__coassemble_723_pt1 | contig 14489 bp, 12 predicted proteins | sample CBJMI02800__metabat2_low_PE_003 | metagenome-assembled genome bin CBJMI02800
GACCCGCAGGCCAGTTCGATATCCGTTCCAATCACGTTCGATCACGGCTCCTCCACCGGGCCGTCACCTTGCCGCCTCCGGCCGCGTTCGGGAGGGTGGTCCGGGTCGCCTACCATCACTAACGACACGCTGCCCGGATCTGTGCCGGTCCGGCGCGCCGCCACCGGGCCCGGCCGAACGCCGCTCCGGGGCGATACAGCGCCGCCGCGCCCGTCGGCACATCCCGCGCGCACCGCACGACGCACGACGGATCAGGAGACCCCGCATGATCGGCCTCGTTCTGGCAGCCGGCGCCGGCCGCCGGCTGCGCCCGTACACCGACACCCTGCCCAAGGCACTGGTGCCGGTCGACGGGGAGCGGACCGTCCTGGACCTCACCCTCGGCAACTTCGCCGAGGTCGGCCTGCGCGAGGCGGCGATCGTCGTCGGCTACCGCAAGGAGGCGGTCCGCGACCGCAAGGACGCCCTGGAGAGCAAGTACGGCGTCAAGCTCCACCTGGTCGAGAACGACAAGGCCGAGGAGTGGAACAACGCGTACTCGCTCTGGTGCGCCCGCGAGCTGTTCTCCGAGGGCCTGCTGCTGGCCAACGGCGACACCGTCCACCCGGCCTCGGTGCAGCGCACCATGCTGGAGGGCAACCGGCAGCTCGCCGAGGCCGGCCGGGCCCCCGGCATCCTGCTCGCCCTCGACACGGTGAAGAAGCTCGCCGACGAGGAGATGAAGGTCGTCGTCGACCCGGCCGCCGGCATGCGCCGGATCACCAAGCTGATGGACCCGGCCGAGGCCACCGGCGAGTACATCGGCGTCACCGTGATCAACCCCGCCGCCGCCGCCGACCTGACCGACGCGCTGCGCGCCACCTACGAGCGCGACCCGCAGCTGTACTACGAGGACGGCTACCAGGAGATGGTCAACCGGGGCCTGCGGATCGACGTGCAGCCGATCGGCGAGGTGTCCTGGGTCGAGGTCGACAACCACGACGACCTGGCGAAGGCGCGGGAGATCGCGTGCCAGTACTGACCCGACTGGTTCCGTCGCCGCTGTTCGCCGAGATCCGCCCGGGCGCGCTGGACGCGCTCGGCGGCATCCTGGCGGACCAGCGGCTGTCGGCGTCGGGCCGGATCGCGGTGGCGATCAGCAACGGCTCCGGCGCCGCGATGCGCGAACGCCTGGAGCCGGCCCTGCCCGGTGCCGACTGGTACAACGTGGACGACGGCAGCCTCGACAGCGCGGTGCGCTTCGCCGAGGAGATGCGCGGCCGGCACTACGACGCGGTCGTCGGCCTCGGTGGCGGCAAGATCATCGACGCCGCCAAGTACGCCGCGGCCCGGGTCGGCCTGCCGGTCGTCGCGGTGGCCACCAACCTGGCCCACGACGGCATCTGCTCGCCGGTCTCCACCCTCGACAACGACGCCGGCCGGGGCTCCTACGGGGTGCCCAGCCCGATCGGCATCATCGTCGACCTGGACGTGATCCGGCAGGCCCCGCAGCGCTTCGTGGCGGCCGGCATCGGGGACGTCGTCTCCAACATCTCGGCCTGCGCGGACTGGGAGTTGTCCCACACCGTCACCGGCGAACCGGTGGACGGACTGGCCGTGGCGATGGCCCGCTCGGCGGGCGAGAACCTGCTGCGGCACCCAGGAAGCACTCAGGACCAGGACCTCCTGACGGCCCTCGCGGAAGCCCTGGTACTGTCCGGCATCGCGATGAACATCGCGGGCAGTACCCGGCCCTCGTCGGGCGCCTGCCACGAGATCTCGCATGCCCTGGACGTGCTGTACCCCAAGCGTTCCGCCCAGCACGGCGAACAGGTGGGCCTCGGCGCCGCGTTCGCCAGCTTCCTGCGGGGCGAGCGCGAGCTGACCGGCCTGGTCGTGGAGCGCCTGGCGCGCCACGGCCTGCCGGTGACCGCAGCTCAAATCGGCTTCACCGAAGCGGAGTTCACCGAGGCGGTGCACTACGCTCCGAACACCCGCCCGGGCCGCTACACCATCCTGGAACACCTCGACCTCTCCCCTTCCGCAATCAGGGACGCGTACGCCGACTATGTCCAAGCCGTCAACAGCTGACCCCTCCACCGCGGGCGCCGAGCGGCCCCCGGTTGACCTGACCCGCCGGCCCTCGATCGAGGAACTGCGCGCGGTGATCCACCCGGAGGGCATGCTCCAGCGCCGCAGCGCCGAGCACTGGGCCGGGCGCCTGTACATGCGGAAGATCTCGCTGCGGATCACCCGCGTGCTGTCCACCATGACGGCGATCACGCCCAACGGCCTGACCTACCTGATGATGTTCACCGGCATCCTGGCCGGTGCCGCGCTGGTCGTGCCGGGCATCACCGGCGCCGTCCTGGGCGCCCTGCTGATCCAGGTCTACCTGCTGCTGGACTGCGTGGACGGCGAGGTGGCCCGCTGGCGCCGGCAGACCTCGCTCACCGGCGTCTACCTGGACCGGGTCGGCCACTACATGTCCGAGGCGGCCCTGCTGACCGGCCTCGGCCTGCGCGCCACCGACCTGCTGCACCGCGAGGGCCACGGCTCCCACTGGGAGTGGGCGTTCCTGGGCACGCTGGCCGCGCTCGGCGCGATCCTGATCAAGTCCGAGACGGACCTGGTGGACGTGGCCCGGGCCCGCAGCGGCATGACGGCGGTCGAGGACAGCGCCTCGGTTCCGCGCTCCTCCTCGGTGGCCAAGGCGCGCCGGGTGGCCTCCTTGCTGAAGTTCCACCGCCTGGTCGGCGCGGTCGAGGCCTCGCTGTTCATCCTGGCGGCCGGGATCGCCGACGCCGTGCACGGCGGGCTCCTCCTCACCCGGCTCGCCGTCGTGGTGCTGGCGGCGATCGCCATGCTGCAGACCGTCCTCCACCTGCTGAGCATCGTCCTTTCGAGCAGGCTCCGATGACCACTACCACCACCACCGCGGACAGCTTCCGCCTCGGCGTCGTCATCATCACGATGGGCAACCGGCCCGCCGAGCTCAACGCCCTGATCGAGTCCGTCCGCGCCCAGGAGGGCCCGGCGGTCGAACTCGCCGTGGTCGGCCAGGGCGTCGAGCTGCCGCCGCTGGTCGAGGGCGTGCGCACGGTCGAGCTGCCGGAGAACCTCGGCATCCCGGGCGGGCGCAACGTCGGCATCGAGCTGTTCGGGCCGGACGGCCGGGAGGTGGACGCCGTCCTCTTCCTGGACGACGACGGGCTGCTGCCCCGCACCGACTCGGCCCGCCTGCTGCGCGAGGCCTTCACCGCCGATCCGGAGCTGGGCATCGTGTCCTTCCGGATCGAGGACCCGGACACCGGCGTCACCCAGCGCCGGCACGTCCCCCGGCTGCGTGCCAGCGACCCGATGCGCTCCTCCCGGGTGACCACCTTCCTGGGCGGCGCCAGCGCCGTGCGCTGCAAGGTGTTCGAGCAGGCCGGGCAACTGCCCGCCGAGTTCTTCTACGCCCACGAGGAGACCGACCTCGCGTGGCGCGCGCTGGACGCCGGCTGGGCCATCGACTACCGGGCGGACGTGGTGCTGCACCACCCCGCCACCTCGCCGGCCCGGCACGCCGCCTACTTCCACAACGTGGCCCGTAACAGGGTCTGGCTCGCGAGACGGAACCTTCCGGCCCCGTTGGTGCCTCTCTATCTGGGAACCTGGTTCCTGCTGACCCTGGCCCGACGTCCCTCCGCGGAGGGACTGAAGGCCTGGATGGGCGGATTCCGGGCGGGCTTCCGCGAACCCTGCGGTCCGAGGAAGCCCATGCGGTGGCGTACCGTCTGGCGACTGACCAGGATGGGCCGTCCTCCGATCATCTGATTGGATCGAGTGATCGATCGCCTCGGCCGGTGACCACACACCGGCCGGAACCTCCCCCGTGATCCCAGTGGATCCCCATCGGCGCAAGGCCGGCGGACCCCCGCCGACCGGCCGCCCCGACCAGATCCCGCGCGAAGGACGAATGTGTCGACAGTGAGTGAACCCGTCAGCCTCTCAGCCCCGAGGGGGGCGGACGCGGGCCTGACCCCCAAGCAGCTTGCGGACAAGTACGGCCTGTCGGTGAGCGGTGCCCGGCCGAGCCTGTTCTCCTACACCAAGCAGCTCTGGGCCCGGCGCCACTTCGTCTGGGCCTTCGCCACCGCCCGTCTGGTGGCCCAGTACACCGACGCCAAGCTGGGACAGCTCTGGCAGGTCGTGACCCCGCTGCTCAACTGCGGTGTGTTCTACCTGGTCTTCGGCGTCATCCTGAAGAGCAAGGACAACTTCCCGCCGAACACCTACATCGCCTGGCTCTGCATCGGCGTCTTCATCTTCCAGTTCACCCAGAACGCGGTGCAGTCCGGCACCCGGGCGATCTCGGACAACCTCGGCCTGATCCGCGCGCTGCACTTCCCGCGCGCCAGCCTGCCGATCGCCTTCACCGTGATCCAGCTCCAGCAGCTGCTGATCTCGATGATCGTGCTGGTCATCACCGTGCTGGCGGCCGGCATCACCCCGGGCAAGACCTGGCTGCTGATCATCCCGGCGCTGTTCCTGCAGACCCTGTTCAACACCGGCGTCTCGCTGATCTTCGCCCGAATCGGTTCCAAGACCAGCGACATCTCGCAGCTGATCCCGTTCGTGATGCGCGCCTGGATGTTCCTGTCCGGTGTGATGTTCAGCATCCAGGACAAGATCTCCGGCTGGCCGCACTACATCCAGACGATCATGGCCCTCAACCCGGCCTCGGTCTACATGGACCTGCTCCGGCACGCCTTCGCGCCGATCATCTACAACAAGCACCAGGCCGCGCACCAGACCATCCCGCCGCACCAGTGGACGTACGGCCTGGCCTGGGGCGTCGGCATGTTCGTCATCGGATACGTCTTCTTCTGGAAGGCCGAGGAGGAGTACGGCCGTGGCTGACACCGACCTGAGCAAGCGCGACGCCGTTCCGGCCGTCAGCGTGGCCCGCGAGCCCACCGTGGTCGTCGACGACGTGCACATCGTCTACCGGGTGCACGGCGCCGGTTCCGGCAAGGGCAGCGCCACCTCGGCGCTGAGCCGCATCCTCAGCCGCAAGCGCGGCGCCGGCGTGCGCGAGGTGCACGCGGTGAAGGGCATCAGCTTCACCGCGTACAAGGGCGAGGCGATCGGCCTGATCGGCTCCAACGGCTCCGGCAAGTCGACGATGCTGGCCGCCATCGCGGGCCTGCTGCCGACCGAGAAGGGCGGCATCTACACCAACGGCCAGCCCTCGCTGCTGGGCGTCAACGCGGCCCTGATGAACGAGCTCACCGGTGAGCGCAACGTCATCCTGGGCTGCCTGGCGATGGGCATGACCCCGGCCCAGGTGAAGGCGCGCTACCAGGAGATCGTCGACTTCTCCGGGATCAACGACAAGGGCGACTTCATCTCCCTGCCGATGCGCACCTACTCCTCCGGCATGGGCGCCCGGCTGCGCTTCTCGATCGCCGCCGCCAAGACCCACGACGTGCTGCTGATCGACGAGGCGCTGGCCACCGGCGACCAGGCCTTCCAGCAGCGCAGCAAGAGGCGCATCGACGAGCTGCGCGGCTCCGCCGGTACGGTCTTCCTGGTCAGCCACGACAACAACTCGATCCGCGAGGTCTGCGAGCGGACCATCTGGATCGAGGCGGGCGAGCTGGTCATGGACGGCCCGACCGACGAGGTCGTCGGCCGGTACGAGCGCGGCGAGCGCCCGTAGGCTCAGGCCCCCGAAAACCCCTGGCTGCCGAGGGCCGGCCCCGGAACACTCCGGAGCCGGCCCTTCGGCGTGCGCCCGCTGATCCGACGTCATCCGAAAGACGCGCCCTAGTCCGGCTGGCCGTCCCCGCGGGGGTGAGCGCCACCGTGCGCCGGGCGGGGCACTCTTCTCGGGCGCGTCGCGTGGTGTCAGGCTGGGGGCGCGGGGGCGATGTGCCCTGCGTGACGCCCGCGCTCGGACGCGTGTCCGAGTCGGACCGGTGGTACCCAGCGGTGTAGAACGGGGGAGTGACTGCAGTGTCGGCTTCGGCCCAGCCCAGAGATACGCCGGTGAACCCTTCCGCGGGACAGACCCTGGAGAAGGCGGGTGCGGAGAACTTCCCGGTCGCCCCCTTCTTCCTGCCCGCGGCCTGGCGCGACGACCTGATGGCCGTCTACGGCTTCGCCCGGTTGGTCGACGACGCCGGCGACGGCGACCTGGCCGACCCGGCCGCCACCGCTGCCCTGCTCGGGGTCGAGCGGCGGCCCGCTGCCACCCCTTCGGCCCAGTCCGGCCGGCCGAGCCCGGCGGAGGCCGCCTTCCGCCTCGCGCTGCTCGACGGGCTGGAGCGCGATCTCGACCGGGTGTTCGAGACCGCCCTGCACTCCGCCGACGCCGAACGGCCCCGCCACCCGCTGATGACGGCGCTCGTCCCGCTGGTCGACCGGCACGAACTGACCCCCGAGCCGTTCCGGCGTCTGATCGAGGCCAACCGGGTGGACCAGACCACCACCCGCTACGCCACGTACGACGACCTGGTCGGCTACTGCACGCTCTCCGCCGACCCGGTGGGCCGCCTGGTGCTGGCCATCGCGGGCGTCTCCACCCCCGAGCGGATCGCCCTCTCCGACGCGATCTGCACCGCCCTCCAGGTGGTCGAACACCTCCAGGACGTGGCCGAGGACCTCTCCCGCGGCCGGATCTACCTCCCCACCGAGGACCTCGAACGCTTCGGCGTCACCGAGGAGGAACTCGCCGCCCCCCGCGCGACCGGAGCGGTTCGGGAACTGATCGCCTTCGAGGCCGAACGGGCCCGCACCCTGCTCGACCGCGGCGCACCATTGGTAGGTACGGTTCGGGGGAGGCTTCGACTGCTACTGGCGGGATTCACCGCAGGCGGCTACGCGGCCCTGGCGGCCGTCGAGGACGCCGGGTACGACGTGCTCGCCCGGCAGGCGAAGCCGGACAAGCGTCGCCTCGCAGTGAAGGCGGCGGCCATCTTCGCGAAGGGAAGGTGAACGCCCGAGTGGCGGCATCACCACTGGCGTCGGCCCAGGTCATGGCGGCGTACCGGTACTGCGAGGCAGTCACCGGACTGCAGGCGCGCAACTTCAGCTACGGCATCCGGCTGCTGCCCGAACCCAAGCGGCTGGCCATGTCGGCCCTGTACGCGCTGGCCCGCCGGGTGGACGACATCGGCGACGGCGACCTCCCGGCCGACCGCAAGGCCGAGGCGCTGGTGCGCACCCGGGAACTGGTGGACGAGGTCCGCTCCGGGACGGTCGCCGAGGACGACACCGACCCGATCAAGGTCGCCCTGGCCGACGCGGCCCGGCGCTTCCCGATCCCGCTCGGCGGCTTCGACGAGCTGATCGACGGTGTGGAGATGGACCTCAAGGGCGCCGAGTACCAGACGTACGAGGAGCTGAAGGTCTACTGCCGTTGCGTGGCCGGGGCCATCGGCCGGCTCTCGCTCGGCGTCTACGGCTGCGAGGACCCGGAGCGCGGCGCGCGCTACGCGGACACCCTGGGCCTGGCCCTGCAGCTCACCAACATCCTGCGCGACCTGCGCGAGGACGCCCTGAACGGCCGCACCTACCTGCCCACCGAGGACCTGGTCCGGTTCGGCTGCGAGCAGGGCTTCGCGCTGTCCAAGCCGCCGGTCGGCGCGGACTTCACCGGTCTGGTGGCCTTCGAGGCCGCCCGTGCCCAGGCCGCCTTCGAGGAGGGCCTGCGGCTGCTGCCGATGCTCGACCGCCGCAGCCGCGCCTGCACCGCCGCGATGGCCGGGATCTACCACCGGCTGCTCGGCCGGATCGCCGCCGATCCCGAGTCGGTGCTGCGCGGCCGGGTCTCGCTGCCGGGCTGGGAGAAGGCGTACGTGGCGCTTTCCGGGCTCGCCGGGGGGCGTTCTTGATTCTCGTCACGGTTCTGTCACGCTGTGTCAGCGGGGAATCACATCCGGGTAGAGCCGCGTTGACCACGATGCTGACCATGACGGTGCCGGCCGCCAGCGTGCCGGCCACACCGACCGCCACCGGGCGGTCGAGCGAGGGGGAGGGCCGATGACCGGGCGAGCCGATGCCGCGCGCCCGGCCGCCGTCGTGGTCGGCGGCGGCCTGGCCGGGATCACCACCGCGCTGCGGCTGGCCGAGGCCGGCCACGACGTCACCCTGGCGGAGGGGCGTCCCCGGCTCGGCGGCCTGGCGTTCTCCTTCCAGCGCGGCGAGCTGACCGTCGACAACGGCCAGCACGTCTTCCTGCGCTGCTGCACCGCCTACCGCGGGCTGCTGGAGCGCCTGGGTGCTGCCCGGATGACCCATCTCCAGGACCGCCTGGACGTCCCGGTGCTCTCCGTCACCGGCCCCGAGCAGGCCCCGGTGCGCACCCTGGGCCGACTGCGCCGGGCCGGCCTGCCCGTTCCGCTGCACCTGGCCGGCAGCCTCGCCCGCTACCCGCACCTGTCACCGGCCGACCGCGCCCGGGTCGTCCGCGGCGCGCTCGCCCTGAAGGGCCTGGACCTCGCCGACCCGGCGCTGGACCGGCTCTCCTTCGGCGAGTGGCTGCGCCGCAACGGGCAGAACGCCGCCACCACGGCCGCGCTCTGGGACCTGGTCGGCGTCGCCACCCTGAACGCCCGGGCCGACGAGGTGTCGCTGGCGCTCGCCGCGATGGTGTTCAAGACCGGCCTGCTCTCCGAGCCGGGGGCCTCCGACATCGGCGTGCCCGCCGTCCCGCTCGGCGTGATCCACCACGACCGGGCGCTCGTCGAGCTGGAACGCGCCGGCGTGCGGGTGCTGCTGCGCGCCCGGGTCGCGGAACTCAAGCCCGCCGCGCCGCAGCACGCCGTCCGGCTGGAGGGCGGGCAGCTGCTCACCGCCGACACCGTGGTGCTGGCCGGTGCCCAGGACACCGCCGCCGCCCTGCTGCCCCCCGGCGCCGTCCCCGGGCAGGAGCGGCTGGCGGGGTTCGGCACCACGCCGATCCTCAACGTGCACGTGGTCTACGACCGCAAGGTGCTGCGCCGGCCCTTCTTCGCCGCGCTCGGCAGCCCGGTCCAGTGGGTCTTCGACCGCACCACCCACTCCGGCCTGGCCGGCACCGGACTCGGCCGCGCCCACCCCGGCGCCCAGTACCTGGCGCTCTCGCAGTCCGCCGTCCGGGACGAGATCGACCTGCCGGTGGCCGAGTTGCGCCGCCGCTACCTGCCCGAGCTCGCCCGGCTGCTCCCGGCCGCCGCGGGCGCCGAGGTGCTGGACTTCTTCGTCACCCGGGAGCGCACCGCCACCTTCGACGGGGCGCCCGGCAGTGCCGAGCTGCGGCCCGGAGCCGGGACCGGCGTCCCCGGCCTGCTGCTGGCCGGTGCGTGGACCGCCACCGGCTGGCCCGCGACCATGGAGGGCGCCGTGCGCAGCGGCCACGCCGCCGCCGACGCCGCGCTGGCCGCGGCCGGAGCCCGGGTGCCGGTGGACCGGGGCGACGGGCGGTGGCCCAGGTGACGGCGGCCCCCGTCGCCGGGGAGCCCGCCAGAGCCGACGGGCGTACGGTCGGCCCCGTCGGCCGTACGGACACCGTTCGCGCCGCCACCACCAGCATCGCCACCACCAGCATCGACCGCACCGGCATCGACACCAGCGGCACCGACAGCACCCGGCCGCCCCGCGCGGTCCGGCACCACGAGGGAGAGGGAACGCACGTGGAGTCACGCACCGGCTTCGCCGTCGGAGGCACGGCGCACGCCGAACCGGTCTCGGTGCCGGAGCTGCTCGCCCGCAGCCGTACGCTCTGCACCCCGCCGCTCCGGGCCACCGTCGCCCGTCTGGCCGCACCGATGGACACCGTCGCGGCGTACCACTTCGGCTGGATCGACCGGGACGGCACCGCGGTGGAGGGGGACGGCGGCAAGGCCGTGCGCCCGGCGCTGGCGCTGCTCTCGGCCCAGGCCGCCGGTGCGGCGGCAGAGGTGGGCGTGCCCGGTGGGGTGGCTGTTGAACTGGTGCACAACTTCTCCCTGCTCCATGATGATCTGATGGACGGTGACGAGACCCGGCGGCACCGGGCCACCGCCTGGACGGTCTTCGGTCCGGCCCAGGCGATCCTGGTCGGCGACGCCCTGGCGACGCTCGGCACGGAGGTGCTGCTCGACGCCGGGGACACCGGTGGCACCAGCCCCGCCGACGCGGCGCGTGCCGTCCGGCTGCTCACCACGGCGACCCGCCGCCTGATCGACGGCCAGGCCATGGACGTCGCCTTCGAACAGCGCGACAGCGTCACCGTCGCCGAGTGCCTGGAGATGGAGGGCGGCAAGACGGCGGCCCTGCTGGCGGCCGCCTCGGCGATCGGCGCCGTACTGGCCGGGGCCGACGACAAGGTGTCCGGCGCGCTCCAGCGCTACGGCCACCACCTGGGCCTGGCCTTCCAGGCGGTGGACGACCTGCTCGGCATCTGGGGCGCGACCGAGGTCACCGGCAAGCCGCACTGGGGCGACCTGCGCCAGCGCAAGAAGTCCCTGCCGGTCGCCGCCGCGCTCGCCGAGGGCGGGGCGGCCTCGCGCAGGCTCGCCGAGGAGCTCGCGGACCCGAAGGGCCGGGGCGAGGAGCCCGAGCCCGAGCTCGCCGCCCGGGCCGCGCTGATCGAGGAGGCCGGCGGCCGCGCCTGGACCCAGGAGGAGGCCCGCCGCCAGCACACGACTGCCCTCGCCGCCCTGGACGAGGTGCCCATGTCCGACGCGGTGCGCGAGCACTTCGTCGCACTCGCCGAATTCGTGGTGGTACGAGAGAGGTGACGTTACGTTGACAGCAACCGCGGACGGCCGGCTCGACCCTGAGTACGATTCCGAGCCGGTCGCGGTGGGCGACCGCCCCCCGGCCCTGCTGGGCGCGGGGCGGTGGCAGCCCGAGGACACCGACCGGCCGCGGCCGGCCGGTGAGGCGGACCGGCAGCCCGGCGACGCGCGCGAGGCGCTGGCGCGCGCCACCACCCACCTGCTCTCGCTGCAGTCCTCCGAGGGCTGGTGGAAGGGCGACCTGGAGACCAATGTCACCATGGACGCCGAGGACTTACTGCTCCGCCAGTTCCTGGGCATCCGAACGGAGGAGCAGACCCGGGCCACCGCCCAGTGGATCCGCTCCCAGCAGCGGGAGGACGGCACCTGGGCCACCTTCCACGGCGGGCCGGCCGAACTGTCCACCACCGTCGAGGCGTACGTCGCCCTCAAGCTCGCCGGCGACGACCCCGACGACCCGCACATGCTGGCCGCCGCGCGGTACGTCCGCTCCGCCGGGGGCATCGCGGCCGCCCGGGTGTTCACCCGGATCTGGCTCGCGCTCTTCGGCTGGTGGCCATGGGAGCGGCTGCCCGAGATGCCACCCGAGATCATCTTCCTGCCCAAGTGGCTGCCGCTGAACATCTACGCCTTCGGCTGCTGGGCCCGCCAGACCATCGTCCCGCTTACCGTCGTCTCGGCCCACCGTCCGGTGCGTCCGGCCCCCTTCGCGCTCACCGAGCTGCACACCGACCCGGACCACCCGTACCCCGACCGGCCGCTCGCCCCCGCCACCAGCTGGGACGGCCTGTTCGAGCGTCTGGACAAGGTGCTGCACGCCTACCACCGCCGGGCCTTCCGCCCGCTGCGCCGGCTCGCCGTCGCCCAGGCCTGCCGCTGGATCGTCGAGCGTCAGGAGGCCGACGGCTGCTGGGGAGGCATCCAGCCGCCGGCCGTCTACTCGCTGATCGCCCTGCACCTGGAGGGCTACGAGCTCGAGCACCCGGTGATGAAGGCCGGGCTCGCCTCCTTCGACCGCTTCACCGTGCACACCGAGGACGGCATGCGCTGGATGGAGGCCTGCCAGTCCCCGGTCTGGGACACCTGCCTGGCCACCATCGCGCTGGTCGACGCAGGGCTCCCGGCCGATCACCCGGCGCTGGTCTCCGCCGTCGACTGGATGCTCGGCGAGGAGATCCGCAAGCGCGGCGACTGGGCCGTCCAGCGGCCGGACCTGCCGGCCGGCGGCTGGGCCTTCGAGTTCGAGAACGAGACCTACCCCGACATCGACGACACCGCCGAGGTGGTGCTCGCGCTGCGCCGGGTCGCCCACCCGGACCCGGCCAGGGTCGACGCGGCGGTGGACCGGGGCGTGCTGTGGAACCTCGGCATGCAGTCCAAGAACGGCGCCTGGGGCGCCTTCGACGTCGACAACACCAGCCTGCTGCCGAACAAGCTGCCGTTCTGCGACTTCGGCGAGGTGGTCGACCCGCCGTCCGCCGACGTCACCGCCCACGTGGTGGAGATGCTCGCCGAGACCGGCCGGGCCCGGGACCCGCGGACCAGGCGCGGCATCGAGTGGCTGCTGCGCAACCAGGAGGCGGACGGCTCCTGGTTCGGCCGCTGGGGCACCAACTACATCTACGGCACCGGCTCGGTGCTGCCCGCCCTGGTCGCGGCCGGGGTCCCGGACGAGCACCCGGCGATCCGCCGGGCGGTGCGCTGGCTGGAGGACCGGCAGAACACCGACGGCGGCTGGGGCGAGGACATGCGCTCCTACGACGACCCGGCGCGCTGGGCCGGGCGCGGCGAGTCCACCGCCTCGCAGACCGCGTGGGCGCTGATGGCGCTGCTCGCGGCCGGCGAGGGCCCGGAGGGCCGGGCCAACCCGGCGGTGGAGCGCGGCGTGGACTGGCTGGTGCGTACCCAGCTGCCCGAAGGTACCTGGGACGAGCCGCAGTTCACCGGCACCGGCTTCCCGTGGGACTTCTCCATCAACTACCACCTGTACCGGCTGGTCTTCCCGGTCACCGCGCTCGGCCGCTACCTCAACGGCGCCCCGGGCATGGTGAAGCCCGGCGGTACCCCGGCGATCGGCGCGGCGCGGTGACCACCGCGCCCCTGCTCGTGCTCTGCGCGCTGGGCCCCGAGGTGTGGGCCCTGCGCGGCGGTGACTGGCGCGGCGCGGTCGGCGGACCCCCGGTGCTGGTGCGCACCGGGGTCGGCCGACGGCGCGCCGGGACGGCCGTCCGCCGGCTGCTCAACTCCGCCCGGGGCGGCTACGGCGCGGTCGTGGTGGCGGGCTTCGGCGCCGCCGTCGGGCCGGGCGTGGCACCGGGCGACGTCGTCGCCGCCGACGGCGTGCGCGACGCCGAGGGCCACCTCTACCCGGTCGACTCCGGGCCGGAGCTGGCCCGGGCGCTCAAGGAGCAGGGCCTCACCGTGCACACCGGGGTGCACCACACCGCCGACCACGTGGTGCGCGGCATCGAACGGCGCGCCCTGCACCTGCAGGGCGCGCTCGCCGTCGACATGGAGGCCGCCGCGGTGCTCGCCGCACTGCGGGAGGTGCGCCCGGTCCTGCCCGTCGCCGTGCTGCGGGTGGTGGTCGACACCCCCGAGCACGAGCTGCTGCGCCCCGGCACCCTGCCCGCCGGGGTGCGCGCCTGGCGGACCCTCCGGGCGACGGTACCCGCCCTGGTCGACTGGTACCGGCAGGAGCCCGTCGACGGCTCCGCAGACCTGAACCACCCCACATCCTCGACGCTCCCCCAGGAGGCGAGCTAGCCATGGCCATGCCGTTGCGCCAGACCGTGCGGGTCGGCACCTACCTGATGCAGCAGAAGCTGCTCAAGCGACGGGACAAGTTCCCGCTGATCGTCGAGCTGGAGCCGCTGTTCGCCTGCAACCTCGCCTGCGAGGGCTGCGGCAAGATCCAGCACCCGGCGGGCGTGCTCAAGCAGCGGATGCCCGTCGCCCAGGCGGTCGGGGCGGTCCTGGAGTCGGGTGCCCCGATGGTCTCGATCGCCGGCGGCGAGCCGCTGATGCACCCGCAGATCGACGAGATCGTCCGGCAGCTGGTGGAGCGCCGCAAGTACGTCTTCCTCTGCACCAACGCGCTGCTGCTGCGCAAGAAGATGGACAAGTTCAAGCCCTCGCCGTACTTCACCTTCGCCGTGCACATCGACGGCCTGCGGGAGCGGCACGACGAGTCGGTGGCCAAGGAGGGCACCTTCGACGAGGCGGTGGCGGCGATCAAGGAGGCCAAGCGGCGCGGCTTCCGGGTGACCACCAACAGCACCTTCTTCAACACCGACACCCCGCAGACCGTCATCGACGTCCTCGACTACCTCAACGACGAGCTGAAGGTCGACGAGATGATGATCTCCCCGGCCTACGCCTACGAGAAGGCCCCCGACCAGGAGCACTTCCTCGGCGTCGAGCAGACCCGGGAGCTCTTCCGCAAGGCCTTCGCCGGCGGCAACCGCAAGCGCTGGCGCCTCAACCACAGCCCGCTCTTCCTGGACTTCCTGGAGGGCAAGGCCGACTTCGAGTGCACCCCCTGGGGCATCCCCAACTACTCGCTGTTCGGCTGGCAGCGGCCCTGCTACCTGATGGCCGACGGCTACGTGCCGACCTACCGCGAGCTGGTCGAGAAGACCGACTGGAGCAAGTACGGGCGCGGCAAGGACCCGCGCTGCGAGAACTGCATGGCCCACTGCGGATACGAGCCGACCGCCGTCCTCGCGACCATGGGCTCGCTCCAGCAGTCGCTGCGCG
>CBJMI02800__coassemble_728_pt1 | contig 14194 bp, 8 predicted proteins | sample CBJMI02800__metabat2_low_PE_003 | metagenome-assembled genome bin CBJMI02800
TGCCCGATGGCGGGCGAGGAGGTGGGCCCCTCCTGCCCGATGGCGGGCGAGGAGGGAGGATGTACCGCACCGGCGACCTGGTGCGCTGGACGGCCGACGGTCAGCTGGACTACGTGGGCCGGGTCGACGAGCAGGTCAAGCTGCGCGGCTTCCGGATCGAGCTCGGCGAGATCGAGACCGCGCTGCTCGCCCGGCCGGGCGTGGAGCAGGCCGCCGCGGTGGTCCGCGAGGACCGCCCCGGCGACAAGCGGCTCGTCGCCTACGTGACCCCGGCCGACCTGCCGGTCGGCGAGCTGCGGGCGGCGCTCGCGGCGGAGCTGCCCGACTACCTGGTGCCCTCCGCGTTCGTCCCGCTGGAGACCCTGCCGCTGACCGGCAACGGCAAGCTGGACCGCCGGGCGCTGCCCGCGCCCGACTACGCCGCCGCCTCCACCGGCCGCGCCCCGGCCGACGCCCGGGAGGCCGCGTTCTGCGCGGTCTTCGCCGAGGTGCTCGGACTGCCCGAGGTCGGCGCCGACGACGGGTTCTTCGACCTGGGCGGCGACAGCATCGTCTCCATCCAGCTGGTCAGCCGGGCCCGCGCGGCCGGGCTGGTGGTCACCGCGCAGGACGTCTTCACCCACCGGACCCCGGCGGCGCTGGCCTTGGTGGCCCGCGACGGCGAGGACGAGGGGGCCGTCGCCACGGTCGGCACCGATGACGGCGTCGGCCCGATGGGGCAGCTGCCGATCGGGCACTGGCTGCGCGAACTCGGCGGACCGGTGAACGGCTTCCACCAGGCCGTCCTGGTCCGCACCCCGGCCGACGCCACCCGGGAGTCGCTCACCGCGGCCCTGCAGGCGCTGCTGGACCACCACGACGGGCTGCGGATGCGGCTGCTGCCGGACTGGTCGCTGCTGATCACCGAGCCCGGCACGGTGGACGCCGGCGCGCTGCTGCGGATCCTCGAGGGCCCGGCCGCCGACTGGCCCGCCGAGGCGGTCGCCGCCCGGCAGCGGCTGGCACCCGGCCAGGGCCTGATGGTCCAGGCGCTCTGGCACCCGGGCGCGCCCGGCGAGAGCGGCGAGCTGCTGCTCACCCTGCACCACCTGGTGGTGGACGGGGTGTCCTGGCGGGTGCTGCTGCCCGACCTGGCCCGGGCGCACGCGTCCGTCCTGGCGGGCGAGCCGGTGCGGCTGCAGCCGGTCGGCACCTCGCTGCGGCACTGGTCCGGGCTGCTGGAGCGGACCGCGGGCACGCCCGAGCTGCGCGCCCAACTCGACTGGTGGCGCACCGAGTCGGCCGGCGAGGAGGCCCCGCTGGGCCACCGGCCCGCCGACCCGGCGGTGGACACCTTCGCCACCGCCCGTACGCTGCACCGCACCCTGGACGCCGACACCACGGCGGCGCTGCTCACCGAGGTCACCGGGGCGTTCCACGCCGAGGTGAACGACGTGCTGCTGACCGCCCTGGCACTCGCCGTCGCGGACTGGCGGCGACGCACCGGACGGCCACAGGGCCCGGTACCGGTCGAGCTGGAGGGCCACGGGCGCGAGGAGTTCGCCCCCGGCGTGGACCTGTCCCGCACGGTCGGCTGGTTCACCACCGCCTACCCGCTGCGGCTGCACCCCGGCCCGGTGGACCTGGCCGAGGCGCTGTCCGGCGGCCCGGCCGCCGGACACAGCCTCAAGCTGGTCAAGGAACACCTGCGGATGGTGCCCGGACACGGGCTCGGCTGGGGCCAACTGCGCTATCTGGACCGGGCCGAGGCGCTGTCGGGGGCGGCCCGGCCGCAGCTCGGCTTCAACTACCTGGGCCGGATGCCCGCGCCCACCGGCGAGGACTGGTCGCTGACCGAGCAGTCCTCCGCCCTGGCCGCCGGGGCCGACCCGGAGATGCCGCTGCCGCACGTCCTGGACGTCAACGCGGTGACCGAGGACGGCCCGGACGGCCCGCGGCTCAGCGCCCGCTGGACCTGGGCCGGCCAGGCCCTGCCGCAGGCCGACGCCGAGGACCTGGCCGAGAGCTGGTTCCAGGCCCTGCGTGCCCTGGTGCGGCACACCCGGGAGCCCGGTGCCGGCGGCTGGACGCCGTCCGACCTCGACCTGGTGGCACTCAGCCAGGACGAGATCGACGAATTCGAGGACGAGATGGACGACTGGGGGGACGAGCTGTGACCACGGCCTCGGCCGAGCCCCGCGCCGGGCGACGACCCGGGCGGAGCTCCAATCTGAGCGACATCCTGCCGGTGGCGCCGCTGCAGGAAGGGCTGATGTTCCACGCGCAGTACCACCGTGAGGAACTCGACGTCTACACCGTGCAGTTGGTGATGGACCTGGCCGGCGAGCTGGACCCGGCGCGGCTGCGTGCCGCGGTCACCGCCCTGCTGGAGCGCCACCCCAACCTGCGGGCGGCCTTCCGCTACCGCAAGAACGGGGACCCGGTGCAGGTCGTGCCGCGCGAGGTCGCGCTCGACTGGCGGGAGGTCGACCTCCGGGGCGACGAGGACGCCGAGCAGCAGAGCGAGGGGATCGCCGAGCACGACCGGCTGCGCCCCTTCGACCTGGCGCGCCCGCCGCTGCTGCGCTTCAGCCTGCTGCGGCTCGGCGATCTGGAGCACCGCCTGGTGCTGACCGCCCACCAGATCCTGTTCGACGGCTGGTCGATGCCGATCGTGGTGCGCGAGCTGTTCGCCTGCTACGCCGATCGCGGCCTCTCCCTGCCGCGCCCCGCCCCGTACAAGTCCTACCTGGCCCACCTGGCCCGGCAGGACAGGGCGGCGGCCGAGGCGGCCTGGACGGCCGCGCTCGACGGCTTCACCGAGCCCACCCGGCTGTCCGGCGCGACCGCCGGCACCGGGCCCACCCGGCGCGGCATGCCCGGCGAGCACGCCGTCGAGCTGGACGAGCGGGAGTTCGCCGCGCTCACCGGCTGGGCCCGCAGCCACGGCCTGACCGTCAACACCGTGGTGCAGGGCGCCTGGGCCACCGTGCTGGGCACCCTCACCGGGCTGCGCGACATCGTCTTCGGCGGCACCGTCTCCGGCCGCCCCCCGGAGCTGCCCGGGGTCGAGGGCATGGTCGGGCTGTTCATCAACACCCTGCCGGTGCGCGTCGACCTGGACCCGGCGCAGAGCTTCACCGAGCTGCTGTCCGCCCTCCAGGACCGCCAGTCCGCCCTGCTGCCGCACCAGCACCTGGGCCTCAACACCATCCAGCGCCTGGCCGGGGTCGGCGACCTCTTCGACAGCGTGCTGGTCTTCGAGAACTACCCGCTCGACCCGAAGGCGCTGGCCGGCGAGGTCGCCGGGCTGCGGCTGACCGGCCTGCGGGCCGGCGACGCCAACCACTACCCGCTCAGTCTGATGGCCCTTCCCGGCGAGCGGCTGCGGCTCCAGGTCGGCTACGACACCTCCCGGTTCACCCCGGCCGAGGCCGCCGTCGTCGCCGAGCGACTGCTGCACGTGCTGCGCACCGCCCAGGCCGAGCCGGACCGCCCGCTCGGGCAGCTGGACCTGCTGCTGCCCGGCGAGCGCGCCCGGCTGGCCGTCACCGCCCCGGAGCCGGCCGGGGCCGACCCGTGGACGGACGTGGTGGCGCGGGTCCAGGAGTTCGCCCGCACCACCCCGGCCGCCGTCGCCGTCTCCGACGGCACCGAGCAGCTGACCTACCGCGAGCTGGCCGGCCGGGCCGGCGCCCTGTCCCGGGCGCTGCTCGACGCGGGCGCCGCGACCGGACCGGTCGGCGTGCTGGCCCAGCCCGGCTGCGGCTTCGTCACCGCCGTCCTGGGCGTGCTCGGCGCGGGCGCGGCCTGGCTGCCGCTGGACGTCGCCGCGCCGGTCAGGCGCGGCGCCGTGCTGGCCGCCGAGGCGCACGTGAGCGCGCTGGTGGTCGGCCCCGGCGAGCACGCCATGGCCGCCGAACTGCTGGCCGGGGCCGGGCTGGACGTCCCGGTGCTGGAGCCGGGCCCGGCCGTCGCCGAGGAGCCGCCGGCCCCGCGCGGCGCCGGCGACGACCTGGCGTACGTCATCTTCACCTCGGGCTCCACCGGCCGCCCCAAGGGCGCCATGGTGCACCGGGCGGGCATGGTCAACCACCTGTTCGCCAAGATCGACGACCTGGAGCTGGACGGGCACACCGTGCTGGTCCACAACGCCCCGGTCACCTTCGACATCTCGGTCTGGCAGATGCTCGCCGCGCTGGTCGTCGGCGGGCGCCTGCGGGTCACCGGCCGGGAACTCGCCGCCGACCCGCAGGCGCTGTTCGGACTGGTCGCCCCCGAGGGCGTCACCGTGCTGGAGGTCGTCCCCTCGCTGCTGCGCGCCGCCCTGGACAGCTGGGACGACGGCGCCCAGCCGCCCGTCCTGGACGGCCTGCGCAAGCTGGTGGTCACCGGCGAGGCGCTGCCCGCCGACCTGGCACACCGCTGGTTCGCCCGCTACCCGGCGGTCCCGCTGGTCAACGCGTACGGGCCGACCGAGTGCTCGGACGACGTGACGCACGCCGTGATCGGCTCCCCCGCGGAGCTGGACTCGGTGCGCGCCCCGATCGGCCGGGCGGTGCGCGGCACCGGCCTGTACGTCCTGGACCACGCGCTGCGCCCGGTGCCGGACGGCGTCCCCGGCGAGCTGTACGTCGGCGGGCGCGGCGTCGGCCGCGGCTACCTGGACCAGCCCGGCCGCACCGCATCGGTGTTCGTCGCCGACCCGTTCAGCCCGCTGCCGGGCGCGCGGATGTACCGCACCGGCGACCGGGTGATCCGCCGGACGGACGGGCAGCTGGAGTTCCTGGAGCGGGTCGACCACCAGGTCAAGATCCGCGGCCACCGGATCGAGCCCGGCGAGGTCGAGGCCGCGCTGCGCTCGATCGAGCGGATCGGCGACGCCGTGGTGGTGGTCCGCCACGGCGGGGCCGGCGACGCCCGGCTGGTCGGCTACGTCACCGGCGACCTCGACCCGGCCTGGGGCCGGGCGGCGGCCGCCGCGATCCTGCCCGAGTACATGGTGCCCTCCGCCCTGGTGGTGCTGGACGCCCTGCCGCTGACCCCCAACGGCAAGGTGGACCGCAAGGCGCTGCCCGAGGTCGACCTCTCCTCGGCCACCGGCCGCGGCCCGCGCACCCCGCAGGAGGAGGTGCTGTGCGCCGCCTTCGCCGAGGTCCTGGACCTGCCGAAGGTCGGCATCGACGAGGACTTCTTCCAGCTCGGCGGCCACTCGCTGCTCGCCACCCGGCTGGTCAGCCGGGTACGCACGCTGCTCGGCGCCGAACTGCCGATCCGCACCCTGTTCGACGCGCCCACGGTGGCCGCGCTGGCCGGGCGGCTCACCCAGGACGCCGACCGCCCCGCGCTGACCGCCGGGGAGCGACCGGAGCTGCTGCCGCTGTCCTACGCCCAGCAGCGGCTCTGGTTCCTGGACCGGCTGGAGGGCCCCTCCGCCACCTACAACCTGCCGTGGACGCTGCGGCTGCGCGGCCCGCTGGACCGCGCGGCGCTGACTGCCGCGCTGACCGACGTGGTCGAGCGGCACGAGAGCCTGCGCACCGTCTTCCCGGACCGCGACGGGCTGCCGTACCAGCGGGTCCTGTCCGTACGGCAGGCCGCCGTCGAGCTGCCGGTCCGTGAGCTGGACGAGACCGAACTCTCCGCGGTCGCCGAGGAGTTCGCCACCCGAACCTTCGACCTGGCGAACCGCCCGCCGATCCGGGCCACGCTGCTCGCGGCCGGGCCCGAGGACCACCTGCTGGTCGTGGTGATCCACCACATCGCCGGTGACGGCTGGTCCAACGGCCCGCTCGCCCGCGACCTCTCCACCGCCTACGCCGCCCGGCTGGCCGGCCGCGCGCCCGCCTGGACGCCGCTGCCGGTGCAGTACGCCGACTACGCGCTCTGGCAGCGCGCACTGCTCGGCGAGGAGGGCGACCAGGAGTCCCTCGTCGCGCGCCAGACCGCCTACTGGAAGGAGCAGTTGGCCGGTCTGCCGGAGGAGCTGCAGCTGCCGGTGGAGACCGCCCGGCGGGCCACCGCCGGCTACCGCGGCGCCAGCGTCCGCTTCGCCGTCCCGGCCGAACTGCACCACCGGACGACCGCGCTGGCCCGGCAGAGCGGGGCGAGCCTGTTCATGGTGCTCCAGGCCGCGCTGGCCACCCTGTACGGCAAGCTCGGCGCGGGCGAGGACATCCCGCTCGGCACCCCGATCGCCGGCCGCACGGACGACGCGCTGGACGATCTGGTCGGCATGTTCGTCAACACCCTGGTGCTGCGCACCGACCTGTCCGGCGCGCCGACCTTCCGCGAACTGCTGGAGCGGGTCAAGGCCACCGACCTGGCCGCCTACGCCCACCAGGACCTGCCCTTCGAGAAGCTGGTCGACGCGCTCGGCCCCGAGCGCGCCCCGGCCCGCAACCCGCTGTTCCAGACCCTGCTGGCCCTGCACAACAACGCCGCCGCCCGGCTGGAGCTGCCCGGCATCACCGCCGAGGCGGGCGCGGCCGAACTCGGCGTGGCCCGGCTCGACCTCTGCTTCGAACTCGCCGAGGTCTCCGGACCGGACGGCCCCGGCGGGCTGGAGGGGCGGCTGGAGTACAGCACCGACCTGTTCAGCGCGGCCGGCGCCCAGCGCCTGGCCGACCGCCTGGTGCACCTGCTGGGCGTCCTGGTCGACCAGCCGGACCGGTCGATCGGCGCCGCCCCGGTGCTGCTGCCCGGCGAGCAGGAGGAGCTGCTGGCCCTCGGGACCGGCGCCGCCGCCCGGGGCGACGGGCAGCCGCTCGCCAGCCTGCTGGAGGCCACCGCGGACGCCCACCCGGACGCGATCGCGCTCGAACACGCCGACCAGCGGCTCGGCTTCGCCGAGCTGCACCGCCGGGCCAACCGGCTCGCCCGCACCCTGGTCGCCCAGGGCGCCGCGCCGGACCGGCTCGTGGCGATCGCGCTGCCGCGCTCGGTCGACCTGGTGGTGGCCGCGCTCGCGGCGGTCAAGACCGGGGCCGCCTACCTGCCGATCGACCCGTCCTACCCGGCCGACCGGATCGCCGGGATGGCCAAGGACGCCCGGCCGGTGCTGACCGTGACCCTGACCGGGGTGGCCGCGGCCGTCCCCGGCCTGGACAACGGCCGGCTCCTGCTCCTGGACGACCCGGCCACCCGCGCGCTGGTCGACGGCCAGGACGCGGACCACCTGCGCCCCGCCGAACTCGCCGGGCCGGTACGGCCCGAGCACGCCGGGTACGTCATCTACACCTCGGGCTCCACCGGCCGCCCCAAGGGCGTCGTGGTGCCGCGCGGGGCCCTGGTCAACCACCTGTACGACCTCACCGAGCGGGTCGGCCTGGCCCCCGGGCGCACCCTGCTGGCCGTCACCACCTTCGGCTTCGACATCGCCAACCTGGAGCTGTTCGGCCCGCTGCTCAGCGGCGCCCGGCTGGTCCTCGCCCCGCACGACACGGTCCGCGACCCGGAGCTGCTGGCCGAGCTGACCCTCGCCACCGGGGCGGACGTCATGCAGGCCACCCCGACGCTGTGGCACGCGCTGGTCACCGCCCGGCCCGACGCGCTGGCCGGGGTGCACGTGATGACCGGCGGCGAGGCCCTCAGCCCGGCTCTGGCGGCGGCGCTGACCGGCGCCGCGGCGAAGGTCAGCAACCTGTACGGCCCGACCGAGACCACCATCTACTCGGTCGGCGTCGACCTGGCGCCCGACCACACCGGCACCCCGCCGATCGGCCGCCCGCTGGCCGGCAACCGGGCCCTGCTGCTGGACCCCGCGCTGCGCCCGGTGCCGCCGGGCGTGGTCGGCGAGCTCTACCTGGCCGGTGCCGGCCTCGCCCGGGGCTACCTGGACCGGCCCGGCCTGACCGCCGAGCGCTTCACCGCCGACCCGTACGGGCCGCCCGGCTCGCGGATGTACCGCACCGGGGACCTCGCCCGCTGGCGGCCGGACGGCTCGATCGACTACCTCGGCCGGATCGACCACCAGGTGAAGATCCGCGGCTTCCGGATCGAACTCGGCGAGATCGAGGCGGTGCTGACGGACCATCCTCTGGTCGAGCGGGCCTCGGTGACCGACCGGGAGGACTCCCCCGGCGAACGCCGGCTGATCGCCTACCTGGTGCCCGCCGGCCCCGAGCGGCCCGAACCCGCCGCGCTGCGCGCCCACTTGGCGGCCGTACTGCCGGAGTACATGCTCCCGGCCACGTACGTCCCGCTGGAGGCGCTGCCGCTCACCCCGAACGGCAAGGTGGACCGCAAGGCGCTGCCCGCACCCGGGGCCGGGGACCGGGCGGTGGCCCGCTCGGACGGCCGCGCACCCAGCGGACCGGTGGAGCTCGCGCTCGGCCGGGTGTTCGCCGAGGTGCTCGGGCTGGACCGGGTCGGCGCCGAGGACGGCTTCTTCGAGCTGGGCGGCGACAGCCTGAAGTCCATCCAGTTGGTCAGCCGGGCCCGCGCGGCCGGGCTGGAGCTCACCCCGGCCGACGTCTTCGCGCACCGCACGGTGGCCGGGCTGGCCCTGGTGGCCGGCGCCGTCGAGGGCACCGGTGCGCCGGAGGACCCGTTCGCGCCCGTCCTGGCGATCCGGCCGACCGGCACCGCCCGTCCGGTGTTCTGCGTGCACGGCGCGGTCGGACTCGGCTGGCCCTTCCTGACCCTCGCCGCGGAAATTGACGCGGACATTCCCGTGTACGCTTTCCAGGCCGGCGGGGTGCGCTCCCCGGAAAAGGCCCCGGAGTCCGTCCGGGAAATCGCCGGAAAATATCTCGGAGAAATGCTGGAAATCCAGCCGCAGGGGCCCTATCGTATTCTCGGCTGGTCGTTCGGAGGGCTCGTCGCCCACGAGATCGCGGTCCAGCTGCAGGCCCGCGGCGAACAGGTCGAACTGCTCGCCGACCTGGACGGCTACCCCGGCAGCGGCTCGCCCGCCGAGGACGTGCCGGACGACCGGGCCGTCCTGGCCGAACTGCTCCAGCGGGCCGGCCTCCCCGGCGGGGGCCCGGTCGACCCGGGCACCGCCCGCGAGCGCCTCGCCGAGGCCGGCAACGCGCTCGCGGAGCTGGACGAGACCGAACTGACCAGGCTGCTCGGGGTGATCCGCACCCACAGCCTGCTGGGCGACGCCCACCGCCCCGGCCGCTACCAGGGCGACCTGCTCCTGTTCGCGGCCACCCGCGGCGTCGCCCCCGGCGACCCGGACGAGGAGTCCTGGCGGGAGCACGTGACCGGCCGGATCCTGCGGCACCCGGTCGACAGCGACCACGACTCGATGCTCGAGCCGACCCCGGCCGCATTCATCGGAAAGACCTTGTCGGCCGCCCTGCGGAAGTCGGACTGAAAACAGACGGCAACCGCCCCGGACAATTCCTCCCCGGGGCCGCCGCGCCCGGAAAGAAGACGATTCCCGGGAATTCCGAAAGGACCAGAATCATGAGCAACCCGTTCGACGACGAGCAGGGCACCTTCCTCGTGCTCGCCAACCACGAGAACCAGCACAGCCTGTGGCCCGCCTTCGCCGAGGTCCCGGCCGGCTGGCGGACCGTCAAGGGCGCGAGCACCCGGCAGGAGGCGCTCGACCACATCGAGCGCACCTGGACCGACCTGCGCCCGCAGAGCCTGATCGACGCAACCGCCTGAGCACCACCCAACCGACACCCCTGAGGAGCACACCATGAGCGCTGTCGCCATCGACGAGGCCAAGGTCCGCGAGATCGTCGCCGACTGCCTGGACCTCGAAGTCGAGGAGCTGACCCTGACCGACCACTTCATCGACCACTACGGCGCCGACTCGCTGAACGCCATCGAGGTCCTCGCCCGCCTCGAGAAGGAGTTCCACGTCACCATCCCGCAGGAGGAGCTGGCCAACATGGTCAACCTGTCCGCCGTGCTGGAGGTCCTGTCCCGGGCGAACGCGCGATGAACGAACCCCAGCGCGTGGTGGTGACCGGCATCGGCGTCCTGTCGAGCATCGGCAACGGGGTCGAGGAGTTCACCTCGGCCCTGCGCGAGGGCCGCTGCGGCGCCGGTCCGATCACCAGCTTCGACACCACCGGCTTCCTCCGGACCTTCGGCCACGAGGTCGACGGCTTCCGGCCGGAGCAGTGGATCCACCGCCTCCCGGTCGAACAACTCGGCCGCGCCACCCAGTTCGCCGTCGCGGCGGCCCGGATGGCCGTCCAGGACGCAGGCCTCGACGAGCAGGAACTCGCCGGACTGCGCGCCCAGATCACCGTCGGCACCACCGACGGCGAGGCCGCCGAACTCGACAAGATGATGGCCGAGTCGGTGGCGAAGGGCCCGGAGCACCCGGCGGACCAGCTGGTGGCCGGCCGGCTGCCGTCCCACCAGCTGGCCCTGGCCATCGCCCGGGAGCTGCGGCTCCCCCGGGCGGTCCCGGCCGTCCTCGGCACCGCCTGCGCGGCCGGCAACTACGCGATCGGCGACGGCTTCGACGCCGTCCGCAGCGGCGAGGCGGACATCGCCGTCGTCGGCGGCGCGGACGCGATCTGCCGCCGCACCTTCGCCGGGTTCAGCCGGCTCGGCCTGGTCTCCTCGGACTTCTGCCGTCCGTTCGACGCCGACCGGGAGGGGCTGCTCACGGCCGAGGGCGCGGGGGTCCTCGTCCTGGAGACGCTCGAATCCGCCCGGCACCGCGGCGCCCGGATCTACGCCGAGCTGCTCGGCTACGGGCTCAATTGCGACGCCCACCACCCGACCGCACCCGACCAGGCCAGCGTCGCCCGCTGCATGGAGCTCGCGCTCGCCGACGCCGGGGTCAAGGCGAACGAGGTGGACCTGGTCTCCGCCCACGGAACCGGCACCCCCACCAACGACATCACCGAGACCCGTGCGATCCGCGAGGTCTTCGGCGACAACCCGCCGCGCACCGTCGCCCTCAAGGCGATGCTCGGCCACTCCATGGGCGCGGCGAGCGCGCTCGGCGCGGCCGCCTCGGCGCTCGCGCTGGCCCACGGGTTCGTCCCGCCCACGGTCAACCACCGCACCACCGACCCCCAGTGCCAGATCGACTGCGTGCCCAACCACTCCGTCCCCGCGGACCTCCGGGTGGTGGTCAACAACGGCCTGGCCTTCGGCGGCAACAACGCCTCCGTCGTCCTGGGGCGCCACGACGAGGAGCTTGTTCGATGAGCGAGCGCAGCGAGCGAACCATCAAGAGGAGCGCGTGGGCGAATGCCCCCGCCGAGCACAGCGAGGCGGGCGCATGAGCGAGCGCAGCGAGCGAACCATCAAGAGGAGCGCGTGGGCGAATGCCCTCGCCGAGCACAGCGAGGCGGGCGCATGAGTCCCAGCACCATCCACCGGGATGCGCCGCTGATCACCGCGTGGTCCGCCGTCTCCCCGTTCGGCCTCGGCCGCGAAGCGTTCGCGGCCGGGGTCGGCCGGGGGGAACCGGCCCACGAGGTGCCCGACTTCGACACCCGCAAGGTGCTCGGCAAGGCCGGCACCCGCACCTTCGACCGGGCCACCGGCCTGGCCGTCACCGCCGTCCGCGAACTGCTCGACGAGGCCGAGGCCGCACAGAGCCCGATCGCCACCGGCGGCGGCACCGCCCTCGTCCTCGGCACCACCCTCGGCAGCGCCCACAGCTCCGCCGGGTTCAGCCGGGCCTCCTTCGAGGGCGACAAGCCCTACGACGTGCCGGCCCAGCTGATGCCGAACGTGCTGATGAACGGACCGGCCGCGGCCACCGCCATCCGCTTCGACCTCAAGGGCCCCAACACCACCCTGGCCGGCGGCGCCGCGGGCGGCCTGCTCGCCCTCGGCTACGCCCGCCGCCTGCTGGCCGCCGACCGCGCCGAACGCGCCGTGGTCGGCGCGGTGGAGGAGCAGTCGACCACCCGCGAGTGGCTGGCCGGCCACGCCGAGCAGCCGCTCGGCGAGGGCAGCGTCGTCCTGCTGATGGAGACCGCCAGGACACTGCCGCCCGGCCGCCGGGTGCTGGCCGAACTGCTCGCCCTGGACGTCCGGCTGGACATCGACGACGACCCCGCACGGGCCCTCGCCGACGTCGTCCGCGAGGCCCTCGACCAGGCCGGCGCGACCCCCGACGAGGTCTGGGCCGCGGCCGTCACCGGGCAGCCGGCCCGCGACCAGCTCGCCGCACTGGTGGGCGCCGAGGCCGTCGACCGGGTCCCCGCCCTGTTCGGTGACACCGGCTCCGCCGGCACCGTCTTCTCCCTCACCACCGTGCTGTCCCTGGCCGAGCACGACCCCACGGCCACCGGCCGCGTCGCCGTGATCGCCTCGCTGGACCACCAGGGCCTGGCCGCCTGCGCCGTCCTGCGCCTCACCGGCGGTGACCGATGAGCAACCCCGGCACCGCCCTGATCAGCGGCGGCTCCCGCGGCATCGGCAAGGCCGCCGCCCTGCGGCTGGCCGCCGAGGGCCACCCGATCAGCTTCTGCTACCAGTCCGACCAGCAGGCCGCCGACCTCCTCACCAAGGAGCTCGACGCCCTCGGCGTGGGCGTCCTGGCCGAACGGGTGGACGTCACCGACGCCGCCGCCGTCCGCGCCTGGGTCACCCGCACCGAACAGGAACTCGGCCCGATCACCGTCGCCGTCGCCAGCGCCGGCATCACCCGCGACAAGCCGCTCCTCCTGATGGCCGACGAGGACTGGCAGGCCGTCACCGACACCAACCTCACCGGAACCGCCAACCTCTGCCGCGCGGTGGCCTTCCCGATGGTCAAGCGCCGCGGCGGCTCCATCATCACGCTCTCCTCGGTCTCCGGCGTCTACGGGAACCCCGGCCAGAGCAACTACGCGGCCTCCAAGGCCGGCATCATCGCGCTCACCCGCGCGCTGGCCAAGGAGGTCGGCCGCTACGGCGTCCGGGTCAACGCGGTGGCCCCCGGCATGATCGAGACCGACATGACCTCGGTGCTCACCGACGCCCAGCGCGGCGAGGCCCTCAAGAACATCCCGCTCGGCCGCTTCGGCACGGCGGACGAGGTGGCCGAATCGGTCGCCTTCCTGGCGGGCCCGCAGTCCGCCTACTTCACCGGCTCGGTCCTGCAGATCGACGGCGGAATCGTCCTGTGACCACCAGACGCACCGTCAACCTCTACTAGGAGCAACGACCATGACCATTCCCGCCGTGCGCACCTTCGACAACCACACCCCGCTGGTCGACACCGAGCTGCTCCCCGGCCGCGGCACCGGCGTCAACGCCGCCCACCGGATGTACGAGCACCTCATCGGCATCTGGGCCACCGGCGTCATCGAGGCCGCCCACGACCTCGGCGCCTTCACCGCGCTGATCAGCGGCCCGGCCACGGCCGGCGAGCTGTCCAGCAAGCTCGGCACCGACCTGCGCGCCACCCGCGTCCTGCTCGACGGCCTGGCCGCCTACGACGTGGTCGAGCGCAGCCGCGCGGCGGACGGCCAGGCCGTCTACACCCTGCCACCGGAGATGCACGACATCTTCGCCCCCGAGGGCCTGTACAGCCTGGTCGGCAAGATCCGGCACGACCGCAACGTCGCCTGGAGCGCCTGGCGCAACCTCGCCACCAACGTCCGCACCGGCGCCCGCAACTCCGACGGCTCCCAGCAGCTCAACCAGATCTCCGAGGAGGACTACACCTCCCTCGTCCGCGGCATCAACTTCTGGGCCCCGCCGATCGCCGCCACCCTGGCCACCGCCCTGCGCGAGCAGGGCTGGACCGACGGCACCGGCCGCACCCTGCTCGACGTCGGCTGCGGCACCGGCATCTACAGCCAGCTCCTCCTCCAGGAGTTCAGCGGCCTCAACGCCCGCGCCCTGGACGCCGAACGGATCATCCCGATCGCCAACGCCCAGGCCCACCGCCTCGGCGTGGCCGACCGCTTCAACCCCGAGATCGTCGACTTCTGGGCCGACGACTGGGGCACCGGCGTCGACGTCGCCCTCTTCGTCAACATCTTCCACCTGCAGACCCCGGAGTCCGCCCGCGAGCTCCTGCTCCGCTCCGCCAAGGCCCTCACCGAGGACGGCGTGATAGCCATCGCCGACCACATCGTCGACGAGGACAGCACCGACGGCAACACCCAGAACCGCTTCTTCCGCCTCTTCGCCGCCTCCATGCTCGCCACCGGCGGCGGCGACGCCTTCACCGTCCACGACTACGACCAGTGGCTCGCCGACGCCGGCCTGCGCCGCGTCGCCCTGCTCGACACCCCCATGCACCGCCTCCTGCTGGTCAAGCGCGCCTGACCCACCCCTCACC
>CBJMI02800__coassemble_736_pt1 | contig 13731 bp, 14 predicted proteins | sample CBJMI02800__metabat2_low_PE_003 | metagenome-assembled genome bin CBJMI02800
TGCCCTTCAGGTCGATGCCGCGGTTCTGGTAGAAGGTGCGGTCCTCGGCGGAGACGACGGCCTGCTGGGTCTGCAGCGGGATCTGGTCGATGGTGACGTCGGTGCGGTTGACGGCGCCGGTGCGGGCGATCTCGGTGGTGCCGTCGGCGTAGAGGTAGATGTTGTTCTGGGCGACGGCGTGGGCGTTGGGGTCGGGCACCGGGACGATGACGTAGAGCACGGCGAAGGCGCCGACGGCGAGCAGCAGCAGCGCGGTGAGGGTGCCGAGGGTGATCCGCCAGGTGGGCAGCATCCGGCGCCAGAGGGGGAGGGCGCGGCGGGCTTCGCGGCGGGCGGCCCGTTTGGCCTGGCGTCGGGTGCTCAAGGTCATGACGGGATTATCTGCTATTTGACGTGGGCTCAGCGGAGGTCCGGGTCTGAGGTGCGCGGTTGTGCGGGTGGGGCCGCGCACCCCGGGGTGCGTCGGAAAACCGGGTGCGGGGGTTGGGGCCCGGCGGTACGGTGAAAGGTGCAAATCGCATAGCGCACCGACTTCCGACAGCTCCGCCCGCCCGCCCGGTACCCCCGGGTGCGGCCGGTCGGAGCCGCTGGGGCGTGCGCGGACGGCTGCGGGCAGCCGCCCGCCCTTATTTGTCGACAAGGAGACAATATGCAGAACGCTGCGCTGGTCGGGGCGAGGCCCCCTGATACCTCCGGTGGCTCCGCACGCGGGGCCGCCTCCGGCGGATCCGCCCCCGGGCTGTACGCCGCCGTCGCCCGCGGCGCCTTCCGCCGCTACTCCACCTACCGGGCCGCCACCCTGGCCGGCACCTTCACCAACACCGTCTTCGGCATCATCCTGGCCTCCTCCTTCCTCGCCCTCTGGCAGGCCCGGCCCAGCCTCGGCGGCTACGACCAGAGCCAGGCCGTCACCTACATCTGGGTCAGCCAGGCACTGCTGGTCACCGTCGCCGTCTGGGGCGGGGGCTTCCAGGGCGACCTCCAGGACCGCTTCCGCAGCGGCGACATCGCCGTCGACCTCTACCGGCCGGTCGACTTCCAGGCCTGGTGGCTGGCCACCGACCTCGGCCGGGCCGCCTTCCAGGCGCTGGTCCGCGGCACCGTGCCGATGCTGGTCGGTGCACTGGTGTTCCGCACCCGGATGCCCGAACACCCGCTGACCTGGGTCTTCTTCCTGCTCTCCGTCCTGCTGGCGGTGCTGGTCAGCTTCGGGCTGCGGTTCCTGGTCTCGATCACCGGCTTCTGGCTGCACGACTCGGAGGGGGTGCGCGCGGTGATGCTGGTGGTCTCGATGTTCTTCTCCGGGATGCTGCTGCCGATCGCGCTCTTCCCCGGGTGGCTCGGCGACCTCGCCCCGCTGCTGCCCTGGGCTGCGCTGGTCAAGGTGCCGACCGACGTCTTCCTGGAGCGGGCGGACGGCGCCGGACTGCTCCGCGCGCTGGGCTTCCAGCTGGGCTGGGCGGCCGTGCTGCTCCTCGCCGGGCGGGGCGCGCAGTGGCTGGCCACCCGCCGGGTGGTGGTGCAGGGTGGCTGAGCCGTTCACCACCGAGCCGTGCGCCGCTGAGCCGGCCACCGCTGAGCAGGCCGCCGCTGAGCCGTTCACGGCTGAGCCGTTCGCCTCCGAGCCGTTCGTCTCCGAGCCGTTCCTCGCCCGGACGTCCTGGGCGGTTCGCTCCTGGTGGCTGTGCGCCCGGATGTGGATGCGTTCGATGATGGCCTACCGGGCCTCCTTCCTGCTGAACCTGGTGGCCAGTCTGGTCACCCACTCCCTCGACTTCGTCGTCCTGGTGATCATGTTCGAGCACACCGACCGGCTCGGCGGCTGGAGCCTGCCGGAGATCGCCTTCCTCTACGCCACCGCGACCTTCTCCCTCGGCATGGCCAACCTGCTGGTCGGCTCGGCCGACGGCCTCGGCGTGCGGATCATGAGCGGATCGCTGGACACCATGCTGATCCGCCCCGCCCCCGCGCTGTCCCAGCTGTGCGCCGAACGCTTCAGCCTGCGCCGGCTCGGCCGCCCCCTCCAGGCCCTGATGGTGCTCGCCTGGTCGCTGGCCGCCCTGGACGTGCACTGGACGTGGGACCGGGTGCTGCTGGTGCCCGTCCTGCTGGTCTGCGGCAGCGTCATCTTCGGCGCGATCTACGTCGGCGGCGCCACCGTCCAGTTCTGGTGGGGCGAGTCCAAGGAGATCCAGAACTCCTTCACCTACGGCGGCGCGACCCTGCTCCACTACCCGCCGACCATCTTCGCCAAGGAACTGGTCGCCGGAGTGGTCTTCGGCGTCCCGCTGGCCTTCGTCAACTGGCTGCCCAGCCTTCGCATCCTCGACCGGCCCGACCCGCTCGGACTGCCCACCGCCTTCCAGTACGCCTCCCCGGTCGCCGCCGCGCTGTGCGTCGCCGCCGCCGGGGCGGCCTGGCGGGCCGGGCTGCGTGCCTACCGCGGCACCGGCAGCTGAGCTTCCGTACTCCGTACTCCGTGGGGAGGAGAACCACCATGGCACTGATCGAACTCCAGGACGTCCACCGCACCTTCACCGTGCGCGCCCGCACCGGCCGGTTCAGCCGGGTCAGGCGCGAGGTGCGCGCGGTGGACGGGCTCAGCTTCACCGTCCAGGCCGGCGAGTGCGTCGGCTACATCGGCCCCAACGGCGCCGGCAAGTCGACCACCATCAAGATGCTCACCGGCATCCTCGTCCCCAGCTCCGGCCGATTGCGCGTGGCCGGCGTCGACCCGGCCCGCGAACGCGTCGCACTGGCCCGCCGGATCGGCGTCGTCTTCGGCCAGCGCACCACCCTGTGGTGGGACCTCCCGCTGCGCGACTCCTTCGAACTCGCCCGACGGATCTACCGGATCCCTGACCGGCGATACCGCGAGAACCTCGGCCGATGCGTCGAACTGCTCGACCTGGGCGGCTTGTTGGACACACCCGTACGGCAGCTCTCACTCGGCCAGCGGATGCGCGGCGACCTCGCGGCCGCCCTGCTGCACGACCCCCAGGTGCTCTACCTGGACGAGCCGACCATCGGCCTGGACGTGGTCAGCAAGGGCAAGGTGCGCGAGTTCCTGCGCGAGGTCAACCGCGACCGCGGCACCACGGTGCTGCTCACCACCCACGACCTCACCGACATCGAGCAGCTCTGCGGCCGGGTGATGGTGATCGACCACGGCCGGGTCGTCCACGACGGCGGACTGGACGGGCTGCACGCCGCCGGGCGCAGCGAGCGGACCCTGGTGGTCGACCTGGCCGAGGCCCGGCCGCCGATCGAGGTGGCGGGTGCGCGGGTGGTGAAGGTCGAGGGGCCGCGCCAGTGGCTGGCCTTCCCGGCCCGGGAGAGCGCGGCGCCGATCGTGGCGGAGGTCGCGGCGCGGTACCCGCTGGTGGACCTCTCGGTGCGCGAGCCGGCCATCGAGGACGTGATCGCGCGGATGTACGCGGAGGTCTCGATCGGCTAGCGCTGCCGGGCGGGCGTACGCAGGGGGCGCGATCGGGTAGCGCTGCCGGGCGGGCGTACGCGGAGGTCGCGACCGGCCGGCCCGTCCGGATCGGTGTTCGGATCCGGCCACCCGTCCGGGGAGGGTACGTGACTCCCCGGCGGGCGGCCGAGTTGACGGTGCGAGGTTCCGCTCGACCCCACCCCGGAGGCCCGCCGCCCGATGACCGCACCCGACGTGACCGTGGTGGTCGCGGTCCACGACACCGTGCCGCACCTCCCCACCTTCCTGGACTCGTTGGTCGGGCAGCCCCTGGCACGGGGGCGGCTGGAGGTGGTGGTCGTCGACGACGGCTCCACGGACGGCGGCGAGGCGCTGCTGGACGAGTACGCCGCCCGGCACCCCGGGCTGGTCCGGCTGGTCCACCAGCCGGACCAGCCGTTCACCCTGGAGGCCTGCCTGCCGGCGGACCGGGTGTCCGTCCTCGCCGACTACGACTGCTGCTTCCCGGTGCCGCGCGAGGACCGGGGCGACAGCACCGAGCGGGCCCGGGTGCTGGACCGGCTGCGCGGGATCGCCGCACTGCAGCAGGTCGCCGACGAACTGGCCGAATCCGGCGAGGAGTCGGAAGCCATCCGGGCCCGCATCTTCGCATGGGACGTGCCCCGGCTGCTCCGGGCCGGCTTCCTGCTGCTGGACGACGGGCTGCAGCGGCGGGTGTGCGCCGAGATCGGCCGGATGGTCGAGCGGTTCGGCGCCCGCGAGGTGTACCACCGGCTGCCGGTCGCCGCGCGCCTGCGGCTCGAACTCGCCGCCGCCGTAAGGCCCGGGGCGCTGCGCGACCAGATCCGTTACGAGGCCGCGCACGGCGAACCGCCGGTGGTGGTCGACGGGCGGCGGCACTACGCGGGCTTCCCGGCGTTCCGGGACGCCCGGCTCTGCCTGCCGGACGAGCTGTTCCTGCTGCGCGAGGAGCCGGTGTTCGAGGCAGCGCCGCCGCTCAACCTCGCCCAGCAGCTGTGGCGCGGCGCCGTCCCGGAGCAGCTGCGGCGCCGGCTGCGGCGCCACCCGGTATGGCGCCGGCTCGCCAACTCGGTGAGCGCGGGCCGCGGCTGACCGTCCGGACGGCCGCCCGGACGCCCGGGGGAACGGCCGCGGTGGACGTCCGGGGGGACGGCCGTGCGGAGGGCTGCCCGAGCGTCTGTGTGGTCGCGTGTGGTCGCGTGTGGTCGCGAACCGGCGCGGGTGATCACGGGGCACGCCCCCGTCCGCGCCGGGCACCGGGCAGACTGGCGGGGTGAGTGACGAAGCCTTCAGCGGGACCGGCCCCGGGGTCCGGTTCACCGCGGCCGACGAGCAGAAGAAACGCGGCGTCCGCCGGATGAAGACCATCGCGACCGGTCTGTTGGCCTTCGCGACCCTGGTCTTCGCCCTGTCCACCTGGGCGAAGGCGGCCGGCGCCGGCGCCTGGGCCGGGTACGTGGCGGCCGCCGCCGAGGCGGGCATGGTCGGCGCGCTGGCCGACTGGTTCGCGGTGACGGCGCTGTTCCGCCGTCCGTTCGGCCTGCCGATCCCGCACACCGCGATCATCCCGACCAAGAAGGACGCCTTCGGGCGCTCGCTCGGCGAGTTCGTCGGCGACAACTTCCTGGCCGGTCACGTGGTGCGCGGCCGGCTGGCCGCGCTCGGCATCGGCCGTCGGCTGGGGGAGTGGCTGGCCGCGCCGGGCAGCGCCGAGCGGGTCACCAAGGAGGCCTCGGCGGCGCTGCGCGGCCTGCTCGCGGTGCTGCGCGACGACGACGTGCGGGCGGTGGTCGCCGAGGCGGTGACCAGGCGGGCCGCCGCCACCTCGGTGGCCGAGCCGATGGGCCGGATGCTGGGCAAGGTGGTGGCGGACGGCGGGCACCGCGGGGTGGTGGACCTGGTCGCCGTCCGGGCGCACGGCTGGCTGACCGCCAACCACGAGGACGTGGTCCGGAAGGTCACCCAGAAGACCCCGGGCTGGACGCCGAAGTTCCTCGACCAGCAGGTCGGCGAGCGGGTCTACAAGGAGCTGATGCGCTTCGTCACCGACATCCGGGACGACCCCGACCACCCGGCCCGCGGCGCGATCGACAACTTCCTCGCCGACTTCGCCACCGAGCTGCAGACCGACCCGGAGACCATCGCCCGGGTCGAGCGGGCCAAGGGCGAGCTGCTGGCCCGCCCCGAGGTGCAGGACCTGATCAACTCCACCTGGGCGGCCGTGCGCACCCTGGTGATGGGCGCGGCCGAGGACGAGGACAGCGAACTGCGCCGGCGCATCCGCGAGGGCGTGCGCCGCTTCGGCGAGCGCCTGGCCACCGACGCCAAGCTCCAGGCCAAGGTGGACGGCTGGCTGCAGGACGCCGCCCAGTACCTGGTCGACACCTACCGGGCGGAGATCACCTCGCTGATCTCCGAGACGGTCGCGGGCTGGGACGCCGACGAGGCCTCGCGCAAGATCGAGGCCAACGTCGGACGGGACCTGCAGTTCATCCGGATCAACGGCACCGTGGTCGGCGCGCTGGCCGGGCTGCTGATCCACACCGTCGCGGTCGCGCTCGGGGGGTGACCCCGGGCCCGGCGGCCCGGGGTTGCGCCTATCCTTGGCCGATGTTCGCGGTACGCGCGTAGAGGCGCGGAGCAGAAGGAGAAGGGAACCACCGTGGTCCAGCCGGACGGAAGTCGGATCGGAAGCCCCACTGGCAGCGGCAGCGCCGCTGACCGGAGCATCGAGGCGTTCATCGCCGGGATGCCCAAGGCGGAACTGCACGTGCACCACGTCGGCTCGGCCTCGCCGCGCATCGTCGCCGACCTGGCCGCCCGGCACGCCGGGAACTCCAAGGTGCCGACGGACCCGGCGGCGCTCGCCGAGTACTTCACCTTCACCGACTTCGCGCACTTCATCGAGGTCTACCTGAGCGTGGTGGACCTGGTCCGCGACGCCGAGGACGTCCGCGCGCTCACCTACGGCGTGGCCGAGGACATGGCCCGGCAGAACATCCGGTACGCCGAGCTGACCCTCACCCCGTACTCCTCGGTCAGGCGCGGCATCCCCGACGTGGCCTACATGGAGGCGATCGAGGACGCCCGGCTGCGCGCCGAGAAGGACCTCGGCGTCGTGCTGCGCTGGTGTTTCGACATCCCCGGCGAGGCCGGGCTGGAGGCGGCCGAGGTCACCGCCCGCCTCGCCACCGAGCTGGCCCCCGAGGGCCTGGTGAGCTTCGGCCTGGGCGGTCCGGAGATCGGCGTGCCGCGCCCGCAGTTCAAGCCGTACTTCGACCGGGCGCGCGCGAGCGGCCTGCGCTCCGTGCCGCACGCCGGTGAGACCACCGGGCCGCAGACGGTCTGGGACGCGATCCGGGAGCTCGGCGCCGAGCGCATCGGGCACGGCACCCAGGCGGTGAAGGACCCGGCGCTGCTCGACCACCTGGGCGAGCACCGCATCCCGCTGGAGGTCTGCCCGACCTCCAACATCGCCACCCGGGCCGTCGAGCGGATCGAGGACCACCCGATCAAGCGGATGGTGGACGCCGGCCTGCTGGTGACGGTCAACAGCGACGACCCGCCGATGTTCGGCACCGACCTCAACACCGAGTACGCGGTGGCGGCGCGGCTGCTGGGGCTGGACGAGACCGGTGTGGCGGCGCTGGCCCGCAACGCGGTCGAGGCCTCCTTCCTGGAGCAGGCGGGCAAGGCACGGCTGGTCGGCGAGATCGACTCCTACCTGGCGGGCTGGCAGCAGGGCTGAGTTCCCGCAGGTGAACCGCCCCGTCGACCTCGGTCGGCGGGGCGGTTCCGTTGTGGGTGCGAGCGCAACTGCGAGATGGCGCCAAAGTGGTGCCACTAATGCCTCGACATGGCACCACGTCCGTGCCATCCTTGGGTCATGGACCTCACGCCGTACGTCGAAAACCTCCGGAACGAGCTCGCGGTGGCCGCCGCCACCGGCGGGGACGAAGCCCGTGCGCTGGCCGAGCGGCTGACGCTCCCGCTGGAGTCGGCCGTGCGGCTCACCCTGCTCAACGCCCTCTCGGCCGCCATGGGGGAAGTCACCCGCGACCTCGCCCCGGGCTCGGTGGACGTGCGGCTGCGCGGCCTCGACCCCGAGTTCGTGGTGACGGCACCGCCAGGTGCCGACGCCTTCCACGGTGAGGGCTCGCCCGTCGAGCCACCGGTGGCGCCGTCAGTGGCGCCACCGGTGGCACCATCCGCGTCGCCCGTGGTGCCGGAGGCCGACGAGGCGGGCACCGCCAGGATCAACCTGCGCCTGCCCGCCAACCTCAAGGCGAGGGCGGAGGAGGCCGCCGGGCAGGAGGGCCTCTCCCTCAACGCCTGGCTGGTCCGGGCCGTCGCCGGTGCGGTCGAGGGCGGCCGCCCGGTCGCCCGCCCGGCCGCCGCCCTCGGCAGCCGCACCACCCGCAGCGTCGGCGGCCAGGGCTTCACGGGCTGGGTCCACTGACACCTTTTTTCGCGCCACTGACACCTCCGCGCCCCTGACACCTCCGCGCGACTGACACCTCCGCTCCACCGACCATCTGCCCCTGCAACGCCACCCCCGCTCCGACCAGCGGGAACACCCACACGAGCCAAGAGGACGGGACAGCCATGCCCACGTACGAGACCGACGGACCGATCTCCGTCGCCCTGGACTTCGAAATCGGCTCGGTGTGGATCCGGGCGAGCAAGCGCACCGACGCGGTGGTCGAGGTCCGGCCCACGAGCGCGACCAGGGACGCCGACATCAAGGCCGCCGAGTTGACCCAGATCGACTTCTCCGGCGGCCGGCTCACCCTCAAGGGCCCCAAGCAGCGCACCGTCTTCTCCAGCCGGAAGGGCTCGGTCGAGATCACGGTCGAGCTGCCCGCCGGCTCCGAGGTGCACGCGGAGTCCCCGATGTCGGACTTCGTCGCCGAGGGCCCGCTCGGCGACTGCCGGATCAAGACCTCCATGGGCCGGATCCAGCTCGACCGGGCCGAGAACGTGCGGATCAAGACCGACATGGGCGACATCCGGCTCGGCAACGCCGCCGGGGACGCCGAGGTGACCGGCTCCGGCCGGATCGAGGTCGGCACCGTCGGGGGCCGGCTGACGGTCAAGAACAGCAACGGCGACACCGAGATCGACGAGGCGCGGGGCGAGCTGACGGCCAACTCCTCCAACGGCCGGATCCACGTCGGCACCGCCGAGGCGGGCGTGCAGGCCAAGACGGCGAACGGGCACATCCGGCTCGGCCGGGTCGTCCGGGGCAGGGTCGACCTGCAGGCCGGTGTCGGGGACGTCGAGGTCGGCATCGCGGAGGGCACGGCGGCCTGGCTCGACGTGCACAGCAAGTTCGGTGCCATCCGCAACGACCTCGGCCCGGCGCAGGGCCCGGGCGACGCCCGGGAGACCGTCGAGGTCCGTGGCACCACCCAGGTCGGCAGCATCACCATCCGGAGGGCCTGATGGCGGCGATTTCGGCGGTCGGACTGACCAAGTCCTACGGGGACAAGGCGGTCCTGCGGGGCATAGACCTGTCCATTCCGGCCGGCACGGTGTTCGCCCTGCTCGGGCCGAACGGCGCGGGCAAGACCACCACGGTGGAGATCCTCTCCACCCTGATCCCGGCCGACGCCGGCTCGGTCCAGGTGGCCGGCCACGACCTGGTCCGCGAGGCCGACGGGGTGCGGAGGGCGATCGGCGTGACCGGCCAGTTCTCGGCGGTGGACAACCTCCTCACCGCCGAGGAGAACCTGATGCTGATGGCCGACCTCAACCACCTCCGCCGTCGGGAGGGGCGGAGGCGGGCCGAGGAACTGCTGCGGCGCTTCGACCTCACCGAGGCCGCGCGCAAGCCCGTCGTCACCTTCTCCGGCGGCATGCGGCGCAAGCTCGACCTGGCGATGACCCTGGTCGGCGACCCGAAGGTGATCTTCCTGGACGAGCCGACCACCGGGCTGGACCCGCGCAGCCGGCGCACCATGTGGGAGATCATCCGGGGGCTGGTCGCCGATCACGGGGTGACGATCTTCCTCACCACCCAGTACCTGGAGGAGGCCGACCGACTCGCCGACCGGATAGCCGTCCTGGACGGCGGCCGGATCGTCGCCGAGGGCACGGCCGAGGAGCTGAAGCGGATCGTCCCCGGCGGGCGGATCCGGCTCCAGTTCACGGACGCCGGCCAACTGGACACCGCGGCCGCGCTGTTCGACTACGCCACCGCCGATGCGGAGGCCCTGCGACTGGACGTCCCCGGGGACAACTCGGTGATCACCGTGAAGGCCGTGCTGGACACGCTCGACAACGCCTCCGTACGGGCCGAGTCGCTGGTCGTGGAAACGGCCGACCTGGACGACGTCTTCCTGCAACTCACCGGGGAGGGTGCGCGATGAGCGCGACGACCTACGCGGTCAGCGACTCGCTGACCATGCTGCGCCGGACCCTCAAGCGCGCCCAGCGTTATCCGGCGATGACCTTCTCCGTCGTCGTGATGCCGGTGATGATGCTGATGCTCTTCAACTACGCCTTCGGCGGCGCACTGGGAGCCGGCATCGGGGGCGGCAGTTACATCGACTACGTGACGCCGGGGATCGTGCTGATGACGGCGACGGCCGGTTCGGTCGCCACGGCGGTGGGCGTCTGCGTCGACATGACCGAGGGGATCGTCAACCGCTTCCGGACGATGGCGATATCGCGGTCGGCGTTCCTGACCGGGCACGTGGTCGGGAGCGTGATACAGACCCTGGTCGCACTGGTGCTGGTGATCGGCGCGGCCTTCGCCATGGGGTTCCGGTCCAGCGCGGGGCCGGTGGAGTGGCTGGCGGCCGCCGGGCTGCTGCTCTTCGTCACACTGACGCTGACGTGGATCTCGGCGGGCATCGGGCTGGTCTCGAAGACGCCGGAGAGCGCGAGCAACACGCCGCTGCCGCTGACCTTCCTGCCGTTCATCGGCAGCGCGATCGTCCCGCCGGACTCGATGCCGACCGTGCTGCGGTGGTTCGCCGAGTACCAGCCCTTCACCCCGATCATCGAGACCCTGCGCGGCCTGCTGATGGGCACCGGGATCGGCAACAGTGGCTGGGTCGCCCTCGCCTGGTGCACCGGCCTCACGCTGCTCGGTTACGTCTGGTCGCGGAGCGTCTTCTACCGGCGGTAACGGGGGTGCGGCCGGTAGCCACCAGGGCGGCCCGGGGAGGCGGGAAGCCCGCCTCCCCGGGCCGCCCCGCCGTCCCCGGGGCAACGGGACGGGCCGTCAACAGCCGCCGGACGCGGGCGCTTCCTGTAGTAAAGTCCGCGCAAAGATCGGCAAAAGACCGGCCGGGGGGGCGGATGGCGGCGAGGCGTCGTAGACGGATTGCCTGGGGGCTGAGAGGGGCGGCCCTCGTCGCGCTCCTGGCGTACCTGCCGGGCTGGCACGCCTCCCGCTCGGGCGGCCTGGTGATGGTCGAGCACTGGCTCAACCGTCCGAGGCTGCTGATCGGCGCAGCGGTGGTGCTGGTCGTGCTCTCGCTGATGGTCGAGCTGGAGTTCCGCACCCGGTTCTCGCAGATCGGCTGCGCGGTGCTCCTCGTGCCCCTCGTCGTCGCCGCGGTACCGGTGCTGTCCGTGTCCCTGGTGTTCAGCGGCCACGGGGGCCGGGAGGACCGTTTCGTCAGCCCGAACCGCTCGGACCGGGTGCTCAGCGTCACCAACGTCGCCTTCTCGATCGACCCGGTCTACCAGGTGGAGTTGGAGACCGGCAGCGGCTGGTCCGCCCGCCACTGGAGCCTGGGAACCTGGAACACCAGGGGCGGAGACTTCGTCCGCATCGACTGGTCCGGCCCGGACCAGATCACCGTGACCGGCCGCCGCAAGCTCACCGTCTTCGACGTCCACGCCGACGGCAGCCTGAGCGAACCCCGAGTCCTGCCCAAGCAGTCCGACCCCGGAGCGGAGTCCTAGCTCCAGCCGAACCCGTCCCCGTCTAGGCCGGCCCGATGCAGCAGGCGATCCGCGAGCGGTGGGGAGCACAGCCGCGCTGGGTGTGGTGGGTGGCGGCGGTGTACGTGGCCGGGTTCGTCGAGGGAGCCGGAGCGCACGCCGTCGACGTGCTCAGCGGCGGACTGCACGCGTACCGGGCGTGGCCGCCGGCGAGCCAACTGCTCTTCCACGCCCTGCTGGTACTCGATCCGCTCGCCGCCGTGCTGGTGGCGCGGGGCCGCCCGGCGGGGCCGCTGCTCGGCGCCTGCATCATGGTCGCCGACCTGGTGGCGAACTGGTGGGGCGACTGGGACGGCCTGATGCGCCATCCACTCGACTACCTCCAGTTCGTCGGGCTGCCGGTGATGACGCTCTTCGGACTGTTCGTCTTCGCCACCGCGGCCCCGCTCCGCCGAGCGCTCCGCAGCGCCGACCGGGCCCCGCGCATCAGACCGGCCTGAGCCCGCCGCCCCCGTCGAGCCCGCCGCCCCCCGGAGCTCACCGGGCCCGTCGGCCCTGCCGTGCGCCCCGAGGGTCAGCTCGAAGCAGCCGGTCGGCACCGGTGCTCGCACCGGTCGGTCGTGAGAGTGCTCCTGCCGGCGAAGGGCCCGGCTCTCCGTCTTCGGGAGGAGAGCCGGGCCCCGTCCGGAGGGCGTGCGCACCTCACGTCGGCTGGGTCACCAGCGGTCGATGCCCATGGTGTTCGCGGCGCTGTGAATGGCGTTGTAGTGCGGGATCGACATGTCGGACTTCTTCTGCCCGGCCGGGAGGTGCTTGTCGGCGGCACGGAACTCGTCGCGGGCGGCGGCGAGCAGGCTGGTGCCGTAGGAGACCGGGACATCGTTGGTGCCGTGGGCCGGGTGGGACTTGGCAGCCGTCTGGCTGCCGGCCTGGGCGAGGATGCTGCGGGCCTGGTTGTAGGCGGCGGCCTTGACCGTCTTCGGGTTGCGGACCTGGGCCTGCACCCCGGCCACCGACCGGGTCTGCTCGGCGGCCGTGGCGACGGGGGCGACGGCGGCGGTGAGGGCGCCGGCGACGGCGACCGCGGCGAGGGCGTTGCGGACGAGCCTGTTCATGCGAAATCCTTCCGTAAGAATTCCAAAGGTTCGCCTCCGCACCGGACTTGGGAATCGTCGGAGCGCGAACGTCTCCGCACTACCCCGGCCACCGAGAGCGGAAAACCGGATTCCGGCGGGTTCGTTCGGAAGCGATGGGATCCGGCCGTTCTCCGGACCCGGGGAATTCGTATCGTCGGACCGGGAGGACGTGCCCTTTCCCGGACCGGCTCCGTAGGGGAGCCCGCTGCCGGAATCCGTGCCCGTGGCAGGCCTACGCGTTGGACCAGGACCGGGTGGACAGCACCAGCAGGTAGCCGTCCGGGTCCTGGACGGTAACGCCCCAGGTGTCCCAGTACGGGTTGTGCGCCGGCACCCGCTTGCCACCGTGCCGTTCGAGCCGCTCCACGAGCGCGTCGCTCACGGGCTCGCCGAGGTAGACGACCAGCAGGTCCTCGGCGGTGGGCCGCGGCTCGACGGGCGCGGCGGGGTCGTGTACGAGCTCCAGATGCCAGGCGGCGGTGGGCCAGCCGACCATGAGGAGCGAGTGCTCGCCGGGGGCGCCGTCCGTCGTGTGCCGGTACAGGACGTCGAGGCCGAGGCCCGAGACCCAGAAGCGCTCGGCTGCGGCCAAGTCCAGCGATGGGCGGGCGATGCGGAGGTGTGCGGTGGCGTCGGCCGGCATGGTTCTGACTCCAAGAGCGGGGTGAGGGGGAAGGCGGGCCCGCGGCGTCAGTGAGCCTAGGGATCACGCGGTGGGGTGCCATCGGGCGCTGGTCCTAGTCCGCCAGCCCCGGACCTCCGGTCCCCGGCCCCCGGTCCTCGGCGCCTGGGGCCTGGGGGCCGGGTGAACGACGGGGGGTTGGTCACGGAAGAACTCAAGGAGCTCGAACAGCTCCCCCGGGTGCGGCGATTCGCGGCAATCCGATGCGCATCGCCTCGCGGTCGTGACCGAACGAACCGTCATGCGCATGCGAAGGAACACCGCAGAAGGAGAAATCCCTTGTTCACCGTCAAGAAGGCCACCGCCATCACTGCCGCGGCGCCGGCGGTCTCCGGCGTCATGGCCACCGCAGCGCCTGCTTCGGCGGGTGTCCGCGCCGCTTCGGAGAACGTCCGCTTCTTCAACGAGCATTGGCGTGACAACAGCCCGCGTCAGCTGTGGGACGTCACGCCGTCCTGGGCGGTTGGTGGTGTGAACGCGGACGGGCCCGGCACCTTGATAGGTGCCGGGCCCGTCCGGCTTGGAGCGCCAGGCCCGGGTTGCACGGACTCTTC